>MRWF01016679.1_pt1 | contig 362383 bp, 327 predicted proteins | sample 1013331 | NCBI WGS metagenome assembly MRWF01 (sample SAMN06117577, study PRJNA244670) | biofilm metagenome | biome: Water; feature: Cathode Biofilm; material: Biofilm; isolation source: microbial consortium enriched at the cathode of a solar microbial fuel cell | place: USA: District of Columbia...
CGAATTCGAGCACTGGCGTTGGTTTTCTCCAGCCGGGCCCCGGTTTCTTCAAAACCGGCCAACGCTTGCTGGTGCATCGCCTTCGCTTTTTCCTGCAGCCAGACAAGGCGCTCCGTAGCCAGCGCTTCGTCGCCAAGCCCCAGCGCCCGGGCAGCGCGCGCCATGATTCCGGAGTCCTCGCCGAGTCGCTCGTTGATAGTCTGTTGTTGCTCGCGCGCCTGGTCGCGAATGCCGCGCAAGACCTGCTCGAAGGTCTGATGCCGGGCTTCCCAGCGGGCCTGTTCCTGCTGCTCCTTATGGCGCTCGGTTTCGATGGCGAGCGCCCAGGACGGCCAGATCACGGCGTTAAGCAGCAGAATAGTGGTTGCCAGGGCCACGGTGCGGCACAGCGCACCGGCGCGACGAATCTGTTCCATGATGGTCTCCCCCAGAGAAGGTCCTTTTCCGTATGTGGTTTTCATGGGCGAATCCCCCGAATCGCCCGGTCGAGCTCAAGCCGCAGCGCACTGGCCTCCGAATGGTGTGACGCTGCCAGGGACGAGGTGGCTTTCAGTGCGAAGCGCAGCGCCTTATCCCGCTTTCCGTGGTGCAACGCATGCTTGGCGGCGCCCAGTTCCATCAGCGCCTTCTTCAAAGCGATGTCCCAGGGCCTCTGCCAGTACGCGGTACCAACGTCTCGATAGACCTGCACAAGGCTGGCCTCACTGTCGTCCAACGACAGGGTGAGCTGCTCTGAAGCCGTCACCGAGTTGCCGGATGCATCTTGGCCTTCAAAGACGGCTTCAACCTGGACATGTTCATCATCCTTGCCGGAGCCGATCCAGGCTCGCAGGACACGGCTTTCCCCGGCGGCCAGGTCGAAGTGCCATTGGTTATCGCTACCCATGGCGGGCACGGCGTCCAACAACTCAGCGCCGTTGTCCCAGGCCAGGCTGACGGTCATAGCCAGGGCCGCGCCGGTGTTCTCAACCGTCAGACGCACCGGCAACGGCTCACCGGCCACAGGTTCTTGGATTGACGGCGCGGTGTGGGCGAGGGCCTGCTCCATCAATGCGGTCATGGCGCCGGGTTCATCGCCGGTGGGGTCGGAGGCAGTCATTTCCGCGAGCCAGTCAAAGGCCAGGAACACCGTGCGCCCTTCCCCGTATTCATTGAGCGTGACCGCTGGGGTGTTGGGATCCGGATGCGGCCAACCGTGGTGATGACCGCCATGTCGTCCTTTGTGATGCGATGACGACTTGAAGTAACCGGCCAGATCCGCCCCGTGCAGACGGGTCGCCGGCACCTGGCGCTGCAACAGCAGTGGCAGCTCACCGGCCTGGGCCAGAGCGCTGTCCAACAAGGTAATGGTGTGGGGGCGATGCGGCTTATGGCCCGGCCCGTGACCGGGCTTCAGGCCCAGGGCCGTGGTCAGAAGCAGCGGGTGCGGCCGGTCGCCGGAAGCCTGGATGACGCCCTCGCCGCGGTTTGCCGCTTCGCGCAGGTACTTGGCGTCCCAGTGATTCAGCGGCACACGATCGGCGAGCAGTAGATACTGGTGGTGCTGACCGGCATGGAGCTGTCGCCGGAACGCCTTTGATGAATCCACCAGGGTGTGTGCGCGGCTTGCCAGGAAGGTGTCCATACGGGCGCGCTGCTCGGCGATCTCGGGTTGCTCCAGCTTATTGTCGCGCTGGTCGCTCCTGGCGCGTTCCTCCAGCGAGACGTCCACCACCTGGAAATCGCCCAGGTTATCGCCGGGCTCCGGCGGTTTGCCGCAATGAAACTTCCGCTTTCCGGTGGTCAGAGTGTTCCGGAACCAGAGGAAGCGCGGGTAATCCACCATCACCTCAAGGCTGTGCTTGCTCTCGAAGCGTTCCACCAGGTCCTCACCCTCGATTCGCACCTCAACGCCCTCGGCATCGAGATCGCTGATCGTCAGATCAAGGCGGCGCTCGCCATCGTTATCCATCTCGCCGTCGAAGAAGCGCGGGGTGGCGGTTTCCAGGTCCCGAATCAGGAACGGACTTTCCAGCGCCTTGGCGTTAACCGTATCCAGTGGCCGGATCGGCTGTTCGAATTCCGCCTTCAGAGTGATACCGGTGACGGCTTCACAGGTGGAACGAACCGGATCCGCCAGCACCAGCAGTCGTGGTGCATCGGAGGCGTATAAACCGGTCTCGATCGACAGCGGCTTCTCCTTAATCTGGAACAACGCCTGGTCCAGTTCCCGGGCCTCGCCGTCCAGGCTTACGCTCAATGCACAGGCATGCCGGGTCAGGGTTCGTCCCGCGGTACTGAACGAATCCGTGAAGGTCAGAGGTTCATCGCCACTCAGGGTGACCGAGGCGCTTTCAGTAGCCAGGGTTTCACGGTTGTCCACATCAAGTCGGGTGCGCGTCACCGTCACGGTGCGGGGATCGGCGCCTTCGGGTAACGAGACACGGTAGCGGCAGGTCTGGCTGTCGCCCTGATACACCCACTCTTGCGCCAGGGTGACTTCGCCGGACAGGGCAGCCAACGGGTCCCTGACCACATCAAACGTCGCCTGATCCCGCGCCAGCGTTTCCCCATCGGCGTTAAGCAGAGTCCCGGCTACGCTGTGGGTGCCGGGTTGCGTGTTATCCAGCGACACCGCGTCGCTGAACGGCAGCACCTGCGCCACGGCCAGGCTACTTACCGGTCGCTCCTCGTTGAGAAGCACGGCACCATCAGGGCCGCTGACCACAAGCCGATAGCGGGCATTCTGGATCAGGGTGCTGGCGCTGGTATTTTCGAGCAGACTCTCCAGAGCGGCGGTCTCGTCCAGCCGGTAGGACGCCCGCTCGACACCCACGCGCACATCAGCCACCGGCACGGGCGAGTCACCGCCCTGCCGGATCACCAGGTCCGCGCTGTCGGTATCAAGCATGCGGCCATCGGTCGCGTAAAGAACAGCCACCGCGCGGTAAGGGCCGGCCACGGTAACGCCGGTGTTCCATTGATCGACCACTCGTTGTGCCTCGCCGGCGGCGAGCTCGGCGACCCCTTGTTCCGGGAAGCCGATCACGCGGACGCCGTCGCTGTCCTCGATATGCAAGGCCACCTGGTAGCCCGCCGGCAGCGCTCCGCTGTTGGTGACCAAAGCGTCCAGTTCCAGCTGCTCGCCCGGCGCCAGGGTGTGGCTCGACAACATAAGCGAGACCTCGCCGAGGCGCGCGGACACGGTCTCGGAGGCGGTATTGTTGCCGGTGTTGCACTCGGAGACCTCTCCGCTGATTTGCGCGCGGACCTGTACCTCGTCATCGGACAACAGGGTCGCGTCGATATCCTCCAACACCACCGTCTGACGGGTACCGGATTCCAGGCCGCCGGTATACTCAACGTCACCGATCACCTGCCCTGCCGATGGATCGCCGTTGTAGAACGTCAACGTGACCGTTTCGGAGATATCCGCCGAGCCGGCGTTGCCCAGCACGGCACTGAGGCCGACGGTTTGCCCGTTACCGTTGTCGAGGAGGGTCAGAGCACCCACCGTAAGGTCGGCAATGCGCGTCTCTCTGGAAATCTTGCCGGCGATGCCTTCCATGTACTCTTCATAGCCATCCACCGTGAGAACGAAACCACGCTCGCCGCCGGCGGGCTGGGGGAAGACAATAGTGTTCAGCAGATTTTCGTTCGCACCGGACCCCACGCCGATTGCGTTTAGCACACTAATACCAGCCTGGCGGGCACGCTCGGAGGCAGCCACCGCACGGGACTGGTTGGATTGCCCGTCCGTGGACACATCAATCACACGCAACGGGGCCGCCGGACTCGCGTTGGTAATCAGGTCCGAAGCACGATCGATACAGCTGTGGATGCTGGTCCCGCCGCCGCGCTTGTTGATCGCACGGATCGCATCGCCCACTTCAGCGACGTTGTCTTCTTCAACGACGACCGGATCCAATTCTACGTAGGCGCCGCTGGCGAACTGCGTCACCGACACCCGCACACTGCCATCCCGGGGCACAATATCCGCGTCTTCGATGGCCCGCGCGGTGCCCTCGAGCTGCAGCTGGAACTCCGAACGGCTGACGCTGCCGGAGGAATCCATGCACAGCCCCAGGTCCAGATAGGGCTTCTGATTGTTCACGCACTCGCCGGCGGTGCTCTCCAGGTTATTGCTTTCGGAAAGCTCGGTGATCGATTGCTCTGAATCCAGCATCACCGAAATCGGCGCGTCCCGGAACGGCAGATCCCCCTCGATGGCCAGTTCCAGATCCAGTGTAGTATCCACTTCCACCGCTTCAGTGATGGAAAGACTGCCCAGTACGGGCTCGTTATCGACACCCCAGACGCCGTCGCCATCCAGATCACTGAACGCGATCACCTCGAACGGTTGGGTAAGATCGCTGTTACCCCGGTTAATCAGCGTGACGCCCAGCGCACCGCCGGCGGCGAAGGTGGCTTGATTCGAGGTCAGCGCGGCGGTATCCAGGCCCTGTACGGCAAGATCCGGAAGCAGCGCGTCGACGCCGGGATGACGCATGCGGATTTCACCCAGATCAAGCGTGCCGCCGGTGGTCATCACCAGTGGGAACGCCTTGTCCTGATAGTCATCCAGGGAGAAGCGGATTTCATAATCCGCGAGCAGCAGTCCCGGCACCTCGAACGCACCGTCCTGGCCGGTGAGCCCTTCGCCGTTCACGGTGGCACTCCCCGTCGGCCCGACCTGCACCAGCACGCCTTGAAGCGGATCACCGGTGCGCACGTCCACCACACGGCCGGTCACGCTGTTCACCGCTTCGTCCCGAGGCGTGATGGCCACTTCACCCAGATCATTGATGAAGCCGGCCTCCACCGCACCCGATCCGGTCAGTGGCAGGTAGCCATCCATGCTGACTTCCAAAGTCACGTCACCGCTCGGCAGCCCTGCAACCTGGAAGCCACCGTCCTGATCGGTCAGGCTTTCTTCCTGATAGCTGTCGCCTTCCACCAGCACCCGTGCGCCTTCGATGCCGCGCCCGGTGATCGCATCCACCACCGTGCCGGTAAAGCCGCCGGGCTGTTCGCCGCCGGGGGCGCCTTCCTCGACGAGGCGCGGAGAAAAAGTGATGTCGGCGCCCGGTGAGGCCTGCGCCACGCCGGACGCCGGCTGAAAGCCACCGGCGCTGACCGTCACTGTCAGTTCGCCGTCGTTCAGCTCGTCCAGCTGGTAGAAGCCGTCGGCGTCGGTGGTACCGCTTTTACTGTCGTTACCCACCTGAGCCGTTACCATCGCCCCGGCGACAGGCTCACCGCCCTCTTGCGCGGTCACCGTACCGGACAGAGTCACATCACCGTCCGGCTGCGGATCCAGAGCCGGGGAAAAAATCAGTGTCTGGCCGGCCACCACCTCGGCCTGGCCCTGGGCCTGCCCGTAACCCGGCGCCGAGGCGGACACCGCAACGCTTCCGGCGGCGACCTCGTCCAGCAAATAGCGTCCATCCGCGCCGGTAATCACCGACGTGCCACCGGCCAGAGCAATGGTTGCCCCGGACAGCGGCGCGCCACTGCGGCGGTCGGTGACCTGCCCGCGTATCAGCCCGGTGGTCACCGGCTCGCCGGTGTCCGGGTCGGTGGCACGCACATCCAGTCGGATCTCGCCAAGATCACGCTTGTCACCGGTCTCCAACACGGTGTTAAGAATCAGCGTGCGATAGCCGGAACGGGATATTTCGACGCGGTAATGGCCGCGCTGGAGATCGGTAACACGAAAGGCGCCCGCCTGGTCGCTGCGCGCGTCGATGTCCTGTGGGCCTTGCAAGGCGATCAGCGCATCGGGCAGGGGCTGGCCGCTGTCCGCGTCGACAATCGTGCCGTTCAGCACCGTGAGATCCGCCGGCGGTTGCGCCGACAAGGCCAGTGCCCGAAGCGCCAGAGCCGTGATGTAGGTGTCACTTTCAAAGTCGCCGGCGGGGTCCTGCCGGCTCGTCAGTTCCGTCACCCATTCGTCGTAAGGGGACCGATCCACGGCTTCGTTCAAGAGCGGAATCAATACTAGGGCCAGGCTCTCCGTGTCGGTCACGGCGCCGTCGGCAAGGCGGTTGCTTAAGAACCCACGCGCCTCGGCAAGCGCGCCGGCGATATTGAAGTCACGCCGGAACTCCCACAGCGATTGCATTACCAGGGCACTGGTCTGGACCTGGGAGCTTTCCCCGTCCAGGCCCCAGCCACCGTCCTCGTTCTGGCTATCAAGCAGAAAACCGATGGCCTGGGCCGCCGGCTCACGGGTGATGTTGTACTGACGCAGCGCGGCGAGAGCGAACGCCGTGCTAAGCGGATCGGGCTGGTAGCCCGGGAAGGCACCGAACCCGGAAAGCTCGCCCTTGCGGCGCAGCAGTTGATCACGAAGGTCGCCATCGACACCGTTGGCAGCGAGTCCCATGAACAAACGCCGCGCCAGATTTTCCGTGCTGGCGTCCGCTTCCGCGGTTTGCAGATAGGCCGGAAGGCCATCGATTACCGCACCGCCGGACCATTCCGCCGCGCGCCACAGTGCCACCGCCTCCGAGGTGGCCTGAAAACCGATAGCCAGGCTGGCGTCTCCGGCCATGCCGCCGTTGTCGGCTACCTGATCGGCCAGCCAGCTGCGACCTTGCGCCAGGTCAGCCTGTGCTGGTGATGAAATCGCTACCGCCATCAGGACGGCAAAAAGAAAAAATACAACACGAAACCGGAAGCCAGGTCCGGCAAAAGGCGTCTCCATGCCCTACCCCCAAATTGCTATTCCTTGCGCTTTTGATCCCCCACGGACCGAGAGCGGCAAACCTAGAGCTGCCAAAGCTAGCAAAGCTAACCAACAAGATGCATAAGAGATCACTTACATCCTTCGTAAGAAATCATCCCGTTCGCGAAAAAGTGTGAACCCGGTTCCAGAATAGCCGGCAACGGTTTATTGCACTCTCCACCACACCGGCAGCAACGCTTTCACTTCGCGGCGCGCGAAGCGGTCGTCGATCAGGTGCACCACGCCCTGGTCGGTTTCGGTGCGGATGACGCGGCCGGCGGCCTGCACCACTTTCTGCAGGCCGGGGTAGAGGTAGGTGTAGTCGTAGCCGTCACCGAACAGGGCCGCCATGCGTTGTTTGAACTGCTCGTTGACCGGGTTCATTTGCGGCAGGCCGAGGGTGGCGACGAAGGCGCCGATCAGGCGCGCGCCGGGCAGGTCGATGCCTTCGGCGAAGGCGCCGCCGAGCACGGCGAAGCCGATGCCCTGGCTGTGGGCCTGGAAGCGTTCCAGGAAGGCGTCACGGGCGGCTTCGTCCATGCGCCGGTCCTGGGCCCAAACGGTGAGGTCCGGATGACGCTGGCGCAGGGTGGCGAGGGCCTGGTCGAGGTAGTCGTAGCTGCTGAAGAAGGCCAGGTAGTTGCCGGGCCGTTGCCGGTATTGATCGGCGATCAGGTCGGCGATGGGGATCAGCGAGGCCGGGCGGTCGCGGAAGCGGGTGGAGATGCGGCGCGCCACGCGCACTTGCAGTTGGTCGGCGTGGAACGGCGACGCCACTTCGCTCCAGGCGGTGTTGTCGGGCAGGCCCAGGAGGTCGGCGTAGTAGCGTGGTGGCCGTAACGTGGCCGAGAACAGCACCGTGCTGCGGGTGCTTTCGAAGCGAGGCCGCAGTAGCGCGGCGGGGACCACGTTGCGCAAACAAAGGCGGCTGGCGCGCCGGCCTTTCAGGCTTTGATGCCAGGTAATGTCGAACAGAAAGGCGTCGTCATCGAACAGTTCCGCCACCCTTAAAAAGTGCAGCGCATCGAAGTAAAAGCGGGTGAGATCGCTGTCCAGGGCGAAGGGTTGCTCGGCCAGGTAATCGGTGATGGCGGCGGCGGTGCTTTGCAGCGTGTTCAGAAAAGCGATGGGCAGTTCCGGCTGCACCTGATAGTCGCTGTGCGGGTCGTCCGCTTCGCTGTCCCGGTTCAGGCTGTTCCATTGCCGGTGCAGTTTTTCGAAGGCTTTTTTGAGCGCCACCGGCGCGTGTTTTTTGACGGCACGAAAGGCGGCCTGATCCAGCTCGGCGGAGTACATGCCCCGGCCCCGCTCCACCAGGTTGTGCGCTTCGTCGGCGAGCACGGCGACACGCCATTGGTTGGTGGTGGTGAGGCCGTGCAGCAGCGCACTGAGATCGAAGTAGTAGTTGTAATCGCCCACCACCAGGTCGCTCCAGCGCGCCATTTCCTGGCTCAGGTAGTAGGGGCAGACATTGTGCTCAAGAGCCAGCTCGCGCAGGCGCTTCTGGGTCAGGCGTGTTTCTCCCGCGGCGGCGGCGCGGGCGGCGGGCAGCCGGTCGTAGAAGCCCTGCGCCAGCGGGCAGGAGTCGCCGTGGCAGGCTTTGTCCGGGTGTTCGCAGCTTTTGTCGCGGGCCACCAGTTCCAGGGTGCGCAGGGGCGCCGGGTCCAGGGTTTCCAGCGCGCCCAGCGCCAGCTTGCGGCCCGGGGTTTTGGCGCTCAGATAGAACACCTTATCCAGCTTCTGGCCGGGCATGGCTTTGAGCAGCGGGAACAGGGTGCCGACGGTCTTGCCGATGCCGGTGGGCGCTTCGGTGAGCAGGCAGCGGCCGGTGCTGGCGCTTTGGTAGACCGCTTCCGCCAGTTCCCGTTGTCCGGGCCGGAAGCTCTGATGGGGAAACGATAATCCGGCCAGCGCCTGGTCGCGGGCCTCGCGGTGGGCCAGCTCCTGGTCCGCCCAGTGAATAAAAATCTCGCACTGGGTTTCGAAGAAGGCACGCAGCTCTTCCGCGCTGTAGGTTTCGCGCAGCGGCGTTTCTTTTTGTTTGACGATGTCGAAGTAGACCAGCGCCAATTCCAGTTCTTCCAGGTTCCGTTCGGCGCACAGCAGCCAGCCGTAAATCTTGGCCTGGGCCCAGTGCAGCGCGCGGTGATTGGCGGGCATCAGGTCCAGGTCGCCGCGAAAGGTTTTCACCTCTTCCAGGCGGTTACGCTTGGGGTCATAGCCGTCGGCACGGCCGCGTACGTGCAGATGCTGGTGCTCTCCTTGATAGTCCCCTTTTAGAGCCACCTCGCTTTCGTAGCCCGCGCCCCGGCGGCCGGCCACCACCGCGTGGCCGGCGATGCCTTCCTGGGCAGTGGGCGACGGCGTGAAACGCAGATCCAGGTCGCCGGCTTTGGCGGTGAATTCGCACAGGGCGCGCACCGCTACGGTGTATGTGTTTGCGGTCATTGCCAGGCCACCTGGCAGACCGCCACCGGCAGACCGTGGGCGATAAAAAAATCCAGCCAGCGGCGTTGGTTATCCTGGAGCCGGTCGCCGGGGCCTTTCACTTCGATCATCCGGTAGCGGCGCTGCGCCGGCCAGAACTGGATCAGGTCCGGCAGACCGGCGCGGTTGGCGGCGATGTCCGCCAGCAAACGCTCAAAGCACAGCGCCAGATGGTCGGCGGGCAGGCAATCCAGCGCCTGCGCCAGCAGCGCCTCGGAGAGCCGGCCCCAATGCACGAACGGCGACAGGCGGCCGAACTTCTGCCGGTAGCGGGCCAGGATCCGCGCCCGGTGCTCGCCGTTCGCCAACGCCTGAAAGCCGGCGTCGAATCCCGCCTGGCGACGGTGACGAAACTCCGGGTGGTGCAAATCCGCGGGGCCGCTCTGAAACGGATGGAAGAAAGCCCCGGGCACGAGCGCGAAGATGGCGTCCCAGAACAGCAGCCCGAACAGGCCCGGAAGCAGGCTGTTTTCCACGTAATGGACCGGCGCTTCGGAGGTGGCCAGGGCCAGCGCCGCCGCCTGCTCCACACTGGCCGCCGGCGGCAGCGACAGGCTCAGTACCTCGTGGCGGGCCACCGGCGCGGCGGCCGGCCGGGGCAGGCCCAGCTTGCGGTGCAGCCGGGGCAGCAGGCGCCGCAGTTGCTGGCGCTCCGCTTCGCTTTCCGGGGCCTGGTCCGCTTCCCGCGCCAGGATCAGAGCGGCGTCATACTGTTCCCGGCGCTCCAGCACCCGCAGTTGCCGGCCCCGGGCGCCCGGATGGCGGCAGTGGTGATACAGCGCACCGGCCCGTTCCAGTTCGCCGGCCCGCTCCCACTCCCGCGCCAGCTTGAAACACAGCCGGTCCCAGCGCTCCCGGGCCCAAGGGCTATCCGGCGCCGGCGGCAGCGCCGCTTCCACCTCCTCCAGGGCGTCGCCCACCTGGAACCGGTCCCGGCAGGCGTTCAGGTGCAGGTAGGCGTCCACGTCCCGCCGGCTCTGAAACGGCCGCACGCCCTGGCTGAAACTCACCGGCTCGTACTGGAAGGTGCCCAGGTCGCTGAGCACGAACTCGGACCAGTCCTGATAGAGATTACCGAAGAACATCAACCGAAAGCGGTCGCACAGGGGCATCAGGGTAAGGCGGTACACCGGCGTGTCCGGCGGCGCCTGGTACACATCCTCAAGCGCGCACAGCGCTTCCAGCCAGTCGGCCTTGCGGGCCGAACCCGGCACTCCGACGGCGGCCAGCGGTTCGCGCAGCAGGTGGCGCAGTTCCGCCTTGGTGAACAGCCGGAACAGAGTCGGCACATCCAGCGCCGGGTCCGGGTCAAGCCAGCCGTGATCGATCAGCGGCGCGGCGGCGCTGAGGGTATCGCCGATCTCCGGGTAGACCAGTTTGTCGGCCCGGAAGTGCTCGCCCTTGCGCGTCACCATACGCACCAGCAAGGCCCGCGACGGCCGGGGCAGTTCTGCGAACGCCGACACGAAGGCGTGCTCCTGATTGTCGAGCAGATCGCCATGGCGGGACGCCACCCAGCTCAGCACTTCGTGGAAGTGATGCAGGTAGTAGAACGGATCGTCCAGGGTGACGTTGGCTGTCGGGGCACTGTCCATTTGGCTAGCATACCAATGGACAGTGCCCACTCCAATCAGATCAGCAGGGTGGACCAGGCCGACACCAGTAACAGCAGCGCCATGCTCCGGTTGAACAGGCGCTGACTTTCAGGCCGGGTGATCCAACGCGCGGCTCCGCTGCCCAGCCAGGCCCAGACCGCCACGCCGGGCAGCGCCACCAGGAAGAACACCCCGGCGTACCACAGCGACGACACCACATCGCCCCCCTCGGGGACCGCGAACACGCCGGTGGCCGCCAGCGCCATGATCCAGGCTTTCGGGTTGATGAACTGCAGACCGGCGGTACCGATAAACCCCAGACGTCCATCGCGGCCAGCCTGGTCGCTGTCCACGCCGGCGGCGCGGAACAGTTGCCAGGCCAGCACGCTCAGCCAGGCCAGCCCGGCCCAGCCCAGCAAGGTCCGCAACAGGGGATGCCCGGCCAGGGCCACACCCAGGCCACTGCTCACCAGCAGCAACACCGAGGCGGCACCGGCACTGGCGCCAAACATCATCGGCACGGCCGCGGCCGGGCCATGGCGCGAGGCGTTGGCCAGTACCAGGATATTGGTGGGCCCCGGGGTGACGGCGGCGACCAGGGCGAACAGCAAAAAGGAAGGTAAGGATTGCATCAGAGCACTCAGGCCTTTTCAGAGGCCGGCCAGTGTCGCCTGAGCCATCGTTTCAGTCTGGAAGCTTTGAGCAGAGGCGCCGGTATTGCGCCGGCGTGAGCGCGTACGCACGTCGAAACCAGCGCCCCAGATGGCTCTGGTCCGCGAACCCCACGGCGGCGGCCGCGTCCGCCGGCGAAAAGCCGCCCGCCAACAGCCGGCGGGCACGGGCTAACCGCAGCTGTACCAGGTAGGCATGGGGCGCCAGGCCGAAGGCGGCCTTGAACGCACGACTTAACCGAAAGCGGTCCGTGCCCAAAGCGGCGGCCAGGTCGTCCAGCCCCGGGTCGTCCATCATGTGATCGTGCAGGTACTCCTGGGCGCGGCGCGCCAGGCTGGGCATGATCAGCGACGGACCGCTTTGCTGTCGCCAGCTGACGTGGCGGGTAAGCCGGTCCAGCAAGCGGTCCAGGGCGGCCTGGCGCGCCATGCGGATATCACCGGTATGCAGGGCTTCGAAGGCACTGCCGATGGCGTGCGCCAGACTGGAATCATCGGACAGGGTGGCGGCGAACGCGATCTCGTGCCGAGGCGGCGCCTGTTCGAACAACCCCACCAGGGCTCGGCTCAGCCATTGCGGGTCCAGATACAACAGCCGGTAGGTAAAGCCGCCGGGCTCGGGGCCCACGCCATCGTGCACCTCACCGGGTTCCAGCAGGATCACCCGCCCCGGCGTGCTGACATGGCGTTCCCGGCGGGCGTGGAAACGCTGCACGCCCTGCTCGGTGAGACCGACCGCGTAGGTATCGTGCCAATGCGGATCGAAGGCGTGCCCTTCGAAGTGCGCGCGGATGCTCTCGATGCCGGTGCCCTGGTCCCTGGAGAAATCCACCCAGTTGGCGGTGTGCATGTCTGGCGTTGTCCTGCTCGACGGTAAATCGAATCACTAAGCTTACGACGTTTTCGGCCGACGATTCTGGAACATTTGTGACCGGTTCAGATCACGCCGTCGCGTTGCAGCTGTTCGATGGTGGCGGCGTCGAGGCCCAACACCTGGCCGAGCACGTCACCGGTGTGCTGGCCGAGCAGCGGCGGCGCGGTCTGGTAGCGCACCGGCGAGGCGGACAGGCGCAGGGGGCTGCCCACCAGGGGCACGCTTTTCGTCAGCGGGTGGGAGAGATCGATGCGCAAGCCCCGGTGTCGCACCTGCGGGTCCTCGAACACCTGCTCGATGGTGTTCACCGGGCCGCCGGGGACGCCGGCGTCTTCGAGCAGACGCAGCCATTCGGCGGTGGTCTTCATCACCGTGGTCTGGCGCAGGGCGGGAATCAGCGTATCTCGGTTGGCGACGCGGGCCGCGTTGGTGGCGTAGCGCTCGTCGCTGGCCCACTCCGGGCGGCCGGCGACCTCGCAGAACCGGGCGAACTGGCCGTCGTTGCCGATGGTCAGGATGATGTCGCCGTCGGCGGCGGGAAAGGTCTGGTAGGGCACGATATTGGGGTGGGCGTTGCCCATGCGCCCGGGCGCGGTGCCGCTGGTAAGGAAGTTCATCGCCTGGTTGGCCAAGGTGGCCACCTGCACGTCCAGCAACGCCATGTCGATGTGCTGCCCTTCGCCGGATTGATGGCGATGGTTCACCGCCGCCAGCACCGCGATGGCCGCGTACAGACCGGTGGTGATGTCGGTGAGGGCGACGCCGGCTTTTACCGGGCCACCGCCGGGCTCACCGTCCGGCTGGCCGGTGATGCTCATCAGGCCGCCCATGCCCTGGATCAGAAAATCGTAACCGGGGCGCTCCGCGTACGGACCGTCCTGGCCGAAGCCGGTGATCGAGCAATAGATCAGGCGCGGGTTGATCGCCGCCAGGGAATCGTAGTCCAGGCCGTAGCGCTTGAGTCCGCCGACCTTGAAGTTCTCCAGAAGCACGTCGCTTTCCGCCACCAGCTCTTTCACCAGCCGCTGGCCTTCCGGGCGGGTGATGTCGATGGTGACCGACTGCTTGTTGCGGTTGGCGCTCAGGTAGTAAGCGGATTCGGAGGTGGGCGCGCCCTGGCCGTCGTTCAGATACGGCGGGCCCCAGGCGCGGGTGTCGTCGCCCCGGCCGGGGCGCTCGACTTTGATCACTTCGGCGCCCAGGTCGCCGAGGATCTGGCCGGCCCAGGGGCCGGCCAGAACCCGCGACAGATCCAGGACGCGGAGGCCGTCCAGGGCGCCCTTGGTCATTCGCCGGTAAAGGCCTGCAGGCCGGTCTGGGCGCGGCCCAGAATCAGCGCGTGCACGTCGTGGGTGCCTTCGTAGGTGTTGACCACTTCCAGGTTCACCAGGTGACGGATCACGCCGAACTCGTCGGAGATGCCGTTACCGCCAAGCATGTCACGGGCCAGGCGCGCGATATCCAGGGCCTTGCCGCAGGAGTTGCGCTTCATCAGCGAGGTGATTTCCACGGCGGCGGTGCCGTCGTCCTTCATGCGGCCCAGGCGCAGACAGCCCTGCAGGCCCAGGGTGATCTCGGTCTGCATGTCGGCCAGCTTTTTCTGGATCAGCTGGTTGGCGGCCAGCGGGCGGCCGAACTGCTTGCGGTCCAGGGTGTACTGGCGGGCCTTGAACCAGCAGTCCTCGGCGGCGCCCAGCGCGCCCCAGGCAATGCCGTAGCGGGCCGAGTTGAGGCAGGTGAACGGGCCTTTCAGGCCGGTCACTTCCGGGAACATGTTCTCTTCCGGCACGAACACATTGTCCATCACGATTTCACCGGTGATGGAGGCGCGCAGGCCCATCTTGCCGTGGATCGCCGGGGCGGACAGACCGTCCATGCCTTTCTCGAGAATAAAGCCACGGATCTTGCCGTCTTCGGTCTTGCCCCACACCACGAACACGTCGGCGATCGGGCTGTTGGTGATCCACATCTTGTTGCCGGTGAGGCTGTAGCCGCCGTCCACTTTCTTGGCGCGGGTGGCCATGCTGCCCGGGTCGGAACCGTGGTCCGGCTCGGTCAGGCCGAAGCAGCCGATCCACTCGCCGCTGGCCAGCTTGGGCAGGTACTTCTGCTTTTGCTCTTCGCTGCCGAATTCGTTGATCGGCACCATCACCAGGGAGGACTGCACGCTCATCATGGAGCGGTAGCCGGAATCCACCCGCTCCACTTCGCGGGCGATCAGGCCGTAGCAAACATAGTTCATGCCGGCGCCGCCGTAAGCTTCCGGGATGGTGGCGCCGAGCAGGCCCAGCTCGCCCATTTCGCGGAAGATTTCCGGGTCGGTCTTCTCATGGCGGAAGGCTTCCAGGACACGCGGCGCCAGCTTGTTCTGGGCGTATTGCTCGGCGGTCTGGCGCACCATGCGCTCGTCTTCGGTGAGTTGCTGATCCAGCAGCAGCGGGCTGGCCCAATCAAAGGAAGCGTTCTGTGCCATGGAATTCGTCCTCTTCATTCCGGATTTTTCCCGGCGGGCCGCCTTCAGGCATCGCCAGCCGGGCTCTTTGTTGGATTTGCGGGCCATCCTAGAGAGAATCCAGGCCCGCCTTCAAACGATTAAATCGCACCGACCTGTGCTATTTTGTCACTTGTAGATACCAAGCGAGTGAACCATGCGACGCAAAATTCCCGCCACCACCGCCCTGGTGGGCTTCGAGGCCGCCGCCCGCCACCAGAGTTTCACCAAGGCGGCGGAGGAACTGGCCCTGACCCAGAGCGCGATCTGCCGGCAGATCGCCAACCTGGAGGACTTCCTGGGCGTCAAACTGTTCCGGCGCACCCGGCGCGGCGTGCAGCTCACCGAGGCCGGTCGCACCTACAGCCGCCGGGTCACCGCCCGCCTGGACGACCTGGAGCGCGACACCCTGGCGGTGATGGGCCAGCACGGTCCGGGCCAGACCCTGGAACTGGCGGTGGTGCCCACCTTCGCCACCCGCTGGCTGCTGCCCCGGCTGCGCCGCTTCCACGACGCCCACCCGGGCATCACCGTGAACCTGACCAACCGCACCCGCCCGTTCCTGTTCGCGGACACCGAATTCGACGCCGCCATCTATTTCGGCGACGGCGAGTGGCCGGGCACCCGCACCACCGCGCTGATGCATGAAGAGCCGGTGCCGGTGTGCAGCCCGCGCCTGCTCAACGCCAACGGCGTGCGCACCCCGCAGCAGCTCGCCGAACAGACCCTGCTTCAACAGACTACGCGCCCCTACGCCTGGCGGGAATGGTTTGATTCGCTGGGCCTGCGGGTGGACCAGGACATGGCCGGCCCCCGCTACGAGCTGTTCTCGATGCTCGCCGAAGCCGCCATGCAGGACATGGGCGTGGCGCTGATTCCGCCCTTTCTGATCCGTCAGGAGCTGGAGGCCGGGCGGCTGGTGGTGCCGTTTCAGCACAGTTACCGCACCGCCAAGGCCTATCACCTGGTATTGCCGGAGCGCAAAGCGGAAGACCCCAGCCTGAGCGCCTTCAGCGCCTGGCTGGTGGCGGAGGTCGGCGCCTTCAAGGAGACGGCGGCGTTGTAACGGCCTCCGGCAGGGGCGCGCTGTCCAGGGTTTTCAGGAAGGCGACCAGGTCCGCCACCTGGCGGTCGCTGAGGTCGGGGATCAGGTCCAGGGTGGCTTCGCGCTCTCCCAGGGTCTCGCCTTCCGGCGGAGCCAGGTAAAACCGCACCGCTTCCTCAAGGGTGGCGAAGCGCCCGTCGTGAAAATACGGCGCGGTGCGCGCCACGTTGCGCAGGCTGGGGGTTTTGAAGGCCCCACGCAGGCTTTCCGGCGGCGGCAGGAAACGCAGGCGCTCGGCGTCGTCATCGCCGCCGGCGTAGGGCCCGGCGGCGTTGAACGGGCTCGCCGTCAGGCGCCGCAACCCCCGTTCCCGGCCGGTATCCCGGTGGTCGGCGACCGGCAGGCCCAGGTTATGAAACGCCTGGTTGCTGAAGTCCGGGCCGCTGTGACAGAGCGTGCATTGTGCCTCGCCGACGAACAGTTTGAGCCCGCGCCGGGCGGCGGCGGGGAAGGCTTTATTCGTTGGCGGGTCCGGGTCCTCGGCCAGCGCGGCGGCGAAGCGGTCGAACGACGCGTCGTAGCGGATCAACCGGCGCTGCCAGGCGGCCAGCGCCACACCCAGATTGGCCATCACCCGGTTGACCGCGTCCCGGTCCGCCGCCGTCATGCGCCGCCAGGCGAGGGCCCCGGGCGAGTCCGGCGCGGCGTGCGGCGAACCCTGGGCGGGGAACCGCTCGCCGTCGGACAACGGCGGCAAGGGGCCGAAGCGGCGTTGGTAGGCGGCGCGCAAATCCCCGTTTCGATACAGCGTGTGCGCCAGGTTCAGGCGGTCGTTGGCCAGCTCGCGGGGGTTCTCCACTACCAGCAGCATTTGCGACCAGAGGCTGTCGGCGGCGCCGTCCCACTGGAACCAGGGGTTGTCCGCCACATTGATCAGGGTGGGGGTGTTGCGGGTGCCGCGCCCGACCGCCTCCGGCAGGGCCAGCCCGTCCGTGAAGGCGCGATCCGGCTGGTGGCAGGAGGCGCAGGAAAAGCGACCGTCCCCGGACAGCCGGCGGTCGAAGAACAAACGCTTACCGAAGTCCGCCAACGCCGGTTCCGACGCTTCCGGCGGGGTGTGACCCGGCGACACCGCCAGCGCCCGCACGGCGGCCCGCTCGGCGTCCGTGAAGGCGGTTTCGTTGGCGGCTTGGGAGGGCGTCGACACCGCCAGGGCCAGCGCCGCGACCAGGGCGGCGCCTTTGCAAAGCCTGCTCATCCCCCGCAGCAGGGCAGTGTCAGCCAGGCCTGGTCTTCGCCGTCGTCACCGTCGATGGTGACCTGCAGGGTCCAGGCACCGCCCATATGGAAATAAAGCCCTTCCACCAGGATCAGGCCGTCGCGGACGCTCACCACCGGCTCGGACTGCATGCCGTGGGCGAAGCCGTCGTCGCGACCGTGGCGCATGCCCGCCTCGACGGTGACGGCGGAGGCTTCCAGGGGCGTGTCGGGGTTATCCATGCTCACCACCCGCAAACCCAGGCTGAAGTGTTCGCCCTTGGGCAGCGGCTCGGGGGCCTGGCGCACCTCGACCCGGTAGAGCCCCTGCTCGCTCAACACCTGGGCGGGCACGGCGCCGGCGGCGTCACCGCCACCGGCGGCCAGCACGGACGGCGACCCGATCATCGTGGAAAGCAGGGCAACAAGCGGCAAGTAGCGTGCGGTTATCATTATCGGGCTCCCGGTGGTCCAAGCCCGACATCGTCGTCACGGCGGCGTGAGCCTTCCGTGAAACGCCGTGTTTACCCGGAGTCGCCGTCCGCTTCCCGGCGCCGCTGGGCACGCCCCAGCAGAAAGCCGGTGCCCGCCCAGGCCAGGGCAATGCCGGCGCCGATGAACATGGCCAGCCCCGGCAGCTCGCCGAGCAGATCCAGCGCCCGCTTGACCCAGCCGCTGACCGCGTCGCCGCCGCGATAGACCACGGTGTCGATGAAGTTCTTGGCTTTGAACTTCTGCTGCGGCGGCACCACGGTGTAGAGCATCTCCCGGCCGGGACGCACCAGTGCGTACTCGCCGGCCCGGCGCGCCACCATGATCACCACGAACACGGCAAAGGTGGGCGCCAGCGCCAGCCACAGGAAGCCGGCGGCGATCACCACCGGCACCGCCACCAGCAGCACACCGATGCCCAAACGCTGGGCGATGCGCCCGGTGAGGAAAATCTGGGTGAGAATGGCGAGCCCCTGGACCACGGTATCGATCAGCCCGAACACCTGGGTTTGTCGGGTGGGGTCCGGGAAGTGCTCCGCCACCAGCCGCGCCTGCTCGAAGTAAAGGAAGGTGCTGACGCTGGCCAGCAGCACCACGAACACGGCGATGCCGATCAGAAACGGGGTGCGGACCACCTCGGCGGCACCCTCGAACGGGTTGCCGCCGAGCGGCACATGGCGGCTCTCTTGTTCCGGCTGCGCCCCGGTCGGCAACGGGTTGCGGTCGCGCCAGCGGTACAGCCACACCCCGGCGCCGGCGCTCGCCGCCAGTAACAGGGCCGCCAGCATCAGCAAGCCCACGTGGCCCACCGGCGCCACCAGCAACGCGCCCATGCCTGGCCCGGTGAGCCCGCCCAGGCTGGCGCCGCCAGCGATCATGCCGAACAACCGCTTGGCCTGGGTAGTGGAAAACACATCCGCCAACACACTCCAGGCCAGGGAAATGGCGACCAGATTGAACACCGACAGCCAGATGTAGAAGCTGCGCGCCGCCCAGGGGTTATCCGGCCAGCGCAGGAACACCGCCGCGAACAGCAGCAGGTTGGCGACGAAGAAGGCGTAGGCCCAGGGCATGATGCGCCGCCGGGCCACCCGCGACGCCAGCCAGCCGAACAGCGGCAGCACCGCCAGCGTCGCCACGAAGGTGCCGGTGAACAGCCACTGAAGATTGTCCACGCCGCCGGCCACGCCCATGGTTTCGCGCACCGGGCGCAGCATGAAATAGCCGGTGAACAGCAGGAAGAACATCAACAGACCGGCCAGCACCGCGGGCGCTTCCCGGTCGTGCAGATTGAACAAGCGCGCGAACGTACTCACGCGGCTACAGGTCCAGCGCGATCAGTTCCTGGCTCTGCGCCTCGCTGAGCAACGGCCCGTAACCGGCCTGCAGGTTGTCTCTCTGGTGCTTGGGTTTGCTGGTGGCGGGGATCACCGAGGTCACCGCCGGGTGACTGATGGCGAACTTGAGGAACATCTGCGCCCAGGACGCCACGCCCACTTCCGGCGCCCAGCCGGGCAGCGGCTTGTCTTTGACCTTGGAGAACAGATCGCCGTCGTCGAAGGCGCGGTTGATCAACACCGCCACGCCCTTGTCGCGGGCCAGCGGCAATACGGTTTTCGCCGCTTCCGGGGCGTTGATGGAATAATGGATCTGAATAAAATCGAGCGGCTCGTTGCGCAGGATCCGTTCCATCTCGTCCAGGCCGCGCTCCAGGTAGTGGGTGACGCCCACATACTGGGTCTTGCCCTGCTCTTTCAGCTCGCGGGCGTAAGGCAGCTGGGTTTTCCAGTCGCGCAGGTTGTGCACCTGCAGCAGTTCCACCTTATCGGTGCGCAGCGCCTTCAGCGATTCGGCCCACTGCCGCTCGGCCTCGGCGCGGCTGTCGGCGGCGATCTTGGTGGCCAGGAAACACTGGTCCCGCCAGCCGCCCTCTTCCAGCAGCGCGCCCAGCACCTTGTCCGCGCCGCCGTAGTTGGGCGAGGTATCAAACACGGTGGCACCGCTGTTGAAGAAGATCGCCATCACGTCCTTAAGGCGCTGGTATTTTTCCGAGCCGATTTCCGCCACGAAGCTGCCGGAGGTGCCGGCGCCGATCATCGGGATTTGCTCGCCGGTGGCCGGGATGGCGCGGGTGCGCAGGCTCTCGCCCGTGGGCAGCGCCCCTTTGCCGTCCGCCGCCAGTGCCGCGCGGTGGACGCCCAGGGCCAGGCCGGCGCCGGCCCAGAGGCTGGTATTCAAGAAATCACGACGAGAAAACATGGCACTCTCCTTGTCACTCTCCAGCGGTATTCTTTGCCGATACGCTACCTCACTAGACACTGGATAGGCGAAAAAGTATCCACAAAACGTGAAACCCGGAATGTCGAAACAGAACCCCCCGCGACGACTGTAAGACGACATCCGCCGTTAACAGGAGCGAACATGAAATATCTTTGTCTGGCCTATGAAGCGGAACAGGACCTCAAGTCCCTGAGCCGGGAAGAGTGGCTCGCATTACGCCAGGAAACCCTGGATTATGTGGCGGCGCTGCGCGAGCGCGGCGAGCTGATCGACACCCAGGCCCTGCAAAGCCCGGCCCGCGCCAGGGTGGCCCGGGTGCGAGATGGCAAACGTGCGGTGACCGACGGCCCGTTCGCGGAAACCAAGGAACAGATCGGCGGCTTTTTCCTGATCGAAGCCCGCGACGACGAGCACGCGCTGGAGATCGCCGCTAACTGGCCGTCCGCCCGCATCGGCGGCATCGAAGTGCGGCCCATCGAGCCCGAGTTGCGCGAAGAAGGACGTTACTGAAAGGACCTCACCATGCCCCCTGCTGTACCCGATGATACGAACGCGACACCGGCAACGCGCCGCGAATGGCTGGGCCTGGCGGTATTGATGCTGCCCACGGTGCTGCTGGCGCTGGACATGACGGTGCTGCATCTGGCCGCGCCGCACCTGAGCGCCGACCTTCAGCCCACCAGCGACCAGCTGCTTTGGATACTGGACATCTACGGCTTCATGATCGCCGGCTTCCTGGTGACCATGGGCACGCTGGGCGACCGCATCGGCCGCCGCAAACTGCTGCTGGCCGGCGCCAGTGCCTTTGGGCTGGCGTCGGTGATGGCGGCGTTCTCGGAAAGCGCGGAAACCCTGATCGCGGCACGCGCCCTGTTGGGCGTGGCCGGCGCCACACTGATGCCGTCCACCCTGTCGCTGCTGCGGAACATGTTCCAGGTGGAGCGCGAGCGCACCCTGGCGATCACCGTCTGGATGACCGGCTTTATCGTCGGCAGTGCCATCGGCCCGCTGGTGGGCGGCGCTTTGCTGGAATTCTTCTGGTGGGGCTCGGTGTTTCTTCTGGGCGTGCCGGTGATGCTGCTGTTGTTGCTGTGCGGGCCCTGGCTGCTGCCGGAGTTCCGCGACGAAGACGCCGGGCGCCAGGACCTGATCAGCGCCCTGCTGGCGGTGACGATGGTGCTGGCGGTGATCTACGGGCTCAAGGATCTGGCCCGCAACGGCGTGCACGCGGCGCCGTTCCTGTCGATGCTGCTGGGTCTGGGGCTCGCCGTTCTGTTCATCCGGCGCCAGCGCCGCCTCAGTGAACCGATGTTCGACCTGAGCCTGTTCCGCAGCCGCCATTTCAGCACCTCGGTGGCGGCCATGATGCTGACCATCCTGGCGCTGTCCGGCGCCTGGCTGATGGTGTTCCAATACCTGCAGGGGGTGCTCGGGCTGTCACCGCTGCAGGCGGGGCTGGCGATGCTGCCGCCGGCGGTGGTGCAGACGGCGGCGTCCTTGCTGATTCCGGCGGCCACCCGCTATGTGTCGCGCGCGCGGCTGGTGAGCGGCGGCCTGCTGCTCGCCGCCGTGGGTCTGGCGGCGATGATGCGGGTCAACGATATCGATGACCTGACCCTGCTGGTGGTGGGGATGACGATCATGGGCATGGGCGTGATGCCGATGATGATCCTCGGCACCGACCTGGTGGTGAGCGCGGCGCCGGCCACCAAGGCGGGCGCGGCCTCCGCCACGTCCGAGACCGCCACCGAGCTGGGCATGGCGCTGGGCATCGCGGTGATCGGCAGCGTCGGCGCGGCGGTCTATCGGCGGCACATGCTGGACGCCATGCCGGCGGGGCTCGACGACGCCCAGGCCCTGGCCGCCGGCGACACCCTGGGCGGGGCCATCGGCGCCGCCGGGCAACTGCCCCCGGCACTGGCCGCCCAGGTGATGGACGCGGCCCGCGCCGGCTTTAACGCCGCCCTGCACACCAACTCGGCGATCGGCGCGGCGATCGTCGCCGGCACCGCGCTGATGACGGCGCTGTTATTGCGGGGCAGGCCGGCGAACAGCGCCGCCCCGGCCAGCGCGCCGGAAACGGTCGAGGAGCAGCCCTAGGGCCTGTTCACACTACTTGCATCACGCCTGTTGCGGCTAAAAAGCCACCCATCAAGGCGCGAGAAGAGAAGTTTGGTGACTCCAAATGAACGACGAGCAACGCGGAGGGGTGGCTTTTTAGCCGCAACCCGAAGGGCTGGAGCCCTTTTTGCTCCCAACGTCGTTGTCGGTCGCTTATTTGGAATGACCAAACGGCGCTCCCTCCGCCTAGCTGGAAGCAAAAAGGGCATCCAGCAGGCGCGATGCAAGTAGTGTGAACAGGCCCTTTACTCGAACTCATCGTCCTGGCTGGCGAACGCCACGAACAGACACCCGGCGCCCACGTTGATGGCGCCGGTGGGGCTCATGGTGGATACCAGCAACTGGACGTTATGCTCGCGGGCCGCCGCTTCCAGATCGGCGTAGCCCGGCATGGTCGGCACCCGTGCCGCGTCGCCTGCGTAACTGAGGCAAACGTGGCTGGACATCAGCCGCCCCTCGCGGATCTGTTTGGCCACATGTTCCAGCATTCGCCGCGCCGACTTCTCATAGCTCCGGTTCACCGTAACCGGGTTTTCCTCACCGCCGTGGATGCGGATCAGCGGGTGCATCGACAGCGCCGACCCCACGGTGAGCGCCACCCCCCGCATTGAATCGGAGAAGCTTTTACGCTCGCCCTTCTTAAAGCCCCGGTCGCGTACGTAAGCGAGATTCTCGGGCACCATGTAACCGCAGATATTAGGCAGCAGTTCGTCGATGCGCAGACGAATCGCATTGCGGTTGGCGCCTTCCTCGATCATTTTAGCGACCTCACAAACCAATACTGCGGTGCCGGAAAACAGGGTTTTACTGTCGATCACCCGCATCGAAAAGGGGCCTGTCACGCCGGCGTCGGCCCGGACTTTCTGGTACTGCTTAAGAATCGAAAAGGAGGCCTTGGTGGCGTTATCGAAAATAAGGCTGCGCTTGCCGGACACGGTAATACAAAACACCAGGTCATAATCGATGACCAGCTGCTCTAAAAATACCGCTTGAATCTGGTCCACGGAATAGGGAATGGATTCCGCGTCGATGCCCTGCGAGTCCAGCTGCTCCTTGTAGAAGCGGTCAGTGGCCTGTTCGTCACGCTTATCGACCAGCAACTCCTTCCCCAGGCGGATGGAGATGGGAAGAATCTGGATATTATTTTTTTTGAAATAGGATTCCGGTAAATCGCAGGTGGAATCCACGACAATACCAATGCGCATTGTTCACCCCAGTTATTTTTATTTGAGGCAAACTTAGCATGACAACGGGCGCGCAACCACAGGGATAATGTAATTACAGATCCTTGCTGCCACCCGTGCCCGCCTGATCCGGATCCCGATAGGCTTTGGTGTCGATTTCCTCCAGGGCTTCGCGCACTTCCCGCTCGCTTTGCGGGCGCACCAGGCGCGCCACTTCCTCGCCTTCCTGAAGAAAGATCAGCGTCGGCCACTGTTTTACCTTGAAAGCCCGACCGAGCAAGCGGCCCTTGGCGTCCTCCAGTTTAAGGTGTCCGACCCCGGTAAAATCAGCGAACGCTGCCTTAATCAGCGGTGCCGCCGCCTGGCAGTAACCGCAACCGGGCTGGCCGAATTCCACCACCGTGGGCTCACGGATCGCCTCCACCTCATCGCGGGTGGGGTGATCGGTCGCGTACTCCGCGCTGTAGGTCATGGTGCTCTCCTTGCCATTCGTTAGCTGTGGACGATGACCAGTGTAGACACGCAGCCGACGGCACGGATACGGCGCGAATGCAAAATCCGGTTATAGCCGTGCATTGACAGACTGTCGGCGCGACGCGCATTTTTGTGCGATCACAACAACAAGATGAAACCGGAGCCTTAGCCATGAAACCAGAGGTTCGTCTTGACCTGCACCGGCGCACGCTGGACGCGCTCAACGGGACTCGCCCGGAGGGCCGGGCCGCACCCGGGGAAGTGCCGGTGGACCGCTATCTGGACGGCGACCGTACCGAGCGGGAGCTTGCCCTGTTGCGGCACCGCCCCCAGCCGGTGGCCGCCAGCAGCGAACTGCCCGCCGCCGGCGCCTGGCTGGCCCGCGACCGGTTGGGCATACCGTTACTGCTGGTACGCCAGGAAGACGGCGCCGTGCACGCCTTCCTCAACGTCTGCCGTCACCGCGGCGCCCGCTTGCTGGAGGAAGGCGGCGGCGACAGTGCCCGCGCCTTTGTTTGTCCTTACCATGCCTGGACCTATCGCCTGGACGGCACACTGAAAGGGCTGCCCCAGGCGTTCGGCTTCCCCTGCCTGAACAAGGCGGAATCCGGGCTCCGGCGCCTGGCCGCCCGGGAGCGGGCCGGTCTGATTTGGGTGATTGGTGACCCGGACCTCGCCGACAGCGATATCGATATCCACCTCGACCCGCTGATGGACGAACTGGAAGCGCTGGACCTGTCGACACCGGTCGCCTACGCGCCGCGCCACTATGAGGTGGCCGCCAACTGGAAGCTGTTGGTGGACGGCTCCCTTGAGGCCTACCATTTCAAAGTGGCGCACCGCGACACCATCGCGCACCTGTTCACCGACAACCTGCAGATTATCGACGAAGCCGGACTCAACCGGCGGCTCTACCTGGTGAAATCCAACCTGGACCCGGCCAACCCGCCGGACGCGGATCGCTTCGAGCCCCGCCGGCACGGCAACATCCTGTATTTCTTCTTCCCCAACACCACCGTGCTGGTGCAGCCCGACCACGCCCAGTTCAGTACCCTGGAACCGCTCGGGCCGGGCCGCACCCGCGTGCACGAAATCACCCTTCTGCCCGCCGCCCCCGACAGCGATAAAGCGGAACGCTACTGGCAGGCCAATGTGGATTTGTACCGGCGCACCCTGGCCGAGGACTACAGCCTGTCGGAATCGATTCAAAAAGGCCTTTCGTCCGGTGCCAACCGGGTACTCACCTTCGGCACTTTCGAGTACAGCGCGCCGCGCTTTCACCGGCAATTGGAAGCGCAGCTGGGCGCTCCCGACGGAGTGCCGTGAATCGCGAGGTCCAGCAAGAGATGCCTGGCATCGGCGAATAGCGTATAAGGGCGGCATGAAAACCCCGAAACGGATACAGCCCCTGGTCGACGACGGCCTGGTGGACGAAGTGATCAGCCGGCTGATGAGCGGCAAAGAGGCGGACATCTACGTGGTCCGCTGCGGCGACCAGGTGCAGTGTGCCAAGGTGTACAAGGAAGCGGCCAAGCGCGGCTTCAAGCAGGCGGTGCACTACCAGGAAGGCCGTAAGGTGCGCAGTACCCGGCGCGCCCGCGCCATGGAAAAAGGCTCCAAGTTCGGCCGCGACCAGCAGGAAAAGGTCTGGCAGACCGCCGAGGTGGACGCCCTGCGCCGCCTGGCGGACGCCGGCGTGCGCGTGCCCCGGCCCTACGACATGCTGGAAGGCGTGCTGCTGATGGAGCTGATCACCGACGACGCCGGCGACGTGGCGCCACGCCTGTGCGATGTGGTGCTCACCGAGGAACAGGCGCTGGAAGACCACGCCCTGATGATGCACTACGTGGTGCTGATGCTGTGCGCCGGGCTGGTGCACGGCGATCTGTCCGAATTCAACGTACTGGTGGACGCCTACGGGCCGGTGGTGATCGACCTGCCCCAGGCGGTGGATGCCGCCGCCAACAACCACGCCGAGGCGTTCCTGCTACGCGACGTCAACAACATGACGCGCTACTACGGCCAGTACGCCCCGGCCCTGGTCGGCAGCCGCTACGGCGAGGAAATCTGGGCCCTCTACGAGGCCGGCGACCTGCACCCGGAGGTGTCACTCACCGGCGAGTTCGAGGACTCCGGCGAAGCCGCCAACGTCGAGGACGTCCTGGCCGAGATCAAAGCCGCCTTCGAAGAGGAGCAGGAACGACAGGAGCGACTCAACGATTCCGATTAGAGCGAGAGAATTGTGGGAGCGGGCCCAGCCCGCGAAAGGGCGCGGAGCGCCCGGCAGGATCCCAGAGCCCTTTCTAACCGAGGCAGAAAAGGCGTTTCTGGAATCCTGCCGGCCGGCGAAGCCGGCCTTTCGCGGGCGAGGCCCGCTCCCACAGGGCCCGCTCCCGACGTTAGGCGTGACCGTCGCTGAGGATGTGGTGTAATCCGTCGCAGTCGACCATCGGGTCCTCGCAATTGACCACGGTTCTGGAGTGCGCCAGCACGTAGCTTTTGCCGGTGATGGTGTTTTCCACCACGTCGTGGTCTTCCTCGCGGCGGGTGTCGATGAATTCGCCGATAAAGCCGGAGCCGCGCAGGGAGACGGTTTCCAGGCGGTCGCCGGGTTTGATCCTGCCTTCGTGATGCATCAGCGCCAGCCGCGCCGAGGTGCCGGTGCCGGTGGTGCTGCGGCAGATCACGCCGGGGTGCACATAGGTGGCCGAGCGGGAGCGGTGGAAGTGATCGCTGACCTGCTCCACCGGACCCATGAAGTGCAGGAACGGCAGCGGCCCCACGTCGCCCAGGGTGTAATGGGAGAAGCCGCGTTCCGCCTGGATCGCCTCGACAATGGCGCGGGCGCAGCGGGCCAGCTCCGCCTCTTCGTCCAGGGTCAGATGAAAGCCCAGCTCGGTCGCATCCACCAGGGCGTAAAAGCCACCGCTGTAGGCCACGCTGTAGGTGACGTTGCCCAGCGACGGCACATGGATGGTGGCGCGGTAGGTGTCGATATAGCTGGGCAGGCCGCCGCAGGTGATCGATTCCACCACGCCGTCGTGGACCTGGGCCTCGATGTGCACCAGCCCCGCCGGCGATTCCATCATAAAGCTTTGCCGGCCCTCTTCCTTGGGTACCAGACCGCTTTCCAGCACCGCGGTGGCGGTGCAAATGGTGTTGGAGCCGGAGTAGATCGCGTAGCCCATCACTTCCATGATGATGTAGCCGACGCTGGCGTCCGGGTGGGACGGCGGCACGATCAGATCCACCGACATTTCCGGAATGCCGTAGGGCTCTTCCAGTAAAAGCTGGCGCAGGCCGTCCGCGTCGTCGCGCAGATACTCCATTTGCTGGCGCACGGTGTCACCGGGCAGCGGGTCGATGCCGCCGAGGACGATGCGGCTGACATCGCCACCGGCGTGAGTATCCATGAGATTCAGGCTTAACTCCTGGCGCATCAGGTTGTCTCCTTTAACGCGAAGGGTTCGCCGAAGTCCGCCCACTGGCTGTCGGGGACAATGACGATCTTGCCGAGGAAGTTGTTGCCCCGGCTGACGAAGTAGTCTTCCGCGCGATGCAGCTCGGACAGTTTGAAGGCGGCGTGCAGCACCGGCTTGAGCTCGCCGGAGCGGATCCAGCCAATCAGCTGTTCCGCTTCTTCGCGGGTGCCGTGGGACACACCGAACACCCGCACCTGATAGAGGTAGATGCGCGTCCACATGATCTCGCTCAGGTTGCCGCCGCTGGCGCCGGCGATGCTCAGACGCGGGTAGCTGTTGCGCGCCTTCATGTCGAAAATCATGGCGTCGATAAAACGGTCGGTCATGTCGCCGCCGACCAGATCCATCACCGCGTCCAGGGGCGCGCCCCCGGTCAGCTCGCGCACCCGGTCGGTGAAGCCGTCCATATCGGAGCGGTCGAACACCGCTTCCGCGCCCAGTTCACGCAGGGCGTCCGCCTTGTCCGGTGTGCTCAATGCGTAGGGAATCGCGCCCATTACCCGGCAAAGCTGGATCAGCGCCGTGCCGACGCCACCGCTGGCGCCGGTGATCAGCACCCGCTCCCCGGCGAGCACATTGGCGGCGGTGAGCATGTGAAAGGCGGTCTGGTAGGAGCACATCCCCATGGCCGCCAGTTCTGCGTCGGCCAGATCCGGCTTGTCCACGGTGTGGAACTGATCCGAGGGCACCGCCACGTACTCGGCAAAGCCGCCGTCGGCACCGTGGCCGTAGTAGTCCGGCGTCAGGTTGATATCTCGGCGGTCGTCCGGGTAGAGGTTGAAGTCCAGCAGGCCGCGCTCGCCGATGCGCGCCGGGTCCACGCCGTCGCCCACCGCGGCGACCCGCCCGGCCACGTCGGCGCCCTGAATACGGGGGAAGGTGAGCGTGGCCGAACCGCCCATCTGAAAGGACGCCACCTCATCCTTGTCCTTGGTGGGATACAGGCCCTCGCGGGCCTTGCGGTCGGTGTTGTTCTTCGCGGTGGCGGTGACGCGCACCAGCACCTGGCCCGGCGCGGGCCGCGGCACGGTCACGTCGTCCCGGTAGACCAGCTTGTCCACGCCGCCGTGGCCGGTGAGTACCATGGCCTTCATGGTGCCAGGGACAGCCTGCGATTGATGATCGTCGTCCATGGCCTGTCTCCTTGTGTTGCTTACTCATAACCCTGCGTGGCGATGGACAGAGGGATTTAAAGGCCCCCCACCAACAATCGGTGACGGTTTAGCCCATATGGGGTATGTGCCCATTAAGCAAACGCCCTAGGCTCGATCGAACCTGATTGGACATCGGAAGGGCAACCATGAAGAAAGCAGCGTTATTCCTCATTGCGTGCGTGGCATCGGCCACGATTCTGGCGGGGTGTGGGGGCGGTTCCTCCTCATCCAGCGACGATACCGGCGGCGCCACCTCGCGCACCATCAGCGGCACCGCCACGGCACCGGCCGGCGCCGTGGCCTTTCACGAGGCCCCAAGCGTCTTCGAACTGGCCCTGAACGCGCTGATCCCGTCGGCGCACGCGGCCATCACCGGTCTTGATCCGGTCGGCGGCGCGACCGTCGAGCTACTGAGGGTGGATAACGCCGGCAACCCGGTGGGTGAGGTGCTGGCTGAAACCGTCACCTCGATCACCGGCGACTACCGTCTGACGCTCCCCGAAGGCGTGAACCTGGCGGGCGATCTGATCGTGAGGATTACCGGCACCGGCACCGAGATGCGGGCCCAGGTGGTGGATCAGGCGGTGAACATCAACCCGGTATCGGAATTCGTGCTGCGTAAGTTCATCGAGGAAGGCACCGATCTGGACCAGTTGGTGGTCACGGACGTGGTCACCCTGAGCGGCAAAGTGGATACCTTTGATCTCACCGCCGGCAACGACCTCAGTGACATGCTCGCCAAACTGGACCAGGAAGTGGGCGAGTTCGTCGAGCAGCAGGTAGCGGTCATCAAAGAGCAACCCGGCGACGTGGACAGCGTGACCGGCGATTACCGAAGCGCGGCCTTCAGCCTCGGCCTGCATGACAGCGACAATAACAATTTCGGCACCTTCGCCAACGATATGTGGCGCAGCCAGTTCAACTTCGCCAACGGCGGCGGCGACACCGTGGCGATCACCCTGGAAGGCGAAGAAAGTGCCTACTCGAACTTTTCCGGCATGAGCGTGGCCACCGGATCGATCTACTACGAAACAGACATCGACACCGAATCCGAAAACCTCTCGGGCACACTTACCGACTCCGGCATCCTGTCCATCGAGGGCGCGTTCGAAGAAGAAATCAACGGCGACAATGCGTTCCGCTATCCGTCGGTGATCTACAACCTGCAACAGGTCAAGAACAAAGGTCTGTTCTTCCTGTTGTCCCAGGAAGCGGCGGTACGCTACGGCACCACCGACACCAACGGCGACGAAGAACCGGACGCGCTCGACCCCAATGACCGCCGTGGCGATGAGGTATTCCGCGCCCTGGAAGTGTTCGCCCGCTCACCGTCCGGGATGAGCGATTCGGATCTCAGCGGCGCCTTCGGCCGCGTGTTCCTGGAAACCTACGCGCAAACCGGTGTGATCGAACTGCAGACCGAGGTCAACGTGGTCACCTTCAATGGCGACGGCACCTTCGATTACGGCGACGCCACCGGCCACCGGGTAGGGCTGGAAAGCAACGGCAGCACCTACCAGGCGCTGAACGAAATTGGCACTAACGGCGAGCCCATCGACGTCGGCGCCGACGGCGACATCATTTCCGCCGGCACCGACGACGGCCAGCCCGTGCCCGCCGATGGCTTTGTCAACGACACTTTCGATTTCATCGCCTTCGCGGAAACGGAAAACAACGAGAACGTTTGGGCCCAGTTCAACAAAACCCTGATGGTGAAGCTGCCTGAAAGCGCCCCCGACGTGGCCGGAAAAAAATACCGATTGATGCTGCTGTCCGCTGCCCTTGAAGGGGTCGGCAACGGCACCAGCGACATCGAGATGATCAACAGCCAGTTCAACAGCTACGTGACCCTGAGCAGCAATACCGCCGGCACCCTGGCCGGGGACTTCACGGAAGTCCATAAAACCGGCCTCGGCGGTGATCTCTCCGTGGACAGCGATACGGCAAGCGCCGCCCTTAACGTCACTGTCGCCGCCAACGGCGCCACCACCCTGACCCTCGCCGATCAGGACGGCAGCAATATCATGGAAGGCTTTTTCAACCAGGACGCCAGCCTGGGCGTATTCACCACCCGCTGGGTTCCGCAGGGCGGCGACCCCAACGAGCTGGGCCTGGTGGTGCTGATCGACGTCACCGAGTAACCGCTTCACCCCCGAACGCCGCCAGGCGTACCCCCGCGGCGGGCTTCGGCCTCGCCGCACCCTTTGACCCCGGCCCCCCCGGGGTCTTTTTCGTTGCGCTCCCGGCGCGCGCTTCCTATGATCCGGACAACCACCTTGCCGAATCCGGGGCCGTCGCCTTGCAGGATGAGAATAACGACCTGATCGGTCGGATCTACGAAACCGCCTTGTCCCCCGGCGACTGGATGGACCTGCTCGACACCATCACCGGCTGGACCGACGACAACCCACCGGGCGACGCCAACGGCGCGCCCATGGAAGTGGAGCAATTGATCGGGCACCTGGAACGGGCGGTGCGCAGCAGCGCCTATATGCACGCTCTTGAGGACCGCACCCAGATTCTCAACAGCATGTACAACCAGATGCCCTGGCCCATGCTGATGCTCGACGAGCAAATGCGCGCGCTGGAGTGCAATCCGGCGGCGCGGCAGGCACTCACCCAAGCGCCCATTGAACTGCTGCCGGACGGCACCCTGCGATTCGCTGATCGGGCATTGAAAGAGGGCCTGAAACGGGTTCACAGCCTGGCCGCCGGCCGGCATACCCAGCTGCTTGCGTCCCAGCGTGACGCGGTGACCTTGCTTTGTCTGCCGGTCAAGAAATCCGACGCACCAGGCAACATCGCCAGAGTCCGCACCATCGTCTGGGTGCTGGCCGGCCACAGCGTGGTGACGCCATCAGCGGAATCCCTGAAAGCCATTTTTCCGATCACGCACGCGGAATCGCGCCTGCTGCATCTGCTCTGTAAGATCGGCAACCTCAACCAAAGCGCCGAACTGCTCTCGATCAGCGTGCACACCGCGCGCAGCCAGCTTAAGTCGACCATGGCGAAGCTGGAAGCCAACAGCCAGGTGCAGTTAGTCAGTCAGGCGATGGGGCACGCTTTGGTGCAGGCGGCCCAGCCCCCGGCCTTGCGCCGAACACCGGAACACACCCTGACCCTGGCCGATGGCCGCGTGTTGAGCTGGTTCGAATACGGCGACCCCGCCGGGCGAGCGGTGCTCACCCTGGACAACCTGGGCAGCGCCCTGCCCGACCACCGTCTCTTCGATGAGTGGTACCAGGCGAAGGGCCTGCGCATGATCCTGATCGTGCGCCCCGGCTACGGCCTCTCCACCGCCCGGCCGGACATGGAATTCCGCGACTTCGGCCCGGACATCCGCGCCCTGTGCAACCACCTGGGCCTGCAGCGACCGCCGATGGCGGCGTACTGCGGCGGCGGCCCCTACGCGCTGTGCGCGGCGGCGCTGCATCCCGATCTCTTCGACCGGCTCGGCCTGCTGGCCAGCACCGTGCCCATTGAGCACTTCGAGTTGGACAAGCTCGACCGCATCCACGCCATGTTTCTGCGCATTTTCCGCAAGGACCCGCGCCTGTTTGTACTGGTGGGCCGGCTGGCGTTGCGCGGCGTACGGCGCTCTCCGGAAAAATACCTGGCCCGCCTGGCCAAATCTCTGTGCGCGGACGATCAAGCGGTGCTCAACGACCCGGACCTGCTGGCGCGCCTGATCGAACGTATGCACGCCAGCCACTTCCAGGGCGCGCGCATCCTGATCGACGAATACATACGCATGCAGCACCCCTGGCTGGTGGACCTGAAGCAGATCAAAGTACCGATCCTGCATTGGCACGGGGAGGACGACCGGATCATCTCCATCGGCAGCGCCCGCGGGCTGGCAGGGGATTTGCCCAACGCGCGCTTCCGCAGTTTCCCCGGTCTCGGGCGTTTTATGATTTATAAAGTCTGGCGGGAATTTCTCACCGAGTTGCTGGAGTTGCCATCCGAACCGGCACCCGGGCCCCGGCGCGTTGCGGCCTCGGCCGGGACGCGCTGACTCGGCCGGCGCCTCTCTCGTGATCAGGCGTCGGAAACGCTGTCCAGGCAATCGCGAAACAACGCATTCAGGCGGCTCAAGTCGCCACCGCCCGGCGCGGCGTTACCTGGGTAGCGCGACAGCCGGGACAGTTCTTTTTCAATAAAATCGTTCAGCTCCGCCATCACCGGAACAAATTCCTTTTCCTGGCTGCGCTGCTTTCTCGCCAGCAGGCGGGTGATCTCTTTATCCACCGTTTCATCGTCAGCCACCAGCGGCCGCAAACGCTCGAATTCAACCGGCGCCGGCGAGCGGTAACGTTCCAGCCAGCGAATCGCCAACAGGGGACGCAGGACGTAAAAGTATTTCTTCAGCGGCACCAGCTTCGCTTTCAAATAGCCGCGATAGTTCTTGTCCGCCATGCTCCAATAATGATGCACGCCTTTGTTCACATCGTAGACGTCAGGTAATAGTGCCCTCGCCCGTTCGGCAAAACCGGCCTCGTCGCGATAGACGATAGGGGAATGCAGCCACTCCACGAACGACGGGTTGGACTGCCAGAATAATTTCAGGGCCTTGCGGATATCCCAGCCGCTGAGATCGATGTGGTCGACAATCTCGCATTCGATCACGTCACGGCGCTCTTCCAGATCCAGCGACAGATACCATTCGCGGGGATGCGCGTAGATAAAGCGCACGTCGTAATCACTGTTCGGTGAGGGAAAACCCCAGGCCCGGCTGCCGGACTCCACCGCGAACAGCACACGCACATCGTGCTCTTCTTCGATGGCCCGCAGGCGGCCCTGGATATCCCGCCGAACGTCCTCGCTGATCATAAAACCGTCCCTGTTCAGGTGCCGCTGTCTTCAAACAACGTATGCATGTGCTCAAGCAACTCGGGGCCGCCGGGCTTGCCGTGGCCGGGGATCACGACCCTGGCTTCGGGGTACGTTGCCTGGGCATTACTAATCGCTTGCGGCCAGTAGGCCAGGTCCGCGTCGGCGGTATTGCCCAGGCTATCGGTGGCCAGTTCGCGCACCGCGCAGCCACCGTAAAGCATCTTTCGGTCGGGCAGCCACACCATGATGTTGTCGCGGGCGTGGCCGCCGCCAGGGTAGAGCACTTCCAAACTGCCGAAACCGGTGGTGCTGCCCGGGGCTTCAATGCCCTTCAACGCGTTAGCTGGCACCGGATTGCCCTCTTCCGCGCTCAGGCGTTGCGTCATCGGGTGCGACCAGACCGGGATGCCCGCGGCGTCCAGCACCGCCACGCCGCCGGTGCGGTCGCTGTGAAAATGCGTGGACAGCGCCCGGTCCACCGGCAAACCGATCTCTTCGTCGATCCAGACCAGCAGCTCTTCGGTGGCCTCGGCGCCCCAGGCGGAATCCAGCAGCACCAGGTGATCGCCTTCGCGCACGATCAACCCGTTGGAGGGATACAGCACGCCGTCGAAGGTGTTGTAGGAGGTGTGCATCCAGACACCAGGCTCAAGCTGCTCGACGTGGAGCCCCGGGTTCGCCGACGGAGAATGGCGGTTATGGCTTAGGCAGCCGGCCATCAACAGGGCGGCGATCAACAACCAGGGGGCCAAAAAGGTGTGGTGTTTCATGCAAGGGTCCCGCTTCCAATGGAAAAGACACCGACATTAACCCTGCATCGAAGTGCGTGCCATGACGGACTCGGCATAACCGCGGGCGAAACATTCGCGGACGGGCTTCGCCGTTAACCAGGCGCAGCGGGATTTCACCGGCCACTACCCAAACAGCGCCGGCGAGGCCGGCCAGCGACGGCTTAATCCGGACCGCTGTTTGCACGGCATACCAGGCTAGTCCTGGGCAATGCACAAACGGTCACGGCCGCTCTGTTTGGCCTGATACAGGGCATGGTCAACGCGTTGGAGAATCGATTCCAGGGTATCCCCCGGCTGCAGCGACGTCAGTCCCGCGCTCACCGTGACGTTGATCGATTCGCCTTCCGACACCGACATCGGCGTCTCCGCGAGACGCCGGCGCAAGCGGTCACCCACCACACAGCCGCCGCTGGTATCCGTGTCCGGGAGCACCACGATGAACTCCTCCCCCCCAAGCCGCCCGCACAGATCCACCTCGCGGGTGACGCCGCCCAGCAGTTCGGAGAAGCCGCGCAGCACATAATCCCCGACCCCGTGGCCCCAGGTGTCATTGATCGCTTTGAAATGGTCCAGATCCAGCGACATCACGGTCAGCGGCAAATCGGATCGCAACGAATGCGACATTTGCCAGTGCAGCGATTCCATCACTGCGCGCCGATTGGCCAGCCCGGTCAGCTCGTCGGTACGCGCCAGCAGGCTGAGCTGATCGCGCATGGCATTTTGGTGAATCTCGTAGCCCACCGTGTCCGCCAGCAGCTGCATGAACACCAGATCGTCACGGGAAAAGGGCTCACAGGCCCGCACCGAGGAAAAATTCACCGTGCCGTACAGCTTGCCGTTCACCTGGATTGGGCTGCCGATATAGGCCTCCAGGCCGAAATCGCGGTAGCACGGATGGGTGCGGATCTCACTTTCCCCGGCGTGATGAAAGCCCACCGGGCCGCCCGCCTCCAGGGCGTGCACGCAATAGGTACCGCCAAGATCAAAGGTGGTGCCCGGCGACACACCGCCGGCCGGGTCGTGGCAATGCTCGACCCGGTACACGTCATCCTGGATGCTGGACAGAATCGCCAGTTCCAAGCCAAAGTGCCGCGCTCCCAGCTCAAGGATAGCGGCTAGCCTGGCGCCATGATCCCGTTCGGTATCGGCGGTGATGGAATGCAACCGTTGCAAGGTATCAACGGATTGCTCCGCGGAACGCGCGGGCCGAACCAACGCCAGGTATCCCTGGATTTCACCCGAGGCGCTGGGCAACCCCCCGGCGGACGTTTGCCCCAGAAACGTGGCGCCGTCGGAAGAGCGATATAATACCCTGTACGCTGAAAAGACCGGGTCCGCCTGTGGGTTATAACGCTCCTTGCCCAGGTTCAGGAAGTCGGTCGGGTCCGCATACAGAATTTCGGTCTTCCGGCCCTGCAAGTCTTGCAGACTGTACCCGAAGAGCGTCACCGCCGCCGTATTGACATACCGCACCCGGCGCTCACGGTCCGCCACTACCACGGCCTCAGGGAGCGAGTCGAACAGGGTCGCCAGCGAGAACAACGACCACTCCGTTAAATCATCGCGGTTCGCGGTTTCGGCGTGGTGCGCCTGATCGTGGGAATAAGGATCAGTGGGGGGCATGGCCTATCTCATCGTCGGCGTCAAAGACAGCTAGAAGTGTAGAGTAATCACCGTATAACGCCACCCCGTGGGCCGCCCCCTCCCCTATCGCCCGGACGGGCCGGCGCTGTTACTTCTTCAACTGGCCGCTGTCCACCAGCTGCTGGAAGAATTCGTTCAGGGACTGGTCCAACGGGCGGTACTGGATGCCGAGCTGCTCGCGGCTACGGCTGTTGTCGGCTCGCCACGGCAAGTTGACGTTACGGCTGACGAACTTGCGGGTGAGGGTTTTGTTCACCACGGGCCCGACCAGCCACACGGCGGCCTTGGGCAGGGTGCGCTTGGGGATCGGGTATTTCTTGCCGAAGCGGCGGCGCAGCACGGCGGCCATCTCCGGGAAGTCGGTGTCGTGGCCGGAGAGGATATAGCGGCCATTGGCTTCAGGCAGGTAGGCGGCGCGCAGATGCGCTTCGGCCACCTCACGCACGTCCACCACGCCGATGCCCACATCGGGCACGCCGGGCTTCGCGGTGCCATCGCCGAACTGACGCAGAATATCGAAACTTTCCGAGGTGGCGTTCGGGTTAATACCCGGCCCCACCACCAGGGACGGATTGATGGTGACCAGATCCCAGCGGTCCTGGGCGTCGGCGATTTTCCAGCCTTCTTTTTCCGCCACGGTCTTGGAGTAGGCGTAGGGCTGATGGCTCAGGGACGAACTGGTGTTCCAGTCCGCTTCGGTGAACACGCCGTTGGTGGTGTGCTTCAGGTCCGCGTTGTCGCCGTAGATCGCCGCGCAGCTGCTGGTCAGCACCACCCGCTTCACGGACGGGGTGTCGTTGACGGTTTCCAGCACATTGCGGGTGCCCAGCTGCGCCGGTTCCACCAGCTCTTTCTGCGGGTCCTTCACCGTGGTGGTGAACGGCGACGCGGTGTGAAACACCACCGAACAGCCGGCCATGGCTTCCGCGTAGGAGCCGGGTGAGAGCAGGTCCGCCTTGAAGTAGCGGATAGTGCCCGGCGTCTTTTCGGCGATGGCGTTCAAATACTGAAGTTTGCGGCTGTCGTCCGGATTGCGCACCGCCGCGTGCACGGTGACGCCTTCCTCCAGCAGCCGCTCCACCAGTCGTCCGGCCACATAGCCGGTGGCGCCGGTGACCATCACCGGCGTGCTCGTATCGATTTGCATAATCGGCCTCTTTTCCAAGTCAGAGGCCATCATGGCGGGGCGCAACAGCCGTGTAACGGGCCTTTCGTGCCAAACAAGGTGGACATTAGGTAACCCGGCGCGCCACGGGGTTCACTCGTGCTGCAGAATATTGAGCAGCTTGCCGAACGGGTCGCGCACGTAGAAGCGACGCACGCCCCAGGGCTCGCTGACCGGCCCGTACTCAATCGGCACACCGGCCTGCTTGAACCGGGACAAGGCGCCTTCCAGATCGTCCACCTCAATGGACAGATCAGGGACCGGCGTGCCCGAACCGCCCTCGGACCCGAAGCTGACCTGCACCATCATGGTTTCATGGGAGCCATAGGTGCGGAACCAGCCGTGGTCCATTAGCCGTTCCAGGCCCAGAATCTCGCCGTAAAAGCGGTCGGCTTTGTCCAGATCGGAAGTGGCCGTGTTGGCCATGATGCGTTTCACTTTCATGGAGCACCTCGCGTGTCGCGCGTTCGTTCATCACTGCTAGACTCAGAGCGGTTATAACAGGCGGAGACACATGGTGGCACCCCTATGGATTCGCTGATTTCAGCGGCGGCGCGGGCGCTGGCCGGCGGCGACCCGCTGCGTGCGCTGAACCAGATCGCGCTGCGCGACGACGCGCCGGCGCTGGCGTTGCGCGGCATCGCCATGGCGCAGCTCGGCGACCTGGCCCGCGCCCGGGCCCTGTTGCGCCGCGCCGCGCGAGCGTTCACGCCACGGGAAACGGTGGCCCGCGCCCGCTGTGTGGTCGCCGAAGCGGAAGTGGCGCTCGCCGCCCGCGACCTGCACGACTCGTCGAAGGCGCTGGACACCGCCCGGGAAACGCTGCAACACCATGGCGATACCGTGAACGCCGCGCACGCGCGCTACCTGACGATTCACCGTCTACTGCTGATCGGCCGGCTCGACGAAGCGAAAGAGCAGCTGGAAGCGCTGCCCTGCGACACCTTACCACCTGCCCTTCAAGCCACACACGGACTGGCCGCCGCCGGCATCGCGTTACGCCGGCTCGACACAGGGACCGCGCGCGCAGCGCTGGACCAGGCCGGGCTAGCGGCGCGCCGCTCGGGCATTGCCGCACTCATCAATGAAGTGAACAAAACCGCTCGGGTGCTGCAGGCGCCGGCGGCGCGACTGGTGGCACGGGGTGACGAAAGACCAGTACGGCTCGATGACGTGGAAACGCTGTTCGCCTCGCCCAGCCTGGTGGTGGACGCCTGCCGCTACAGCGTGCGCCAGGCCAACACCGTCATCGAACTGGCGACGCGCCCGGTGTTATTCACCCTGGCGCGCACGCTGGCCGAAGCCTGGCCCGGCGACGCCCGCCGCGACACCTTGATCGAACGCGCCTTCCGCCTGCGCCAGGTGGAGGATTCCCACCGGGCGCGCCTGCGCGTGGAAATCGGCCGGCTGCGCAAAGCGCTACGCCCGCTGGCCCGGCTGCACGCCACCCGTCACGGCTTCAAGCTGGAGCCGCTGACCGGCGATGTCGCCGTGCTGGCCCGGCCGGTGGAAGACAAGCACGCGCCGATACTGGCGTTTCTTTCCGACGGCGAAGCCTGGTCCAGCTCCGCCCTGGCGCTGGCGCTCGGCACCAGCCAACGCACCGTGCAACGGGCGCTGGACGCCTTGGCGAACGCCGGCAAAGTGGAAGCCCTGGGGCAAGGCCGCGCGCGCCGCTGGGTGGCGTCGCCGGTGCTCGGATTCACGACAACCTTGTTACTCACCGCGCCACTGCCGGGCGGCTAGGATGGCCTGAACCTAAAAGGAGGACATCACCATGAAACAGTCACAAGCACGAATCACCCGCGAGTACGGCCCCTTCCCCGGCGCGTCAACGGTGGGCGGCGTGGACTACGACGGCCGTTACGTCTGGCTGGCCACCGGCGACAAGCTCCAGGCCCTGGACCCGGCCAGCGGTGAAATACAACAAACACTGAACGTGGCGGCGGACGCCGGCACCGCCTTCGACGGCACCCACCTCTACCAGATCGCCGAAAAGCAGATCCACAAAATCGACCCGAAGACCGGCGATATACTCGCCAGCCTGCCGGCCCCCGGCGACGGCGAGGACTCCGGCATGGCCTGGGCGGAAGGCTCGCTGTGGGTCGGCCAGTACCGGAAACGAAAGATTCATCAAGTGGATCCGGAAACCGGCGCCGTACTGCGCACTCTGGAGTCCGACCGCTTCGTCACCGGCGTGACCTGGATCAACGACGAACTCTGGCACGGCACCTGGGAAGGCGACGACGCCGACCTGCGGCACATTGATTCGCAGACCGGCGACGTGCTCGAGCGCATCGACATGCCCGAAGGCGTGCATGTATCCGGGCTGACCTACGACGGCAACGGGCTTTTCTATTGTGGTGGCGGCCCCACTGGGAAAGTCCGCGCTGTCGCCCGGCACGGGTAGCAGTGCAATGAAATGGGTTCAGGTTGAGCTGGGCCCGTTACAGGAGGCGGAGCCGCCGGGGCGCTAGGCGGCCAGCTACGCCGTCTGGTCGTTAACCTGCTTGCGGTCTTTTACCGGCGGCAAGGCGAACATCCGCGCGTATTCGCGAGTAAACTGCGGCACGCTGGCGTAGCCGACATCGAACGCGGCGCGGCTGGCGCTCTTGCCCTCCGCCAGCATCAGTCGGCGCGCTTCGATCAAACGCAGCTGCTTCTGAAACTGCAGCGGCGACACCGTGGTGACCGCGCGGAAATGCTGGTGGAAGGCGGACCGGCTCATGCCGGCTTCCCTGGCCAGCCGCTCAATGGTCAGCGGCTGCGCATAGTCTCGGCGCAGTATCGCCACGGCCCGCGCGATGCGCCGAACACGGCCGTTCGGCGGGCCGAGCCGCCGAATCGCTTCACCCTGCTCGCCGAGCAGCAGCCAATAGTGGATCTCGCGCACCAGCGACGTGCCCAGCACCGCCAGCGAAGCGGGGCGATCCAGCAGCCGCACCAGCCGGAGCACGGCATCACGAAGGTGGTTATCGATAACGGCGGGCGTTTCCAGAGCGGGCTGTTCAGCACCGTCGATCGCCGCATCCAGCTCCGCAATCACCGACGGATCCAAGTCCAGCGCAAACGCCAGGTAGGGCCTGGCGATGCTGGCCTCACTGATGCGGCTGACGGTGGGCATCGCGGCCGGAACGATCATTGAATCCCCAGATGCAAAGCTGAGGTCCCGGTTGCCGATGGTGACCTGCTTGCTTCCCTGCAACACCAGACACACCAGCGGGCTGGCGATGGTGTGCTCCAGCCCTCCGGGGACAGTACCACGCACCAGAAACAGCCCCGGCACCGGCGTCGGGGCGATCCCCGCCGCGTCGGCGTGGGTTCGGGTGTAGTGATCTACGGCTTGGCGCAAGGCATCGGACATGCCCCATTGTTATCCAGTGTCGGCTCCGGGTACAGGCACCCAGGACAATCAGGCAAAAACGAGCGTGTTTTAAGCATCCTACGTTGCCCGCCTCCGACTACCGTATAAACCTCAGCAACGGGAGAACACCATGACCGATAACGCCACCCGCAATCCGGGACCGACCCCGCAACCACAGCCGATAGCCGCCCGCCCTCACCGGGGCGTCGAGGTCTCCGGCAACGATGACGAAGAAGGCCGTAAAGCCTTCTACATCCACATCGAAGCACTGCCCGGCAAGGAGAACGAGGTAATCCGCATGCTCGAGGACATTCTGGGGTGCGTGCAAGACGAACCCGCCACCGGACCCTGGTATGCCGTACGCTATTCGCGGTCGACCTTCGGCATCTTTGAAGTCTTCCCCAGCCGCGCCGGCCGCCAAGCGCATGTGGAAGGGGGCGGCGGCGAGATATTCCGGGACGTGGCGCGGATGAACGACATTCTGGCACGCCCGGCGCATGTGCACCGCCTCGATGTACTAATGAGCAAAGAGGTATTCGCCTGATCCCGGGCGGTACTCTAGCGACGCCGGGCGAACCAGGCGCGAATCAACCCGGCCTGGAAGAAGGTTCGTGGCGCCTCGAAGCCGCCGGCCCGCAGAATGGCCTCGACCTGGTCGGGCGGCAGCACGGCCACGTCCTTGGCGTAGGTGGCTTTCATCCGGCGCAGCCCTTCGTCGCTGACGTCCGTGGGGGTGATGGTTCGCTGCCAGACGCGTAGTAAATCGTCGTAACCTGGCGCGTCCTGCTCGGTGGACAAATCAGAACTGGCCAGCATGCCACCCGGCACCAATCGCTCGGCGATCTGTTCGAAGAACGCCGAGCGCGCCGTTTGATCCAGGATGAACTGCGATACCAGAAAGCTGGTGGCGGCCTGGTAAGACGCACCGGCCGGTAACGAATCCAGGTAGCCTTCATGGAATTCGCACCGCTCGGCGATGCCCGCCTCGTCAGCCCGGCGCCGGCACACGTCCAACATGCCACGGGCCGGTTCCACGGCGGTGAACCGCCAGCCGGGGAAGCGGCTGGCCAGATGCAGAATCTCACTGCCGGTGCCGGCGCCCACGCAAAGAATCCTGGCGTCCTCAGGCAACGCCGCGAACACGGACTCCAAGAGGAAGTACAGGCATTGGTTGATCGGCGCGGTTCTTTCCCACTGCTTGTCGTAGCCCGGCGCCATCTGGTCAAACAGGGCTTTCAGTTCGTTGTCGTTCACTGACTATCCTCTCAACCGAACGGGCGCACGCCGATCAGAGCGCCGTGCAGCCAGAAGGCGAACAGCGCCCAGGCAAGCACGCCCACCACCAGCGTAATCACATCGCCCTTGAGGGTACCGGGCGCGTAGGTGACGCCCTGGGCGCGGTCACGGCGGCGCAGCCTGGCGAACGCCACGATCGCCCACACCAGGAAAGCACCGAACAGCACCACGTCGTGCAGCAGGCCGATGGCCAGCAGGTGGCCGAATGCCCAGACTTTGGTGCCCACCACCATAGGGTGGCCGAGGCGGGCGCGAATACGGTTGCCGGGCACATAGGCGGCGGCCAACAGCATGAAGGCGACCAGGGTGAACAACGCATTGAGATGGCCCAGCCACGCCGGCGGCGCGTACAACACCACCGGGTCCAGCCGAGCCCGTTGAAAGCCCAGCACGATCAGCACGAAGCCAGCCAGAGCGATCAGGCTGTAGAGGCCTTTCCAGGGCAAGAGGCCCATGCCATTGACGCGGCGCTGCCGCCATTCCGGGAAGAAGCCGACGCAGTGAATACCCAGGAAAATCAGCAAACCGAGAATCAGCATTATCATTGTTGTGTGTCTCCGGGCGATAAAGGGGTGGCCCTATAGTGCCGCAATCCGGACGACGGGAACATGACCCGCAGCCGTTACGCCTCGGCCTCCGGCGCTTTCAGGGCCTTGCTGTAGAACCCGGACGGATCGAAACAACACACCCGCTTTTCGCCGGACGCCAGCTTGTCGCAGGCGTCGTTGATCCGCTTGGCGCGCGTCTTCGCCTGCTTGGCGGTGACCACCCAATGAATCCAGTCCACGCGGGCCAACGTAGTGGTGGCCTCCCAAGTGGCGAGGGCTTCCGGAGAGGTCTTTAACGCCTCACGCAAATCCGCGGGCACTTCTGGTTCTGGCTCCTGCGCCACGGGTGTGATCTCAAGCTCGGCGACGTCGCCCGGGGTGGCGTTCGCGGCGCGCTGCAGCTTGGGATCGATTCTCAGCCAATGACTTTTCTGGCCATCCGGCTCCAGCAACAAAGCCTTGAAGCCTTTGCCGTTGAGGGTGCCGTCCACGGAGGTTCGGCCGCGTCGCGGCAGCTTCGCACTGGCGTCCTTGGGGAGCACCACGAAGGCCCACTCTTCGCCGTCAGCCGGTTTTTTCGGGCGGAGCAATCGCGCGCTGAATTGAGATCGGGTGTCTTTGTTCGCCATCGTCCATTACAGCCGTTCGGTGTGGAAGGGTGATTGAAGCGTGCCAGAGCACCGCTCGGTGTCAACCGGCACCGTCACGGTCTCGACATCATCTCAGCTTGCGGTAGACGCGACCGCCGTCCTTCTTTTCCCCGGTATCCTCGACGCCCTCGAAACGGCCTTGCCGGACCAGCCTTAGAAAGTCGTTGCCGAGCTTAACGCGGTCACCGATATACAGCCCGCTCCAGCCCTGGCCGTAAATCTCCGGGAAATGGAACAGGCCGGGCGCTTGTTTGCGTAGCGTCCGCTCCAGCCGGTTCTGTAACGCCGTATCCATATCAACACTCCGTCGCGATCACGGGCGGCGATGACGGTCATTGAAACGCCGTCGCGGACCAGTGGGCAAGCGCACCAAGACGCTAGTGCCGGGCCAGCTTTCTATGCTTTCCTGGTGATTCATAACAGGAGCAAACATGGCCCGCGACATTCTGGTTCTCGGCGCCGGCATGGTCGGCGTCTCCACCGCCTGGCACCTGCTGCAACGCGGCCACCGGGTGATGCTGGTGGACCGCAATGCGCCGGGGCGCGAGACCTCGTTCGGCAACGCCGGCATTATTCAGCGCGAGGCCGTGCGGCCCTACCGCTTTCCCCGCGATCTGGCGACGTTGACCCGGGTGCTGCCCAACCGGCAGGTGGATATCCGCTATCAGCCCTACGGCATGGTGCGCGCCGCCCTGCCCCTGTTTCAGTATTGGCGTAACTCCGCGCCGCAACGCTACGCGCACATCGTCCCGGAATACGCGGCGCTGATCACCCGCGCCCGGGACGCCCACGCGGAAATGGTCGACGCCGCCGGCGCGCAGTCGGTGATCCGCAAGGACGGCTACCTGGAAGTGTTCCGCACCGCCGAGGCGTTCGACGCGGAATGCCGGCAGGCCGAACAGAGCGCCGCCGACTACGACGTCACCTACCGGGTACTCGATGGCACCGCGCTGGCTGAGCAAGAGCCCGACCTCGCCCCCGGTCTGGCCGGCGCGATCCACTGGACCCAGCCCTGGACCGCCACCGATCCCGGCGCGCTGGTGGCCACCTACGCCGAGCACTTTCAGCAACAGGGCGGGCACGTTATCCAGGCGCCGCTGGAAACACTATCGCGCAGCGGCAACGGCTGGCGGGCCACGGTCGGCGGCGAAACGATTGCCGCCGAGCAGGTGGTGCTGGCCCTCGGCCCCTGGTCCGCGCCATGGCTCGACCAGCAAGGCCTGCATGTGCCGCTGTTTGTGAAACGTGGCTACCACATGCACTACGGCACCCTCGACAACGCCCGCCTGCGCCACTGGCTGATGGACTCCGAAACCGGCTACCTGCTCGCGCCCATGCGCGCCGGCATCCGCCTCACCACCGGCGCCGAGCTGGCGCGCCACAACGCCCAGCCCCACTACCAGCAGCTGGCCGCCGCCGAAGCGGTGGCGCGAACGCTGTTCCCCCTCGGCGCGCGGCTCGACCCTAAACCCTGGATGGGCGCCCGCCCCTGCACGCCGGACATGAAACCGGTGATCGGCCCGGCCCCGGACCTGCCGGGCCTGTGGCTGGCCTTCGGGCACGGACACCAGGGCTTCACCATGGGGCCGATTACCGGCCGATTGCTCGGGCAGATGATGGATGGGGAAACGACGGAAGTGGATATGGCGCCCTATCGGGCGGACCGGTTTTAAGCGTCGAGCTATCCGGAAATTCCGGACAGCTCAGCCATTCGCCGCTGGGTGGGCCAGACGGTCCCACCCTCCAGCCGCACTTCCACCTGACGGGCGTCTTCTCCGACAATCACGATCTCGCTCATGTCGGCTCCGTTCACAGGGAATGAGCCGACATGCCCATGGTGGAGCCGGAGACGGCGAACAGAGGGGAACGGTTTACTGGACGCGGTAGAGCCCGCAAAGCTTATTGCCGTCCGGGTCGAGCACATAGCTCAGGTGCATGGCGCCCATGGCGCTTTCGCGCAAGCCCGGCGGGTCCTCCACGGAGGTGCCACCGTGGGCCACCGCCACGTCGTGCAGCTCTTTCACCTGCTCCGGGGAATCGCACTTGAAGCCGATGGTGCCGCCGTTGGCGCCGGTGGCCGGCTGGCCATTGAGGGGCTGGCTGATCGCCAGGGTATTGCCGTCGTGCCGGTAGAACAGCCGCACGATCCCGGCGGGGGTTTCGTTACGAATCGGCTCGCCGGCGCCGAGCACGCCGAGTACCGCGTCGTAGAAGCGCTTGGAACGTTCGATATCACTGGAACCGATCATGATGTGGTTGAACACGTGGTTTCTCTCCCTTTGCCGCCGGCGTTCGCCGGGCTTTTTGTTGTGGGGCCGCCACTATAGCAGGGTGACTGCGTGAAGGTGGTGCGACGGCGGAGGCTGAACCGGAAAGCGGTTACCAACATCTCAAAAAGCGATGGCAGGCATCATAACAATGCATTTGCCCCATGGCAGCGAGTGGCCGACACTCCGGCCCTCATCCAAGGAGGCACCATGAGCCACGCCGAGCGCACCACCGATTCCGCCCTGAGCACCTGGCTGATCCTGCTGATGGCCACCACCACCGGCCTGGTCGTGGCCAGCAACTACTACGCCCAGCCGCTGCTGCACACCATCTCGGATCAGCTCGGCCTGTCCTACGCCAAGGCCGGCATCATCGTCACGGTGGCTCAGGCCAGCTACGCGCTGGGGCTGATCCTGCTGGTGCCGCTCGGGGATCTGGTGGAGCGCCGGCGCCTGATCGTCACCATGATGCTGCTCGCCACCGCCGGCCTGCTGGTGAGCGCCAGCGCCGGGTCCCTGGCCGCGCTGCTGATCGGCACCGCCATCACCGGCGCGTTTTCCGTGGTGGCCCAGGTGCTGGTGCCGTTCGCCGCCACCCTGTCGCCGGTGGCGCAGCGCGGCAAAGTGGTGGGCACGGTGATGAGCGGCCTGCTGATGGGCATCCTGCTCGCCCGCACCGTGGCCGGCGCCCTGTCCAGCCTGGGCGACTGGCACACGGTCTACTGGGTGGCGGCGGCGCTCATGCTGCTCAACACCCTGGCCCTGTGGCGCGCCCTGCCCCGCTACGCCCAGACCACCCGCATGCACTACGGGCAGCTGATTGGCTCCGTATTCGCCCAGTTCGCCCGCTACCCGCTGCACCGTCAACGGTCGCTGCTGGGCTGCCTGATCTTCGCCATGTTCAGCGTGCTGTGGACCTCGCTGGCGTTCCTGTTGTCCAGCGAGCCCTGGTCCTACTCCGATGCCACCATCGGCCTGTTCGGCCTGGCCGGCGCCATGGGCGCGCTCTCCGCCCGCCACGCCGGCGTGCTCACCGACCGGGGCCACGGCGCCCGGCTCACGGTGCTCGGCGTGGTGGCACTGCTGGTGTCCTGGGTGCTGCTGGGCTTGGGCGGCTATTCCCTGATCGCGCTGGTCGCCGGCATCGTGCTGCTGGACCTGGCGTTGCAGGCGGTGCACATCACCAACATGAACATGATCTTCAACCTGGACGAGGCGGCCCGGAACCGGCTGAATTCCGGCTACATGTTCCTGTACTTCGTCGGCGGCGCCCTGGGTTCGCTGGGCTCCGCCGCCGCCTACCAGCAAGCCGGCTGGCTGGGTGTGTGCCTGCTGGGGGGCGGGCTGGGTGTGCTGGCGGTGGGCTATGGGGTGTGGATTACCCGCTTCAGTCCACGCTCTCAAACACCGCCGGGTTCAGAAACATACGCTGGCTCACCAGTCGGCGATCCACCTCGCTGAGTTCCGCTTCTTCCATCACAGCCGGAAGTTTTTCGCGGATACCGGCGATCTGCTCGCCAATGATCTCGTTGGCGCCGTCCTCGGACAGCAGAAAATGTCTCGCCGCCCCACGGCAGACATTGAGGTTACTGAGGCGCTGGTCTCCGTCGATCAGCATCGCCTGGGACGCCTCGTTGCCGGTGCGCGCCTGCGGGCAGATGTCATAGGCCGGCGTCAGCGTTAGCGAATCGCCGTTCCAGAAAGCAGCGTGATTACGCGCGTGATCGTCGGTGTTACCGCAAAGGACGTTGAACACCAAACGCCCGAACAGCTCGCGCAGTGTGGCCGTAGGCTCGGTAAACCGATGGCGGATAATCTCGCTCAGGGTTTCGTAGCTGGCGTAGCGCGCCATCATCTCATCGAGCTCGAACAGGGTCAGGGCCGACACCATCGCCTTGCGGGTCCAGCCGTTGCCGGCCTTGTTACGGTCGAAGCGCTCAACCAGCAACACGTTCTTGCCGGCGACACGCTTGAGGTGCACCGGAGCGACCCGCAGCCCGAGATCCGCCGCCAAACGCATCGCCACATACTCCACCTTCACCACATCGTAGGTGTCAGTGCTGGAGGAAAACTTGGCGATGTACTTGCGGTCCCCGCTTTCAATCTCCGCCTTGGGTCGGGCACCGCCCAGGGAACTGCCGTGAAACAGCGCCTGATCCAGCGCCGGCGGCAGGGACTTGCCCGCCTCCACAAAAGCCGCCGCTTCGAGGAGTTGTTCCAGAGACGCCCCACCGGACTGACGCGGCACATACTCCGAAGCCGAGCGCTGAAAATCCAGCGCCCCCGGGCGGTCCGAACCGGAATTAAGCAGATAGGTGAGCTCGCCGAGTTGCCCGGGGTCCGTATCACGTCCCGGACGGCCCAACAGCCGGTTCAAAACCACCCGCCGGCCCCAGGCATCCGGCGCGCCGTCACGCAAACAGCCCGGCATCGACAGCCCCGGCAAAGGGGGTATGGCACCGCGCCGCAAAGGCAGCTCAGGCAGGTACAACGATATGGCGTCATCACGGTCCAGATAACTGCGGCCGTAATTAAACGCCAGCCGAGCCCCTTCCTGATACAAGCGCCCCGCCACCACCGGCTCAGTTCGACCGGACAACCACACCCAAACGTAGGCTTCGTGATCGTCAGAAGTCATCTTTCACATCCTTGTCCGACGTCCGCACCGACCGGGGCAGCAGCCGCAACGTGTACTCCGTCTCCGCCACCCGGGAGGCCAGCGCCGCCGGCGACGCCTCGAACAGGGGCACCCCGACAATCGCCGCCGCCTCGAACACGGCGCCAATGGCGCAGCCCATCTCGCCTTTCTCAATACGCTGCACCAGCCCGCGCGAGATCCCGGCGCGCTCCGCCAGGGCCTCGGCGGTGAGCCCCTGGTCGATGCGGGCGCGACGAATCAGCCGGCCGAGAAGCTGGGCGGCATCGCGGCTGTAGCGAGAATAAGGGCGGTTATCGGGCTTTGGCATGATCCATTAATAAACCTTAAAGAACGTCAGTGCTTACTTTATAGACCATTTCGGAGGCAAGCAAGAAAGGAACTTCACGCTGTCGATTCTTGATCGGCGGAGTCGACTATCGGTACACAACCGATAGGGAGCGAAACATGCCCAACCAACACGGCGAATTTATCTGGTACGAACTGGCCACCGACAACGCCGACGCCGCCCAGCACTTCTACAGCGCCATACTCGGCTGGCGGGTCACCGACAGCGGCCAGCCCGACATGGACTACCGCCTTCTCCATGCCCGCGACGAGGACACGGGAGAATGGCGCGCGGTTGGTGGCTTGATGGCACTGACCGAAGAGATGAAACAGTGCGGCGCCAGGCCGTTGTGGCTGGGCTACATCGGCGTCGACGACGTCGACCAGACCGTGGCGACGGTCACCGCCCTGGGCGGCAACGTGCAAATGCCCGCCACGGATATTCCCGACGTGGGCCGCCTCGCCATGGTGACCGACCCGCAGGGCACGCCCTTCTATGTGATGCGGGGCAACAGCGATGAAGCCAGCCTGGCGTTCGCCTCCGACCGGCCCCGGGTGGGCCACTGCGCCTGGAACGAACTGGCCACCACCGACCCCGACGCGGCGAAAGCGTTTTACTTTGAGGCGTTCGGCTGGACCAAGGACGGTGAGATGGATATGGGCCCGCTGGGCGCCTACGAATTTATCCGCCACAACGGCGTGATCGGCGCCATCATGCCCAAGCCGGAGGAGATGCCGGTGCCCCTGTGGCACTACTATCTCCGCCCGGCCGATATCGACGCCGCGATCAGAACGGTCATCGATAACGGCGGGCAGATACTTCATGGCCCGGATGAGATTCCCGGTGGCGACTTTATCGTGAAAGGGTTTGATCCGCAGGGGACGCTATTCGCGCTGGTGGGGTCCAGGCGGACTTGATCCTCCCCGGCATGCCGGCCGGCCATGCGCGCTGGTGTCTTCGAGGCTGTACTTTCTGGCCAATGCCTTTCACGTTCGGGGCACGGCATAGTGGCAGGCTTGGTTTGCTGCCCAACCCGACGCGAGGAAGCACGCATGAGCACCGCACTGATCACCGGCGCCTCCAGTGGCATCGGCGAAGACATCGCCCGGCAACTGGCCGCGCGCGGCCTCAACCTGATACTGGTCGCTCGCCGCAAAGAGCTGCTCGACAAGCTCGCCGATGAACTGGCCGCCAGCCATGGCATCACCACCACGGCCTTGGCCTGCGACCTGGCAGACCGGCAGAGCCTGGGGGCGCTGTTCGATGAGGTGGATAGTACCCTCGCCCAGTACAACGACATCCTCACCGTGCTGGTCAACAACGCCGGCACCGGCTTCTGGGCGCCCTTCGCCGAACAGGATCTGGCCGGCCTGCAGCGGGACATCGATTTGAATGTCACCGCGCTGACCACCCTCAGCCATGGCTTCATCAACCGTGCCCGCGCCCACGGGCAACGCAGTTACCTGATGAACGTGGCCTCCCTGGCCGGCATCCTGCCCACACCAAGTTACGCCACCTACTCCGGCACCAAGGGCTACGTGCGGTTCTTCTCCGAAATTCTGGATTACGAACTGCGCGACAGCCCCATCAGCGTCACCGCGGCCTGCCCCGGCGTCGCGCTGACGCCCTTCCTGGACCAGGCCGGCCAGACCGTGAAAAAACAAACCGGCATCATGACGTCCCAGGAAGTCGCGAAGCGCTGCGTGGACGCGATGTACGCCGGCAAGGTGGTGTACGTGCCCGGCCTGCTCAACAAGGTGGCCGTCTATACCAACCTGCTGCCCCGCCGCCTGCGCGGCTGGCTATTGGAGCGCAGCATGATGGTGAGCGTGGAGGCGCGGCCGGATGCGAGCCGCTAGAACGTAGACCAAACGAACTACCGAGAAATCCTTGGCAATTCAACGCAAGGTCAGTATTTGGCACGGCTTACTTAGCAGCCAGTGCACCCGCCGCGCCCAGGTAAAAAGCACCTACAATCCTGTTCGCGCGGTGGCTCCGCACAAGCCGACGGCGGACAAGGGAAGCCGCAAGCACATAGCCGGCGTAGATGCCAAAGGAGACCGCCATCGCAACCAGGCCAAGCGCCACGGACTGCGCTGCATAGGAGCCGGCATCACGAATAAACAGCGGATAAAGCATAAGGCTGGCGAGCAATGCCTTGGGGTTCGTCAGGGAAACCAGCATGGCCGTCGTCAGCATGGTGCGCCCTGACATCGGCTCCGGGGACACCGCAAGAACACTTGCTCTGGCGGTGAATGCCTTATAGCCCAGATAGAGCAGATACAACACACCGAGCCACTTCAGGACCACCAGGGCGCTGGCATACTGCAGAACCAGAACGCCCAACCCTGACAGCACCATCGCGGCATGAATGCCGGTGGCCAGCATGAAACCCAGGGGAACGAATAACGAGCGGACTACGCCATACTTCAAGGACTGGCCCACCGCGAAAGCGGCGTTCGGGCCGGGCAACGCCAGCACCGACGCGAATACCGGCACGAACCCCAGCAGTAGGTCGCTGCTGGCCAGGAAACTCTCCATTGTCTTACCCCCAGAACCGATTTCCATCCATATTAAAATACCGTGTCAGTATGGCAAGCGCTGCACCAGCGCATTGTTTAACGACGATTTCAGGCCAGCGCGGTTTATCGAAGCGGAATTTTAGTCACTCATAGTGAGCATTTCTGCTGTTATATAAACGTTGGACCAGTCGCCCCACCAGTAACTCATTTCCCGCCATCTCCCGGGATCAGTCGATGGCGTCCAGCCGCTCCGCCAACGCCTCCGCCTGCTCGGCGAATTTCTTCGGATTGTTCTTTTTCAGCTTCTCCAGGTTCTGAAGCTTCCAGCGGATGGCCGGCAGTTGATCGAGGTGATCGATGCCCAGCAGAGACCACTCGGGTTCAGTGGATACCAGGGACAGCAGGAATCGCCGTTCGTTGTCGTCCAAGCCGTGCTGAAGCTCCCGCGCCAACCGTTCCCGGGTCGTCAACAAATCGTCCAGCGACACCGGTTCAGCGGTCATGCCGTCGAAATTGTGGGTGTGGTCGTGCTGGATATCCCTGAACTGGGGAAACAGCACCTCATGAACCGGCCGGTTGTTGCTGGCCAGGTACACCACAAAGGCGCGACGGATGCCGGGCGTGATCCCCTCATGGTCGAAGAGCTGCATCACATCGAACAGGTCGCGGGGATGCTGGCGATCCATCGCCGCGACCAGCTTGCCGGCGTAGAGGTCTTCCAGTGACACCACCGGGATATCCAGATCAGCGAGCAGAGCGTCGCTGGCCGCAGTGGTCAGTGACGCCTGCTGTACGGGATGCACCGTGCCGCGCATTACGAAGTTGATCTCCACCTTCACTTCGATGGACCCACGCCGCACCAGCAGCTTGGTCTCGCCAGCGTCAGCTTTGGGGATGTGAACCTCAAACCCTTGCTTCTCCAACCGTTCCGCCGACTGACGGATCGCTTCGTTAATCTTCCCCAGCGCCTCCTTGCGCGGCAAGGTGTGATCGGCAAACACCAAGTCGAGATCCACCGACAAGCGCGGCATATCACGGACGAACAGATTGATCGCTGTCCCGCCCTTCAAGGCAAAGGTGTCATCAACGAACACCAACGGCGCCACCTGAGTGAGCAGACGCGCAGTATCGAGGTAAACGGACTTCATGGCTTGAGCACCAACAGGCCGTCTCCGGACCGGGAGACCCAGGGCCGGTCGCTGCCGGTGGGCAGCTTGGTGGGATCAAGCTTCGCCGCCCAGGGTAATTCACCCTCGCGGCCGAGCTGTAAGCACAGCCGCACGGTCTTCACGCTCGTGCAGTGTTGCAACAACCCCTGCAGAACGCGGGCCCGCAGGCTATAGCTGCTTTCCACCAGCTCGCCGGCCTCCTCCAGCGGCTGGCGCACGCCTACCTCGCTGAGCATTTCCAGTAAGGCGCGCTCCGGCGCTGAAACCCGTGGCGCGCCGGCCTCTCCCTCAAAGGGGTTCACATTCCGCAACGCTCCAGGCTGCTCATCGAACAGCCGCTTGCGGTAATACTCCGCCGGGAACCGATCCGTGAACCAGGCGGGCAACTGACCGGACCGCCAGCCGTACAACCGCAACACCGGCTGCCGGGCGACGTACTGGCGCACGCCATGCCAATCGAGCGCCGTTTTGCCACCCACATGCAGCCCCTCGAACCGGCGCTCAAGCAGCGCCAGGCAGGGGCCCAACGCCAGGGTCTCGTTGGGGCGACAATAGACGCCACGGGCCAGCCGCGTGAGCCAGCCGGCGCGCACGTAGTGCACCGCCAGATCGGCGGAAATGCCTAGCGCCGCCAGATCCTCCGACATCAGCGGCGTCCCGGGCTCAAGCCGGGTGTAGAGAGCATTTAGTTTATTTCGTTTTGGCGTAGTCATACTACGATTTATACGCCTTTCCAAAATAGCATGCAATTTAGAAAACTCCCTTTAATCGCAACTCAACTACGACAATGGATATTATTCCAAATACCCGACAAACGTCGGGAAACAGCAATCCGAGCACTCGCCACCACGAATCGGCCGACAGGATCGCTCTGAGATTGCCCACGGGAAACCCGCGAAAATGGAAGCTGGTGTCAGTCAGGAAGGATGATTTATGTAAGCTTTCTCGCAACATGCCGAGCAACAGCCTGACGCCAGCAGCCCATCGGAGGTCGACCGAAGGCCTGAACTAGATTCCCCTGCGCCCCCAAACAGGAGATAGCCATCTACTAACTCATGGTGGTGACGAACTCGCCAATAACCTGCAGATCGCTGGCCGCGTCCTCGGTCAGCTCGATATTCCGGTAGCCGAACAGGCGGCTCTCCGGCTTCAGCACAATGCGGGTGTGGTACCACTGGCCATCGTCGTCCGCTGATTTCTCGCTGTGGTAGCGCTTTACGGTGTAGCGCCCGCCGGTGTCGGCATCCTGGATGTCGCGGTGGGACACCAGCACGATTTTGCCTTCACGGGTGCCCGCGGGGTTGGCGCGAAACACGCACCAGGTACCGCTGGGAATGCGCTGGTTCATGGACTCGCCCACCACGCGGGTGACGAAATGGCCCGGCTCGACCTTCAGCCAGTCCGGCCGCTGCATCCAGTCGCAGTCCTCCACCGCCTGGGGATCACTGAATTCGCCGGCGGCCACGGCCAGGTCATACACTGGCAGGGCGTTTTCAAACGGCACCACCTCCTCCGGGTCCAGCAGCGGGTACGGCAGGGCGTCGTAGTCCGCCGCGCGCATCACCGGGTTGGCGGAGGGCGTCGCGATCTGTTCGCGGAACCAGGCGTTGGTCTCCGGGTCGGTGCAGAACACAAAGCAGCCTTTCATGCCCCGGGTCATTAATGTGCGGTAGGTGTTCTTGATGATCTCGTCGGCTTCGCGCTTCGCCGTCTCCGGATCCTCTTTGTAGAGCTTCCGGATGCCCCGCACCGAACGGTCCATGGACGACCGCTTGCGGCCATCGGTCTGGATCTCGCCGTCGCGCACAATCAAGTCAGGCCCGATGATCACGCCCACGTAATCCAGTTCGAGGCCCTGGATGGTGTGGATACAGCCGATCTGCTCCACCGAGTGTTCCGCCAGGGCCCACAGGCTGCCGTCCCGGGTCAGGTTCCACTGCGCGGCGAAATCGTGCTCCGGCAGTTCGATATCCATGGCTCCGGGGTCTTTCTTGCTCTTCCAGCCCCAGCAATAGCCGGCCACCATCCGTGCGCGGTTGTTGGCGTTGCGCGACACGATCGCCTGGCGCAGCGCCTGCGGCGAGTCCACCACTTGAATGTCGTAGTCCACGGACTCGAGGTCATCGTTGGCGGTATCGCGGATTCGCAGCAACTGATCGACGAACGACAGATAGCCGTCCGAGCCGCCACAGCGGAACTGCGAGGCGAGACCCAGCTCCGTGACCTCGGCGCCCAGGCGTTCCGCCCAGCGCCGAATCTCCGCCCGCGAGCCCACGTCTTTCAGGGTGACGCGCTGCGCCTCGTCCACGAAGAACACCGACAGCCGCGCCGCCTGCATGATCTCCTTGATCTGATGCTCGCCCTGGTTGCCGTACAGACCGCTCTTCTCATTCAGGCGGTGCGCCTCATCCACCAGCAACGCCCCGAAGCTGTCCGGCGCGGCGTCCATAAACGACCCCGAGCCACGGAACATATTGCTGATACGACTCTTCTTGAACGAGCCGGTGAGCTGGGCCTCGTACACCGCCCGGGGCGCCGCGTTGCGTGAGACGTATTGGGCAGCGATCTCCCGGTCGGTAAGGCGGGCCAGCAGGTTGATGGCCAACACGGACTTCCCGGTGCCCGGGCCGCCCTCAACGATCAGCACCTGCCGCCTGCCCTTTTGCGCGCGGTGGGCCAGCTCCAGGGCGGTCTCGAACGCCACCTTCTGATCGTCGATCATGACGAAGGCATCGTTGCCCTGAAGCATGTCCAGCACGGCATCCGCCAGGCTGCGCGACGGGCGAATGCGGCCATTCTCAATCCGGTAAAGGAGATCGCGGTCATCGCCATAGCGCACATGCTGCTTCAGAAAATCGGCCAGACGTTCGGCGTCCCGGGAAATAAACACTGGCGCCCGGTTCGTGTGGGGCGCGTACACCGGATCGTTCACCGCACTACCGTCGTCCATATTGTGCAGGTAGGCACAGGGCACCAGGCGGATGGACTCCGCGCGAACGGTTTCGTTGTAGTCTTCGATCAGGCTCGCGTAGGTCCACGCCTGATAAGACGGGTGGCTGGTCTCGCGCCAGCCGCCGCCCAGCGGCGTGCGAATAATACCGTCCTTCTGCAACGGCTCGGCCTGCTGCCACTGCTTGAGCTCGACGATGACAGCGGTCTCTTGCCGCTGTTCGTTGGCGCCACTGAGAATGAAGTCGATACGCTTACTGGTGAGCGGGATGTGATACTCCAGGGAAACGCCGGCGTCGTCCGGAATCGCCTGATCCAGCATCAGGTTGGACATGAACTGCAGCGAGTGGCGCCAGGAATCCACCTCCTTGGCCGCCACCGAGCGTGACAGCCGGCGCCGGAATTCGAGCAGAATCTTTTCATGAATGCGATTCAGGCGGACGTCTTCAATAAACGTCTTCTTCTTAGCGGTGTAGACAATCATGAACCGTTGTCGTCCTTGTTCTGGTAGGCCGTGTACTTGCGCGCTGAACCGCGCGCCTGATCGGCGGGATAACGGGCCTCGTTAATGGCCATCTTTTCTTCCACCGCGCTGGGAATGTCCACGCCCAGCTTGTCCGCCAGTCGCAACAGGTAGATTTGCACGTCCGCGATCTCATGGGCGGCCGCGCGATGCTGCTCCGGCGTCAGCTCGTAGGACTGCGCCTCCGTCAGCCACTGGAACAGGTCCAGCAACTCGGACACCTCCCCACCCAGCGCCATGGTCAGATTCTTGGGCGAATGGAACTGGTCCCAGTCGCGGGCCTCGGCGAAGGCGCGCGCTTTGTCGCTGAGGCGCTGGAAGTCGGACATGGTGGTTCCCCGTAACGTTAAAAGTTGGCTCAGCGCCCGCTGGATCAAGCGCTAAGCGGCGTCCAACGGCGTAATCCGCGACACCTCATCCTTAGCGGATTGCGACGCGGCCCATAAATCCACCGCGCGCTGCGCGTTAAGCCAGAACTCCGGTGAATTGCCGAACAAACGACCGAGCCGCAGCGCCATCTCCGGGCTGACAGCGCGGCGCTCGCGCAACAGTTCATTCACCGACTGCCGCGAAACGCCCAAACGCTCGGCAAGCTGCGCCACCGTCAGCCCATAGTCCGGAATGAAGTCCTCTCTCAGCATTTCGCCGGGATGCGTTGGCTTACGCTGGATGCCGGCGGTATTGGAAATCGTCATGTTCACCACCTCTCTTCAATGGTAATCGCAGACCTCAACGTCATACGCATCGCCATCCTCAAAACGAAAGCAGATACGCCAAATCCACATACTCAAGCTTACGCGCTGCCCTTGAGGCCACATCGGGAGGAAACTTCTTTGCCTTGCCTTTGGCATAGAGCTCCTGGGAACGCTTGTCCGTAAACGTCTTGATCATGCCCACAACCGTATTCTGTCACGTGACACTTGTCAACCAGGCTCACGGGGATGCTCCGCGACCAAACTCTCCCGCGAAATCTCCCCAACCGCCCGCGCCCCGGTCAACGTCATCGCCACCTTCATCTCGCTGGCGATCAGGTCCAGGACATGGGCCACGCCCTGCTCGCCGGCGGCGGCGAGGGCGTAGACGAAGGGGCGGCCCAGCAGCACGCCATCGGCGCCCAGGGCGAGCAGGCGCACCACGTCCAGGCCGGAGCGGACGCCGGAATCCGCCAGGATCGTCAGGTCGCCCTGCACCGCATCGGCGATGGCCGGCAGGGCCCGGGCCGAGGACAGCACGCCATCGAGCTGGCGCCCGCCGTGGTTGGAGACCACGATGCCGTCCGCGCCGAACCGCACCGCCTCGCGGGCGTCCTCCGGGTCGAGAATGCCCTTGAGCACCATGGCGCCCTGCCAATACTCCCGAATCCACTCCAGATCCCGCCAGCCGATGGACGGGTCGAAGTTCTCGCCCAGCCAGCCGATGTAATCCTCCAGGTGGATGCGGTGGCCCAGATAGGCCGACACATTGCCCAGATCGTGCGGCCGCCCGCGCAGGCCCACGTCCCACGCCCAGCGCGGGTGCGTCACCGCCTGCAGCATGCGCCGCCAGGCCGCGAACGGCCCGGACATCCCCGAATGCCGATCGCGATAGCGCGCCCCCGGCACCGGCATATCCACCGTGAACACCAGCGTCCGCACCCCCGCCGCCCAGGCCCGCTCCAGCGCGTTCCTCATGAAACCGCGGTCGCGCAGCACATACAGCTGAAACCACATCGGCCGCGTCATCGCCGGCTGCACCTCCTCGATGGGACACACCGACACCGAGGACAACGTAAACGGCACGCCCCGCGACGCCGCCGCCCGCGCCGCCTGCACCTCGCCCCGCCGCGCGTACATCCCGGTAAGCCCCACCGGCGCCAACGCCACCGGCAGGCTCACCGCCTCCCCGAACCACCGCGCCGACAGATCCACCTCCCCCACTTCCTTCAACACCCGCTGCCGCAACGCCAGATCGCGCAGATCCGCCACATTGCGCGCCAAGGTGTGCTCGTCGTACGCGCCCCCGTCGATGTAGTGGAACAGGAACGGCGGCAGGCGGCGTTTGGCGGCGAGGCGGTAATCGTGGGTGGAGGAGATGATCATGGTTGTCTCCACAAAACGGGAAAGTGCTACTTATCGTCTGTAGACCATAATTCGTGGTCTGCGCTCTACTGGATGGGTCGATTTAAGGAGAGTAATTGAAGGAGGCGGAGATGACCACGCCGTGCGATGTGGAACGGCGTGAGACTTGCGATATCGCTTGCCTTGCCGTTGAGCAGTTTAACTATTTGGAGGCGCTTTTCTCGGCGCTGGCCGAGCGGCTGGATGCTTCCACCCCGGAAGACAGAACGATTCGAGATGCCAAGAGACTCGCCTTATTAGGCCGCAGTCATGCGGAACAGTGGGCTTGTACCTTTCTGGATGAAATCAATGGCTAACCGAGCAGTCAGAGGAAGTATCATGAAAAAGCACAAGCCGAACATTGAGATCGGGCACTATCGTGGAAGCCGCTACTGGGGCGTTTGGGTTGATTCTGAGCTGCTTGCGGTGGTTTGTTACCGGAAGGGAGCGGAGGCGATCAAATCTGCTTTGCTGAATCGCTAAATCTTCAAACGGCAAACTGGCTAAGGGGCATGATAAACTCAGCATCCTTCTTTGTAACGCCCGCATTTTCGGCTGTTTGGAGTATAGCGAAAAAAAACAGCCCGACAACGTGCCATTGCTAAGGCTCTGCTTAGACGGAAGGAAACAGGTCATATAGACTAGTCTCGATTCTAGCGTAGTGCTTGTAATTGCCACGACATGCCAAATCGGCGAAGTGTTTTTCACATACCACGACATCCGCATAGCATGTAGCCGGGACTAATCCAGCCCAATCTTCTAGATCACTATGCTTGGGCTTATATTGTGGGTTCCTGAGCACCTGTTTGTGGAGATGAATGTCTAGTTTTCGATTAGGCATGGAGTCCATAAATGACTTAATCCCACTCCTCCCCCAAGATTCAATATCGGAATTTGGAATTTTATGCTTACTCATCACTCTATATAAAGGCTCTGTGATGTCAGCCGTGGATAATGCATACATCCAATCCTCCCACTTTCTCTTTTCAAGATTGGTTTTCTTTTCGTGAATCGAACCTAAATGGTTCGCAAAATTGTCACGATGCTCAGAGCCTACTCCACCTTGGATTGGAGGAATATCACCCATACCGCATAACATCGCCTCATCAATTTTTTCAGGGAACATAGCGGCAATTGGATTATCTAGCTTCTCTCCAAAAGCATGAGCTATACCTCGACCCAAATATGAGGTTTTTTCAAAATTAATGGCGTAACCTTTTTGGGCAAATGCCACTTCCAACTCCCAGCACAACAGCCCCCTTAGGGGCATCGTAGTTATACCTCCCGAATACTCCCACATTACCCTTCCTAGTCTGGCCCGACGCTTGTTGTCTCTTATCCTAGCGAATTCCAATATGTGTATCGCCGATAAAGGGAATACAACCCCACAATCACGCGCGGCATCGACCTCACTCAATAGCTTTCGCGCTTGATCAGATGAATCCTTACCATTCCTGATTCGTGCGAGCTCAATCCACTTGTTTTGGTCGAGGTATACAACAGTCAAAGCGCCTCCTTAACCCGAGCCCCCAACGCAATTGCGCGCATTTTTCGCATCGGATCTCCTTTACTTGTTATGTTTATGCTACCGCCCTTTTTGATTCCTAAATCGCCGACTGAATAATTCGTTATCGTATTCAGGCCTAAGATCGCCTTGGTCAATCGTCTGGCAGTGCTCAATTATAGCCACACAATCCACGCACGATATTTCGCCGACGTCACCTTCCATCTCTGGCGAATATTCCGGATTAAAGCAAAGCGCGCCACCTTCCGCACTAACAGCATGCGTTCGAACCCACTTCATTCCTTTAATGTTTTCAACTCTTTTTTTTAGAATCTTGGCCATATATTTCCCAATCAAACATAAATCTTCCGGTTCGCTCTTGTTGCATTCTCAGTCTTTTTATGTTTCACCTTCACCCATTTTGGGGTGGTGTGCTACCGAAAAAAAGGGGGGGGCATAGACAATCAAATCAGCCCTTCTGATAGTTAGGAACTATAAAGATCGGACTAACAGACAACATGTTTAAGTAACGCCGCCAGCACGCGCTTGCCGCGTGCTGGCCTTGTTAATCAGACAGCACATAGCCGAATGCCTTGGCTAGTTTCGGATATGTTTGATCCCGGTATCCAATCTGCTGAGTAACAGGAGAGAGCCTTTTTCTCTTCGCCTGGCCAAGCTTTCCGAATGCTTTTACCACTCTATTAGCATCTTCAGGATCAGATACAAGAATGGCAAATCCCCCCTGGATTTTGAGCGACGCCCAGTCGCCCTTAAACGAAGCTCTAGCCCATTCCAGGAAAAGGCCATAGGGAGTCGGCAGCTTGTTACCTGCTCGGTCAAAGGCCGGCCCTTTTCTGGATGAAATCTTCGATGAAACTCCCGCAGAGAAGCAAATAGAATGTGCATGGCTTTTTTTGAAATTATTCCAGCTCTTTTTGGGCATATATCCCTCTCTATATTCACGACTAACGCCGCGATCTACGAAACATCTGGAGCGACGCGGAAAGCTGTTGACCTCCCTCCATAAACTAGACACGTTTCGTTCACGCTTGACTCCCCCAGGTACAGTAGACGCTCCTCGCAGACGCCCAGAATGGACAGGTCACTACAAGCCTATCTACTAACACTACTGCTCAGTGGTGTCACAAAGTCATCGCGCATTCGATACGCCGCCGACGAGCCCGCCTCTACGAGGTGATCAAGGAGTGAAAGCACAGCGCTTCGGATCGCTCGATCTGACTTCAGCCTGAGCGGCTCCGCGTAGATGTATCTGCGAAGGAGAGAGTCCAGCAAGAAAACCGTGTTCTGGCGGGACAACATGGCACCGGGCTCTCCAGCCGCTAGGGAGTCCGCCACGATCACGAATGCCTGCGGCAGCGAGGACTCCCCAATGTCGTGCAGAAACCGGCAATACGCTTCAAGCACGGTAGCAGACCCGCGGAACAGCGAAGCCAAAGTATCAATGCGGTGCGCTTGGCCTTTCAGCCTGTGCCAATGCCGTATGTTCTCCTTCCAGCCTCCGCCCAGAAATATCGCACTCACCAGCTCCTTCCCGTACCCGTAGCGCGCGTCCAGACCCTCGATCCAGGGCGCCGCACAGATCTCATCTGCGAAACCCTGCCAGAGGTTCCAGAAGGACGTCTCGCCAACGCATCGATCCTCCTCGATCACCAGCTTCTTGAAAAAGTGCGTGGTGTCCCGGGTATGCTTCCCAACCGCCGTCGAGAACGGCGCGCAGACATCGCATGCATCGTTTGCTCTCAGTTTCAGAGCGAATCGCGCAATACGCTCAAAGCAATCCTGCTCAAACCTATGGTCGCGACGACCGTGGCGCTCCCGATCTTCTTGCTCCTTATCCCAGGCAGACACGATCCACTGGGCGATCCAACGGTGAAACCGGATTGCCGGGTCCGAACCAGGCTGGTATCCGAATACCTGTAGTATCGTCGCTGCAACTTGCTTCCCTGGCCAATCATCCAGGTCGAGTCCGTCCAACTCTGTTGCTAGATCGCAGCTCTGATTGATGATCGCTGCGCGGACCGTCGGTACAACCTCACGGCGGATCTCAGGAGAGCGAAGCCGTTCTTCGTAGGGTTTTTCTCTCTCCTCGACAAGCCGTTCGGAGGTCAGCCGCGCTCCTGCCGCGATTGCGGCTACGCAGCCGTCGGAGAAGGGCCTCAGGTCTCCCATCGAGAAGACCCCGATGCCCTCCGCCGCATATGCCGCCACTTCGTCAGACGCGTGCGTCAAAGCTTTCGCTATCACCTCCCGGATTCGCGCCCTTTGCTTGTCCGGCACATCATGGCCCAGCAGGCCAGGCAGTATGTAGGCAGCCTGTCTATCCGGCTGGAAGGCCCCGCGGCTATGCCGCGTCATCTCATCCTCGTTGTCGCATTCCCGCTCGATCTCCCAGATCAGCTTTTCGACACACCAGACCTGATCTTCCGGGCTCATCTCGTCCCAATGGTCGCGCGCGCAGACGGCCGCGATCATACCCGGCCCACCCCGCGCGAAATCCTCAGGTTCGGGCTCTCCGTCGCACGCACGGGCACGCGCCAGAAACGTCTCCCAGTCGCCTATATCCAGATGGGCTGACTCCCGGCCTTCCCAGGCCGCGTTCCCCCAATTCAGGAGCGAGAGGTCTCGCTCCTGCTGCGCGGCGACGGGCGCATGCTGGTCGATGAGCTCCTGAACATCGGGCTCGATTTCACCCGGCCCCAGATAGATACGTTTTTCTCTCGTTTCGCCCTGCTCAGAGGCCGGCTCCGCGCTGGGCTCTACCCCTGCTTCCTCCACCGCACGAAATCCCCTGACGTCCATCCGGTGGAGCGCCAGCCGCCAGAGCCGATGCTCCTCGCATTGCTCTTCTGCCGGCGGTACCGCCGCCCGGTGTCGATCGATGATCTCGAAAACCGCTTCCCGCCTTCCCTCGATAAGCTGCAGCTTAACCGCAAGGGCCTCCAGATCATGCCCCCTATGTGGCAAGGCATTAGACTTCTTCCGCTCGTCCTCATAGACCTGGTTGATCCCGAAGCTGGGAAAAATCCCGAGCATCGCCGACTGCCCTCGTTCTTGAACGATCCGGGCTCTATCCATCCAGATAAGCTCTCGTGAGGACAACAGCGCCAGCGCTGCCCGACCGGACTTCTCGGGATGGGCATTGCAAATACTCGCAACGACAGCCGTCGCCATCACGTTGTTGCTTTCCCTCAGGATCTTCAAAAGCCAGGGCTCGACATCCACACCCTCCAGATCGCAGATCTCCAGCAGCCATGCCTCAAGCGCCATGAGGGCGCTTTGAAGGACGTACGGACCGACTGAAAGGCCCCGGTAGAGATTCCACAGCCTCGGATTTGCCCACTGCGTGACAGCGATCTCCTCCGGCACCTCAATCGTTATCTGACCAGCCGGCTCAAGCCGATGGTAGGGCCAACGCTGCTCGCCGTACCAACTGCCAGCGTGGTTCAGCAGCTCAATGATGAAATCTGCCGCCCGCCGCGGATGGTGGCGCAGGAGCGGCAGAAACACGCCACGTATCGAGCTCGCGGGGAAGTAATCGAGATGCACGTGCTCATCGATCCCGAAGCTAGGTTCTACATTGATCGAGCTTCCGCGGTGCCAATCATCCGCGTCTAGGCCTTCCTCGTGGAGCAAGAGCCTCGCCTTCGCAAGGCGGACAATCTCCTCCGGGAGTAACCGACAGGCGTTCCAGCCGTCGATTCCACCCATAAGAATCTCGGATACCTCATCCGAGAGACGGTCGCCCCGCTCATCAGCCATCGCACGATCCACCAGTCCCCTAAATGCCTCTGTATCCCCCCTTGGCACCTTCGCAATCACCTGCAGCGTGCGCTTTCTCATGTCACCCATGCGATAGCCGTCGAGACCTCCCAAGAGCCTGAAAGCGATCTTGGCGGATTCTTCGAAGCCTTTCGGCTCTGGCTCACGCCAGTCAATCGAGCTCGCAAAGTCCTCTATGAGCCCCAGAAGAATCGGCGTGTGCTGGGGCAATAAGTCATCAAGCCCAGTAAGAACCAATTCGAGCACTGCCGGCCAGGCTTCTCCCGAAGCAACGAGCATCTGGGAAGGCACTGGGGCCGTGTCGCGAAACCACCACAGGGGCGCCTTACAGGCCACGCGTAGCAGATGGATCACACGCACGAGCAGAACGCTCCCGTCTGAGAAGAGGGCCTCCTGGTGGCGCTCAAGGAAATCACGGGCCGAGGAGGATTGCAGCGTACAAACGAGCGTATCGTCACGGAAGTAGCCCGGAAGCGCCGGATTGCGGAACGCAGAAAGCACAAAGTCGGTTGCCGCCTCGGTTTCACACCGAAGAAGCTCCGAAAGCCACTTCCGATAGGCCCGCCGAATGGCAGGAAATCCGCCGACGTCCTCCGCAAGGGGGCCCGCGGCGTACTCATGCAGAACCCAGCGCTCTTCAAGCCACTGAATAATCGCCCAATCCTCAAGCACGTCATGGCCAGGCGCCACCATGGAACTCACCTCAGAAGAGGCAACGATAAGGCTATCGGCTCGAAGAACTTCCAGAGCGCCTGCATCCAGGTCCCCGGCGGCAACAAACGGCCGCAACTGGCGCGCTCTTCGCAATGCCACCTCTTCGAAGGCGCGTTCCCGCCGCTGTGGCATTCCTTCAGCTGCCGCAGCATTGCGCCGGATCACCTCCCCCCAGCATCTCCGCCGGAACTCGCGCTCATCGGAGGGAAGGCCTTCTGTCGCCGACCAATCCATCTGTGCGGCTTTGTCAAGGAGATAGGGCGAGCGCAGGAGACGCTTCAGGCTCTCATGCTTCAACGCGTTCGTCAGCTGCGGCACAGCCGCGACCGCCTGCGCGAGCTCCTCATCTGCGAGAGGTGGAACCTCGACAATCTTGAACCGCAATCCGGCCTCACTGAGGAGAGCCGAACTCACCGTCTCCAGCGAATAATCTCGGCACGTCAGCAACAGGCCTAGACTTCTATCCTTCTGCGCGAGATTAAGTAGGTCCCCGAAGGCATCACGCACGGAGGCTTCAAGAAGCCGTTCAACGCTCTCCACGATAGCCAGCTTCCGGCCTTGCCCTGCGAGTATTCCAAGCAGCTCCGTCCCGTTCGTCGGTACTTGCGCCTGTATTAACGTCTGATCGATGTGGCTGACCGAGAACTCCTCTGCCCTGAAGGCGAGGCAGTAGAGCTCTTCACCAAGCAGCCGCACACAGCTCTTAGCGACGGCGGATTTCCCAAATCCGGCCGGCGCAGAGATTAAGACCACCTGATTCTCGTTTAGCGCCTCAAGCACCTGATTTGTCAGGGCGTCGCGCGTGATCTCGGCCGTCGGCCCAATTGTGGTCTTGATCCCGTCCAGCGTGATCTCACTGTGCTCTGACAGTGCACGGATAACCTGAGCCGCCCTCGTATCAATCGGCCCGTGACGGTTACGCAATCCCTCGGGAAGATCTCCATAGCGAAAATGCGCAGCGGCTGGCATACCGGCGCCAGCCAGCTCCAGCAGCCCCCGCCAGCTCGCCTCTGCCGCCGCCAGCGAGTCGACCTCATTCACAGAGGCGGCAAGCAGGGCCTTTATCCAGGCCTCTGTCTGTCCGGAGGCGGTGTTCAGATCGAAACTCACGACATGGAGAACGCATAGAAAGCGCCAGAACTCCTCATCTGTCGGCGCAGCCGGGCCAGCGTCCTCGATGATCTTTCGAATCGCTGCCGCATATCCTCGCGCCGTTTTCGACAGGAGTCCATCCACCTCCAGTCTTCGCACGAAATCCGCGCCGTCAGCCGAAGCCCTTGCGCAATCCAGGAGACTGTTGAACTTGTCGAGAAGAACATCCGTTCCACGCAGCGTCACCAGGGCAAACCGGTCCTTCGCCGCGTCAAACTCCGAGCCCCTGAAGTCGGCCCAGAAGTCACCGAAGGCCTTTTTGCAGGTGTCGTCCTTTTCGCTGACCGTGAACCGACGCTTCACCTGCATCGCCAGCCGACGGACCACACCGTCTGGTCTGGCGGCAACCACAAGAACGTCGTCAGTCTGCCAACCGAGGTGCTCTGTTTGAAGATGTACTTCTTCAACCTGGCAGCCCTTCAGGACGGGAAGCGGCGCGCGCACAAGGAGAAGAGCTAAAAACAGCGCATCTACGTGCTGCTCGAAAAACGTCCCGCCTCCACCAGTGGAAACGGTATTTGTTACGCTCCTATCATTCATTGTTGGCACCGACTTCTTCAACTTCCCCACTGAATCCTAGCTGCTCCGCCTCAGATGTATGTCTAGGATTAACCGCCCAGCGCCCGCAGCATGCGCGGTTTTGGGATGGAGGCCAGGCCGCAATGGAAAAGACGTCGCCGTGCCTGCGATTGTTAAATTTCATCTTGCCCATGGCGCCATCTTCAATGTGAAGGAGGAGTTCTTGATGCTTATTTCGTGCTCTAGTTTGTGTGTGATGGTATTCACCTGGCAGTCCGCCGCGCTAGAAGCGCTGGCCATAGAAAGCGTTAACAGACGTTGTCTACAACCTGAAAGGTAATAGGCTATTCCCGGCGCCATTGAGACCGTAGAAAGCCATAATCGGCTTGTTATCTCTGGAAAGGCCAATAACAACATGCCGACTTCTCGGAAAGATCTTAAAATTCCGTACCCTTATCGTTTTTGTCATCGTATTTACTTTTTATATGACACTGGAACTGCATTCATTTCATTACCATCCAATAATAGAAACACCATTTTTCTACCACCGCATGTAGATCCACCCCAGCAGCACGATAAAATCCATATTTCTCTTTTATCTTTTCCACTCTCGCCTCAAGCAAACAAGAAGATCTTCGGCTATCGCTGCGTAATTTAGATGTAGGCTTCCTCGCTTCTGAGTCGTATAGACCGCTTTACCTTGTTCCGAAAACATCCCCATACCCAGATTGACTTGTTGAGGATTGGCCTTATGTTCGCCCTGCGTCCTCCAGGCAATCATGTTTTGAGCACTTATAGAGGACATAATCGTAATTTGCGAAAGACGTCTCGTCTGATCGATGTATTCCAACAGCCAGCACACATATGACAGGCCCTGCTCTAAAGTTTTCCCTACCGTTTCCTCAATAAGCACAGGCATACTTGAAGCTATCGTGTCCGAAGCCCCACCGTATTCTTCCTGAATGGGAATAGCTAATAGGACAGAGCCATCTTCGCCAAGACTAATCGCCGCCCCAGAAGGCTGCTCTAATATGAGTAAGGAATTATCAAACCTGCTTTGACACCCTTCGGATTTGTTAAAAAACGCACAGTCCCCGAACAGCGCTTGCTGATGCAAGTCGAGCTCCAACGACCTGGCTTCTAAATCCGCCGGTCTTAAAATATGCTTTTTGGGCCCACCTGCAATAGCCAAATTCAGAACTGGAACTCTTATGTTAGAGCCTGCGCTGCCATCCGGGAGAAGTCGCGTCGCGCGCTGTATCATTTCATGTTCGTCAACGGGCCCGCCAGCCTCTTCTAGCGCCATCAAATGAAGCGCACGACTTACCGCCATCCTAAGATCTTTCGCCGTTCTAAACGAGGCTCTATATAAACCACCTTCCCAGTCTTCGACTTCTTTTATAAAACTCTCTTGGGCAGGTTCCGGTTGGATATCGCTCTGCACAAAAGCAAGGACATTTTTGCCATCGCGAGCTTGCCTATACTCTTCATGAGTTGCGGACAAACCTTGGTTCTGCTCGGGTCCATACTCTCCACCCAGTATGAGTATAACCATATCTGACTGGTTAACCCCAGACAGACAAGCCTGCTTCGGAGAATCTGCCCTAGAAGGAAAATCTTCCGCCATTACCGGCTTATAGCTAAAGGTCTCGATCGCTTCTTTCGCCGCCGATCTATACTCTTCAAACCCAGAAATAATTGAACTTATGAAAACTTTCATAGCCGCCTCTCTTGATCACCCCAAGGTCGTTTTCAATCTCTGCAAAAAGGCGACCAACCTACCGCTGTTTATTACCTGCTCAGAAAGTCCGCTTTCTTGCCATAACTTTAACGCGTCTTTCTCTTTTTCATTTAATCGCTTTCCGCCACCCCCACCTCCACAAGCACCGGTGCCAAAGGCCAACTCCATATCCTGGCTTTTTACGCGAACGATGACACATACGGTTTGGCCGTTCTCCTGGCGCCGCCTGATCTGCTCATGGATCCAACCGATTTGGCTTTCCTTGAAGTATTCGACCACCCCTTCAATATCAATCTCGATTTCCATATCCCCTCCAGGTTCCAGGCTACCTTCAGATGTCTTAATTATTGCAAAATGTGACAAATATCACACAATTCCAGCTCTGAGAAGACCCTCTTACGATGGGCCAGAGTCTTCTGGTTAGCCAGATTTTGCTTTCACGACGGTCCCCTGGCATGGGGTTCAGGTCGAAGGCCGGCGCGAGACGCCAGCCGCGCCGACGGGCGTCGTAGAGCAGCTCGGTGTTGCGAAGGTGGTCATCGGTGCTGCAGATCAGGAAGTTGAAGGCCAGACGCCGCCACAGTTCGTGGATGTCGGTGAGAGGGTCGGAACCCGCCTGCAGCAGTATCCCCACGAGTTCGGTGTAGGCATGCGTTTCGTCGCGCCCGATGGTCTGCAGCATGGTGGCAGCGGATATGTAGGGTATGCGCCGCCGGCCGTGGTGCGGTCAAAACGACGGATCACCGCAACAGCCGTGCCCTGGATCAGTTCCACCCGTGCAGGTGCGATACGGATGCCTGCTTGGGTGGCCAGGTTTATGGCCAGCACTTCGCCCCGGCTGACGTCGCGTTGGTCGGCCTAGCTCGGAAATTTACTCAAGGCCAGCCAGCCGTCGGCATCCAGGACCTTGGATTTGGGGTGGGTGCCGCCGGTATGCAGATAGGCCTCACTCTGAGTGATCGAATAGGCACAGCACCCCGACACGGGCTTCGTCGTCCCACCCAGGTGAGAAAATCGACGGGCGCCAATGGCGGGAGATCGCGATCCGGCTGACGCGATTTGGGTTGCACGCGGCGAATGACCCGCTCCCCCCAGGCGTCCGGCACCGTGTCTTCCATAGCCCACTACCCCCCTGGGGGTGCTGGACTCCGGAGACCGGGTGCAGGTCTGGCGACACCGTGAAGACCGCGAATCTACAGCCAGCGCGTCTTGCTCCACGGGAGCTGTCCTTGAGCCTATGCGCAACGACAGTTGCGCATAGCATTGATAGCTGCGCATGGGCATGCTTTAATTGCGCATACAACCCAATGCGCAATATACTCGATCATGGCGAAACCCATACCTGAAAAGGCGCTACAGGACATCGAGGCGGTGGTCTCCGCCCACCCTGAGGGTGTCGGCCTTCAAGGCGTCCTGGACGCTCTTGAGCAATCGTTGCCCCGGCGCACGCTCCAGTACCGTTTAAAATACCTGGTGGATGCGGGCCGGCTCATCAAGACCGGAGAAAAGCGGTGGGTCCGATACTTCCCTGCCGATACCGAGCCGAGGACAGGCAGCAGCGTTCGGGAACCCTCCCACGAAGAAGCGGCGGGCGCTATACCCCTCTCCCGCCAGGCCGCTGAGATCCAGAACGCCCTGCGCAAACCACTTCGGTCACGCAAGCCGGCGGGGTATCAACACCGCTTCCTTAACCAATACCGGCCCAACCATACGGCGTATCTTGCACCCGCCGAGCGCGCGCATCTTCGGGAAATCGGCACGCCGCCCTCGGGGACCCGGCCCGCAGGCACCTACGCAAAGCAGATTCTGAACCGCCTGCTGATCGATCTTTCATGGAACTCCAGCCGCTTGGAGGGGAACACCTACTCTCTGCTTGATACGAAACGATTGATCGCCTTCGGGGAAGAGACGGCGGGCAAGGCGCACGTCGAGTCGCAAATGATCCTGAACCATAAGGACGCCATCGAATTTCTTGTGGGCTCGGCGGAGGAAATCGGCTTCAACCGCTATACGATCCTGAACCTTCATGCGCTGCTGGCTAACAACCTGTTGGCCGACCCGGAAGCAACCGGCCGTTTGCGCCGAATCGCGGTTGGCATTGAGAAGTCCGTGTTTCATCCCCTCGAAGTGCCGGCACTGATTGAAGACTATTTTGATCAGATCCTGGCAACGGCCAGCGTTATCGCCGATCCCTTCGAGCAGGCCTTCTTCATCATGGTTCAGCTGCCGTATCTGCAGCCGTTCGACGACGTGAACAAGCGCGTATCCCGGCTGGCGGCGAATATACCCTTCATCAAAGCCAACCTGATCCCCCTCTCCTTCACGGAGGTGCCCGCCGATATCTACACCGAAGCGATGCTCGGGGTGTATGAACTGAACCGGATCGATCTGCTCAAGGATGTGTTCATCTGGGCCTATGAGCGGTCGGCGGCGCATTATACCGCCGTCAAACAATCCCTCGGCGAACCCGACCCTTTCCGGCTGAAGTATCGCTCGGCATTGCAGGAGGTTGTCCAGAATATTGTGCTTGAGCGACGGAACAAGAAAGCCGCGTTCAACCGCATTGTTCAATGGGCAGAACAACATATTCCGCAAGAAGACCGGCAGCGGTTCCGGGAAGTGGCCGAAAACGAGATATTGAGCCTGCACGCCGGCAACTTTGCCCGCTACCGGATAAAGCCCTCTCAATTTTCGGCCTGGCAAGAAGTTTGGTTGGCGAATTCGTGAGTATCATCGACACCCGCATCTCGCGCTCGGCGGCGTCACCCACCGGTCGCGGCGCGCCCGGCCCGTGCCGGGCAGTCTCGAGGAGTAGCCATTCCCTCACAGGAAGACGCACAGACCTTCGCCACTGAGCACATCGGGCAGCCCAATCGCGTCCGCTGAATGATTTCGATGGCCTACCCTCCAGCCAAGCTACAACGCAGCGTAAGCCGTGAAGCTACAAGCCATCGAATGAAGCAGCGAACTCGCGACTCGCCTTTATGATTGACGCAATTGGCCAATTTTCCCGAACCTCAATCCCTTTCGGAATGAATAAAGCAGCCTTAATATCTCGCTCTGATAAGGACAAAAGATCGGCGCAAACTTGCGCGGCCAACATTCTGCCGCTTTGCGAGGGTTCGCCATTTGGAGCATTCCACCAAAATGCCGTTTCCAAGTCGCAAGGGCCAGTGGAAAACATTTGCTCAGAGTCAATAATCACGAACTCGTGTGCAGTAGTGAATAGCCGCCCAGGTGGCTCGTTTCCACCGAACAGAAAAGCAGCAAACTCGCTCTTTGGCCAGTCCAGCAAGTGCTCGATCTGAGAGCCGGCAAGATCATCGACTGTGCGTATTTCTTTGTCAAAAAAAAACTTTAAAGCACAACCTTCTGAGCAGGGTTGTCGCTTATGCTCAGGAATGAACCAATGTGCAGCATGGGTTATATCGGGCTTCACCCCCAGAACTGATGCGCTTACCGGATCGAGATTCAAAAATACCGAAGACTGGCAGGACCAATTCATCGCCTGCGCGAGTCTGGCGAAGACAATCTCGCGGTAAGCGTAAAATGGTCCTCTTAGTTTCGTCAGCCATCGGTTTCCTTCGCGATCCGTGCCCAGCCAAAAGTTTTCCGACGGCCCAGATAACGTCAACCGCTCCCAACTCCAGCCAAAGGTGCTTATACTATGAGGCAGATCACTCATTAACGGGAAAGACAGCACTCGAAACCCCTAACGCTGAGTTTATCGACAGCTCGCGGGATGTTATGTAATAGCGTAGCGGTCAGCAGAAAGCCATGAAAAGAACTGGCTGGCTGGTACTACTTGGTATGCCTATATATCACTGAGCTCACTTCTCATTTGGTCCAATAAATCTCTTGATTGATCTTGTATTTGAGCTGCTAGCTTAGCAGCTTTTTCTTGAAAAGCTTCCGTTCTTTCATGTTGTTGATTTAAAACTATTTCCGTGAAGTTTTTCATATATTCATTAGTGCAATCCATCGACTCTTGAGTCAGCTGTTCCAACTTATCAAATGTTTGAAGCATTTCATTTGTTGCTATTAGCTTCAATCGATTGGACTCACTCTTGAGCTTTAAAACGTCTTTCAGACCCTCATTCATTAACGCAGAAACTTGAGAGCCAAACCAACCTATAACCTGTCTTTCTCTATCTTCATCACCAGACTCTGTAGCCATAAGATAATTTTGAAGATATTCATCAAATATTGGCTGCAAACGCTCCGGCATTTCTATTTGATTTTTCTTTCCGAAGCTATCCAAGTCTGTGACGTATTTGGCATACTCCGAGGCCTTTAAGTCGAATATTTTTAGTCGCCTATCTGCCTTATACCGAAGATCCTGTTCCAATTGTTTTAGATCTCTTTCATGTCTTTGCTTGTTAAAGTAAGAGAACAGCAACCACAGCAGGTTAACGCCCCCAAAGACCCACGCATAAAACTCAGGATTTTTCTGTATCAATTCATAAATAGATTGCATACGTTCCTTTTAGGCATAAAGCCAGCACTCAGCCGACGCAAACCTGCGCAGTGGATCAACGGTCAACCAGAGCAGCTAATTATAGGTTTCTTCAAGACACCGCAATAGCGAATCTTCAAGGCTTGACGTACCAGTCTGTCGTAGGATTTCGCTTTCATAAGCCTGCATCAAGGGAGTTGAGATGCCTTGCCTTTTTACCGAGAGAAGATAGCTGATACCATCCTTCCTGGTCCGTCCGGCTTTAGCCTTCGCGCTTTTTATAGCGAGGCTAGCCAACTTCTCGGCATTTAAATCTATGATATTGGCTCGAAGCTTTGTGTACACCACAACGTCGAGGCCCGCAAAATTATCCAGATTTTCCACCACCATTCTGTTAGAATTTAGCTTAGATGGTGGCATGTAATGCCTGCCGGTACATTCGTTTCTTGTCTCTCTCCGCCACAAAAAATCTTGCGCCTTCTCCAAATCAACACCAGCCTCCAACACAAGGATGGTGGCATTAACGCGGCACCCACCACTTTCGACGGGAACGACGGTGGGCGCGCCATCTCGCGTAGAGCTCGACCGAGCAAACTCTATAGAGAATGGGGTTTTGAACCCTTCTTTCCGTTCGCAAATGAGCGGCTCAATTTCCTTACCCGGCTCTTCGATTAGAGAGCCATAAGCGAGAATCCCAATGCTATCCATCGGTGCACCTCTTGAAACGTATAACCCCCTAATTCACCGGCGGCCATTCTGCCGCGATGCGGCGGCGAGGCCGACAGAGTGAAATTGATTGTTTTACGCCATTTGATCAACGCCAGTAGCTCTTCTTAGCCTCTAGGACATCCAGCCCTATCTCAACGCGTGTTCGGCACCAGTTGGCATCCCTGCCGGACCATTGCAGCTCTTCAACTAACAAGTGTTCGAACGCGTCAAGGTCAAAGAACTTTCGCTTGAGGCTAGAGATAGAACATGTAAATTCGTCTAGGCGCCGAATATCCAACGGATGATAACTGCGAGGGTGCATTGATAGAAAAACCTCAAATCTACGTTTGCATAGACGGCCCGGTATTACGTCCGCAAGGGCCACATCCTGTTTCGATAGCCTTACAGAGAGGTGCGCGCCCTTTTCTCTTCCGCTCGCTCTGATCAGCTTGGCGGAATTCGCCACCACCTCGTTATACTCCTCCAAACTCAAGGCCGGTTTCTGTAGCGGAATAATGTTTGCCACATACAAAGCGTTGTCTCGCTTCTTTGTGAAATGCACGGCAGCGAAGGGCCTCGCACCACGTAGAGAGACAATACAGCACGAAGGATCACCACATATTTCTTGATATTTAGCACTTTCCTCTGGAGGAAACAGCCAAGCATCAGCTTCGACTCCAAATTGCTCAATCTCCCGAGCAATTCCCTCGGCATCAAAATACTTTGAGGAAACTACAAGTTCCCGGTGACACTTCATGATGCAAGACAGCCATTAGGACGCCAGCTAGGATATCGGATGAACATACCAGCCCCATCTCATTTCTTTTGATCTCTCTGACACAAAATAAAACCAGAAAAGCCACCCACTGACAAACGCTTCAAGCCACCCTTCGCCTGGCATCTTGGCCAACCCTCTCCCCCCAAAACAAAAAAACCGCCAACGCCCAAGCGCCAACGGCCTTTTAAGTAAGCCCTTACCAACCCCCCCCCAAGTCAGATAAATCGTAGATCAGCCAACCTCTCTGCGGCAAGGCCGGCTATTCGTCCTCCCCCGGCAACGGCAACCCAGCAATCCGCTTAGCCTTCTCCGGCGGCACCCCAAGCGCCTGCAACACCATCTCCGCCGCAATACGGTCGGCGTGTTCCACCTCACCCTCTTCCACGAGCAGGTTCATGGCGCCCAGGGTGGCGGAGATCACCATGCTCATGGCCATTTCTTCGTGGGCGTAGTGGAAGTCGCCTTGGCGGCGTCCGGCTTGCAGGTCGGCGCGGAGGTAGGTGGCGAGGGCGGAGCGCATGCCTTCGGCGTAGCGGACCACGGTGATCAGGGCGCGGGTCCAGTCGGGGTCGGTGCGGGCTTTGTTCATGAAGGTGCGCACGGCGATGCTGAGGCGTTCGGCGCCGCTGTCCACGGCTTCGCTGACGGTGAGGATCTGCTCGGAGAGCTGGACGGCCAACTCCAGGCCGACGGCTTCAAGCACCTGTTCGCGGGAGCGGAAGTAGTTGTAGACGGTGCCGTTGGAGACGCCGGCTTCTTCGGCCAGGGTGTTGAGCGCGAGGTCGCCGACGCCGGCGCGGGCGTAGATGCGCAGGGCGGCGTCCAGCAGTTGTCGCCGGGTGCGGGCCTTCTTTTTGTGGCCCCGGGTGAGGGTGTTGGCCGGGGCTTTCCGGGTGCCGGGCGTCGCTTTTTTTGCCATGAGACCGTTCCAACCGTGGGCTTGGGTGGCGTCATGATACTGGGAAAAGCTCAATATTGAGAGTCCTTCATCATAAGCGCCTTCAGGCAGCCGTGAGCGCCTTAAGGCAGTCGTCGACGATGCGTTCCGCGTGGCGGGCCGGGCCGTCGTGGAGGATAACGCGGTCCGGGCGGCACACCACCAGGGTGCCCCGGGAGGGGCCGTTGGCCAGGCAGTCGGAGAGGTCCTCGGCGAAGGGGGTGCCGGTGGCCGGGCGCTGGCCGCGCAGGCCGATCTGCAGGAAGGCGCCGCCGTGGGCTTGCCAGCGGGCTTGCGAGGCATCATCGAGACATGCGCGGGGGTCGACGCCGAAGCCGATCAGGGTGAGGTGGTCGCCGAACACGTCATCGCTGGGGCGGATCTGGCCGTCCTGGCGGACCAGGCCCTGGGGCAACAGAGCGCCACGGGTGACGCCCTTGCGGCCACGGCCCTTGATCAGAAAGCCTTTGCGGAAGCGGTTGGGTGGTTTGATTTCCAGTTCCTCGAGCTGGCGGCGCAGTAGCGGCACCAGGCGGCCCAGGCGCATGGCGCCGTGCACGGTGATGGCCTTGAAGCGGCTACGGGGCATGACCAGGCTGCCCATCAGCTTGGCCAGCCCGATCATCTTCTTGGCGTGGGGGCGGCGTTCCTTGTCGTAGCTGTCGAGCAGGGCCGGGGCGGCCTGGTCTTTGACCACCCAGGCCAGCTTCCAGCCCAGGTTGGCCACGTCCCGCAGGCCGGCCACCAGGCCCTGGCCGACAAAGGGCGGCGTGATGTGGGCCGCGTCGCCGGCGAGGAACACCCGGCCCTGCTGGAAGGTAGCGCAGCAGCGGGCATGGAAGCGGTACACCGCCTTGCGTTCGATCACCAGGTCCTCCGGGGCGACCCAGGGCGCCAGCAGTTCGGCGACTTTTTCGGGGCGCTCCATGTCCTCATGGGTTTCGCCGGGCTGGAGCATGAATTCCCAGCGTTCCCGGCCGCCGGGGGCGGGCATGTGCGGGGTGGGACGCCGGGTGTCGCAGAGAAATTCCACGTGGTCGATGGCTTTGCCTTCGCGGGCTTTGGCGTCGACGATCAGCCAGTCCTCGGGGTAGGTCTCGCCCTGGAAGTCCTGGCCGATCAGGCCGCGCACGGTGGAGCTGGCGCCGTCCGCGCCCACCAGGTAGCACGCGCTGACCTCGTGGCGCTGGCCGTCGCTGTCCTTGAGGTGGGCCGTCACGCCGGAGTCGGACTGGCTGAGATCCACCAGCTCATACCCGTCGCGGAAGGTCACGTCGGGATAAGCGGCCACCTGCCGCCGCAGGGCCCGTTCCAGATCCGGCTGGTAGAAAGTCACCAGCTTGGGGTGGCCGTCGAGGGTGCCGGAGGTGTTCGCCCGGCCGAACTCGCCCAGGTAGGCGCAGTGCATTTTCACTTCCGGAATGGCGATGCGCTCGAAGGCGTCTTCGCCCAGCCCGGCCATTTGCAGGATGCGCAGGGCCTCGTTGTCCAGGGCGATGGCGCGGGGCGCCAGCAACACCTCCGCCACCTTGTCCACCACCAGGGTGGTCACGCCGTAGCGGCCCAGCAGCGCGCACAGCGCGGCGCCCACCGGCCCGTAGCCGATCACCAGCACGTCCGTGGTGCGGGGCGGAGCGTCGGTTCTTGTTGTCATCGCCATCTTCCCCATTCGCAAGAAAACGGGTGGCCCGGCCGGTCGTCCACCCTGGAAGCGGTCTTTTTATCCATTATTGACATTTATTTCAATATTGAATCTAATCTCAATTATTTGAGCTAGCAAACCGCCGGCCATCAATGACAACAACGGAAGAGGTGCGTCATGACCTTCGCGGCCCAACCCAAACGCGACCTGACGGCGGAGGAGATCCGCGCGTTTCAGGAAGACGGCGTGATCATGCTCAAGCAGGTTCTTGAGCCGAACTGGATGGCCATGGTGGAGGCCGGCATCGAACAGGCCCGCCAGGAAAGCTCGCTGCTGGGCCGGTTTATGTCGCGCAAGGTCGAGGGCTATCAGATGGACATCTTTCTGTGGAAGCGCATCGATATTCTGCGCGACCTGATCTATTACAGCCCTTGCGCGCACCTGGCCCAGCAGTTGATGGGCGCCGAGGAGGTGCGCTTTTTCTACGACCAGATGTTCGTCAAGGAACCGGGCACCGACGCGCCCACGCCCTGGCATCAGGACCTCAGCTTCTGGCCGATCCGCGGCGAGCAGATCTGTTCGTTCTGGATTCCCTGCGACCCGGTGAACCGGGACAACAGCGGCCTGCTCTACGTGCGCGGTTCTCACCGCTGGCCGCAGCGTTTTAAAGCCATTTCGCCGGACTATGTCGCCAGCATCATCGACGAAGACATGGAAGACATTCCCGACATCAACGCCAACCCGGACCAGTACGATCTGGTCGACTGGGACATGGAGCCGGGGGACATTCTCGCTTTCCACCCGCTGACGCTGCACGGCTCCTACGGCAATGCGTCACGCACCCGCCGCCGGCGCGCGCTGGCGCTGCGCTGGACCGGCGATGACGTGGTCTATGCGCCGTCCACCAAACGGATGCCGATTCATTACAAGCACGACTCGGTAGCGGGCGGGCCGCTTCGTGGCGCCGCCTTCCCGCGCATCCTGCCGGAGCAGGCGCCGCGGGAGCGCGCGGCCCGGTTGCAGGCGGAACGGGCCGACGTCGGCAAGCTGCTGAGCTCAGGCTTTAACAACGCGATGGCGGCCGCGCGCCAGACCCTGCGCGCCAAGAAGACGCCCACGCCGAAACAAACCTGGACGAGGTAACCGCCATGGCCACACTGACCACGCCCCAACCGGCGCGGCATCCGTCGCCGACGGTGAAGGCGCGCAAGCTGGCCTACCTGCTGTTCGAGCGGCCCGATCTGGAGAAGGCCGAGCGCTTCCTCAACGACTTTGGCCTGCATACGGTGTCGCGCTCGTCAGAAGCGCTCTACCTGCGTGGCACCGACCCCGAGCCGTTCTGTTACCGCGTGGCCAAGGGGGACGAGGCGGGCTTTGTCGGGATCGGTTTCGAGGTGGGCACGCGCCAGGAGCTGGAGCGGCTCAGCCAACTGCCGGACGCATCCTCAATCCAGCCGGCGGACTACCCCGGCGGCGGCGAGCGGGTGCGCCTGACCGACCCGTCCGGCTTCACGGTGGAAGCGATCCACGGGCAAACGCCGGCGGCGCCCCTGCCCCACCGGGCGGCGCTGCCGATCAACTTCCCCGAACAGCAGCCCCGCGTGAATGACACCCAGCGCCCGCCGGTGGCGCCGCCGGAGGTGATGCGTCTCGGCCACGTGGTGCTGGAGGTGGCGGACTTTCAGGCCACCTGCGGCTGGTACACCGAGCATTTCGGGCTGATTCCCAGCGATGTGCAGGTGCTGCCGGACGGTTCGCCGGCGGTGGTGTTTCTGCGCCTGGATCTGGGCGACACGCCGGCGGACCATCACACCATTGCCATGGCTCAGGGCTTTATGCCGCTGTACAGCCACAGCGCCTATGAGGTGATCGACACCGACGCGGTGGGCATGGGCCAGCGTCTGCTCAAGGAGCGCGGCTGGAAACACGCCTGGGGCATCGGCCGGCACGTTCTCGGCAGCCAGATCTTCGATTACTGGGAGGACCCCTGGGCGGCCAAGCATGAGCACTATTGCGATGGCGACGTGTTCACCGCCGAGCGGCCCATGGGCGTGCATCCCGTGACCCGGGAAGGCATGGCCCAGTGGGGCCAGCCGATGCCGGCCAGCTTCACCAAACCCAAACTGACCCCGACGGCGCTGCGGGCGTTGGCGCGCAATCTGCGCCGCAGCCCGGACCTGTCGGTGAAAAAACTGATCACCCTCGCCAAGATATTTGGCTGACTGGAGACAAGACTATGGCGCTTCACATCGTTCGCTTTAATCATCAGGACCAGCCCCGCTGGGGCCTGCTGGACGGCTCGACTATCAAGCCGCTGGATCTGCCCTGCACCACCACCGCCGCGCTGATCGAACAGGGCCATGAGGCGATCCGAACGGCGGCCGGCGACGGCGCCGACCTGGCGCTGGAGAGCGCCACCCTGTTGTCACCGATTACCGGCGAGGCCAAGGTGCTCTGCCAGGGCGCCAACTACCGCCAGCACATGATCGATTCCGGCATGAACCCGGACGACAAAAGCTTCAACATGTTCTTCACCAAATCCTCGGCGTCGATCACCGCCCCCGGCGGGGAGATCATCAAGCCCGCCCAAGTGCAGCTGCTGGATTACGAGATCGAGCTGACCCTGGTGCTGGGCAAGCAAACGGACGGGCCGGTGGAGGTCACCGCCGACAATTTGCACGAATTCGTGGCGGGCCTCTGTATTGGCAACGACGTCTCCGCCCGGGACGTGCAGATTCCCCAGATGCAGTTTCACAAGGGCAAGAGCTACCGCACCTTCTGCCCGCTGGGGCCGGTGCTGTGCCTGCTGGAAAAAAGCGAGATGCATTACCTGGACGAGATGCAGCTGAAGCTGACGGTGAACGGCGAAACCCGGCAGCAGGACAGCACCGCCAACCTGGTGTTCAAGCCCGCCGAGACCCTCAGCGAGTATTCCCTGATTCACGACTTCGCGCCGGGGGATGTCTTGATGACGGGCACGCCCGCCGGCTGCGCCCTGGGCCTGCCTAGCCCGGCGGTGACCAAAGTGGCCGCCTTGCTGCCCGAATCAAAAAAGTGGCAGCTTTTCATCAAGTCGCAAAAGCGCCGCCAGCAGTACCTTCAGGCCGGGGACGTGGTGGAATCCACCATCACCAGCCGTGATCAAACGCTGGACCTGGGCAAGCAACGCCATACGATTAAGGACGGGGTCTGACCGGGCCGGCAAAGGAGAAAAGGATGAAGGCTTTCACCATCGTCGATCAGAACACCGGCACGCTGCGCGAGACGGACGTACCGGCGCCGCCGGCCCCGGCCGACAATCAGGTCCAGTTGGAACTGATCGGCACCTCCATCAACCCCATCGATCCGCTGGTGGCCAAGGGCTACGGCGCCCCGCTGCTGGACCGCAAAGGGCCCGGGGCGCGGATCACGGGCCGGGACGCGGTGGCCCGGGTGGTCGAGGTGGGCAAGGGCGTCACCGACCTGCGGCCCGGCCAGCGCGTGCTGGTGGCGGCCTCACCACGCACCGGCGGCACCTATGCGGACATCTTCAACCTGCCACGGGGCTGCATGGCGCCCATCGAGGACAGCCTCAGTGACGCTAACGCCGCCGGCCTGGGCTACGCCGGGCTGACCGCCCTGCAGGCGCTGGCCGCGGCCGGCCTCTCCGCCGACAACGCCCGAGGCAAACACCTGTGCATCAACGGCGCCAGCGGCGGCGTGGGCTCCATCGCCCTGGTGCTGGCCCGGCGCTGGGGCGCGCGGATCACCGCCGTGGCCTCCCAGCGCAACCAGGACTGGGTACGGCGCCTGGGCGCCGACCAGACCGTGGACTACGGCGACCCGGCGGCCATGGCCGCCATCGACGCGGACATCATCCTCAACTTCGCCGCCCCCGACGACACCCACCGCAAAGACCCGCTGCTGGACGGGCTGCACCAACGGAACACCCCCGGCCGCGCCTACGTGAACACCACCAACCCGGTGCTCAGCCTGGCCACCGAAAAGGGCGTGGTTCGCGGCCTGGCCACCAGCGGCGGGATCTATGCCAAGAAACGCCTGGCGGCACGCCGGGCGGGCATCCGCTATCGCTGGGTGTTGTTCCAGGAAAACGCCGAACGGCTGGCGTACCTAACCAAGGTCTTCGCCGACCCGGACACTCCGACTATCGTCAGCGCCAGCCAGCCTCTTGAGGCTCTGCCGGATGCATTCAACGATCCGAAAGGGGCGCCGTCGCCGGGGAAGGGAGTTTTTCTGGTTGATTCACCCTGAGCCTGGCCCATAACGCGGGGGGCGCTGAAAGCTGCCTGATGGCCGAAGGCTACGGATTGATGCGCCTTGTTAAAAATTCAGTACATACCATAAAGTCGCTTCTTGTCTTTACGATAGAGCTTAATTGCTAACAGGAAGAAAGAAATCAGGCATCCTAAAGCCACCTTATCGTACCGCCGCAGCAACTTATCCTTGATGACCTCGCCTATTGAGCTCATCTGGCCAGAAAGCTCAAAATTCGATAGCTGATAATCGCCCCAAATATGAATAGCAAAGAAGCCGAACACTCCCAGAAAGACAGCCAGTTGAGTTCGATTTGAATGGGAGAGCACTACTGAAAATTCAGCGAACCAATCCTTCACGGCATATCCCTCCCTGATTCTTAACGCCGAGCTCAGCCACCGGTTTGGAGCGCCAGCGAAAGAGCGGTCTTCTGGAGCCACTGGTTAAATGTCATGGTTTATCCATGGGGTAAAAGGTATAACCTTTGCCACCAAGTGATCGCCACCAAGGAATCCGAGACATCTTTTCCAGATAAACTTTAGGCTCCACCTCGCTGTTTGGATCAAGCACTGAAGTCAACGATCGGTCACGGCGAATTAGATCCACGGCTTTTTGTTCAGCCTCTTCAGCTCCTTTAGCCCGAACACGCCGAGTTGTGAAGAACCCCGTAAGCTGAGTTCTTTCTTCCAAAAAAATGGGAAAATTCTCTCCGCGAAGAATAACTTGGTATGTGGGCATACTTGTACTTTTAACGTTTGAAGCCAGCCGCGCCTGGGAAGCAGGCGCCGGACTGGGCTGACTTGTTAAGGGGATGACCGAGCGCCATGGCGACTCACCCACCAAAGTAAAGAAGTAACCAGCAATGAAGCCAGGATTGCCGCCTGCAATGGAAGGCCACCTACAGCGAGAGCCCCGAGGAAATCTAGCCCCAGAAAGTATTGGTGAAGCGGGGAAGTCCAGACACCGAAAGCAATAGCCACCTCCGCTATAAAGCCACCAACAAGCCATGCGACGAGCTTACGATTTGCATTGAGTAGGCGCCATTGAACAAAGGCCGCTAAGACAAAAACCGGAAGCCAGAACATAGCCAGAAGTAGGCTCAGCTCACTTAAGGTTATGTATTGATCCATTACTATCCCTAACAAGTATTAGACCCCAGCTCGAATATCCAATGAACGCGCCGGCGTCATATCACTTTCCCTGAATTCCCCTAAAGAAGAATAAAATCAGAAAAGTCAGCCGCTTACAAACCCAGCGGGTGTCCTACTACTGATATCTTGACCAACCCTCTCCCGAAAACGCAAAAAGGCCGCCGACGCTCCCGCGTCGGCGGCCTTCCAAGTAAGCCCTTACTACCAGCCTAGATCAGATCATTCCCACTCAATCGTAGCCGGCGGCTTGGACGAGATGTCGTACGTCACCCGGCTGATCCCCGGGATCTCATTAATGATCCGGCTGGAAACCTTCTCCAGGAAGTCATAGGGCAAATGCGCCCAACGGGCGGTCATGAAGTCGATGGTCTCGACGGCACGCAGCGCTACGACGTATTCGTAGCGGCGGGCGTCGCCGACGACGCCGACGGATTTGACCGGCAGGAAGACTGCGAAGGCCTGGCTGGTTTTGTGGTAGAGGCCGGCGGCGTGCAGTTCCTGGATGAAGATGTGGTCCGCCAGGCGCAGGGTGTCGGCGTATTCCTTTTTCACTTCGCCGAGGATGCGCACGCCCAGGCCGGGGCCGGGGAAGGGGTGGCGGTAGACCATGTCGTAGGGCAGGCCGAGCTCGAGGCCGATTTTGCGCACTTCGTCCTTGAACAGTTCGCGCAGGGGTTCGACGAGCTTGAGTTTCATGTGCTCGGGGAGGCCGCCTACGTTGTGGTGGGATTTGATCACGTGGGCGCCGCCGGTTTTGGAGGCGGCGGATTCGATCACGTCCGGGTAGATGGTGCCCTGGGCGAGCCAGTGGGCGTTTTTCAGTTTGGCGGCTTCGGCGTCGAAGATGTCGATGAAGGTGTTGCCGATGATTTTGCGCTTCTTCTCCGGGTCGGCTTCGCCGGCCAGGCGGGAGAGGAAGTGGTCTTCGGCGTCGACGCGGAGGACGCGCACGCCCATGTGGTCGGCGAACATTTCCATCACCTGGTCGCCTTCGCCGTGGCGCAGCAGGCCGTTGTCGACGAACACGCAGGTGAGCTGGTCGCCGATGGCTTTGTGCAGTAGCGCGGCAACCACGGAGGAGTCGACGCCGCCGGAGAGGCCGAGGATGACTTCGTCGTCGCCCACTTGTTCTTTGATGGCGGCGATGGCGTCGTCGATGATCTTGGCCGGGGTCCAGAGGGCGTCGCAGTCGCACAGCTCGCGGATGAAGCGCTCGAGAATGCGCCCGCCTTGCAGGGTGTGGGTGACTTCCGGGTGGAACTGGATGCCGTAGAAACGCTTCTCGTCGTTGGCCATGGCGGCGATGGGGCAGCTGTCGGTGGTGGCGGAGACCACGAAGCCTTCCGGGACGCTGCCGACGCGATCGCCGTGGCTCATCCAGACGTCGAGGAATTCCTGGCCGCCCTCTTCGTGGTCGACGATGCCGTCGAGCAGGCGGTTGCCTTCGGCCTTGGTGACGCGGGCGTAGCCGAATTCGTGTTTTTCACCGGCCACTACGGTGCCGCCCAGTTGCTCGGCCATGGTTTGCATGCCGTAGCAGATGCCCAGCACCGGCACGCCCTGCTCGAACGCCGCTTGCGGGGCCCGCGGGGTCTCGGCGGCGGTGACGGATTCCGGGCCGCCGGAGAGGATGATGCCTTTGGGGTCGAACTCGGCGATGTCTTCGGCGGTGGCGTCGAAGGCGCGGATTTCGCAGTAGACGCCGATTTCGCGCACGCGGCGGGCGATCAGCTGGGTGTACTGGGAGCCGAAGTCGAGGATCAGGATGCGTTGGGCGTGAATGTCTTGCATGGCTTTGTCCGCTCTGGCCCCGGTTTGGGCCGGTGTTTTAAATGCAAAGGCCGGCGGGTGAGCCGGCCAGTCTGATTCTTGGTTGTTGCCGGGTGGCTTTCGCCACCCTTTCGCGGGCGGGGCCCGCTCCCACCAGGGCCCTACCCTACCGGATAGTTCGGGGCTTCCTTGGTGATGGTCACGTCGTGGACATGGGATTCTTTCATGCCGGCGTTGGTGACTTTCACGAAGTAGGGCTTGGTGCGCATTTCTTCGATGTTCGCGCAACCGGTATAGCCCATGGAGGCGCGCAGGCCGCCCATCAGTTGGTGGACGATGGCGCTCATCGGGCCTTTGTAGGGCACCCGGCCTTCGATGCCTTCAGGCACCAGTTTTTCGATGCCGGCGGCGGCGTCCTGGAAGTAGCGGTCGGACGAGCCGGTTTTGCCGGACATGGCACCCAGCGAACCCATGCCCCGGTAGGCTTTGTAGTAGCCGCCCTGGAACAGTTCCACTTCGCCGGGGGCTTCCTCGGTGCCGGCCAGCAGCGAGCCGATCATGATGGCGTGGGCGCCGGCGGCGACGGCCTTGGCGATATCACCGGAGAAGCGGATGCCGCCGTCGGAGATCAGCGGCACGTCGGTGCCCTTGAGGGCGGCGGCCACTTCGGAGACGGCGGTGATCTGCGGCACGCCGATGCCGGCGACGATGCGGGTGGTGCAGATGGAGCCCGGGCCGATGCCCACTTTGACGCCGTCGGCGCCGGCTTCCATCAGCGCCAGGGCCGCTTCGGCGGTGGCGATGTTGCCGCCGATCACGTCCACGTCCGGGAAGTGCTTCTTGATCCAGGCGACGCGGTTGAGCACGCCTTGAGAGTGACCGTGGGCGGTGTCGACCACGATCACGTCGACGCCCGCTTCCACCAGGGCGGCGACGCGCTCTTCGGTGCCGCCGCCGGTGCCCACGGCCGCGCCGACGCGCAGGCGGCCCTGGCTGTCTTTACAGGCGTTGGGGTAGCGGGTGGCTTTTTCGATGTCTTTCACGGTGATCATGCCGCGCAGCTCGCCGGCGTCGTTGACCACCAGAATCTTCTCGATGCGGTGCTTGTGCAGCAGGGTCTGCACTTCGTCGGCGCTGGCGCCCTCTTTCACCGTTACCAGGCGGTCGCGGCCGGTCATGATGTCGGCCACGGACTGGTCGTAGTCGGTGATGAAGCGGGTGTCACGGCTGGTGACGATGCCCACCACCTGCTGGCCTTCCACCACCGGCACGCCGGAGATGTTGTGCGCGTCGGTGAGGTTGATCAGCTCGCGCACGGTGGCGGTGGGGCTGATGGTGATCGGGTCCTTGACCACGCCGGACTCGTATTTCTTGACGGCGCGCACCTGGCGGGCCTGGTCTTCCACCGGCATGCTCTTGTGCAGGATGCCAATGCCGCCTTCCTGGGCCATGGTGATCGCCAGACGGTGTTCGGTGACGGTGTCCATGGCGGAGGACAGCAGCGGGACGTTCAGCTCGATGTTGCGTGTCAGGCGCGTCTTCAGCGACACCTCGTTGGGCAGCACATCGGAGTGGGCGGGCAGGAGCAGAACGTCGTCGAACGTCAGTGCTTCTTGGGCGATTCTGAGCATGTTGCACCCCTTGGCACACAGAGAAACTGAGAGGAGTCTGGACCCCGGGGCGCCGGGCTGTCGCCGGCCGGGAAGCCGGGTCGGGCAGGTAGGAGCCGGCGCAAGGGCGAACCAGGGGCTCCGTTAAATTAAGCCGAACATTATAGAACATTTCCCGCCCCAGCAGCAATCGCGGCGGTGGCCCCGGGCGCCAGAAATCGCTACATTGCGCGGCATGACTTCTTCGCGCACCGAACCGTATTCCGTCAGCCGCTTGAACCTGGAGGCCCAGGGCCTGCTGGAGGGCAGCTTCCCGTTGATCTGGCTGCAGGGCGAGATCTCCAACCTGGCGCGGCCGCGCTCCGGGCATATCTATTTCAGCCTCAAGGACGATCGCGCCCAGGTTAACGCGGCCATGTTTCGGAATCGTAACAGCCTGCTGCGCTTCCAGCCCCGCGACGGCCAGCGGATTCTGGTGCGCGCCCGGGTGACGGTGTTCGTGCCCCGGGGCGGTTTCCAGATCATCGTCGAGCACATGGAGGAAGCCGGTGAAGGCGCCCTGCGCGCCCAGTTCGAGGCGCTCAAGGCGAAACTGGAGTCCGAGGGGCTGTTCGCCCAGGAACGTAAGCGCCCACTACCGGCCTGGCCCAGGCGTATCGGGGTGATCACCAGCCCCAGCGGCGCGGCGATCCGCGACGTGCTGCAGGTGCTCAAGCGCCGGGCGCCGTCGATTCCGGTGGTGATCTACCCGACCCCGGTGCAGGGCGCCGAGGCGCCGGCGCAGATTCGCCGGGCGCTGGCCCTGGCGATTCAGCGCAACGAGTGCGACGTCCTGGTGCTGGGGCGCGGCGGCGGCAGCCTGGAAGATTTGTGGGCGTTCAACGACGAGGCGTTGGTGCGCGCGGTGGCGGACAGCCCGATTCCGGTGGTCAGCGCCGTGGGTCACGAGGTGGACGTGTCGCTGTGTGATTTCGCCGCCGACGTGCGCGCGCCCACGCCCTCGGCGGCGGCGGAGCTGATCAGCCCGGACGGCGACGCCCTGCTCGCCCGCCTGGGCGTGCTGGCGCGCCGCCAGCGGCAATTGATGGCGCAAAGCCTGACCGGCCCGCGCCAGCGGTTGGACGGCCTGGGCCGGCGGCTGCACGCGCGCCACCCGAACCGGCAGCTGGAGCAGACCCGCCAGCAGGTGGACGAGCTGCAGGCGCGCATGGCGCGCACCCTGAGCCACCGCCTGGCGCTGCTGCGCGGCCGCTGGCAGCCGCTGGACGTGCGCCTGCGCCAGCAGTCGCCGGCGTCCCAGGTGGCGCGCCAGGCGCAACGCCTGCACGAGCTGCAGCGGCGCCTGCCGGTGCCGTTGCGGCATCAGCAGCGGCATCTGGCGCAGCGCCTGGACGGCGCGGCCCGGCGGCTGCATACCGCCAGCCCGCTGGCGACCCTGGATCGGGGGTATTCGCTAACCCTCGTTGAGGGGCAACCGCTGCGGTCGGTGGACGCGCTGAAAGAGGGGCAGACCGTGGAGACGCGGCTGGCCAGGGGGTCGTTCGAGGCTACTGTGACTCGGGTTAAGCCAGAGGAGTAAAAACCGGCCTTTGGGGAGCGGTCCTTGTGCGAGCGGGCCCTGCCCGCGAAAGGCCGGCAAAGCCGGCCGGCAGGATTCCAGAGACCGTTCTAACGGCAGCACCAACAGCGTCTCTGGCATCCCGCCGGGTGGCTAAAAGCCACCCTTTCGCGGGCGGGGCCCGCTCCCACAGCCCGCTCCCACAAGATCCGCTCCCCACAAGGCCTTCTCCACAGCCCGCCCCGGTTTGGTTTAGAGGTAGCGGCTGAGGAGGCGGGCCAGGGTGCGGCGGCGGAAGGGTTTGGCGATGTGGGCGTCCATGCCGGCGGCGAGGCAGCGTTGGCGTTCCTCGAACATGGCGTTGGCGGTGAGCGCGATGATTGGGATCGGGTCGCGGCCGGCTTCCCGTTCGCGGCGGCGCAGGGCGCGGGTGGCCTCGAGGCCGTCCATCACCGGCATCTGAACGTCCATCAGCAGGCAGTCGAAGTTCTGCTCCGCGCACATGGCCAGGGCGGTGGCGCCGTCGCCGGCGGTGGCCACGTCCAGCCCCAGGTGTTCGAGCATGCGGCAGGCCACCAGCCGGTTGACGTCGTTGTCCTCCACCAGCAGCACCCGGCCGCTCAGTTCGGTGACGTCCTGTTTCGGTTCGATCAGTGCCGGCTGCTCCACGGCGCGGCTGCGCACGCGCAGCGCCAAGGTGAAGCAGCTGCCCTGCTCCGGGCCGCTGGTGACGGTCAGATCGCCGCCGAGAATCTGCGCCAGCCGCCGGGCGATCACCAGCCCCAGGCCGGTGCCGCCGAAGCGCCGGGCGCTGGACGAATCGAGCTGCGAGAACGCCTGGAACAACCGGTTGAGCTTGTGTTCGGCGATGCCGATGCCGGTGTCGCGCACGTCGATGGTGAGGTTGAGCATGTGGCGTTCGTCGTGGCGCACGTCCACCAGTACGCGGATGCCGCCGGCCTCGGTGAATTTCACCGCGTTGGAGATCAGGTTGCTGAGGATCTGGCGCAACCGCGTGGCGTCGGAGCGGACTTCCAGGCCGGCCAGGGCCGCCGCGCCCTCCACTTCCAGATACAGGCCTTTTTCCCGGGCCAGATAGCGGAAGGTGCCCACGCAGTTCTGGATCAGCGGTTCCGGGGCGAAGTAGCTCTGGTCGATCTCCATGCGCCCGGCTTCGATGCGCGAGAAGTCGAGAATGTCGTTGATCACTTCCAGCAGATGGCCGGTGGATTCCAGGGCGGCGTCGGTGTATTCGCGCTGCTCGTCGTCCTGGCGAGTGGTTTCCAGCAGCTGCAGCATGCCGAGCACGCCGTTCATGGGGGTGCGCAGCTCGTGGCTCATCATCGCCAGGAAGTCGCTCTTGGCCTGGCTGGCGTGCTCGGCGCGGTGGTGGGCCTCGCGCAGCTCGGTCATGGCCAGCTGCTGGTCGCGGCGGGCCTGATCGAGGCTGGCAGCCAGCTCGTTGATGTCAGTCTGCAGGTGGCCCAGCTCGCCGTTAAGCGGGCGTACCCCGCGCACGTGGTAGTCGCCGCCGCGGATCACCCGCACCAGCCCGGACAGATAGCTGATCGGGTCGGCGATCTGGCGGGCCAGGTAGCCGGCGCTGAACAGCCCCACCACCATCGCCAGCAGCGCCGGCAGCAGGCTGGTGCCGATGATCTCTTTCTGGCGGGCCAGGATGCGCCCGCGGGATACGCCCAGCACCACCTCGCCGATGCGGTCCGGCGGCGCCGAGCGGCCTTCGCCGAAGGCCGGGTCGAGGACCACCGGCTGGCGGTAGATGCCGGCGTGGAACTCGAGCACGTCCTCGCCCACCACCCGGTCGGCGTCGAGACCGGCGCGCAGCAGCGGCTCGCCGTCCTGGTCGCGGAACTGCACGTACTGCACGTCCGGGCGCGTCAGCACCAGGTTGGCCTGGCGGCGCAGGTCGGAGAGGTTGCCGCTGAGCACGCCGTATTCGGCGCTGCCGGCGAGCTGTTGGGCGAGGAAGCCGCCCAGCTGGCGCACTTCGTTGTCGGCGTCTTGAAAACGCTGCCAGGTCAGCGACACCAGCACCAGGACCAGCATGATCAGCGCCGGGATTACCCCCAGCCATTGCAGTTGCCGGCGAATGCCTCGACGTGTCATGGCGTAGCCTCCAAAAGCCGTTCCAGGGGCGCCCGCTCCACCGGGTCCAGGTCGTAGGCGCCGGCCACATGCTCGTTGATGGCCAGGGAATAATGGCCGGCGAAGCCTGGCGCCGGCCAGTGGCCGAGCCGCTGGTGGGCGCGCACCGCGTCGAGCGCGGCGGCGGCCAGATCCTTGAGCAGCACGCGGGCGCTGGCGACGCTGCCGGCGCGCACATAGGCGCCGTCCGGGCCCACCACGGGCACCCGCTGACGATAGCTGGTGAGCAGCACCAGCCGGGCGACGCCGCCGTCGAACAGGCCGTCGTCCTCGGGCAGCAGCAGCGCGTCCCAGTCCGGCAGGTGGCGGCGTAACAGGGCCCCGAGCCGGCCGGGTTCGGGCACGGTGACCGCTTCCAGAGTGAGGCCGGGCGGCGCCGGCGGCACCGTCCGCCAGACGCTGTGCGGGGCGCGCAGAATGCCGATGCGCCTCGCCTCTGGCAGCAAAGCGCGCAGCACGGCCAGCTGGGTGTCCAGCGGCACGCCCTGCCAGATGGCGCTGCACCGGCAGCCGTCGGTGATCAGCCGGTCGGCGGCGCGGCGCGGCACCGCCAGGCCCAGCACCGGTGGCCCATCGGCGGCGAGGGCGTCGCGGAACGCCTGCTCGCCCAGGGCCAGCACCAGGTCGGCGTCGTCTTCCACCAGGCTCAGGCCATCGCCGCCCAGCGCGCGCAGGATGCCGGCGAACTCGCCGGCGGCTTGCGGGGACGCGGCGCGCACCGTCAACCGCACGGGCGCCTCCGTGGCGGCGCCGAACGCAGGGGTGCCCGCGGCGGCGACACCGGCCACCACGCCAACAAGCAGCAAAACGATTCCCCAGACGCAACGCATCCTAGCCGCCGCGCCTCCAGGCGCTGTCTGTGTTGCTGTTACCGTGCCACATGGGCTGCGATCCCCGCTTCTGATCCCTAGAAAGTGACCGTGGCGCCGATCCAATAGCGCTGGTCGTCCTGGTACTTATTCTCGACAAAAACCACTGGTTCTTTATTGAGCGGGTGTTGGACCACGAAACGCCATTCCACTTCCGTCTGATGCAGACGGTGCCGGAAACCGAGCTGCGCATCCAGCCGCTCGAAGGGGTAGTCGTTGTAATCGCGGGCCAGATAGTAGGCGGTGGACCAGGACCAGCCACCGCCTAGGCGCCAGTGCCACAGGGCGCTGGCGCTGTCGCGAGCGGCAAAGCGCTGCTCGGTGCCGTTGTCGGTTTCGGTGTGCACATGGGCGCCGGTGAGGCGCAGCAGGTGCTGGCCGTTGGGGCGCCAACTGAGCTGCGCTTCAGTGCCGCGGTGCTCGACCTCGCCGTCGTTGGCCGGGTCGAACTCGAACGGGTTGAGCGCGCCGCTGACCAGGTCCCAGAGCTCTTCGCGGAAGTAGCGGATGTCCAGCTCGAAGCCGCCCAGCGCGCCGGCGAAGAAGCGCCCGTAGTAACCCAGCTCGCGGGAGCGGATACGCTCCGGCTTGAGCATGCCGGGGCTTTGCTGGGTGACGAAGAAGTAGGCCGGGTCCCAGCCCAGCAGCGCCTGCTGGTTGCCGGCGAAGGGCGCGTTCAGGTCGGTGATCGGCAGATTGATGCGGGCCTGGTCTTCGTAAATGTCCGGGGTACGCAGCGCACGGGCGTAGGAGGCGCGCAGGGTGTGGCCGCGTACCACCTGCCAGTTAATGCCGGCACGGGGGCTGAAGTGCTCGCCGTTGATGTCGTCGTGTTCCCAGAAGCCGCCCAGGCTGATGGTGACCGGCGCCACCGGCTTCAGCGCCAGGTTGGCGAACAGGCGCCGGCTGACGTTCTCACCGGTGCCGGACAAAAACGCCTGGGATTCACCCCGGTCGTGGCGCAGGTTGGCGCCGGTCACCAACCGCGCCCAGTCGGTGACCTGCAGGGTGTCCTGAATTTCCAGGTCGTAGCGGGTTTCCTGGGTGTCCAGCCAGGCGCGGCCACAGAACGCCTGGGCGCCGCTGGCCTGCAGGGTCGCGTAGCGGTTCTGGATCGCCGGGTCGGCGCCGGCGGCGGCCAGGGTCTGGCCGATATCACTGTTATTGGCCAGGTACAGATCGCGCAGTTCCTGGGAGAAGAATAAACCGCCACCGGGGCCCTGCGCGCCGGTAAGCGGGTCCAGAAAACAGAGATCGAGATTGTTGTCCTCGCTGGTGTACTGGCCGTAGGCGCTGACCTTGAGCTGGTGGCGCGGGGACAGCTGGCGTTGCCAGTCGAGGCCGAAAAAAGCCCGCTCGCCGACCTGTTCGGTGTCGTCGTAATAGTCGGCCAGTGCCTGCAAGCCGGATTCCGGCGGCCGGTCCAGCCGCGAGCGGCTACCGCCGGCGTGCACGGTGAGCGTGTCGCGCGGCGACAGCTCGAACACGGTGCGGCTGTTGAGCCGGTCGACGCGCTTGGCGTCGCCGCTTTCCAGCGGCGTGATGCCGGCGTCGTAGCCGTCGTCGCGCTGACTGCTGACGCTGACGCGGAAGGCGCCGTTCTGAAACTGGTGGCTGGCGCCCAGGCGCGCGTCGCGGATGCCGTTGTTGCCGGCGCGCACACTGACCTGCTGGCCGATACTGTCGCGGGGGTCGCGGGTGATGATATTGATCACCCCGGTGAAGGCGTTGGCGCCGTAGGCGGCGGAGGCCGGGCCACGGGTCACTTCGATGCGTTCCACGTCTTCCAGGCTGACCGCCAGATCGTTCCAGCTGACGCGGGCGAAGCCGGGCTGGTAGACGCTGCGGCCGTCCACCAGCACCAGCATGCGGCGGGTGTCGCGGGCCTGGGTGCCGTGGTAGGAAACGGTGGGCACGTTGCCGTCAGCCTTGGCCACCGCCATGCCCGGCACCAGCCGCAGTACTTCAAACAGCTCGCGGGCGCCGCTGGCCTGGATCAGTTCGCGGTCGATGACGGTGACGCTGGCGGGCACTTCGGAAATGGGCTGATCCAGCCGCGCCGGGGTCAGTACCCGAGGCACCTCACTATCGTCGCCAAAGGGTGCGTCCGCCCAGACAGGCAGAGTCAGCCATGGCAGAAACGCCAGTAGTAAAAGATTATGCCCCCGCACACCTTCCCCCAGATTGTAGAACCGTTTATTTCTTAACGTGCTTCATCATGCGGCGTTTGCGTTTGATTTGCCGGTCGGTGAGCTGGGTTTTGCGGCCCTCGTAGGGGTTGTCGCCGGACTTCAGCTCCAGCCGGATCGGTGAACCTTCTATCTTTAACAGCTCCCGGAATTTGTTTTCCAGGTAGCGCTGGTAGCTGTTCGGTAACGACTCGGTACGGTTGCCGTGGATCACCACCGTGGGCGGGTTCGAGCCCCCCAGATGCGCGTAGCGCAGCTTGGCACGGAAGCGCCCGGCGCGCGGCGGCGGGTGCGAGTGGGTGATGTCCTGCAGCATGCGGGTAAGCGCGTTGCTGCCCAGCTTGATGAAGGCGGAGTCCCAGGCCCGTTCGATAAAGCCGAACAGGTCGCCGACGCCGGTGCCGTGCAGCGCGGAGATAAAGTGCACCTTCACCCAGGGGGCGAAATGCAAGCGCCGTTCCAACTCGCGCTTGACCCACTGCCGGTGGTCGGCCTCCAGGCCGTCCCATTTGTTCACCGCCACCACCAGGGCGCGGCCGGTTTCCAGCACATAGCCGAGCAGGTGCAGGTCCTGGTCGGTGATGCCGTCGCGGGCGTCGACCACCACCATCACCACCTGGGCGGCGTCCACCGCCTGCAGGGCTTTGATCACGGAGAATTTTTCGATGGTCTCGTGGACCTTGCCACGGCGGCGGATGCCAGCGGTGTCGATCAACACGTAGTTGCGCTCGCCGTCGCCGTTGCGGTCCTGGCGCACGAACGGCACCTCAATGGTGTCGCGGGTGGTGCCGGCCTGGTCGAACACCACCACCCGCTCCTCGCCGAGGATGCGGTTAATCAGGGTGGATTTGCCCACATTGGGGCGCCCCAGCACCGCCACGCGCACGGTGTCCGGGTCGGCGGGCTCGCCGTCGCCCTCTTCCGCTTCGGGGAATTCTTTGAGCACCTCGGTGATCATGCCGCGCACGCCGCGCCCGTGGGCGGCGGCGATCGGGAACAGTTCGGTGAGCCCCAGACCGTAGAAGTCCGCCAGGGCGGTGTCCGGGTCCAGGCCGTCGGTTTTGTTGACCGCCAGGAACACCGGCTTGGGCAGCTTGCGCAGCTCCGAGGCGACCTGCTCGTCGGCGGCGGTGAGGCCGGCGCGGCCGTCCACCAGGAACAGCACCACGTCCGCTTCACCCACCGCCTGCAGCGCCTGGTCGGTCATCGGCCGGTCGATGCCCTCTTCGCTCTCGCCGATGCCGCCGGTGTCGACCACCGTGTAGGGGCGGTCGCCCAGGCGACCGTCGCCGTACTGGCGGTCCCGGGTGAGACCGGGGAAGTCCGCCACGATGGCGTCACGGGTGCGGGTGAGACGGTTGAACAGCGTGGATTTGCCCACATTGGGGCGGCCCACCAGGGCGATCACGGGTTTCATTGGGGCTCGGTCGGGGTGGCTGTGGTGATTTAGGGGGCAGGATACAGGCGTGCGGGGTTTCTAGCTACAAATGGCAAGCTACAGGAATGCGGGGTCAGGTCTTGCCTTTTGCCCCAACGAGGCAAAAGGCAAGACCTGACCCCGCGCCTTAGTCGTCCGCTTCGATGCGATAGGCGGCCAGCTTGCCGTCGGCGCTGAGTGCGTAGAGCACGTCGTCGACCACGATAGGGGTGGAGGCGAAGCCGTCACGGTCGTGGCGGTAGCGCGCCACCAGCTCGCCGGTTTCGCCGTCCATCCAGTGCAGATAGCCTTCGAAGTCACCGACCACTACCAGGCCGCCCTGGGCGGCGGTGCCGGTGAGGCGGCGGCCGTAAAGCTTGTCCTGCTGCCACAGGAAGCTGCCGCTGCGCTGCTCGGCGGCGCGCACCAGGCCCTCGTCGTCGGCCACGAACAGGGTGCCCAGGTGCGAACTGATGGCCTGGTGACTGGAAATGTCCTTGCTCCAGTAGGGGCGGCCGTCTTCCCAGTCGAGCACCGACAGCTGGCCCTGGAAGGTGGCGGTGAAGACGCCGCCGTTTTCCACCAGCAGGTTGGCGTTCACGTCCACCAGCCGGTCCAGTTCGGAGCGCCCGGAGGGCTCCGCCACGCGGCGTTCCCACAGGGGCGCGCCGGTGTCCGCTTCGATGGCCGCCACCTTGCCGCTGGCGAAGCCCGCGTAGACCCGGCTGTTGAGAATCACCGGCTGGGCACCGCCGAGCAGGGTCAGGTTGGGCACCGTGGTTTCGTAGTCCCAGATTTGCTCGCCGGTGCCGCCGTCCAGGCCCAGCACATGGCCGTCGATGGTCTGCGCCACCACCAGGGTGCCGTTGCTGGTGGGCGCGGCCAGCACTTCACTGCTTACTTCGCTGCGCCACAGCTGTTCGCCATCGTCGCTGTCCAGGGCCACCACCTCGCCTTCGCGGGTGCCGTAGAGCACCTGGCCGTAGCCGGCGTAGAGGCCGCCGGAGATGCGGTCCTCGGTTTTACTGCGCCACTGGCGTTTGCCGTTTTCCCGGTCGAAGGCGTAGACGCGGCCGTAAATGTCGGCGGCAAACACCTGCTGGTTGGTCACCGCCGGGGCCAGGGTCATGGCGGTTTCATCGATGCCGTCGCCAGCGCCGGAGCGCCACAGGCGGTCGACGTCGTGGCTGGCCTCGAACTCCGGCAGCGGGTTGGGCTCAATGGCGTTGGGGTTGCTGCTGCAACCGGCCAGCGCCACCAGACCGAGTAAAAACGGGGCCGTAATGGCTTTCAACATAGGGTTCACTATAGGGACTTCATGTCGTCGAGTTTCATTTGCACGCGGTCCTTGGCGGCGCCGTTATCCAACGCGTCCAGCGCGCTGGTGTAGGCGTCGCGCGCCGCGTCCCATTTTTCCCGGGCGCCGGCGATGTCCCCTTTCAACTCCAGCGCCTGAGCCTGCCAGGCTTCCGGGAAGGTACGCGAGATCTGCTTCTCGGCGGCGTCCAGATCCCCCTGTTCGATCTGTACCCGCGCCAGGCGAACCCGGGCGGTGTATTCCAGCTCCTTGCTGGCGGCGTCGTCGGCCACCGCTTTGAGCTGCTCGGCGGCGCCGTTGAGGTTGCCGTCGTCGGCGGCCAGCTTGGCCAGGGCCAGACGGGCGTAATCCGCGTAGGCGGTGGACTCGAAGTCCTCCAGCAGGGTGTCGGCGGCGCTGCGCACCTGATCGGCGCTACCGCCCTGGCCCAGACCGGCGACCAGCGATTCGTACACCTTGGACGCTTCCGCGGCCTGGCCGCTGCTGTGTTCCTGCCACTGGCGCCAGCCGATCATGGAGCCGATCGCCAGCACGATCACCACGATGGTGGCGGTACCGTTCTTCTGCCACCATTCCTTGAGGCGTTCCGCCTGTTCTTCTTCGTCCCGGATGTAATCTGCCACCCCAATGTCTCCTTATTCGCTTTTTGGCGCGAGGCGCGCGGCCAGCCATTGGGCGACCTCGTCCTCGGACAGTTGCTGTTGTTCGCTTTGATCACGCAGCGGTTTCACCGCCACCTGTTTGGCGGCCACTTCGTCTTCCCCCAGGATCAGGGCGAAGCGGGCGCCGCTGCGGTCGGCTTTTTTCATCTGGCTTTTGAAGCCGCCGCCGCCGCAATGGCACTGAATGCCGACACCGGGCAAGGCGTCGCGCAGTGTTTCCGCCAGCACCAGCGCCTGGGTCTGCACATCGCCCATGGCGGTAATGTAGATCGCCACCGGCGCCGGCAGTTCCGGACGCTTTTGTTCCAGCAGTAATACCAGCCGCTCCAGGCCCATGCCGAAGCCCACCGCCGGGGTCGACTTGCCGCCCAGTTGCTGCACCAGGCCGTCGTAGCGGCCGCCGGCGCAGACCGTGCCCTGGGCGCCGAGTGCGGTGGTGGTCCACTCAAACACGGTTCGGCCGTAGTAATCCAGCCCGCGCACCAGGTTGGGGTTGATCACGTAGGGCACGCCGGCGGCGTCGAGCAGCGCGCGCAGCCCGTCGAAGTGGGCGCGGGCCTCGTCACCCAGATGGTCGGCCAGGCGCGGCGCGGTTTCCAGCACCTGGCGGGTGCCCGGGTCCTTGCTGTCGAGCACGCGCAGCGGGTTCCGTTCCAGGCGGTTTTGCGAATCCTCGTCGAGCCGGTCGCGGTGCTCGCGCAGGAACGCCACCAGCGCCTCGCGGTAGCGGGCGCGGTCGTCGTTGTCGCCGAGGGTGTTGAGCTCCAGGGTCACCTGGTCGCTCAAACCGAGCTCTTTCCACAGGCGGGCGGTGAGCAGGATCACTTCCGCGTCGATGTCCGGGGTGGCGATGCCGAAGGTTTCCACGCCGATCTGGTGGAATTGACGGCTGCGACCGGCCTGGGGCCGCTCGTAGCGGAACATCGGGCCGGTGTACCAGAGCCGCTGGGTCTGGTTGTACAGCAAGCCATGCTGCTCGGCGGCGCGCACGCAGCCGGCGGTGCCTTCCGGGCGCAGGGTGAGGCTGTCGTCGTTACGGTCGGCGAAGGTGTACATCTCTTTTTCGACGATGTCGGTCACCTCGCCGATGCCGCGCGCGAACAGCTCGGTGCGCTCGACGATGGGAAGACGAATCTCCTGGTAGCCGTAGGCCGCCAGCACCGCCCGGGCGCGCTGTTCCAGCCACTGCCACAGGGGCGTCTGCTCGGGCAGAACATCGTTCATGCCACGAATCGACGTGATCTTGTTGCTCACCGGTTCTCCTTATTAAACGTTTCGCGGCGCGTTATTCGCTTCGCAGGATCACGCCTTTCTCTTCGTCTTCGCGCTGTCTGGCGACCTTGGCGCGCACCATGCGCTCCAGTTCATCAACCAGATTTTCAGATTTGATGTGGTGGCTCTTCTGGCCGTCCGCGTAGGACAGGTTGTTGGGCGTGCCGCCGGTGAGGCCGACATCGACTTCGCGGGCTTCGCCGGGGCCGTTGACCAGGCATCCGATCACCGCCAGGTCGACGGATTCGTTAATGTCTTCCAGGCGCGCTTCCAGCTCGTTAACGGTCTTGATCACGTCGAAGTTCTGCCGGGAGCAGCTCGGGCAGGCGATGATGTTCACGCCCTTCTTGCGCAGGTTCAGGCTTTTCAGGATGTCGAAGCCGACGCGGATTTCCTCCACCGGGTCGGCGGCCAGGGACACACGGATGGTGTCGCCGATGCCTTCCATCAGCAGCCCGCCCAGGGCCACCGAGGATTTCACCGTGCCGGAGCGGAAAGTGCCGGCCTCGGTGACGCCCAGGTGCAGCGGCTGCTCGATCTGGCTGGCCAGCTTGCGGTAGGCCTGCAGGGTCATGAAGACGTTGGAGGCTTTGACGCTGACCTTGAAGTCCTGGAAGTCGTAGCGGTCGAGGATTTCGGCGTGGCGCAGGGCGGATTCCACCAGTGCGTCGCTGGTCGGCTCGCCGTACTTGCGCTGCAGCTCTTTTTCCAGGGAGCCGGCGTTGACGCCGATGCGGATCGGCACGCCGTGGTCGCGGGCGGATTCGATCACCGCGCGCACCCGGTCCTCGCGGCCGATGTTGCCTGGGTTGATGCGCAGGCAGTCGGCGCCTTCGTCGGCCACTTTCAGGGCGATCTTGTAGTCGTAGTGGATGTCCGCCACCAGCGGCAGGCTGACCTGCTTGCGGATCTTGCCGAAGGCCTCGGCGGCGTCCATATCGGGCACCGAAACGCGCACGATGTCGGCGCCCACTTCCTGCAGACGGCGGATCTGGCCAACGGTGGCCTCCACGTCACAGGTGTCGGTGTTGGTCATGCTCTGCACGGAGATCGGCGCATCGCCGCCCACCGGCACGGAGCCGACGTGAATCTGACGGGATTTACGGCGCTTAATGGTGACTTCCGGTTCCATGCTAACTCCTGAAACGACTAGGGCAGCGTGACGCGGACCACGTCACCGGAGCGTTGGCTGGGCAGACTGACCGCGGAGCCATTGACGCGCACCGCGCTCACTGCCGCCGCGTCGCCCAGGGTAACGCGGAACGGCGCCTCGCCGTCCAGGTTAACGCTGCCGCCGGCGCTTTGTTGGCCCTGGGTGAGCGTGGCGCCTGAGGCGTCCACCACTTTGATCCAGCAAACGCGGGAAAATTCCAGGGTCAGGCTGTCGATGCCGTCTTCGCCGGGGGCGGCGGCCAGCTCGGTTTGCGAGGCCTGATTTTGCGGGGTTTGTTCCGCCAGCTCCGGGCGGGACGCGGGTTCACCGCCGGAGGAGCCGTCGTTGGACTGATTGGAGGGCGGCTCGGCGCCCTGTTGGCCGTCGCCGCCGCGCTCGGACGGCGGCTGCAGGCTGTCCCGCACCGGGTCGCTGGGCTGGTTGGTTTCCGGCATGGCCGGCTCCGGCGCCTCGGGCGGGGCCGGGCTGTCGAAGGTTTCCTCGCCGCCGCGGCCGCCGTCGTCCACGGCCGGGTCCGGCGCGCTCAGCTCGTCGCGGGGCCACAGCCACCAGCCCACGGCCACCAGCAGCACCACCGCCAGCACCGCCAGGGCCGGCAAACGCCATTCCCGGTTGCTGGGGGCATCGTCCAGGGCGGCTTGTTCGCGCTCGCGCTCGTCCTGGCGCATTTCATCCACGCGCTGCTGGAACTGCCGGGCCAGCTCTTCCGCCGGCAGGCCCAGGAAGCGGGCGTAATTACGCAGATAGCCCTTGATAAAGGGGGCTTCGGGCAGGCGATCATAATCGTCCTGTTCCAGGGCCCGCATATAGGAAGTGGACAGCCGCAGGTGCTTGCAGGCTTCCTCCTGGCTGAGCCCCTTTTCTTCCCGGGCCCGGCGCAGTCTCTCACCGGGTAATACGGTCTCGTTGGCGCTCATTGACGTCCCTCCTGCGCGCTCCGCCATTCCTGCCAGAGCTTGTGCTCCCGGGTACCGGGGTAGAGATTCTGCAAGGCCAGCTCATAGCTGGACTGCTGATCCTGTAGTCCAAGCGCGGCGGCCAGTTGAATGCCGGTCCACAGCCCTTCGGCGCTCTGCCGGCCGATGCGGCGCTCGTACTGCTTGTAGTAATCCCAGCCCATCTGCAGGCGGCCTTCCTGGTAATAGAGCTTGGCCAGTTGCAGGGTGGCGTGGGTGGAACGACCGTTGAGGCGCAGGGCGCGCACAAAGGCGTCCTTGGCGTCATCCGGCCGGTCCAGCGCCACGTAGCTTTGCCCCATATTGCTGAAAGCGCTGGCGCGGCCTTCATAGTTGGGGTCATTGGCAGCGCGTTTGAATTTTTTCAGGGCCTCTTCATAGCGCCGCTGGGTGTACAGCAAGGTGCCGTAGTTGTTCAGTGCCGGGGCGTAGTCGCTGTCCGCGGACAGCGCCTTGCGGTAGTGGTATTCCTCTTTCTCCGCGTCGCGCTCGTAGTTGTACAGCAGCGCCATGGCGTTGTGGGCGGCGGCGCTATTGTCATCAATGGAGAGCGCCCGGGAGAAATGCCGGCGGGCTTCGGAAGGGTCGCCCATCTGCAGATACTGCAAGCCGGCGGCAACCCGGGTGCGCACCGCCTCCGCCGGGTCGGCGGCGGGGCCGCCGCCGGTGGTCGTGGTGGTGCAACCGGCCACCGCGACGGTGGCCACCAGAATCAGAACGAGCTGTCGAAGCATTGGGTTCATTGCACGGATGCTGTTTTGCTGTCGGGCTGTTCCGAGCGATGGAAGATCGATTCCTTCCACCGTTCGCTGCGACGGGTACGGTCTTTCACTTCGCCCACCAGCTGGCCGCAGGCGGCGTCGATATCGTCACCGCGGGTGGTGCGCACGGTGGTCATGACGCCATTGTCATTCAGGAATTTGTGGAATGCCAGAATGTCGCTTTTGCGCGAGCGTTCGTAGCCCGCGTGGGGGAACGGATTGAAGGGAATCAGGTTCACCTTCACCGGAATACCGCGCAGCAGCTTGACCAGCTGGCGGGCGTGCTCCGGCTTGTCGTTCACATCGCGCAGCATCACGTATTCCATGGTGATGGTGTTGTGGCGATGGGTGATGTTGTCGCTGTAACGCTTGCACGCCGCCATCAGCTCCTTGAGCGGATACTTGCGGTTGAGCGGCACCAGTTCATTGCGCAGCTCGTCGTTGGGGGCGTGCAGACTCACCGCCAGGGACACGTCCAGGTCGGCGCTGAGTTGATCAATCTTGGGGATTACCCCGGAAGTAGACAGGGTGATGCGGCGCTTGCTGATGCCGTAGCCCAGGTCGTCGCGCATCAGGCGCATGGCGGCCAGCACCGGCTGATAGTTCAGCAGCGGCTCGCCCATGCCCATCATCACCACATTGGTGACCGGGTGCTCGCCCAGGTTCTTGCGCGGGCCAAAGGAACGGCTCGCCTGCCACACCTGGCCGATGATTTCCGAACTGTTCAGGTCGCGCTGGAAGCCTTGCTTGCCGGTGGAGCAAAAACTGCAGTCCACGGCGCAGCCCACCTGGGAAGAGACACACAGGGTGCCGCGGCGACCGTCGGGAATAAAGACGGTCTCCACGGCGCCACCGTTGTCGGCCTCGAACACCCATTTACGGGTGCCGTCCCGGGAGATGCCCTCGTGGAGCACCTTCGGGCCGCGAATTTCCGCCACACGGAGGAGTTTTTCACGCAGGGCCTTGCCCACGTCGGTCATCTGCTCAAACGAATCCACCTGATGATGGTGGATCCACTTCATCACCTGCTGGGCGCGGAATTTCTTCTCGCCCATGTCCAGGAAGAAGGCTTCCATCTCGGGATAGGTGAGACCGAGCAGATTTACCTTGTCGGGGGCACTCATTGCTTCGCTCCTTGCAGCCCTTAGCGGGTGCGCGGGCAGACTTCCTCGTCGGCGAAGAAGTAGTCCACTTCACGGGCGGCGGATTCGGTGGAATCAGAACCATGGACAGCGTTTTCGTCGATGGTTTCCGCAAAATCGGCACGGATGGTGCCGGCTTCGGCGTCTTTCGGGTTGGTGGCGCCCATCAGATCACGGTTTTTCTTCACCGCGTCGTCGCCTTCCAGCACCTGTACTACCACGGGGCCGCTGGTCATGAAACCGACCAGGTCGCCGAAGAAGGGGCGCTCTTTGTGCTCGGCGTAGAAGCCTTCGGCCTGCTCTTTGCTCAGGTGCAGCATCTTCATGGCCACCACGTTCAGGCCAGCCTTTTCGAAACGGCCAACGATCTCGCCGATCGCGTTTTTGCCCACGGCATCAGGCTTGATAATAGAGAGGGTACGCTCAACAGCCATCTGTCTGATCACTCCAGAATTGCATTGGTCTTTGGGGGTGTAAGGCTCGGGGCCTGAAACCGGCGGATTATACGCATGAAGGCCGAAATATGATACCGTTGCCGGCCCTATCCGGGCCATCAGCCGCGCTTTCCTGCCCCGGATTCCCCCTCGCCGTCATATACCGTATAATACCTGAGTAATTTACTCTGGTATTCCGCTAATTATGAGCACGCAAGCCGAACTCGACAAAGTGATCAGCTCCGAGTACGAGGCGGGTTTCACCACCCTGGTGGAGTCCGACACCTTGCCTCCGGGCCTGAACGAGGACGTGATCCGCGTCATTTCCGCCAAGAAGGGCGAACCGGAATGGCTGTTGGAGTGGCGTCTGGACGCCTACCGCAACTGGCTGGAGATGGCCGAGCCCAACTGGGCCCACGTCACCTACCCGCCGGTGGACCTGAATTCCATCTCCTATTACTCCGCGCCCAAGAGCATGGAGGACCGGCCGCAGAGCCTGGACGAGGTGGACCCGGAACTGCTGGACACCTACAAGAAGCTGGGTATCCCGCTGCACGAGCAGGAAATGCTCGCAGGCGTGGCCGTGGACGCGGTATTCGACTCGGTCTCCGTGGGCACCACCTTCAAGGCCAAGCTGGCGGAGGCGGGCGTGATTTTCTGCTCGATCTCCGAGGCGGTCCACGAGCACCCGGAACTGATCAAGAAGTACCTGGGCTCCGTGGTGCCCAAAGGCGACAACTTCTTCGCTGGCCTTAACTCAGCGGTATTCACCGACGGCTCCTTTGTTTACATCCCCAAGGGCGTACGCTGCCCCATGGAGCTGTCCACCTATTTCCGTATCAACGAGGCCAACACCGGCCAGTTCGAGCGCACCCTGATCGTCGCCGACGAAGGCAGCTACGTGAGCTACCTGGAAGGCTGCACCGCGCCGCAGCGCGATGAAAACCAGCTGCACGCGGCGGTGGTCGAGCTGGTGGCCCTGCCCGGCGCCGAGATCAAGTATTCCACGGTGCAGAACTGGTACCCCGGCGACAAGGACGGCAAGGGCGGCATCTACAACTTCGTGACCAAGCGCGGCGTCGCCCACGACAACGCCAAGATCAGCTGGACCCAGGTGGAAACCGGTTCGGCGATCACCTGGAAGTACCCGTCCGTGGTGCTGCGCGGCGACAACTCCGTGGGTGAGTTCTACTCGGTGGCGCTGACCCGCCACGCCCAGCAGGCGGACACCGGCACCAAGATGATCCACCTGGGCAAGAACACCCGCAGCACCATCGTCTCCAAGGGCATTTCGGCGGGCAAAAGCTCCAACGCCTACCGGGGCCTGGTGCGTATGGGCCCGCGTGCGGAAAACGCCCGCAACTTCACCCAGTGCGATTCGCTGCTGCTGGGCGACACCTGCGGCGCGCACACCTTTCCGTACATCGAGTCCAAGCACCCCAGCGCCACCATCGAGCACGAGGCCACCACCTCCAAAGTGAGTGACGACCAGCTGTTCCTGTGCCGCCAACGCGGCATCGACCCGGAGAAGGCGATCTCCATGATCGTGAACGGCTTCTGCAAGGAAGTGTTCAAGGAACTGCCCATGGAGTTCGCGGTGGAAGCCGGGAAGTTGCTGGAAGTGAGCCTCGAGGGGGCAGTGGGCTAGTTGACAGTTGATAGTGGACAGTTGACAGCGAAAGGCGGGCTCGGGCTTTGCCCATCGCGACAAGACGCAGTGGGAAACATCTCAGACAGTTAATAGACAGGCGTTATTTACATGCTGGAAATTCGTGATCTGCACGCCGCCGTAGCCGGCGAACCCATTCTCAAGGGCCTGAACCTGACCGTGAACGCCGGTGAGGTGCACGCCATCATGGGCCCCAACGGCTCCGGCAAATCGACGCTGGCCAATGTGCTGGCCGGCAAGGACAACTACGAGATCACCGGCGGCGACGCCCTGTTCGAGGGCAAGAGCCTGGCCGATCTGGAGCCGGAGGAGCGCGCCCAGCTGGGTCTGTTCCTGGCGTTCCAGTACCCGGTGGAGATCCCCGGTGTGTCCAACATGGAATTCCTCAAGGCGGCACTGGAAGCCACCCGCAAGGCCCAGGGCAAGGAAGAATGGGATTCGGTGACCCTGCTGCGCAAGGCCCGCGAAACCTGCAAGCAGGTGGACCTGGACCCGCAATTCCTTAAGCGCGGCGTCAACGAAGGTTTTTCCGGCGGCGAGAAAAAGCGCAATGAAATCATGCAGATGCTGCTGATGGAGCCGAAGCTGGCGCTGCTCGACGAGACCGACTCCGGCCTGGATATCGACGCCCTGCAAACCGTGGCCCGGGGGGTTAACTCCCTGCGCAGCCCGGAGCGCGGCATCGTGCTGGTGACCCACTACCAGCGCCTGCTGGACTACATCGTGCCCGACGTCGTGCACGTGCTCTCTGACGGCCAGATCATCAAGTCCGGCGGCAAGGAGCTGGCCCACGAGCTGGAAGAACACGGCTACGGCTGGCTCACCGGCGACCGGAACGACGGTAAGGACCAAAGCGCATGAGTGCATTGCTTTCCCCGGAGGACCTCAAACGCCAGGCGCTGGCGAATGTCCAGGACGCCACGGAGAGCAACGCGGAGAACCCGGCGTTGACGGCATTGCGCGACAGCAGCCTGGCGGCGCTGAAGGCGGCGGTGTTCCCCGGCCGCAAGACCGAGCAGTGGAAATACACCTCGCTGCAGCCGCTGGCCGACGGCCATCTCAACCGGCGTGCCGCGGCCGCCGCCACCCCGGCGGATTTGCCCAAGCTGGGTGACTACCGCCTGGTGCTGGTCAACGGCCGCCTGGACGAAAGCACCAGCGCCCTGCCCGACGGCGTCACCCTGAAGCGGGAAGCGTCCCGGCTGGAGGGCCTGACCACGCCGTTCGCGCTCTACAACGGCGCCGCGCTGGACGACGCCGTGACCCTGGAAGTGGCCGCCAACACCGACGTGGCCGGCACCGTGCAGGTGATCCATTACGCCGACGGCGACCAGCCGGCGCACTGCAACACGCGCCTGGAAGTGGTGCTCGGCACCGGCAGCCGCATGACGCTGATCGAACAGTACCTGGGCCGGGGCCCGGTGCTCACCAACGCGGTGACCGCCATCGAGACCCGCGACAACGCCCACCTCAGCCACTACCGGCTGCAGAGCGAGGCCCGCGAGAGCCTGCACATCGGCACCCTGCTGCTGCGCCAGAGCGGCGTCAGCCGCATCGACAGCTACCAGCTGATGGCCGGCAGCCGGCTGCGCCGCAACGACGTGCGCGCCTTTATCGACAAGAGCGGCGCCGAACTGAACATGAACGGCATTTTCGTGGCCCGCGACCGCACCCACATCGACAACCAGCTCTGTGTCGAGCACCGGGTGCCGGACTGCACCTCCAACCAGGTGTACCGGGGGCTGGCCGGCGAAAAAGGCAAGGCGATCCTTAACGGCCGCATCCATATCCACCCCGGTGCCAGCGGCACCCTGGCGGAGCTGAGCAACAAGAACCTGCTGCTCAACCCGGGCGCCGAGATCTACACCAAGCCGGAGCTGGAAATTTACAACGACGACGTGAAGTGCGCCCACGGCGCCACCGTCGGCCAGTTGGACGCCGGCCAACAGTTCTACCTGCAGGCGCGCGGCGTGCCGCTGGCGGAAGCCAAGCGCATGCTCAGCCTGGGCTTCGTCAACGAGCTGGTGATGGGCCTGCCCGACCAGACCGTGGCCGGCTGGGCCCAGCCCTGGCTGGCCGGCGAGCTGGGCCAGAGCCGGGGCGCCGACGAGGAGGCCGCATGAGCCTGGACGTGAACGCCCTGCGCGCGCAGTTCCCGGTGCTGCACCAGGCGGTCAACGGCAAGCCGCTGGTGTACCTGGACAACGCCGCCACCACCCAGAAACCCCAGGTGGTGATCGACGCGGTAAGTGAGTACTACCGCACCGTGAACAGCAACGTGCACCGGGCGGCGCACTATCTCAGCGACCACGCCACGGCGAGCTTCGAGGCCGCCCGCGCCGACCTGGCGGCGTTCATCAATGCCGCCCGCGAGGAAGTGATCCTCACCAAGGGCACCACCGAAGGCATCAACCTGGTGGCGCAGTGCCTGGGCCGCGAACGGCTCCAGGCCGGCGATGAGATTCTGATCACCGCCCTGGAGCATCACGCCAATATCGTGCCCTGGCAGCAGGTGTGCGAGCGCACCGGCGCCGTTCTTCAGGTCACGCCGCTGCGCGAGGACGGCAGCGTCGATACCGACGCCTTCCATGAATTGCTGAGCGAACGCACCCGCATCGTGGCGCTGTCCCAGGTGTCCAACAGCCTGGGCTCGGTGACGCCGGTGGCGGAACTGGTCAAGGCGGCCCGCGATGCCGGCGCCTGGACCCTGGTGGACGGCGCCCAGGCGGTGGGCCACTACCCGGTGGACGTGCAGCAGATCGGCTGTGATTTCTACGCGTTTTCCGGCCACAAGATGTTCGGCCCCACCGGCGTGGGCGTGCTGTTCGGCCGCCGCGAGTTGCTCGATGCAATGCCGCCTTTCCAAACCGGCGGCGAGATGATCGAGACGGTGAGCTTTGAAAAGAGCACCTGGAATCAGCTGCCCTACAAATTCGAGCCGGGCACGCCCAATATCGCCGGCGTGATCGGCCTGGGCGCGGCCACCCGCTGGTTGCAACAGCAGGACCGCACCGCCCTGGCCACCCACGAGGACGCGCTGCTGGCCTCCGCCAGCGAACAGGCGCGGGCCTTCGACGGCTTGAAAATCATCGGCGACGCCGCCACCAAGGTAGGTGTGCTCTCCTTCTTGCTGGACGGCGCCCACCCGGCGGACGTGGGCACCCTGCTGGACCAGCAGGGCGTGGCGGTGCGCACCGGCCACCATTGCTGCATGCCGCTGATGGACCGGCTCGGCATTCCCGGTACCACGCGCGCGTCGTTCTCGATTTATAATACCCTGGAAGAGGTGGACCAGCTGTTCCAGGCACTGCACAAGGTCCGCTCCTTTTTATAACAGGAGCGTTATTCAGAACTCTCCGGAGGCGATCATTATGACGGTACAGACATTCGTACCCGGCCAGGTCGAGATCAACATGACCGAGGCCGCACGCAAGCAGGCACGGCGCGAGCTCGAGCGCGCGGCGGCCGGCGGCATTCGTCTCGATCTGGATGAATCCGGCTGCTCCGGCTACATGTACGAGCTGGAGTTCGTCGACCAGCCGGTGGCGGGCGACAAACACTTCGACGTGGACGGCGTGCCGCTGTACGTGCCGGAGAAATGGCTGACCATGCTTAACGGCCTGGAAATCGACTACGTGAAGGAAGGCGTCAACAGCCTGTTCAAGTTCCGCAACCCCAACGCCACCGGCGAATGCGGCTGCGGCGAGAGCTTCACCGTCGAAGACATGGACGAGGTCTGATTTGGCCAACGCACCCACTGAACAGCGCACCGTGGTGGTGAGCCGCGACGTGCCTGCGCGCCTGGTGCCGGACGGCACGCGCATCACCATCCACAAGAACAGCTTCGTGAACCTGCGCCAGGCGCTGGGCGGCACCTACACGGTGACCCTGAACGGCAATATGGCGCGCATCGACGGCACCGACGCCGACGCCATCGGCCAGGCGCCGCTGGAGCTGGACTTCGATCCGCCGGAAGCGGACGGCAGCGTGCGCGAGGCGGATCTGAACACCGCGCTGGGTACCATTTTCGACCCGGAAATCCCGGTGAATATTCTCGACCTCGGCTTGGTGTACGGCTGCGACGTGATCCGCCGCCCTCTCGATTCGGGAGAAACACAAAACGTGGTGCAGGTGCGCATGACCCTCACCGCGCCCAACTGCGGCATGGGGCCGGTGCTGGTCGGCGACGTGGAAGACCGGCTCGCCAAGGTGCCCAACGTGGATGAGGTGGAAGTGGCGCTGCTGTTCGACCCGCCCTGGAGCCGCGACATGATGACCGAGGAAGCCCAACTCGAATTGGGATTGTTTTAATGAGTGAATTCGATATCCGCCAGATCAAACTGGGCGAGGACGTGACCGCCGAGGCGATTCACGAGGACCTGGAATTTCTCGACGACTGGGAAGAGCGTTACCGCTACATCATCGACCTGGGCAAGCAGCTGCCGGCGATGCCCGAGGCTCTGCGCACCGAGGAACGCTTCGTGCGCGGCTGCCAGAGCCAGGTGTGGCTGCTCACCGACTACGACGAGGACCAGGACCGGCTGTACTTGGCGGTGGAATCCGACGCGGTGATCGTGCGCGGCCTGGCGGCGATCATCCTGGCGGCGCTCAACCGCAAGACCCCGTCGGAAGTGGCCACCTACGACATGGACGGCTTCTTCCAGCAGCTCGACCTGCTGCGCCACCTGAGCCCCACGCGCGGCAACGGCCTGCTGGCCATGGTCGGGCGCATCAAGCAAGAGGCCGCCGCCCTGGCGGCCTGAACGGCCGGTCTAGACCGCCGACAGCGACGCCTTACGCTGCGCCGGCACCAGACGCACCACGAAACGACGCTGCCCGTCGCCGGGCGCGTCTTCCATCACCTCCGCGGTTTCCCCGAAATAGCCGGCCACGCCGTGCACCGCCCCCAGAGCCAGAGCGCTCATATCCCGGTGTGACCGGTAGCCGATTTCCAGCACGCCGGGGGCCAGCTCACGCACCTCGATGCGCGGCGGCCGGGCTTCCGGGTCCTTCAGGCGCACCACCTTCTGATGCACCTGTTCCTCCACGTTAAGCAGGAAATCGCGGGCGTTCCAATGGCGCGGGATCAGCGCCCGGTACATATTGATCAGCGGCGGAATCACCCATTTGCCGAACGCCTCCAGCAGGTCGTTGCGGTGCAGCGCGGTCTCTTCCTCCAGGGCCGCCACCAGGGCGTCCATTTCACCGTCCGGGTAGAGCCTCACCGGCACGTAGACTTGCTCTTCCAGTCCGGCGGCGGCCTGGGCGTTATCCCAGCAATCCGGGCCGAACCGTTCCACGGCGAATTGCCGCAGGTGATAAAGAATCACCCCATGCATGCGTTGCTCCTCTCGTCTTCACGTTGACAAAGCAAGGGACGGGCCAGCACGGGGAAAGGCCCAGGGCGCCCGCGCCGGGCGCCAGGCGGGCGTCTCAGGCGCGGTTGCGGGCGGCGTCGCGAAGCCGGGTGACGGCCTCCGTCACATTCTGCCCGGCCCGGTCCACCTGGTCCTCATCGGTGAACCGGCCCAGGGACAGCCGGATCGCACCATGGGCCAGGTCGTCGGCCAGCCCCATGGCCTTGAGCACATAGGACGGTTCCAGGGACGCGGAGGTGCAAGCGGAGCCGGTGGAAACAGCCACATCGGTGAGCGCGGTGAGCAGCATTTCCCCGTCCACGCCCTCGAACGCCACGTTCAGGTGGCCGGCCAGCCGTGGCGCGTCACGCCCATTCAGGTGGACGCCCGGCAGCTCGGCGATACGCGCCCAAAGCCGGTCGCGCAGCTCCGCGAGACGGGCCTGCTCGGCGTCGCGCTCGGCCACCGCCAGCGCCAGGGCCTCGCCCATGCCGACGATCTGGTGGGTGGCCAGGGTGCCGGAGCGCATGTTGCGCTCGTGGCCGCCGCCGTGGATCTGCGCGCTGAGGCGCACGTCCGGGTGGCGGCGCACGTACAGCGCGCCCATGCCCTTGGGGCCGTAGAACTTGTGCGCGCTCAGCGACAGCATGTCCACCGGCGTGGCGCGCACATCCAGGGGCAGCTTGCCGGCGGTCTGGGCGGCGTCACTGTGGAACAGCACGCCGGCCTCACGGCAAATCGCGCCGATGGCGTCGATGTCGTTGATCACCCCGGTTTCGTTATTGGCGTGCATGATCGACACCAGCACGGTGTCTTCGCGCAACGCGTCCGCCACCGCCCGGGGATCAATGCGCCCGTCCGGCCCCGGCGCCAGGTAGGTCACCGGCACACCGGAACGCTCCAGCCAGCCACAGGGATCGAGCACCGCCTTGTGCTCACTGGCGGCGGTGATCACATGGCCGCCGCCGCGTTGCTCCACCACGCCCTTGATGGCCAGGTTGTCGGCCTCGGTGGCACCGCTGGTCCAGACGATTTCACGGGGGTCCGCGTTGAGCGCGTCGGCCACCTGGCGGCGGGCGCCTTCCACCGCCTCTTCCGCCAGCCAGCCGTACAAATGGCTGCGCGACGCCGGGTTGGCGAACGTGCCCTCCGGGCCCAGATGGCGCATCATCACCTCCACCACCCGGGGGTCCACCGGGGTGGTGGCGGCGTAATCCAGATAAACCGCTTGCGACATGGTCGGTGACTGCTTCTCGAAAGGTAGGTTAGAGCGTGCTGATCGGTACCCGATTCTGGTGGGCGTCCTGGCGCTGGGCCACCGCTTTCACCTCATGGCGGGCGACCAACTCGCCCAGGCTGATGCCGGACAGAAAGTCCTGGATCTGATCGGACAGATCGCACCACAAATGGTGGGTCAGGCAGGTATGGCCTTCCTGGCAATCGCCCTGGCCGCCACAGCGGGTGGCGTCCACGGATTCATCCACCGCTTCGATCACCGCCGCCACGTCAATCTGGCCACCCGGCCGGCTGAGACGGTAGCCGCCGCCCGGACCGCGCACGCTGGTCACCAGCTGCCGGCGGCGCAGCTTGGCGAACAGCTGCTCCAGATATGAAATGGAAATACCCTGGCGCTCGGAAATGTCCGCCAGGGATACCGGGCCGGCATCCGCATGGAGAGCCAGATCCAGCATGGCGGTCACCGCATAGCGGCCTTTGGTGGTCAGACGCATACCCACACCTTTGGTACGTGAATATTCGGTTAGCGTAGTAAAAACCGACTAAATCGGTCAAGTATTATCTCACAATAATTGATAATTATTCTCATGTAAATGCCGCCCGTCCCACGCCCGGACACACCGGCTGCGCAATAAATCGTCGACCGAACCGGCCGCGCCGGGGAAACGGGCCCTGCATTCTTGACAGCGCCGGGGCGCTCGCGGACAATTCGCGGCCTTGAAGGAACCCCGGGTTCCAGAGTTCGATGGCAAGGTAGCTCAGCTGGTTAGAGCACAGCACTCATAATGCTGGGGTCGGCGGTTCAAGTCCGCCCCTTGCTACCATCTACGAAGAAGGCCGCCCAAACGGGCGGCCTTTTTTGTGCGCCCCTCTTCTGGGATCAGATCTTGTGGGAGCGGGCCCAGCCCGCGAAAGGGTGGCTTTGAGCCACCCGGCAGGATACCAGAGGCCTCTTTTTCCAGTGTTCGGTGCTCCGTATCGGAGACGCGGTGCAATGGTGGTGCCTTCCGGGACCGCTCAAGCCATCCATGGCCGCTGTTAGTTTGGCCATCCCTGGCCAAACAGCTCCCTCCAGGCACCACCATTGCCCCGCTCACTTGGCAGCGGAACCGCCACGGGTCAGCTCCACCCTTTCAGAGAGAGCGCCCGGACCTTTCTACGAAGCTCGGATTGTAGGAGCTTGCCTTGCAAGCGAAAGGCCGGCTTGCCGGCCGGCTGGATCCCAGAGAGGCTGATGATGCTGCTGTCAGACATCTCTGGGATCCTGCCGGGAGCTTCGCTCCCTTTCGCGGGCGGGGCCCGCTCCCACAAGGCCCGCCCGCACAAGAGTGCCCGGTTTGAGGCTACCGGTTAAAGGATAACCAGGTGGTTGGGCAGCTCGTTTTTCTTTTCGGTGGCGGGCACCTTGATAATGAGCTGGTCGCCGCAGGAGGCGATGCACTCCAGGAAGCCGTTGAGCACTTCGCCCTGCTGGACGTGGGTGGTGAAGGTGTCGACGATCTTCTTCCAGGTTTCGTCGGGCACGTGCTGGGCCACGCCACGGTCGGCGAGGATTTCCACGTAGTGCTCCGCTTCGCTGACGAAGATCAGCACGCCGTGGTCGCCGCGGGTGTGGTGCAGGCCCTGGTCGAGGAAGGTGCGTCGGGCCAGGTTGGCGGCGCGCCAGTGCTTCACGCGCTTGGGCACCAGTTTCATCATCAGCGGCGGCCAGCGGAACAGCACCGCCAGCACCACCAGCACGGTCCACTGGGCGAGCAGGGTTTCCAGGGCGTCCAGGCCCACCGGCATGAACGCCAGCGCCAGGGGCACCAGCAGCGACAGCAGCGCCGCCCACATCATCGGGATGTAGCGGTAGTCATCGGCCTGGCGGGCCAGCACCGTGACCAGTTCGGCGTCGGTGTCTCTTTCGATGGCGGCGATCGCCCGGGCGACCCGTTTTTGATTCTCTTCATTCAATAACATTACCAACCTCCCGAGGCGCCACCGCCTCCGAAACCACCACCGCCGCCGCCGAAGCCGCCGCCACCGAAACCACCGCCGCCTCCGCCGCCGAAGCCACCCATGCCCATGGGCAGGAACATCAGGCCGGCGGCGCCGCGGCGGCCGCCTTTGCGGCCCAGGCCACCGAACGACAGGAAGAAGGTGAACACCACCAGGCCGATCAGGTAGAGCAGCGCCTGCAGGCTGGAGGCCTCTTTACGGTCGGCGTCGCCGCCGGCCGGGGCCTGGTACTCGCCCTGGATGGCGGCGAAGATCGAGGTCAGGGCCGCGTTGATGCCGCCGGCGAAATCCCCTTGCCGGAAGGCGGGCTGGATATCGTTGCGGATGATGCTGGAGGAGGTGGCGTCGGTGAGCGCGCCTTCCAACCCGTAGCCCACTTCGATACGCACCCGGCGGTCGTTGGGTGCAATGAGCAGCAGGGCGCCGTTGTCGGTGCCTTCCTGGCCGATGCCCCATTCCCGGCCCAGGCGCACGCCGTAATCGGCGATGTCATAGCCCTGCAGGTCCGCCAGGGTGACCACCACGATCTGGTTGGAGCTTTGCTGCTCTTCGGCGGCCAGTCGCTCGGTGAGCGCCTGTTCCTGGGCCGGGGTCAGCAGCTCGGCGTTATCCACCACCCGGCCGGTGAGTTCCGGGAAGTCCGGAGCGGCCGAGACCGGAAGCGCCAGCGCCGCCAGCATCAGCAGGGCGCCGAGCCGAAGCGCGGCGCCGAGACGGTTAGGGGTCAGCGCGGTATTCATTCGAAGTTAACGGAGGGCGCCTGGTCGGCGTTCTCCGTAGTGGCTTCGAAGTTTTCGCGCTGTTCCAGCTCGCTGTACAGCACGCTGTGCCAGAGGCGGCCCGGGAAGGTCCGGATCTCGGTGTTGTACTGCTGCACCGCCTGGATGTAATCCCGGCGCGCCACCGCGATGCGGTTCTCAGTGCCTTCCAGCTGGGCCTGCAGGGTCAGGAAGTTCTGGTTGGATTTCAGGTCCGGGTAGCGCTCAACCACCACCATCAGGCGCTGCAGGGCGGAACCGAGCTGGCTCTGCGCCTGTTCGAACTGCTGGAATTTCTGCGGGTCGTCGAGAATACTCTCGTCCATTTGAATGGAGCCCACCTTGGAGCGGGCCTCGGTGACCTCCACCAGCACTTCGCGCTCCTGGTCGGCGAAGCCCTGCACGGTGTTGACCAGATTGGGCACCAGGTCGGCGCGGCGCTGGTACTGGTTCTGCACCTGGGACCAGGCCGCCTTCACCTGCTCGTCATAGGTGGGGATATTGTTGATGCCGCAGCCGGCGAGCGACACGGCCAGCCACATCAGCATGAAAGCACGCCAAACGTTCATTCCGGGTTCTCCAATTCAGAGGTGGACGCAGTCAAGCAATTCCCCGGTGGATTAGCAACCGAAACCCCGGTGACCGCCTGAATCAGTTTTTCCTTACGCACGCGGGACAGGGCCTTAAGGCGCACTTCCAGCCGGCCGGCGGCGGCCCGGCCGGGCACCGCCACGCACATTACCAGGGCCACCGGCCGCCGGGCACGGGTGTAACGGGCACCGCGCGGGCCGTCATTATGTTCCTGCCAGCGGCGCAGCACGTCGGTGGTGACGCCGGTGTACAGGGAGCCGTCGGCGCAGCGCAGCATGTACACCCACCAGTCACCGGGCGGCGCTGCCGTGCTCTGTTTCACGGTTTTACACCTGTTTTCCGGTGAGTTGCTATGATCATCGGGTATCTTCGCATCGCAACAACAATAGCCTGAAATAAGGAGCTTCGCATGATCACCTACCTGTATTGGCTGCTGGTGGCGGCCGCTATCTTCCTGGCCCTGTTCGGCATCGGCGTCCGCATGGGCAAGTGGAAACCGGCGCTCATCACCGCCGTGGTGATCTGGCTGCTAAGCACCCTGCTCTACTATTTTTGGCTGGAGCAGATTTTCGTCAAGCGTCTCGGCGGCACCATGAACGTGACGGTGGAAGAAGGCCATCAGCACGTGGCGGCCACCTGGAAGGGCGACAATCTGTGGATCGAGAATTACGATCCGGAGACCAACCGCTGCATCTTCCAGGAGTATTCACGGGGTAACGTGCTGGAAGGCAAGGTGGTGATCAAGAACTGCAACCCGCTGCGCGCCGGCGACACCCCGGCACCGTCGGAGACGCTCGGTAAGGGCCTGTAACCGGCCAGGTGTCTTCTCGCCCCTGCCCGGCACTGCTATGGTGGTTGGCTACTTGCCCGATCCCCCCGATCCGATGAAAGTCCGCAACAGTAAGGAACAGCAGCGCCGGCGCCTGAAACGGGACATGGAGCGTTTTCTCTCCCACGGCGGGCGCATTAAGGAAGTGCCGCACGGTGTTTCCGGCAACGACCCGGCGCAGCCGCAGGGCCGTCGTGCCTTCCCGTTTTCCCAGGCGCCGCCCGCCACCCGCACGGACATCTCGGAGGTGGTGGCGGCGATCGACGCCCGCAAACGCAAAACCACCCGGCCCACGCACAAGCGCCGGCCACGGCGTAAACTGATCTACGACGATTTCGGCGAACCCCTGCGCTGGGTGTGGGACGAGTGAAACCCCGATCAACCAAGAAGGAAGCGACCATGAAACGACTGAGTATTGTGCTGGGCCTGCTGATGCTGAGCGGTATCGCCATCGCGGACGTGGTGGAAAAAACAGTGAAGCTGCCCGGCGGCCTGGGCAAGGGCGTGCTCTTCATGGACGACGATCTCGACCGCACCACCGCCGGCGTGATCGTGGTGCACGAATGGTGGGGCCTGAACGACTACGCCCGTAACCGCGCCCGTCTGCTCGCCGAGGAGGGCTATGTGGCCCTGGCGGTGGACATGTACGGCGAAGGTCAGGTGGCCAGCCACCCCAAGGACGCCAAGGCGTTCATGCAGCAGGCGCTGTCGGAACCGGAAAAGCTCACCGCGCGCTTCAACGCCGCCAAAACCATACTGCGTGATCAGCAGTACGTGGACGACGCCCGCATTTTCGCCGTGGGTTACTGCTTCGGCGGCGGCGTGGTGCTGGAACAGGCCCGCAAGGGTAACGATCTGGCCGGCGCGGCCAGTTTCCACGGCACCCTGGGCACCAACCAGCGCGCCGGCGAAGGGGACATCCAGGCCCGCGTGCTGGTGGCCACCGGCCAGGCCGACCCGATGGTACCGGCGGACCAGGTGAGCGCCCTGGTCGAAGAACTCACCCAGGCCGGCGCCCAATTCCAGCTGCTCAGCTTTCCGGGCGTCCAGCACGGTTTCACCAACCCCAAGGCGGACGACACCGGCAAGCGGTTCGAGCTGCCGCTGGCCTACGACAAACAGGCCGACCTGGTGAGCTGGGAAGCCCTGATGGATTTCATCGAACAACCCTGAACCCTCCCCGGCGCCCCACCCTGGGGCGCCGAGCACCAATAAAGCGCACCCACCTGCCCCAAAAAGAGCCCGCTGTACCCCGCTCCCAGGGGCCAGCCCTTGCAAAACAGTACCTTGGCCATCCTGGCATCGGTTTTGCTGTATAACAGTCAGGAATCGAATGGCCGGTGTTGCCATCACGACTCGACAATTTGCTATCAATGGATCACTAGGGTTCCGGTCGGCGCCGCCGATGTCTGGTCCGAGAGTGATCGACCTTCGCCCGGTGCGCCGGGAAGGTTACACGGCGGGACAAAAGCCCGGGAGGACATGATGACGCCCTGTCATTGGATTCCTCATCGCCTGTAACCAAGGAGGTCGCCATGAAGAAACTGATCAACCGCCAGGCCGGTCCGGTGGGCCGCTGGGCCTTGGGCCTGCTGCCCTTCGTCATCCTGGCGGTGTTGTACCTGGTCGCCTCCGACGCGCGCCTGGACGCGAACCCCAACGATAAACTCCTGCCCTCCCTGAGCAGCTTCTCCGAAGCCATCGAACGCATGGCCTTCGAACCCAGCAAACGCAGCGGCGAATACACCCTGCTGGTGGACACCCTGGCCAGCCTGCAACGGCTCGCCATCGGCGTGGTGATCAGCGCGATGATCGGGCTGGTGGTGGGCATCGCCACCGGGTCGCTGCCGTTGTTCCGGGCCGGTATTTCGCCGCTGGTCACCGGCATGTCGCTGGTGCCGCCGCTGGCGATTCTGCCGATCCTGTTCATTATTTTCGGGCTGGGTGAGCTGGCCAAGGTGATGCTGATCATCATCGGCATCACCCCCTTCCTGATCCGCGACCTGCAGCAGCGGGCGGAAGAAATTCCCACCGAGCAGATCATCAAGATGCAGACCCTGGGCGCCAACACCTGGCAGATCATCACCCGGCTGGTGTGGCCGCAGATCATGCCGCGCCTGCTCAGTTCCGTGCGCCTGTCGCTGGGCTCCGCCTGGCTGTTCCTGATCGCCGCCGAGGCGATCGCCGCCACCGAAGGTCTCGGCTATCGCATCTTTCTGGTGCGCCGCTACCTCGCCATGGACGTGATCCTGCCCTATGTGGCCTGGATCACCTTCCTGGCGTTCGCCCTCGACTTCGCGCTCAAACGCTATTCCCAGTGGCGTTACCCCTGGTTCCACGGCGCGCAATAAGGAGACCGACATGGCTGCCATCGAGATCAAGAATCTTTGGAAGGAATACGGCCAGGACGTGGTCCTGGAGCGCCTGAACGCCAGCGTCGAGGAAGGCGAATTCGTCACCGTGGTGGGCGCCTCCGGCTGCGGCAAGACCACCTTCCTGAAGATGATGCTGGGCACCGAAAGCCCCACCCGCGGCGAACTGCTGCTGGACGGCAAGCCGATCCCCGACGAACCGGATGAAACCCGGGGCATCGTGTTTCAGCGCTATTCCGTGCTGCCCCACCTCACCGCCGTGGACAACGTGATGCTCGCCGGCGAACTGGCGAGCAGCCGCTGGCTGGGCCGTGTGTTCGGCGGCAAACGCCGGGCGCTGCGCGAACAGGCCGAGGAAATGCTCGCCTCCGTGGGGTTGGATCACGCGCTGAGCAAATACCCCCATGAGCTGTCCGGCGGCATGCAGCAGCGCCTGGCGCTGGCCCAGGCGCTGATCAAGAAGCCACGCATTCTGCTGCTGGACGAGCCCTTCGGCGCCCTGGACCCGGGCATCCGCCGGGACATGCACGAGCTGGTGCTGGACCTGTGGCGCAAACAGGACCTGACCGTATTCATGATCACCCACGACCTGGCGGAGGGCTTTTTCCTCGGCACCCGCATGTGGGTGTTCGACAAGGAACGGCTGGACCCTCAGACCCCCGGCAGCTACGGCGCCCGCATCACCTACGACCTGCCGGTAGGCAACAGCGACAAAGGCACCCTGCAGTCGATCACCCAGAGCGTGGATTCCACCGCCCGGGTGCTGGGCGCCTGATACCGATCCCCGTAACCAGAGAACGAGGAGCAACCCCATGCAAACCCCGCTCTACCAATACACCCTGCCCGGCGGCGCGCACTGGTCCTTCCGGATGCGGCGCGGCACCGCCCTGCGTCTCACCGACGTGGAAGGCGGCGCCAACGTGGGCATGCTGTTCTATAACCCGGAGGAAAAGCTGGAGCGCTACAACGCCCCGGACAGCCTCAAGGGCCAGCACACCTTCAAGCTCACCAAAGGCAATTGCCTGTACTCGGACATGGGCCGGGTGTTCGCCTCCATCGTCGAGGACAGCTTCGGCTGGCACGACACCGTGTGCGGCAACCTGCACCCGGAACAAGTGAAAGAGAAGTACGGCGAGCACCGCTACCAGGACCACCACAACGACTGGTATCTGAGCGGCCACACCAGTTTCCTCACCGAACTTGCCAAGTACGGCCTCACCGAACGGGACCTGGCCGCCAACCTCAACCTGTTCAGCAAGGTGGCCACCGACGACGACGGCAAGATGTTCTTCGATCCCTCGGCGGCGAAAGCCCGCGCGCAAGTCACGCTGCGCTTCGAGATGGAAACGCTGGTGGTGATGCACACCTGCCCGCACCCGCTCAACCCGGCCACCGACTACCCGAAGAAACCGGTGCACGTGGAAATGCTCAAGGCGGACCCGGTGACGGCGGACGACTACTGCCTGAACTTCCGCCCGGAGAACGGCCGCGCCTTCGAAAACAACCGGCTGTACTACCTGGGCGCCTGAGCCGTAAGGAGGACGAGATGATCAAAGAGAGCACGCTCAAACCCGAAGACGCCACCTTCCGGGAAACCGTTCCCGCCGGCGACTATTTTCTGAAAGTGGTGAAGAAAGGCGAGACGGTGCGGATTCTGGACCTGGAAGGCAACCAGGCCGCCGACACCCTGTTCTTCAACGCCGACGACAGCGCCGAACGCTACAGCGCCGTGGACACCATCCGCGAACAGGGCAACGTCTACCTCACCGCCGGCACGGTGCTGCGCTCCAACCGCAACGACCCGATGCTGGAAATCACCGCCGACACCTGCGGCCGGCACGACACCCTGGGTGGCGCCTGCGCCACGGAAAGCAACACCGTGCGCTACGACCTGGAAAAACGCTGCATGCACGCCTGCCGGGACAGTTGGATGCTGGCGATCAACGAGCATGAAGAGTACGGGCTGAGCAAACGGGACATCGCCCACAACATCAATTTCTTCATGAACGTGCCGGTCACCGCCGAAGGCGGCCTGACCTTCGAGGACGGCATCTCCGCGCCGGGCAAGTACGTGGAACTGAAAGCACTGATCAACACCACCGTGCTGATCTCGAACTGCCCGCAGCTCAACAACCCGTGCAACGGCTACAACCCGACGCCCATTGAAGTGCTGATCTGGTAACGGCGTTGATTCAAGACGCCCCCGGGGACGACCCCGGCGCAAGGAAACACAACGGCGGGACGGCCCGCCCTCGCAAGAGAGCCGACGTCATGTTCAACAAGGTTTTGATCGCCAACCGCGGCGCCATCGCCACCCGCATCATCCGCACCCTCAAGGAGCTGGACGTTACCAGCGTGGCGATCTACGCCGACGCGGACACCGAATCCCGCCACGTGGCCCTGGCGGACCAGGCGCTGTACCTGGGCGACGGCAACGCCGCGCAGACCTACCTGAACCAGGACAAGCTGTTCGCGCTGATGGCCGAACACGGCATCGACGCGGTGCACCCCGGCTACGGCTTTCTCAGTGAAAACCCCGAATTCGTGGAGCGGTGCGAAACCAACGGCATCGCTTTTATCGGCCCCACCGCGCAACAGATGCGCGACTTCGGCCTGAAGCACACCGCCCGCGCCCTGGCGGAAGACAACGACGTGCCCCTGCTCCCCGGCACCGGGCTGCTGGAAGACCCGGCGGCGGCACTCCAAGCCGCTGACAAGATCGGCTACCCGGTGATGCTCAAGAGCACCGCGGGTGGCGGCGGCATCGGCATGCAGATCTGCCACGACGCCGCCGGCCTGGAAAAGGCCTGGGACAGCGTGCGCCGGCTGAGCGCCAACAACTTTTCCAACGACGGTGTGTTCCTGGAAAAATACATCGAACGGGCCCGCCATATCGAAGTGCAGGTATTCGGCGACGGCGCCGGCGGCGCGCTGGCATTGGGTGAACGGGACTGCTCCGCCCAGCGCCGCCACCAGAAAGTGCTGGAAGAAACCCCGGCCCCCAACCTGCCGGACGAAGTGCGCGCCACCCTGCACGACACCGCCCGCCGTCTGGTGGCGGCGGTGGATTACCGCAACGCCGGCACCGTGGAGTTCATCCTTGATCAGGACAGTAACCGCTTCTACTTTCTGGAGGTGAACACCCGCCTGCAGGTGGAGCATGGCGTTACCGAGCAGGTGTTCGGCATCGACCTGGTGCGCTGGATGGTGCAGCTGGCCGCCGGCGAACTGCCACCGCTGGCGGCCCTGGGCGACGATCTCAAACCGCGCGGCCATGCGTTGCAGGCGCGCCTGTACGCGGAAGACCCCAACAAGGACTTCCAGCCCAACGCCGGCCTGCTTACCACCGCCGAGTTCCCCGAGGCCGATGGGCAAGCCCTGCGCATCGACCATTGGATCGAACCAGGCCTGACGGTCTCACCGCTGTACGACCCGATGCTGGCCAAGCTGATCGTGTTCGAAGCGGACCGCAAAGCCGCGCTGGCCGCCCTGCAACGCACCCTGGAACACACCTGCGTGGAAGGCATCGAAACCAACCGCGACTATGTGCTGGCGATTCTCGCCGACAGCGTGTTCCAGAACGGCGAAATGACCACCCGCTACCTGAACGGGTTCGACTACCACCCCACCACCCTGGACGTGCTCGCCGGCGGCACCCTGACCACGGTGCAGGACTACCCGGGCCGGCGCGGCTACTGGCCGATCGGCGTACCGCCGTCCGGCCCCTTCGACGCGCTCAGCTTCCGCCTCGGCAACCGTATTCTCGGCAACGCCGAGGACGCCGCCGGTCTGGAATTCACCCTCAACGGTCCCACCCTGCGCTTCAACCACGGCACCCGCTTCGCGCTCACCGGCGCGGACATGGGCGCCACCCTGGACGGCGAGCCGGTGGCGAGCTACCAGTCGGTTTCCGTCGCCGCCGGCCAGACCCTCAAGCTGGGCAAGGTGCGCGGCGACGGCGCCCGCGCCTATCTGACGCTCGCCGGCGGGCTGCAGTGTCAGCCCTACCTGGGCTCGCGCAGCACCTTCACCCTGGGGCAGTTCGGCGGCCACGGCGGGCGCGCCATCCGCACCGGCGACGTGCTGCACTTCAACGCGGACCCGGCGGCGGATAATGCTCCGATGGCGGTGCCCGACAGCCTGAAACCGTCGCTGGGCGACAACTGGGAACTGCGCGTGATCTACGGCCCCCACGGCGCACCGGACTTTTTCACCGACGACGACATGGCCACCTTCTTCCGCGCCGACTGGCAGGTGCACTACAACTCCAGCCGCACCGGCATCCGCCTGGTGGGCCCGAAACCGGAATGGGCGCGCAGCGACGGCGGCGAAGCGGGCATGCACCCGTCCAACATTCACGACAATGCCTACGCCGTGGGCACCGTGGACTTCACCGGCGACATGCCGGTGATCCTGGGGCCGGACGGCCCCTCCCTGGGCGGCTTCGTGTGCCCGGCCACGGTGATCTCAGCGGACCGCTGGAAGCTGGGCCAGCTCAAGGCCGGCGACCGCATCCGCTTCGTGCCGCTCAGCCTGGACGACGCCGACCGCTTGGCGGCGGAACAGGACGCCTGCCTGGCCGCCCTCGAGGCGCCAACGCTGGACCCGGCCCCGGCCGCCGTGACCACGCCGGTCCTGGACCGGCTGGAAGAACAGGAAGACGGCCCGGAGGTGGTCTACCGCGCCGCCGGCGACCGCTACCTGCTGGTGGAATACGGCCCGCTGGAACTGGACCTGCGGCTGCGATTCCGGGCCCACGCGCTGATGCTGTGGCTGGAACACCAACAGCTCGACGGCATTCTCGAACTGACCCCGGGCATCCGCTCCCTGCAGGTGCATTTCGAGCCGTCCGTGCTGCCGCGCCAGGAATTGTTGGAGATCCTGAAACGGGCCGAGCTGACCCTGGACAAGCAGGACGACCTGGAAGTGCCCTCGCGCATCGTCCACCTGCCGCTCAGCTGGGACGACGAAGCCTGCCGCCTGGCGATCGAGAAATACACCCAGTCGGTGCGCAAGGATGCGCCCTGGTGCCCCAGCAACATCGAGTTCATCCGCCGTATCAACGGCCTGGACAGCATCGACGAGGTGAAGAAAATTCTGTTCGAGGCCAGTTATGTGGTGATGGGCCTGGGCGACGTCTATCTCGGCGCGCCGGTGGCCACCCCCTACGACCCGCGCCACCGGCTGGTGACCACCAAGTACAACCCGGCCCGCACCTGGACCGCGGAAAACTCGGTGGGCATCGGCGGCTCTTATCTGTGCGTCTACGGCATGGAAGGGCCCGGCGGCTATCAGTTCGTGGGCCGCACCATGCAGATGTGGAACCGCTTCCACCGCACCGAGGCGTTCACCCAACCCTGGCTGCTGCGTTTTTTCGACCAGATCCGCTTCTACGAAGTCAGCGCCGAGGAGCTGCAACAAATCCGCCGCGACTTCCCCAAGGGTCGCTACCCGTTCCGGGTCGAGGAGACCACCTTCAACCTGGGTGAGTACCAGCGTTTCCTGGAACAGAACGACGCCTCCATCCGCACCTTCACCGACGCCCGCAACCAAGCCTTCGACGAGGAACTGCAACGCTGGGTGGAAAGCGGCCAGATCAACTTCGAATCCCAGCAGGACCTGAACGCGGACGAAGCGGACAGCCTGCCCGAAGGCACCCCGGTGGAATCCCCCACCGCCGGCAACATCTGGAAGCTCACCGTAGCCGAAGGCGACACCGTCGAAGAAGGCCAGGTGGTAGCGGTGCTGGAATCCATGAAAATGGAAATCGAGGTGGCCGCCCCGGAAGCCGGCAAGGTGGTGCACATCGCCCGCCAGGAGGGCCAGCAGATCAACGCCGGCCAGGCGGTGATGATCCTCGGCTGAAGGCGCCGGGCCTTGCGACGACGGCACGGAGAACGCACAGTGCGGGGCACCCTAAGCAGAACAAGACGGGGGCCTTATGTGGCGCATCGGACACCGCGCCGGCTACACGCTCGGCTTGATCAGCGCTCTGCTGACGCTGCTCGCCGCACCGGCCTGGAGCCAACAGGACAGCCGCATGGATTTCGAACAGGTGACCGGTGGCGGCACACCGCCGGCGTTGCACCCGTACCAGGCCCGGGACGGCACCACCCTGCACTACCGGGCCTACGGCGATGAAGGCGACGCGGAACAGGTGATCGTGCTGCTGCACGGTTCCGGCTATCACAGTGCCTATCTGCAGCCGCTCGCCGCCGGCCTCGCCGAAAGCGGCGACGTCCGTGTTTATACGCCGGACCTGCGCGGCCACGGCCCGGCCCCGGCACGCCGTGGCGATGTGGATTATATCGGCCAGCTTGAGGACGACCTGGACGACTTCCTGGGGCTGGTGCAACGGGCGCACCCGGAGGCGTCGTTGTTCCTGGCCGGCCATTCCAGCGGCGGCGGCCTGGCGATCCGCTACGCCGGCGGCAATCCGCAAGTGCCCGTGGACGGTTATATTCTGCTGGCGCCCTACATCCATCACAGCGCGCCCACCAGCGCGGACAGCAACTCGGATTGGGCGAATCCGAAAGTGCCCCGGCTGATCCTGCTCGGCATGTTGAACAGCATCGGCATCACCGGCTTGAACGACCTCACCGTGATCGAATTCAACATGCCGGAAGCCGTGCGCGATGGCACCGAAACCCTGGCCTACAGCTACCGCCTGCAGACGTCCATGCACCCGCGCGACGACTACGGCGCCGATCTGGCGGCGCTGCGCGCGCCCACTCTGGTGCTGGCCGGCAGCGCCGACAGCAGCTTCCACAGCGACGCCTACGCGCCCCTGTTCCGCGAGCACGCCGAACACGCCGAGGTTCAGATACTGGAAGGGGTCGGCCACCTGGAAATCATCAATAGCGCCGAAACCCGCGAAACCATTCAGGCCTGGCTGACCGCGCCCTAAACGACTCTGTTTGAAGCGAGCGGTGGGAGCGGGCCTCGCCCGCGAAAGGCCGGCAACGCCGGCCGGCAGGATTCCAGAAGTCTGTATCGAGCGAGCCGCAAAGGCCAACTACATCGCCGATTCAATCACAGATGCCGACAGCACCGCGGGTGCGGCGAAGCCAAAAGTGGCGAGCCCCGCTTGCAAGCCAGGGCGCAATGAGCCCGTCGCCCAGCTGAGGCCGGACACACTACCGCCGGACTCGTCCGCCGCCACCTGGGCCACGCGCCGGGCAATGGCGCTGCCGGAATCCACCCAGTCCACCGGGCGCGGGGCGCGGGCGTTGAGCCGGTCGCGCAGCAGCGGGAAGTGGGTGCAGCCGAGCACCACGGTGTCCAGGGTCGGCGCGTGCCACAGCGGCGCCAGGCCGGCGTCGATGACGGCGCCGTCCACCGGCTCGCCGGCCAGCAGCCGCTCGGCCTGCTCCACCAGACCGTCGGCGGCCACCCGCACCACGGTGCAGTGGCCGGCGAAGTCGCGGATCAGGTTATCCGTATAGGGACGGGTAACGGTGGCGGAGGTGGCCAGCAGCCCGATCACGCCGCTGCGGCTGAGCGCGGCGGCGGGTTTAATGGCGGGCACGGTGCCCACCACCGGGATGGTCAGCGCGGCGCGCAGCGCGTCCAGCGCCAGCGTGCTGGCGGTGTTGCAGGCCACCACCAGCACCCGGGCGCCGCTGGCGGCCACCGCCGCCCGGCACACCTGGACGATGCGCTGCACCAGCCAGATGTCCGGCTTGGTGCCGTAGGGCAGCGCGGCGTTGTCGCACACATAGGCGAGCGGCGCGCCGGGCATCTGCTCGCGCAGGGCTTTGACCACCGACAGGCCGCCGACCCCGGAATCGAAGATCAGGATCGGGCCGCTCACGGGCGGGCTCCGGGCCGGTCGGTTGTGGTTATCTCTGAATGGCGGGCCATGCGGGTACGGTCTGGTGGTTGCCGGGCGAAGGGGCAAGATTACCGCTATCGGGGACCGGCAACAAAGGGCGTGACCAGATCGGCAACGACCCGGGCCTGGCGCGCCCAGCGAAAATGATCGGCACGGTCACCGAGTTGTTCGGCGGTAATCACCCGCTGAGTGAGCGGGGCCTTGCGGAATTTGTCGGTCACCGCTTTCACCGACGCTTCCGGGGCCAGGGCGTCGTCCGCCAGCCGCACCGCCAGCACCGGCCCGGTATAGCCGGCCACGGCGGCGTCCAGATCCTCCGCCAGGCCCCGGGCCTGGTAGCGGTTGTGCTGCGCCAGGGTGCGCCAGTCGTTCATGATGCCGCGCGCTTCGTCACCGCCGAAGCCGATGCGCTCGCCGGGGAAGTACCCGAACAGCAGATTGGCCGGCGGGATCAGCCGGATCAGCCTGCGCACGCTTTTATCGTTGAGCGCCCCGGCGGCGCCGACAAAGGCCTGCCACCAGGGGCTGCCGGTGGCCACCAGCAGCAAACCACTGATGCGGTCGGCGAAACGCCCGGCGGTGATGGCGGCGAAATGGCCGCCCAGGCTGTGGCCCATCAGATAAAGCGGTGCGCCGGGCCGCTGCGCTTCAGCCCAATCGAGCAGCGCCGGCAGGTCGTTATCAAGCACCTCGGCGAAGCCCCAGTTGTGGCGCCGACCGGGGCGCAAGGCGCTCTCGCCCTGGCCACGCTGCTCCATCACCGCCAGATTAAGCCCGCTCTCGGCCAGGGTGGCGGCCAGCTTGTCGTAAAAGCGCGCCGCCACGCCCAGCGCCGGCAGCAGTATCAGCACCGGCTTGTCCTCCGCGCCCGCATACCAGGTCACCGGCACCCGGTAACCGCCGGCGGTATCGACGTGATGGCCGGCGCTGGCCGTGGCCGCCTGGCTCATGCGGTTTTCGCCACTTCCGGGCGGCGCGGCCGGCGCAGTAACTCGCCGCCGCAATTCGGACAGAGCCCGCCCAGGGCGGTGCAGCAGTCCACGCAGAAGGTGCACTCGTAGGAGCAGATATAGACTTCGCCCTGCTCGATCAGCGCGTCGTGGCAGTGTTCGCACTCGGTTTTCATTTCCAACATTCGGTGTACTCCTAACGCGCTTCGACTTTTTGTTTGCCGCAGCGCTCGCATTGGTAGCGGGTGACCAGTTTGCCCTGCTGGCTGTCGAACCGGGTGTTCTTAACCACTGTCCATTTATGGAAGCCGTGCTGGCACAGGCCCTTTTTGGGTTTCTTTGCATCCGGTTTCTTGAAGGGGACCACGTCGCCCATGGCAATACCCTTGTGTGTCTGGAGACCGGTACAGGTTACTCGAATTTTTTCCGGGTGATGTCAATTTGGTATTGGCCGCTCGCTTCAGCAGCGGCTTTCTCTCCAGAAGGCCCGCGCCGGGATCGGGTGGGCCCGTCCAGGACACGCCACGAGTACATCCATGTAGGCTCGGCCGGGCGGCGGACCGCTTTGGCCATCCCTGGCCAAACACGGTCCTGGACGGGCCCACCCGATCCCGGCGCTCCTTGGGAAATTCGCCGCCACAAACCCCTCTTCGTAGAAAGGTCCTAGCGGTGTTCTGACCCGTAGCGGTTCCGCTGCCCAGTGAGCGGGGCAATGGTGGTGCCTTCCGGGACCGCTCACTCGGCAGCGGAACCGCCACGGGTCAGCTCCACTCTTTCAGAGAAAGCGCCCGGACCTTTCTACGAAGCTCGGATTGTAGGAGCTTGCCTTGCAAGCGAAAGGCCGGTTTGCCGGCCGGCTGGATCCCAGAGACGCTGACGGTGCTGCCGTCAGAAACCTCTCTGGCATCCTGCCGGGAGCTTCGCTCCCTTTCGCGGGCGGGGCCCGCTCCTACAAATCCTGGCTCCGCGATGAAGCCCGGCAGCTGCCCCCAAGGGAGGTTCGGTCTCGGTGCCCGGGTCAGGAGCTGGCCGGGGCGGGCTGGGGCTGGCGCAGGCCGCGCCACTGGCACCAGACCAGGAAGGCGGTGAGCAGCGCCAGGTCGGCGAGCAGGAACTGGCCCAGGGTGGAGAGCAGCGGCGCCGCGACGATCATCGCCACGGGAATGGCGATCACGAAGGCGGCGTCGGCCAGGGTCAGCAGCTTCGCCATGCCCTGGGGGATCGGCTTGCGGGTGCCGACAAAGGCCAGGTCGGCGGCGAACAGCAGGAAGACGACGCCGGCCACGGTGCAGATCAGCGGCGGGATGGCGCCGGCGTGGGCGCCGATCAGGCCGGCGATGATGCCCGCGTCGACGATCATCAGCAGGCCCAGCAGGGCGGTGCCGACGGCGTTGAACAGCAAAGCGTGCTTGAGTGATTTCCAGGGCATGGTCTTTCTCCTTCAGGTTTCTGATAGAGTCAGAATCCCCGTTGCGGGGAAGCGAAACAATTACCCGTAAGGTAATGGGAGGCGGCAGTGCAGGCGGGACCTTTGTTATCGGAATGGCGTCGTAACCGGCGGTTGAGCCAGCTGGATCTGGCGGTGCGGGCGGAGGTGTCGAGCCGCCATCTGAGCTTTGTGGAAACCGGCCGGGCGCAGCCCAGCGCCGGCTTGCTGCAACGGCTGGCGGAGGCGCTCGATCTCAGCTGCCGCGACACCAATCACCTGCTGGTGGCCGCCGGGCACCCGCCACGTTTTTCCGAGACGCGGCTGGACGATCCCGCCATGGCGCCAGTGCGCCAGGCACTGGAGGTGATGCTGGAGAACCATTCGCCCTATCCGGCGGCGGTGCTGGACGCGCACTGGAATTTGTTGCTCGCCAACCCCGCGCAGCAGGGGCTGATCCAGGCGATCGTCGCCGAGGGCGGCCCGCTGCCGCAGACCGGCAATATGGTCGAGCTGGTGTTTCACCCGGAGGGGTTCCGCCCGTTTATCGCCAACTGGGAGACGGTGGCCGGCTTCCTGCTGCGACGCCTGCGGCGGGATCTGGATACCCGCCCCGACACGGTGTTGCGCGCGCTCTTCCAGCGGCTGGGCGAGCTGGCGGACGTGGACGCCCTGCTCGAGCACACCCCGGCCAGCGTGGAGCCGATGCTCACCCTGGAGCTGGATATCGCCGGACGGCGCCTGCGCACCTTTTCCACCCTGGCCTGTTTCGGCACCGCGGTGGATGTGGTGATGGAGGAGCTGCGCATCGAACATTACTTCCCCGCCGACGACGCCACCCGGGCGTTCTTCGAGGAAGCGGGCGGCTTTGATCGCACTGAGGGCCCCGAATCCGTATAATTCCGCTCCCGAATCCACCGGCCACAGGATATCTATGACCGACTTTACCCCCGGCCAGCGCTGGCTCAGTGAATCCGAGACCGAACTGGGCCTCGGCCTGATCAAGGAGGTGGATTACCGTCTGGTCACGGTCATCTATCCGGCCGTGGAAGAAGAGCGGACCTACGCCAAGAACAACGCGCCCCTGTCACGCATTACCTTCGACGAGGGCGACACCCTGACCACCGGCGACGGCCTGGAGCTGGTGGTGCAAAGCGCCGAGGATCACAACGGGCTGATGGTGTACCACGCCCACCCCGCCGGCGAGCCGGACAATGTGCAGCCGGTGCCGGAATCCCTGCTCGGCCATCAGTTGCGTCTCAGCGGCGCCATGGACCGTCTGCTCACCAATCAATTGTCGTCGAACCGCTGGTTCGAGCTGCGGCTATCAGCGCTGCGCGCGCGGGCCCAGCGGGAAGGGTCCGAGATCGAGGGCCTGCGCGGCCCGCGCATCGACCTGATCGGCCACCAGTTGTATATCGCCGACCAGGTGGCGCGGCGCTACGCACCCCGGGTTCTGCTGGCCGACGAAGTGGGGCTCGGTAAGACCATCGAGGCGGGCCTGATTCTCCATCAACAGCTGCAGACCGGCCGCGCCGGGCGGGTGCTGATCGTGGTGCCGGACGCCCTGGTGCATCAGTGGTTCGTGGAGATGGCGCGGCGCTTTAATCTGCGTTTCTCGATCTTCGACGAGGAGCGTCTGGAAGCCCTGGGCAAACCCAGCGCGGAAAGCGTCAAGGACATGCTCGCCGACCTGATCGCCGAGGAACTGGGCGAGGCGGACGCGCCGGAAGTGGTGGACAACCCGTTCCTCTCCGAGCAGCTGATCCTGTGCAGCACCGCCTTTCTGGAAGGCTGTGACATCGACACCCTGGCCGCCGCCGAGTGGGACCTGGTGGTGGTCGACGAAGCCCACCACCTGGAATGGTCCGAGGACGCGCCGTCGGAGGCCTATCAGCGGGTCGAGCGGCTGGCGCGCACCAGCCCCGGCCTGTTGCTGCTCACCGCGACGCCGGAACAGCTGGGCGTGGAAAGCCACTTCGCCCGCCTGCGGCTGCTGGACCCGGACCGCTACCCGAGCCTGGACGCCTTCGTCGAGGAACAGGGCCAGTACCGGGACGTGGCCGAACTGGTCGGCGAACTGCACGACCGGGACACCTGGCCAGCGGCGCTGAAAGACAAAGCCGCCGCCCTGCTGCCCGGCGAGACCGTGGACGAAGATCACCGCGACACCGTGCTGGCGGAGCTGCTCGACCGCTTCGGCCCGGGCCGCGTGCTGTTCCGCAATACCCGCCACAATATCGCCGGCTTCCCGGCGCGCAAGGTCGAGGGCTATCCCCTGCCCCTACCCACCAACTACGAGGTGGACGACGACGAAGCGGAGCTGCGTCTGTATCCGGAGGCGGGCTTCCCGGACGATCGCTGGTGCGCCGAGGACCCGCGCGTCAGCTGGCTGGAAAAATTCCTCAAGGCACAGCGCGGCGAGAAAGTGCTGGTGATCTGCGCGCGGCGCGACACCGCCATCGACCTGCACGCCTACTGCGGCTACAAGCTGGGCATGAGCGTGGCGGTGTTCCACGAAGGCATGGATCTGATCGAGCGGGACCGGGCGGCGGCCTACTTCGCCGACGGCGAGGACGGCGCCCAGGCGCTGATCTGTTCCGAGATCGGCTCCGAGGGCCGTAACTTCCAGTTCGCCCACCACCTGGTGCTGCTGGACCTGCCGCTGAACCCGGATCTGCTGGAGCAGCGCATCGGCCGCCTGGACCGCATCGGCCAGAGCGAAGAGATCCGCATCCACGTGCCCTACTTCGAGAGCCACGGCCAGGAAGTGCTGTTCCACTGGTACCACCAGGGCATGAACGCCTTCGAACAGACCAACCCGGCGGGCCACGAAATACGCCTGCGCACCCAGGACACCCTGGAGGCGGCGCTGGCCATGCCCGGCGACGCCGACACCCAACAGCGGCTGCTGGAGGCCACCCGCGCCGAGGCCGCACGCCTGCGCGAACTGCTGGAAAGCGGCCGCGACCGCCTGCTGGAGCTGGCGTCGTTCGACGCCGAGCGCGCGGAAACCCTCAAGGACAAGCTTCGCGAAGCGGACGCCCACAGCCCCTGGCCGTTCCTGGGCCGCCTGTTCGATCACTACGGCGTCGACCAGGAAGACCATTCCGAGCAGGCGTGGATTCTCAAACCGGGCAACCATATGCGCGAGCCGTTCCCGGAGCTGCCCGATGACGGCGTCACCGTCACCGACGACCGCGCCACCGCCCTGGCCCGCGACGACATGCAGTTCCTCACCTGGGAGCACCCACTGGTGACCGGCGCCCTGGATATGATCCTCGGCTCCCACCGCGGTAAGGCCTCGGTGAGCCTGCTCAAGAACCCCAAGGTGAAAGCCGGCACCCTGTTGCTGGAAGTCGCCTACACGGTGGAAACCGTGGCGCCCAAACACCTGCAGGCGGACCGCTTTCTGCCGGTGACCACCATCCGCCGGCTGGTGGACGGCCGTGGCCGGGACCTGTCCGCGGCGATCAGCCACGAAGCGCTGTGCAAGCAATGCCACAAGCTGGAAAAGCCGCTGGCGCGCAAGATCGTCGCCAGCCAGAAAGCCCTGCTGGAACGGCTGCTCAAGGACGATGAGAACAAGGCCCGCGGCGAGGCGGACGAGATTATTCAGACCGCGCTGACCGCCATGCGCGAGCAGCAGGACCTGGAGCTGCGCCGCCTGAAAGCGCTGCGGGAAAAGAACCCGCTGGTGCGCGACGAAGAAATCGACTTTTTGGAGCGGCAGACCGCCGCCCTGGAGACCCACTTGCAGGACGCCCGCTACCGCCTGGAGGCGGTGCGGGTGATCGTAGCCGGAGACTAAAATGAGTTATTTGCCCTGTGTGGAAATCGAACCGCAACAGCCCGCCGTCGCCAGCGTAATCTGGCTGCACGGCCTGGGCGCCAGCGGCCACGACTTCGAGCCGGTGGTGCCGGAACTGGGTATGCCGGCGGACCTGCCCACCCGCTTCGTATTCCCCCACGCCCCGCAAATTCCGGTGACCATTAACGGCGGCATGGTGATGCCGGCCTGGTACGACATTGTCGGCCTGGGCGGCGAAGGCCCCACCGACGTGGACGGTATTCGCCGCTCCGCCGACCAGATCGACGCGCTGATCGAGCGGGAAATCGAGCGCGGCGTGCCCAGCGAGCGCATCGTCATCGCCGGCTTTTCCCAGGGCGGCGCGGTGGCCTACGAAGTGGCCCTGCGCCATCCGAAAAAGCTGGCAGGCCTGATGGCGCTGTCCACCTACTTCGCCACCCAGGACAGCGTCACCCTGAGCGACGCCAACCAGGGGCTGCCGGTGTTTATCGCCCACGGCCAGTTCGACCCCATGGTGCCCGAAGCCGGCGGCAGCCAGGCCGCCCAGGCCCTGGAAGGCAAGGGCTACCAGCCGGCCTACAAGACCTACCCCATGGAACACGCGGTGTGCCTGGAGGAAATCCAGGACATCGCCGCTTTCCTGAAACAAACGCTGGCCTGAAACGCCCGGGCCTCCTTTCTACGAAGCCCGGCTTGTGGGAGCTTGCCCTGCAAGCGAAAGGCCGGCAAAGCCGGCCGGCAAAGGTTGCCCCGCGGGATCCCAGAGCCGCTGTTGGTGCTGTCGTTAGAAAGGTTTCTGGTATCCTGCCGGGAGCGTCGCTCCCTTTCGCGGGCGAGGCCCGCTCCCACAAACCGGGCTTCATAGAAAGTAATGAGGGACAGAACCATGAGCGAGATTAAAGCCTACGGCGCGCAAAGCGCCGATTCCGGCGTCCACCCCATGTCCATCCAGCGGCGCGCGCCGCGCCCGGACGACGTGGCGATCAAGATTGATTACTGCGGCGTCTGCCACACCGACATTCATTTCGCCGAAAACGACTGGGGCCGCACCCTGTACCCGGTGGTGCCCGGCCACGAGATCATCGGCCATGTCACCGCCGTGGGCGACGATGTCAGCGGCTTCAAGGTCGGCGACGTGGTGGGTGTCGGCTGCATGGTGGATTCCTGCCGCCACTGCGCCGCCTGCGAAGATGGCCTGGAGCAATACTGCCTGGAGGGCATGACCGGCACCTACAACGGTCGTGACCGCCACGACAAGAGCGTCACCTTCGGCGGCTATTCCGAATCCGTGGTGGTCAGCGAGCGTTTCGTGGTGCGGGTGCCGGAAAAACTGGACCCGGCCGCCGCCGCGCCGATTTTGTGCGCCGGCATCACCACCTACTCACCGCTGCGCCACTACGGCGTTAAAGCCGGCGATAAAGTGGGCGTGGTGGGCATGGGCGGCCTCGGCCATATGGGCGTTAAATTCGCCAAGGCCCTTGGCGCCGAAGTCACCCTCTTCACCCGCTCCGAAAGCAAAGTGGGCGAAGCGAAGAAACAGGGCGCCGACCAGGTGGTGGTGTCCACCGACGCGGACCAGATGGCGGCGATGACCGGCAAGCTGGATTTCATCCTCGACACCGTGCCGGTGCGCCACGACCTCAACCCCTACCTGAACGCCCTCGCCTACGACGGCAAACACATCCTGGTGGGGCTGCTGGACACGGTGGAGCCGCCGGTGCACGCCGGCGCCCTGATCGGCAAGCGGCGCATCCTGGCCGGCTCGCTGATCGGCGGCATGCCGGAAACCCAGGAGGTACTGGATTTCTGCGCCGAGCACGACATCACCTGCGATGTGGAGATGCTGGACATCCACAACATCAACGAGGCGTATCAGCGCATGAAAGCCGGCGACGTGAAGTACCGCTTCGTGATCGACATGGCGACCCTCAGCACCTAGAAACCTGAGGGCTAGCCGAACACCTCGCCGAACAGGTCGTCCATGGCCGCGAACGCGCGGCGGGCGACCTTGGCGTCGTACATCGCCTGCCCCGGCATATCCGCGTTGGGCGCGGTGAACGAATGCACCGCCCCACCGAAGTGGGTCAACTGCCAGTCCGCGTCCACCGCATCCATCTCTTTCTTGAACGCCACCAGGGATTCGTCGCTGACCATCGGGTCGTCGGCGCCGTTGAGCACCAGCACCGCGCCCTTGATCGGGCCGGCGGCGGGCCTGGGGGTGTCGAGCAGGCCGTGGAAACTGACAAAAGCGCGCAGGTCCGCCCCGGACCGGGCCAGCTCCAGTACGCAGGCGCCGCCGAAGCAAAAACCGAAGGCGGCCAGACGGTCCGCGGACACACCCAGGGCGCCGGCTTCGCGGGTCAGCACCGCCAGCGCTTCGGCGAGGCGGGCACGCAGGGCGTCGTTGTCCTCGCGCAGGGCGCCCATGGCGGCCATCGCCTGCTCCGGTGTCTGCGGCCGGCCCTCGACGCCGAACGGGTCGAACAGAAAAATCACACTGTCGTCGTCGAGCAGTTGTTCGGCCTGGTCCAGCGCCCGCTCGGTAACCCCGAAGAAATTGGGCGCCATCAACAGGCCCCGGCTGGGCGTGGCGCCGCGCCGGTGCAGCAGATGCCCTTGAAAGGCTTTGCCGTCCACCTGGTAATCCACCGTTGTATCGATCACTTCGCTCATTGTCTCTCTCCCAAAAACGCATCAAAACAGCGCCCTTTACCGTATAGGTCCGGTTACATATGGCAAGCGACGAACTCGATAACATCACGGAATCCGCGCCCCTGCCCATGGTCTACTAGTGACCACACACGTGAAGAGGGATTTTTTATGAACTATCGTCCGTTAGCGCTTGTGATCGGCGCCCTGACACTGATCCCGCTGTCCGCCACGGCGGCCCCGCCGTCCTGGGCCGGCGGCTCGAAAGCGTCCCAGCAGAGCGCCGGCGGCGCCGAACAGCACCGACAGTTCAACGACGAGGAACGGCGGGCGCTGCGGGAATTCAGCGGCCGCTACCGCGCCGGCGACCTCCCGCCGGGGCTGCAGAAAAAAGTGGCGCGCGGGCAGTCCCTGCCGCCTGGCTGGCAGAAAAAGCTGAACAAGGGGCGGCGCTTACCGGATGACCTTTACTACCAAGGCTACCCCCTGCCGGATTCGGTGCTACGCACACCGGGCGGCTATTCCGATGTGGTGATCGACAACGAGGTGGTACGCATCCTGGACGCCACCCAAACCATCATGGACGTGTTCCAGCTCAATAACTGACCTGGCTTTCATCGATGTTTCGCGGAACCCTGCCAGCATTTGGTTTTCCAAAATGGGAATCATTGCCCGTGACGCCGTATTCAGGGAGCCGACACCATGACCAAGCTGGCTATTAAAGGTTTACTCGCGATCACCACCGCTCTTTGGCTGCCCGCCCATGGGAGCAGCCACACCGCGCCCTGGCTGCCGGAAAGCCAGAAGGAAAACCGCCACGATGACAGCCGCGACAGCGCCGCGGAAAACAGCAGCGTGCTGCTCCCGACCCGCTCGGAACCCGGTAATTCGCGCTGATTGTGTTAAATACGAAAAACCCGCGTGCGCTGGTTCACAGCCGTACTTTCAGAGGGTGAACGCGGGCGGCCCTTTCCACTCATACTTCACGTTAACGGCGATTCACTCGTCGTTAGCGGACGAAGGGCCCACCAGGAGGGCCACGGAGCAAGGATGCACTTCGTCAACGGCGAAGGGCCGATCAGGAGCGGCCAGGGAAGCAGGACGCGCTTCGCCAGGGCGAGAATGCCACAGGATGACGGCTGAATAGCGCAAGGACGCTGATCGCCCCTCGAATTCGGAACACCCGCGGGAACTTTCCTGCATGGCGGAACACTAAATCTCTGAAGTCTCCCAGTACAATCAGGCAACCCTCAGGGCGTTCAGCGGCAAGCGGACGCCCTTCTTTTTTTGTGGCCTCCGTCCCTGGAGGCCATCCTTCGGACCGTCGCTGGCGCGACGTCCAAAATCGCTCCCGGCGATTTTGTCTCTCCGCTACTTCTTACCGCCCCCAGGGCCGAACGGCAGCGGAAACGCGGTCACATTGCTGCCCGCCTCAGTAATTTTACCTACCCCCTCTTTCTCCACCTCGTCAATGCGGATGATGGCATTGACCGGAATAAACGAGCGGTGCACGCCGGCGAACTGGTTCTTGAGCTTCTCCTCCGAGGGATCCACCACCACCTGAGCCCGCTCGCCGAACAGAAATTCCTCCACCTCCAGGAAGCCATACAGATCACTCTGGAAAATCTCACCCACGTAGATTTCGTAGATCTGGCCCTGATTGAGGAAAATAACCCTGTAGATTTGACGGCTTTTCGACATGTCCAAGGATATAACCGAGAGCTGAAAGGGCGCGCAGTCTAGCACAATTCGGCTCGGCGGTATCTCCCGAAAGGCCCGTTCCAGGCGGCTTTCCGGCTGGACTTTGCCACCTTGAATGACTAGAGTTACCGCCCACAATGCCGTGGGGCATTTTGCCGCAGTCCGGAGACACGCCTTCCTTTCCCTTACTTACTGTAAGTGATTGTTTTGGCGCGCATTTCCTTGAAAAGTCAGGCGGGCTCAAGGCCACCCCCTTGGCCGCCCGCCCATTTCGGGAGGGACCCGGCGGGGCACCACGACATCACCAGGGTTACCTAGCCCTATTCCTGAAACTCGCTTTCCAGGTGCCGGTGACGGCAAGAATAGGCGCGGCCCCTTCTTCCGGGGGGTTCACGCTGGGGAAAACAGGGAGCTAACGCATGCAGTCAACTCTGTTCCACCGCGCGGCGGTCGGCCTCACTTCGCTGATGATCAGCGGAATGGCCGTGGCCAGCGACTGGACTGAACGTTCCGATCACAACCTGCGGCCCGGGGTAACCGGCGTCAGTCAGGAAGTCTACGACCTTCATACCACTATTTTGTGGATCGTGACCATTATTGGTCTCCTGGTTTTCGGGCTGATCCTGATTTCCATGATCCGCCACCGCCGGTCCAAGAACCCCAACCCCTCCACCTTCCATGAGAATGTGTTCCTGGAAGTGCTGTGGACGGTGGTGCCCTTCGTGATTCTGATCGCGATGGCGGTGCCCGCCACCCGGGTGTTGATCGAGCTGGACGACTCCTCGAAAGCGGAGCTCACCGTGAAGGTCACCGGCCACCGCTGGAAGTGGGAATACGAGTACCTCACCTACGAGGACGACAACAACGTCGGCGTATCCTTTATGTCTAACCTGGCGACGCCGATGGAACAGATCAACAACCCGGTCCTGGCCGGCGGTCTGTTCCCCTACGGTACCGCGCAGGACGCCGTGGGCAGCGAGTTCCCCGAGAAAGACAAGAACTACAACCTGGAAGCGGACAAACCGCTGTATCTGCCCTCGGGCCAGAAAGTACGCTTCCTGATCACCTCCGCGGACGTGATTCACTCGTTCTGGATCCCGGACCTGGGCGGCAAGAAAGACGCTATCCCCGGCTTCGTCAACGAGACCTGGGCGATCGTACCGGAAGGCAAGGAAGGCACGTATTATGGTCAGTGCGCCGAGCTGTGCGGCAAGAACCACGCCTTCATGCCGATCGAAGCCAAGGTGGTAAGCCAGGACGAGTTCGAAACCTGGCTGGCCGAGCGGAAGGAAGAGGCTGCCGCGGCGCCGGATCTGACCCCGTTCGCCGACCTCGACGAGGCCATGGAACTGGGCGAGCAGACCTACGCCGGCGCCTGTGCCGTGTGCCACGGCAACAACGGCCAGGGTGGCGTCGGCCTGCCTTTCGCGGGCAGCGATTTCGCCACCAACGAAGAACACCTTGAAGAGCACATCGACGTGCTGATCAACGGTCGCGCAGCCATGCCCGCTTTCGGCGCCCAGCTGTCGCCCAGGGAAATCGCCGCCGTGGTTACCTATGAGCGTAACGCTTGGGGTAACGACACCGGTGATTTGATTCAACCCCAAGACGTCCAAGACCACGAGTAGGGAGGGGAGAGCGATGAGTACCGCCGCAGCACACGATGACCATCATCACCACGCCCCCACAGGCCTGAAGCGATGGCTGTTCAGCACCAACCATAAAGACATCGGCACCCTGTACCTGTGGTTCAGCTTTGCCATGTTCATGACCGGCGGCCTGCTGGCCATGGTGATCCGTACCGAACTGCTGGAACCCGGCATGCAGTTCGTGGACCCGGAATTCTTTAACCAGATGACCACGGTCCACGGTCTCGCCATGGTGTTCGGGGCCGTTATGCCCGGCTTCGTGGGCCTGGCCAACTGGATGATTCCGCTGATGATCGGCGCGCCGGACATGGCGTTGCCGCGCATGAACAACTGGTCCTTCTGGATCCTGCCGTTCGCGTTCCTGATCCTGCTCAGCTCGGTGTTCATGAGCGCCTTCGGCGCCGGCAACCCGGCCGCGCCGAACTTCGGCTGGACCTTCTACGCGCCGCTCTCCACCGAGTACGGCCCGGCTTCCACGGACCTGTTCATTCTGTCGGTTCACATGATGGGTATCTCTTCCATCATGGGCGCCATCAACGTGATCGTGACCGTATTCAACCTGCGCGCGCCCGGCATGACCCTGATGAAGATGCCGCTGTTCGTATGGACCTGGCTGATCACCGCCTTCCTGCTGATCGCGGTAATGCCGGTTCTGGCCGGCGCGGTGACCATGATGCTCACCGACCGTCACTTCGGTACCAGCTTCTTCAACGCCGCCGGCGGCGGTGACCCGGTCCTGTTCCAGCACGTGTTCTGGTTCTTCGGGCACCCCGAGGTGTACATCATGATTCTGCCGGCGTTCGGCATTGTCTCGGCGATCATTCCGACCTTCGCGCGCAAGCCGCTGTTCGGTTACGCCTCCATGGTCTACGCCACCGCCTCCATCGCGTTGCTCAGCTTCGTGGTCTGGGCCCACCACATGTTCACCGTCGGCATGCCCCTGGCCGGCACCCTGTTCTTCATGTACATGACCATGCTGATCTCGGTACCCACCGGCGTGAAGGTGTTCAACTGGGTGGCCACCATGTGGCGCGGTTCCATGACCTTCGAGCTGCCGATGAAATGGGCCATCGCCTTCGTGATCCTGTTCACCTGCGGCGGCCTGTCCGGTCTGATGCTGGCGATCACCCCGGTGGACTTCCAGTACCACGACACCTACTTCGTGGTCGCCCACTTCCACTACGTACTGGTGTCCGGCGCGGTGTTCAGCATGTTCGCCGCCGCCTACTACTGGCTGCCCAAGTGGTCCGGCGTGATGCCCAACAAGCTGCTCGGCGAGCTGCACTTCTGGAGTTCCCTGATCTCCGTGAACCTGCTGTTCTTCCCGATGCACTTCGTGGGCCTGGCCGGCATGCCGCGCCGCTACGCCGACTACGCGCTGCAGTTCGCGGACTACAACTTCTGGATCTCCATTGGCGGGTTCTGGTTCGGTCTGTCGCAGCTGTTGTTCCTGGCGGTGTGCGTACTGTGCGCCATGAAGAAAGGCGAGAAAGCGCCGGCCCGTTCCTGGGAAGGCGCCGAAGGTCTGGAGTGGGAAGTGCCGTCACCGGCGCCGTTCCACACCTATGACACCCCGCCGGTAGTCAAGTAACGGAGTTCGGACGGCACCATGAGCGAACAGAACCTGCAACAGCGCAACCAACGCACGCTCAGAAAGCTGCTTATCTGGACGGTGGCGATGTTCGGTTTCGCCTTCGCGATGGTGCCGTTTTACGATGTGATCTGCGATATCACCGGTCTGAATGGAAAAACGTCCACAACGGCGAGCACCGAAGGCCCGTCACAAGTGGTGGAAGACCGCACCGTCACCGTGGAATTCATCACCCAGCGGGGTGATGGCGTCGGCGGTGATTTCACCGCGGCGACACGCCGCGTGGAAGTGCACCCCGGAGAGATCACGCTGGTGAACTTTTTCGCCAGCAATCCCAAGTCCAGCGACATCATCACGCAAAGCATTCCGTCGGTTTCCCCCGGGGAAGCGGCGCGCTACCTGCACAAAACCCAGTGCTTCTGCTTCGATCAGCAGTCACTGGCGGCGGGCGAGCGCAAGGAAATGCCGATGATCTTCTACCTGGACCCGGAATTGCCGCGTCATATCAACACGCTGACGCTGTCCTACACCATTTTTGACGTTACCGACCGCGTCGCCGCGACGAACAAATAACGGCCGGTTGTACAGGAGACATTTTCAACATGGCAACGGAAAAGTATTACGTACCCGAGAGCAGCCCCTGGCCCCTGGCGGCCTCCGTGGGCCTGTTCCTCACCGCCGTCGGCGGTGCCAACTTCATTCAGCAGGCCACTGACCCGGATACCTTCCAGGGCAGTTGGGGCATGCCGCTGTTCTTCGTCGGCCTCGCCACCCTGCTGTTCATCATCGCCATCTGGTGGCGCGACACCATCAAGGAATCCGTGGGCGGCCTGCACAGCAACCAGCTGGGCATCTCCTACCGTCAGGGCATGCTGTGGTTCATCTTCTCGGAGGTGATGTTCTTCGGCGCCTTCTTCGGGGCGCTGTTCTACACCCGCTGGCTGATCGTGCCCTGGCTGGGCGGCGCCGGCAGCAACGCCATGACCCACGAGCTGCTGTGGCCGAGCTTCCAGTCCATGTGGCCGCTGGTGAAAACCCCGGACGGCACCACCACTCAAGCGATGGGCGCCTGGGGCCTGCCGGCGATCAACACCGCCATCCTGCTGGTCAGCTCCATCACTCTGACCATTGCCCACCACGCGCTGCTGGAAGGCAAGCGCGGCCGCCTGATCACCTTCCAGGCGATCACCGTGCTGCTGGGCGTGATCTTCCTGGGCCTGCAGGTGGAAGAGTACATCCACGCCTACACCGAAATGGGCCTGCGTCTGGACGCCGGCATCTACGGCAGCCTGTTCTTCATGCTGACCGGTTTTCACGGCGCCCATGTGACCATCGGTACCATCTTCCTGTTCGTGACCCTGATGCGCGTGATCAAGGGCCACTTCAACGAAGAGAACAATTTTGCCTGGGAAGCGGGGGCCTGGTACTGGCACTTCGTGGACGTGGTATGGCTGTTCCTGTTCGTGGTGGTGTACTGGCTGTAACCCGCGCCGCACCACCCTGGAAACGAAAAGCCCCGGTCACAAGCCGGGGCTTTTTGTTTTGCGGGAAGGGTTATTGCTGTTCGATGGGGACGCCGTCGCGGGTGGTGGGATTGACGTCATGGGGCTGAATCCAGCCCATCAGCATGCTCACCAGGATGAACACGAACACCATCACCGAGAACCCCACCCGCCAGGCCAGCGCTCGCATGGTCTTACCGCTTTTGCCTTCGTTGCGCACCAGCGACATCAGGGCGCGCGCCAGCGACACCACCGCAGCGATAAGAAGAACGATTACGATCAGCTTGACCCACCACATAATTCACCTCGACGGAATACGGTTGTCGGTTACAATACGCGCCCATTGTAGCCACCGCCCCCGTGAGTGCACGTAAAGTTATGCCAAACCGCAATGCGCGCCGGTCGCTGCTGGGACTGGCTCTGACTCTGCTGGTCATCGCCCTCTGCCTGAACCTGGCGTGGTGGCAATGGCAGCGCGCGGGCGAGAAGCGCGAGTGGCTCGCGGATCAGGCGGCAAAGGCCCAGGCCGCGCCGGTGTCCGTGACGGCGGCGCTCGACCTGAATGATCCCCAGCATCGCCCGGTGCGGGTCAGCGGCGCGCTCGACAACCGGCGTTCCGTGCTGCTGGACAACCGCACTTATCAGGGCGTGGCCGGCTACTTCCTACTGACCCCGCTGCGCACCGATCAGGGCCAGTGGGTGCTGATCAACCGGGGCTGGCTGCCGCGCGGCGCGGACCGGGCCCACCTGCCCGAGGTGCCCCGCGTCGAGGGCCCGGTGACGCTCACCGGCAACGTGTATCAGCCGTCGTCGCAGACCCTGGTGCTCAAGGACACGCCGCTGCCGGAAAATCAGTGGCCGTTACGGGTACAAAAGGTGGATTTTGCAGCCATCGGGCACCGACTTGGGGTAGAATTAGCGCCCTTCGAGATACGGGTAGCCCCCGATCAACCGCTCGGCGACGCCGCGGCGCTGCCACGGCCCTGGCAGGACATCACCACGGTGATGAGCCCGGAACGCCACCAGGCCTACGCGCTGCAGTGGCTGGGTTTGGCGGTGGCCGCCCTGATCATGTATCTGATCGCGCGCCTGCGCGGGCGCCGTCGGCACCAACCGGACGCTTGAACTGATGTCTCCACGTACCAAAAACAGGCTGACTCTGCTGGCCATCGTCGGCCCCTTTGTCCTCTTCTTTATTGCCGGTCGTTACTTCGTGGACCCCTGGGAACTGCCCCGGGAAAACAAGGGCGAGCTGCTGATTCCGCATATCCAGCTGGATACCCTGGCGCTGCGCGACGGCGACGGTGAACTCTACGACGGCGAAGACACCGCCGGCCTCTGGACGCTGATGTACGTGGCCGGCGCCGAGTGCGGCAAGGCCTGCAAGAACGGGCTCTACTACCAGATGCGCCAGGTCCAGCAAACGCTGGGTGAAAATATGGAACGGCTGCGCCGGGTCATCGTTCACACCGCCCCGGCGAACGCCGAGTTGCGCGCTTTCCTGGAAGACAATGTGGACGGCACCGTGGAAGTGGATGGCGACCCGCAAACCGTCACCAAAGCGCTGGCGCCGGCCACCGAGCAACCGGTGGGGGACATTTTCGTGGTCAGCCCGGACGGCCAGATATTCCTGCGCTACCCCACCCACGACAGCATGGATGCCACCCTGGAAGAGGCGGAGAACATCCGCCTGGATCTTGAGCGCACCCTCAAAGGCTCCCTGATCTAAGGTCCCGATAGCCATGCATTTCAACGCACACCGTTCCGACCTCAGCGACGCGCCGACCCGCTCGCAAATCTGGATGCGCCGTCTGACGCTGCTGGCCCTGCTGCTGGCCGCCAGCGTGATTATCCTGGGCGCCTGGACCCGGCTTTCCGACGCCGGCCTGGGTTGCCCGGACTGGCCCGGTTGTTACGGCCACCTGGACGTGCGCAAGGCCATTTCCCACGTCAATGAACAGAATGAGATCGCCCCGGGCGTGCTGCGCGAAGCCCACAAGACCGTGCCGGAAATGGTGCACCGCTATTTCGCTTCCGCCCTGGGCCTGGTGATCCTGATCATCGCCGCGCTCGGGGTGGTGAACCGCAAGCGTCTCAAGCAACCGGTGAAACTGCCGCTGTTCCTGGTGGCCCTGGTGATCTTCCAGGGCATTCTCGGCATGTGGACGGTGACCATGGGGCTGCAACCCACCATCGTGATGCTGCATCTGCTGGGCGGGTTCACCACCTTCACCCTGCTGGCACTGCTGGCGGCGCGCCTGTACCGCTGGCCCAGCTTCCTCAACGACTGCGACGTGCGCAGCATGAAGCCGCTGGCCTCGATCACCCTGGCGGCGCTGGTCCTGCAGATCGCCCTGGGCGGCTGGACCACCGCGAATTACGCGGCGGTGGTGTGCACCGAACTGCCGGTGTGCGAGGACGGCTGGACCGAGCACCTGAATTTCGAGGACGCCTTTGTATTCTGGGGGCACGAGCACGACAAACCGGACTATGAGTTCGGCGTGCTGCAAAACGACGCCCGCACCACCATCCACGTCATGCATCGCTTCGGCGCGCTGCTGGTCACGGTGCTGGGGCTGCTGCTGGTGGGCCGCATCCTGCTGCGCGCGCGCAGTGTCTTTTTCCGCAACTTCGCGCTCACCATACTCGGGCTGCTGACCGTGCAGATCAGCCTGGGAATCAGTAATGTGGTGTTCGCGGTACCGCTGGTGGTGGCGGTGGCCCACAACTTCGGCGCGGTGGTGTTGCTGGTGTCGCTGATGTTGTTTATCCGCGCCATCAATGTGAAATGCGCCGCCCGCCACCCGCAATCCGAGGAGAGTGCGCTTTGAGCGAGAAATCCGCCGTAAGCGAACAGAACAACAGCACGCCGCACTGGCGAGACTACCTGGCGCTGACCAAGCCCGGCGTGGTGATGCTGCTGATGGTCACAGCGGTGGCCGGCATGTTCCTGGCCACGGACCCGCCGGGCATGGTGCCGCTGTCGACCTTTATTCCCGCGTTCGCCGGCCTCTACCTGGCGATGATGGCATCGGCGGCGATCAACCAGATCATGGATCAGAAGATCGACGCGATCATGAAGCGCACCGAGAAACGGCCGCTGGTGGCGGGCAAGCTGTCGCCCAAGGCGGCGATCACCTTCGCGGTGGCGCTGGCGCTGGCCTCCATGGCGATGCTGTATTTCCTGGTCAACCCGCTCACCGCCGGGCTCACCCTGTTTGGCTTCGTCGGTTACGCCTTCGTCTATACCCTGTACCTGAAACGGGCCACCCCGCAGAACATCGTGATCGGCGGCATCGCCGGCGCCATCCCGCCACTGCTGGGCTGGACCGCGGTAACCAACGAACTGCACCCCTACGCCTGGTTGCTGGTGCTGATCATCTTCGTGTGGACGCCGCCGCATTTCTGGGCGCTGGCGATCCACCGCGCCGACGAGTACGCCAAGGCCGACGTGCCGATGCTGCCGGTGACCCACGGCATTCCCTTCACCCGGGAATCGGTGCTCTATTACACCATTCTGTTGTTCATCTGCTCGCTGCTGCCCTACCTCACCGGCATGAGCGGTCTGATCTACCTGGTCAGCGCGGTGATTCTCAGCGGCATCTTCCTGGTGCACGCGGTGCGCCTGCGCTTCAGCAAGGACCCGAAGCTGCCGATGAAAACCTTCGGCTATTCGATCGTCTACCTGTTCGTGCTGTTCACCGCCCTGCTGGTTGACCACTACATCCCGGTTCACCCACTGGCCGCTTGACGAAAAACGCGCCCCGGTATCCAATCCCATGGCCAATACATAAAGGGGAAGGGAACCATGGGGACCTGGTTGTTTTTCGGCGTACTGATCGCCATCGGCGTCGGGCTGGTGGTGATTTACAACCGTCTGGTGAGCCTTAAGAACCGCTTTAAGAACGCGTTCGCGCAGATCGACGTGCAGCTCCAACGGCGCCACGATCTGATACCCAATCTGGTGGAAACCGCCAAGGCCTACATGGACCATGAGCGGGAAACCCTGTCGCGGGTCACCGAGGCCCGCAATCAGGCCGAAGGCGCGCGCCGCGATGCCGCCGCCGACCCCGAGGACGGCGCCGCCATCGGCCGGCTCGGCCGGGCCGAATCGCTGCTTTCCGGCAGCCTGTCGCGTCTGCTGGCGGTGAGCGAAAACTACCCGGACCTCAAGGCCAACCAGACCATGGCCGAGTTGATGGAAGCGCTGAGCAGCACGGAAAACCGCATCGGTTTCGCCCGCCAAGCCTTCAACGACGCGGTGATGCATTACAACACCTACCGGGAACAGTTCCCCAATAACCTGGTCAGCGGCTTGTTCGGGCCGTTCCGAGCCGCGGAGCTGCTGGAGATCGACGACCCGCAGGCGCGTCAGGCGGTGAACGTCAGCTTCTGACCCCACGCCCATGAACTTCTTCCAACATCAGGAACGGGCCCGGCGGCGCACGCTGCTGCTGGCGGGCTACTTCGTGCTTGCGCTGGCCGCCATGGTGGCGGCGGTGAACCTGGCATGTTGGCTGGCCTGGCAATGGTGGCCGATGCCGGGGGCGACCGGGAGCTGGTTCGCCAGCGATGCGTTCTGGTGGGTCACGCTGGGCACCCTGGCGCTGCTGCTGGCCGGCTCGCTGCACAAGGCCTGGCAGCTGCGCCACGGCGGTGAGAGCCTGGCGGCGCTGCTCGGCGCCCGGGAAATCGCCAGCCACAGCGCCGACCCGGCCGAGCGCCGCCTGCGCAACGTGGTCGAGGAAATGAGCCTGGCCGCCGGCACCATCATGCCGCGCGCCTATGTGCTGCCCGACGAAGCCGGCATCAATGCGTTCGTGGCCGGCGCCACGCCGTCGCGGGCGGTGCTGGTGGTCACCGAAGGCGCCCTGGCGCAACTGGACCGGGACGAGCTGCAAGGGGTGGTGGCCCATGAGTTCAGCCATATTCTCAACGGCGATGTGCGCATCAACCTGCGCCTGATGGCGGTGCTCGCCGGCATTCTGACGGTGGGCAAAGTGGGCGAGTTCCTGCTTCATATGTCGCCCACCAGCGACCGCCGCCGAAACGGCGGCCTGCTGATTCTCGCCGGCCTGGTGCTGATGGCCATCGGCTACGCCGGCCTGTTTTTCGGACGTTTGATCAAGGCGGCGATTTCCCGCCAGCGGGAGCGGCTGGCGGACGCCAGCGCGGTGCAGTTCACCCGGCAGCCGGCGGGCCTGGCCGGCGCGCTGATCAAGATACGCAACGGCAACGGCTCGCACCTGCGCAGTGTGCACGCCGAGGATCTGAGTCATATGGGGTTCGCGGAAACCCTGGCGTTTCGCCTGCGCCGCCTGCTCGCCACCCACCCCACCCTGGACCAGAGGCTGCACGCGCTGGGCCCCCACTGGACGGCCCGCGCCCGGGTGCGGGCCCGGGCCACGTCATCACCCTCACCCTCGCCCGCCCCCTCGGAACGCATCGGCCGCCTGGACGATGACAACCTGGGCTACGCCCGCACCCTTGTGGACGCTCTGCCCGCCGGCTTGTACCAGGCCCTGCACGCCCAGGAAGGCGCGGAATGCGTGCTCTATGCCCTGGCCTTGGGCGACACGCCGCCGCCGTCGGCGTTACGCCGTGGGCGGCGCGCCGCGCTGGTCGATCAGGTCGGCGCCCTGGGCACCCGCCTGCGCCTGCCGCTGCTCGACCTGTCGCTGGCGACCCTGCGTCAGGCCCCGCCGGAGCGCCGCCCGGTAATCCTGAATCAGCTGCGCGCCCTCACCCGGCGGCGCCGCGACCATGACCTGCTGTGCTGGGCGCTCACCGCCATCGCCGAACGCCAGCTGGCCGCGCCGCATCGCGCCCTGCCACGGCCCGACATCCACCGCCTGGCGGCGGTGGCCAACGACATTCAGGTGGTGTTCTCGGCATTGGCCTGGGCCGGTGACTCGGCCCGGGGCACCGCCCTGGACGGCTTCCAGCGTGCCACCCACGGCCTGCTTCCGGCGGGCCGCCTGCTGCTGGCCCCGGAGCGCTGCGCACCGAACCGTCTGGATCCGGCCATCGCCCGGCTGGCGCGGCTGACACCGCTGCTCAAAGCGCCGTTGATCGATGCCGCCGCCGACCTGGTGCTGGCCGACGCCCGGGTGCAGGTGGCGGAGGCGGAGCTGCTGCGGGCCCTGTGCACGCTGCTCGACAGCCCCATGCCGCCGCTTTTTCCATCCAAAGACTGATACCCAAACCCGGCTATAGCCGCTAAAAAGGGGCTATTTCCCAGGGTTGGTTAGTTTTTAAACTGTGATAGAGTTCGCATTGCCGGCTCTGGGGGAGCCGGTGGAACGGCGGTTCGGGGGAACCGTCGCGAGGGATACTGGGAGACAAACATCATGGAGATTACCAAGAACAGCCACCGCAACACCTGGCAAGCGGTTCATGAAACCACCCTGGCCATCCGCGAGGGGCGCCTGGATCCGGCGCTCACCGATTGGCTGAGCCGGCAGGCCGTGCGCGTGGAAACCGCCCTGTTCGCCAGCGTGCGCCAATGCGACCAGCGTCTCTACATGGGCACCCTGGTGGACGAGAAAGGCCGGGTTCTGGAATATCTGGCCAACCTGGATCTGCCGGAGGACGACGCCCTGGATGACGTCACCGACGAACTGGGCCCCAAGTGTTCCTACCACCACCGCCACGATCCCTGCGATCCGGTCACCATGGCGTTGATGATACAGCGCGGTCAGGCGCCGGCGTTCGCCGCCCAGCCCGCTTAGAATATGCCCGCCCGGTACGGCAACAGACCGCGCGCCTCCTCCCGGTAAGCGTGCACGTGGCGCGCCTCGCGCTGACAGAAATCCGCCACCGCGTCCTGGAAGGCCGGTTCCGCCAGCCAGTGCAATGAGTAGGTCAGCACCGGCTCGAAACCGCGCAGAATCTTGTGCTCGCCCTGCACGCCGGGATCGAATTCCGCCAGCCCCCGCTCGATGGCGAACTCGATACCCTGGTAGTAGCAGACCTCGAAATGCAGAGCGTCGTACTCACGCACGCTGCCCCAGTAACGACCGTACAGCGCCCGATCATCGAACAGGTAGAGCCCGGCGGCCACCGGTTCGTCGCCGTCGCTGGCCACCACCAGCAGCACCTGGTCGCCGAGCTGCTCGGCAAGGCGGCGGAAAAACGCCTCGCTGAGATAGGGCAGCTGCCCACGCACCAGATAGGTGTTGGCGTAGCAGTGGAAAAAGAAACGCCAGCTTTGCGGATCGATGTCGGCGCCGGTCAGCCGGGTGACGGTGAGCCCCTGCTCGGCCACGCGCCGCCGTTCGCGGCGCACGCTTTTGCGTTTGCGGGAATTAAAACCGGCCAGGAAGGCGTCGAAATCCCGGTAGCCCCGGTTGAACCAGCGGAAGTGGCAGGCCTGCCGTTCCACCAGGGGCAGCTCGCTCAGCGCTTCCCGCGTGGCCTGATCCGGGAACAGCAGATGCCAGCCGCTGGCGCCCTGCTCGCGGATCCGTTCGCGCACCCCTTTCCACAGTTGCCGAGGCCGCCAGTCACCGCGCCAGCGCGGGCCAACCACCGGTGTGAACGGAATCGCGGTGACCAGCTTGGGGTAATAGGCCAGCCCGTTACGCTCATAGGCGTCCGCCCAGGCGAAATCAAAGACGTATTCGCCGCGCGAACCGTCACGGGCGTACATCGGCATCAGGGCATCGCCGTCACGCAAGTGACAAGGCCCCCAGCCACGGCTCGGGGTGGCGGCGCCGGTGTCTTGCAGGGCGTTAAGAAAGGCGTCGGTGAGAAAGGGAAACTCCATGGCGACAGGATACTGACCCGGGGGCGGCCAGGCGAGGCCAACGTGAACATGAGATTACCGTGCCGCTTCGTTACAATGGCGGCGCGGCGATAATGATAACGCGGGAGCCTCCCGAAGCCGCTTTCGAGTCACCAACAAGGTCCGTCGATCAATGAAAGTTTCAAAACCCCTGGCGGCGTTCTACGTCCTGGCCGCCCTTTTGCTTGCGTTACCCGGTGCCTGGCTGCTGTTCGCCCCGCATGCCTTCATTCTTTTTGTACACGGCGGCGATCAAACTCTGCTGGTGTCTCCCTTGCTCAGCCAGCAAACCGGTCTGGGCCTGCTGCTGGCGGCGGCGGTGAATCTGGTCTGCCTGGCCGGCGGCCGCACGCGCAACGCCCTGCACGTGGCGGTGTTCTTCTATCTGGCCGGGCTGGTGGCCAGCCACGGCGCGCCGGTGTTCACCCTGGACGGCGCCTGGTTGTGGGCTCCGGTGCTGGTTTACCTGCTGCCACTGGCGCCCTGGGGCCGTCTGGCCCGGGACGGTCGCCGCCAGGGCGAGGTGAAGTGGTTCAACCCCAATAAGGGGTTCGGGTTTATTCTCGACGATAACGGCGAAGAAATTTTCGTCCACTTCAAGGCGGTGCGGAACGGCGGCCGCCGCAGCCTGCGCACCGGCACCCGCGTGCGCTTCGTGACCCGCGATTCGGATCGCGGCGAGCAAGCCGACGACGTGTACATTCAGCAATGACCCTGTCGTTACTCGACTGGAGCGTACTCCTGGCCTATCTGGCCGTGGTGCTGCTGATCGGGTTTTACTTCGCCCGCCGCAATACCAGCACCGAAGAGTATTTCGTCGGCGGGCGGCGCTTCCGGGGCTGGGTGATCGGCTTGTCGCTGGTGGGCACCTCGATCAGCTCGATCACCTTTCTGGCCTACCCCGCTGACGCCTACAAGACCGGCTGGCTGCGCTATCTGCCCAATCTGGCACTGCCGGTGGCGTTGTTCGTGGCGGCCTATGTGTTCCTGCCGTTCTTCCGGCGCGGCAATATGACCAGCGCCTATGAATTTCTGGAGCAGCGCTTCGGCCCCAGTGTGCGGGTGTACGGGGCACTGGCGTTCATCGTCGCCCAGTTGGTGCGGCTGGCGATGATCCTGTGGCTGCTGTCGTTGCTGATCCAGCAACTGGTGGACGTGACGCCCGCCACCGCGATCATCGGCGCCGGCCTGTTCGTCGGCCTCTACACCATTGTCGGCGGCATCGACGCGGTGATCTGGACCGACGTGCTGCAAACCGTGGTGCTGATGATCGGCGGGCTGTTGTGCATCTGGGTGGTGGTGGAAGCGCTGCCCGGCGGTCTGGGGCAGGTATTCCGGGAAGCCTCGGCGGCGGGCAAGTTCGCGCTGGCGGAGTTCGAGAACGGCACCCCGCAACCGGTGCGCTGGCAGCCGTCACTGAGTGAGAAAACCGTCACCATGATGCTGCTGATCGGCCTGACCAACTGGCTGACCGAATACTCCAGCAACCAGAACACCGTGCAACGCTACTGCGCCTCGCGCTCCATGAAAGAGGCACGCCGGGGTTTATGGGTTTACCTGTTCACCGCGCTGCCGGTGTGGGCGTTTTATATGTTGCTGGGCACCGCCCTGTGGGTGTTCTTCCAGCACTACCCCGACCCCACCGCCGTGGCGGTGCTCACCGGGGAGGCCCGGGCCGAATCCATCATGCCCTGGTTCATCACCGAGTATCTGCCGTCCGGTATCGCCGGCCTGGTGGTGGCGGCGGCGCTGGCGGCGGCGATGAGTTCCCTGGATTCCAGCATCAATTCGGTGAGCACGGTATCGATCGTCGATCTGTACCGGCGTCATCTGCGCACCGGGCTCAGCGACCGCCATTACCTGCGGGTGGCGCGCACCGTGGCGGCGCTGGTGACTGTGTTGATGATCGTCGGCGCGCTGTGGCTCAACGGCGCCAGCACCCATACGCTGCAGGACACCTCCACGATTCTGGTGTCGCTGTTCGGCGGCGGCATGCTGGGGTTGTATCTGCTCGGCTTCCTGACCCGCGCCGGGGACGCGCGCGCCGCTTGGTGTGGCATCGGCATGACATTGCTGTTCACCGGCTGGACGGTGCTCACCAACAAAGGCCTGATGCCGGCGGCGCTGAGCGCGCCGTTAGACCTCTACTACACCGGCTTGATCGGCAACCTGGTGATGTTCCTGGTGGGCTACGGCATGGCCCGCCTGCTCGGCCGCCGCCCGGCGGCGGCCTGAGGCGGTACCGGAAGGCTCAGGAGCGGGAACCGGCGGGTTCGGAGGCGGGCTGACTGGCGTCATCAGCGGTGGCGAGCGCCTGACGGCTGACGGCGCGCACGTCCCGGCGCACCACCAGCCGGTCACGCACCAGCCAGCCGGTGGCCCAGAACACCAACCAGGGGTCGATCAGGTAATCCCAGAGATTATCCGAGTGCAGCAGGTTGAAGTAGAACGCGCCCTGGGCCGCGATCAACACCACGCAAGGGGCGTAGGCCCGGTTCATCCAGGCGAACAGGCCGATCAGCAGTAACACGCTGCTGAACAGGATGTCACCGAAGCCCAGCGCGTACGGGTCGGCATAGCTGGACCCCAGGCTCATGGGATAAAAGAACAGCGCCAGCGCCACCAGCATCAGGCACACCGCCCGCAACTGCCCCACCGGCAACCAGTAACGGCCACGAAGGCGGTGCTGAATGGCGGCCAGCGCGAGCAGCCCCGAAGTAATGCTCAGGTGGCTGAGGTAACTCATTGCCCAGCCGGCCAGCCCCACCGGAAACGGCAACATCGCCCACACCACCAGCGCGGCGGCCAGCCCGCCCCGCACCGGCAACGGCAGGCGGGCGCTCAAGCGCAGCCAGATGGCCGCCAACACCAGGGCACAGATAAGGCTAGAAATCACCGGCTGTTCCTCCCAATAACGGCTGGCTGTCGGGCAGCCAGGCGTGGCGAATCGCGGATTTATTCCAAGTGTAGAGGATATGCACGTCGCCGTTGGCGGCCTGAATCACATACGGATAGTCATACTGAAACTCGCAGCCCTTTTCCGCGCACTTGTTGCGCGCCACGCGTTGACGCAACAGCGCCGGGCTTTCGGTCTCCAGGGTGCCGGCCACTTCCTCGGAAATCATTTCCATGTACTGGGTCCGCGGCACGTTGCCTTCCCGCCATTGCGCCCGGTTATGGAAGAAATAGCGCCCGGACCAGGTCTTGCCGCCATCATGGGTTTCACGCAGGCAAAGATCGTCGCGCTCCATGGGGTTGCAGTTGGCCACCAGCAGCCAGTGCCCCGGCGACAGCACCACGCCGCCCACCGCCGACGAGGGGTTCTGCAACTGGGACGGGCGCAGCGGCGACCAGTCACCGCCACCGTCACGGGTTTCGCTGCGGTACAGGAAGCCCGGGTGGGTATCGGTTTCATTGCGCAGGAAGGCGGTGGCGCGTTTCGGTCCGTCCACCAGCACCAGCGGCTGAATCGCCTTACGCCCGTGGCCGATACGCTCCTTATCGACGATCCGGTTATGCTCGTCCAGGCGCAGTATTTCGCCGAACTTGCCCACCATCTCGTGGTACACCGGCAAGCCCACGGTGCCGTCCTGGTAGCGGATCGGCGGGGTTTTCACCAGCGTGCTGATGTTCAGAAACGGGGAAGTGATCAGGGCTTCATCGAAACGCCAGGTGGCGCCCATGTCCTCGGACTCCAGCACCACCAGGCGGCTCGCCGCCCAACCGCCGAAGCTCACCGCCACCACGAACAGGCGCATGCGGCCATCGTCGTCCAGCACCGGCACGGCGTTGCCCAGCTTGCGCACATGGCGGCCCCACTGCAGGCGAATCTGCTCGCGGGTGACCACCCGCTCTTCCTCACTCCAGGCGCCCTTTTTCGGGTCGAAGATCGCCGAATGAATCGCCACGTCCGGGCCGCCTTCACGCTTGCCGGCGAACCAGAAGGCACGCAGACGACCGTCCGGCAGCGCCACCATGGAGGGCGCATGCACCATCGGCGTCTCGCCGTCGGAGGCGAAGCGCATCTGCCATTGACCGTTCAAACGGTCATGGCCGGGCACATAGTCCGGCTTGAATTCAGGCTTGGAGACCCGTTCCTGGTGTTCCGGCAGCACCGCCACGAAACTCACCAGCAATAAGGCGCCAAGCAACCAATGAAAAACACGTCTTGCCATGGGCATTCGGCATCCGTTTGTCAAGGTGCGAGCAAAGGAACGGAGTCTAACACCGGCCTGCGGGGATTACCCTACCCCGGCGAGGACAAGCGACCACGATGATGGCATAATGCATCTACGACTTTCGGGTGACTCTTATATGCAAACCTCTCTCCGGGCAATCCCCTACCTGGTGCTGTTGGCGGCCTTGCTGGCCGCCGGGCGGCTCCCCGCCCAGGCCGGCGCCTGGCAGCTGGTCAGCGACCGCAACGGCATTCAGGTCTACATGCAGCCTGGAGACCGGACGCCGCTGAAGACGTTCCGCGGCGTGACCCGCCTCGCGCTTGCCGACGAGTACGCCATGGTGGCCCTGCTCAACGACTACCAGGCCTACCCGGACTGGCTGCACTTCGTGGACAACGCGCGGGAACTGGGCCGCAGCAACCAGCAGGTGCGCCAACTGCACTTCACCACGCTGCTGCCCTGGCCACTGGCCGACCGGGAAGCGGTGCTGCAGACCCGGGTGATCCAGGGGGACGGCCCGGACGGCAAGGAAGTGGTGGTGGATCTCAGCAACCGGCCGGACCTGCTGCCGCCCGACCCGGATTACGTACGCTTTCCGCATATGGAAGGCATGCTGCGCTTCCGCCGTGTGGCGCAGGACCAGGTGGAAGTGGTGTACCAGCTGGAGATGAACCCGGGCGGGTACATCCCCGCCTGGCTGGCCAATATTCTGCTGCGCGACGCCCCGTACTTCACCCTGGAGCGGCTGCGCCGGGTGGTGCACCGCGCCGAATACCAGGGCCACTATTACGACTGGCTGGACCTGCGCGGCCCGGGCCGCCCGGAGCCGCTGAAAAACGTAACAAAAAACCCCTGACACCTGTCATATTCGGCCCTTTTCGCTACCATTGACGTGGTTTTTCTCGATGCCGACCAGGCGGAGACCACTGGCATGGTGAACGCGCTTTTCTTTATCTACTCCTGGTTTATTTTCGTGCCGCTGATGCTGCTGGCCACGGTACTGGCCGGCGCCGTCTGCCTGTGCCTGGTACCGTTTCTCGGCCCGCGCCGGGTGGCGCGCCTGAGTGCCGTGCCCTGGGCACGCCTGGGCCTGCTGCTCAGCGGTGTGCAGGTGCGCGTGCACGGCCTGGAAAACGTGGACCCGTCACGCAGCTATGTGATCGTCGCCAACCACCTCAGCCAGTACGACATCTGGGTGCTCTATGGCCACCTGGAGCAGGATTTCCGCTGGGTGATGAAACAGGAATTGCGGCGCGTGCCGGTGATCGGCGTGTGCTGCGCGATGCTCGGCCATGTGTTCATCGACCGCCGCGACCGGGCGTCCGCCCTGGCCAGCCTGGAGCAAGCCAAACGGCGCCTCACCGGCGGCACCAGCATCCTGTTTTTCCCGGAAGGCACCCGCAGCCGCGGCGGCGAGTTGCGTCCGTTCAAGAAAGGCGCCTTCCGCATGGCCCAGGACCTGGATCTGCCGATTCTGCCGGTCACGATTATCGGCACCCGGGAAATTCTGCCCGCGGATTCCCTGCGCATGCACCCCGGCACCGTGGACCTGACCCTGCATGCCCCGGTGGCCGTCACCGGCAAGGATGACGCCGCCGTGGAAGAGGCCATGGCTCGTAGCCGCGCCGCCATCGCCAGTGTCGGCGAAGGCTACCTGGAGCTGACCTGACGCCACCTTGTTACCCTGGCGTCGCCCGGCGCCGGCGACATGGCCAGCTTCGACGTTGGAATTGGCCCCTTTTGCATGCCCGATGCCGCTACACTCCGGCCATTCAGACGGAATCGGAACAGCAACCATGAAAGACTTCCAGAACAAAGTAGCAGTAATCACCGGCGCCGGCTCCGGCATCGGCCGGGCGCTGGCCCGGGATCTGGCCGCCGCCGGCGCCCGGCTGGCGCTCAGCGACGTCAATCAGGTCGGCCTGCAGGAAACCGCCGACAGCCTGGGGCTGGGCAGCGACCGGCTGATCACCGAAGCCTTCGACGTGGCCGACCGGGACGCCTTCTATGCCTTCGCCGAGCGCGTCACCGGCCATTTCGGCGCCGCCCATCTGGTGTTCAATAACGCCGGCGTCGCTCTCGGCGCCACCGTGGAAGACATGAGCTACGAAGACTTCGAATGGCTCATGGGCATCAATTTCTGGGGCGTGGTGTACGGCACCAAGGCGTTTCTGCCGCACTTGAAAGCGGCCGGCGAGGGGCACATTGTCAATGTATCCAGCGTGTTCGGCCTGATCGGCGTGCCCACCCAGTCGGCCTACAACGCCTCCAAGTTCGCGGTACGCGGCTTCACCGAAGCGCTGCGCCAGGAGCTGGAAATGGAAGGCGGCCGGGTGTCCTGCACCTCGGTGCATCCGGGCGGCATCAAAACCAATATCGCCCGCAACGCGCGCATGGGCGCCGGCGTCGAGAAAATCACCGGCGGTGACGTGGATAAGGCGCGCCGCGATTTCGAGAAGATGTTCCGAACCACGCCGGAAGAAGCCTCGCAGACCATTCTCAAGGGCGTGAAGGGCAACAAACGCCGGGTGCTGATCGGCTCCGACGCGCGTGCCATCGACAGCATGCAACGCCTGATGCCCACCGCCTACCAGCGTATTATGGTGGCCGGACAGAAGATGATGCGGAAATAATCATGAAGCCTTTCTCCCAGGCAGCCGAGAACAACAAGGGCCCGATCCTTGATGTATTGCGCGACTATCTCACTGCCGATGGCAATCTACTGGAAATCGGCGCCGGCACCGGGCAACACGCGGTATGGCTGGCGCCGCGTTTTCCCCGGGTGCGCTGGACGCCCAGCGAGGTACCGGAAAATCTGGACGGCCTGTCCCAATGGCTGGCCAGCGCCCCCAGCGACAACCTTGGCGATCCACTGGCCCTGGACGTGGAAGGCGACTGGCCGGACCAGGCCTACCACTACATCTTTACCGCCAACACCTTCCATATCGTGTCCCGCCCGCTGGTCGAACTCTGCATCCGCCGGGTCTGCGAGCGGTTGCTGCCGGACGGACGCTTCCTGGTGTACGGCCCGTTCAATTACCAGGGCACCTACACCAGCGACAGCAACCGTCAGTTCGATCTGTCCCTGAAAGCCCACGATATCGCCATGGGCATCCGCGACCAGGAGTGGGTGGTGCAACGCTTCGCCGAACACGGCCGCGAGCTGATCGGCGACCACGCCATGCCGGCCAACAACCGCATTCTCGTATTCGGCTGAAGAACCGGCTGAGACACAACCCGAGATTCCTCTGACAGTGCTGCCCGCTTTTTATACACTAGGTGCCCGTTCCCATGGCCGGGCCGTTTTCCGCAGCACCCAAACCGAGCGAATCGATGCAAAACGAAACCACCAGCGAATGGAGCCTGGAGCAGTTTCAGGTCCCGGAAAAAGAAGGCGAAACCCGCTTCCACGACTTTGATCTGGAGCCGGCCCTGATGCACGGCATCGCGGACGCCGGTTTTCAGTATTGCACGCCGATCCAGGCCCAGGTGCTGACCCACGCCCTGGCCGGCGCCGACACCATCGGTCGGGCGCAGACCGGCACCGGCAAGACCGCCGCCTTCCTGATCACCATCATCAACGATCTGCTGCGCCACCCGATCACGGTGCCGCGCTACGCCGGCGAGCCTCGGGCGCTGATCGTCGCGCCCACCCGCGAGTTGGCGATGCAGATCGAGAAGGACGCCAAGCTGCTGGCCCACCACACCGACCTGCAGGTGATGAGCGTGGTCGGCGGCATGAACTTCAACCGCCAGCAGGAGCGCCTGCAAAGCCGGCTGATCGACATTCTGGTGGCGACCCCAGGGCGCCTGCTGGATTTCGCCAAACGCCGCGACCTGTGGCTGGACCGGGTGGAAGCGCTGGTACTCGACGAAGCGGACCGGATGCTGGACATGGGCTTCATCCCCGACGTCAAACGCATCGTCAACATGACCCCGAACACCCGCTACCGGCAGACGCAGTTGTTCTCCGCCACCTTTAACGACGACGTAATGAACCTGGCCGGCCGCTGGACCGAGGCCGCCCAGGTGGTGGAAATCGAACCCACCCAGGTGACCACCGACACCGTCGACCAGAAGGTCTACATCACCGCCACCCAGGACAAGTTCAACCTGCTCTACAACCTGATCACCCGGGAAAACATGTCGAAAGTGATCGTGTTCGCCAACCGCCGCGACATCACCCGGCGGCTCAACGACCGGCTGCACAAGAAGGGCCTGAACGTGTCGCTGATCTCCGGCGACGTACCTCAGAACCAGCGCATGAAGACTCTGGAACGATTCCGTGCCGGCGATCTGCAGGTGTTGATCGCCACCGACGTGGCCGGCCGCGGCATTCATATCGAAGGCGTGTCCCACGTGATCAACTACAACCTGCCGGAAGACCCGGAGGACTACGTCCACCGCATTGGCCGCACCGGCCGCGCTGGCGCCAGCGGCGTATCGATCAGCTTTGCCTGCGAAGACGACGCCTTTCTACTGCCCCAGCTGGAGCAGGCCATCGGCATGAAACTCAACTGCGTACACCCGGAAACCGCGCTGGTCGCCGACCAGTAGCCCCGGAAGGGAGCATCCCATGGCGGAACGCATTACCCCGGAAGAAGGGGTTATCAAACTGCAAAGCGGCGAGACTCTGTTCGTGGACGTCCGCGACCCGGCCAGCCACCAGGAAGCCCGCATCCCCGGCGCCCTGCTGCTCAACCAGACCAACCTGGAAGACTTCCTCGCCACCACCGACCGCCAGCAACCGCTGGTGGTGTACTGCTACCACGGCCATTCCAGCCAGGGCGCCAGCGATTATCTGGCGGAGCAGGGTTTCAACGCCGTGGTAAGCCTCGACGGCGGCTTTGAACACTGGCGCCAGGCCCACCCCGAACACGTGGACAGCGATTAGCACCAGCGCCACCCCCCGCCGGCGCGATAGCTGCGTCCGGGCTGCATTGATTGGCGCATCATGGGCACCGATGACATCCCGCGATTAAGAAGAGGAACGCCATGAACGCAGCCCAACTGGCCGACGCGCTCAAACACGCCCATGTGGAACACGCCCGCCTGCGCCTGCAGGAAAAAAACTACTGGCAACAGCAACTGGACGACGGCGTTAAAGCGCTGGGCAAAACGCCGGTGGGCGCCCTGGTGGACCCGGACGCCCTGGCCAAGGTGGTGGACGACTGGCTGGCCAACGTGAACACCGCCCAGGGACTGCGGCCGGTGATCGTCGAGGTGAGCGAGGCGATTCTGGAACAGGCCGGCGACGACCCGGCCACGGTGGGCGAACTGCTGAACGAAGCACACTTCGAGGCCATCCTGGAACAGGCCCTGCGCCTGAAAACCCTGCGGGAAAAAGCCATCCACGCCTGCCTGAACCACCCCCTGGTCAGCGACATGGTCAGCGAGATGCTCTACACCGGCATCAAGAACTTCCTGCTGGAAGAAAACGTGCTCGCCAAACTGCCTGGCGTCAGCAGCATGATGAAACTGGGCCGCAAAAGCGTCGGCAAGGCCATGGGCGGGTTGGAAGACAGCATCCGCGACTACCTGCGCCACAACACCCGCGCCACCCTGAAAACCGGCGAGCAATGGCTCAACCGCCAGCTCACCGACCAGCGCATCGCCGAGCTGGCCCGCGACGGCTACCAGCGCCTGGCGCCGCTCAAGCCCGCGGACATCATCAAAACCGCGCCCAAGGGCCTGGCCGGCGACATCGCCACCCACGCCTGCGTTATCGGCGACGAGGCCGCGCGCCTGGACTACAGCCGCCGCCTGGTCGCCGCCGGCGTACACGCGGCGGTGCGGGCCCTGCTGGAAAAGGACCTGCCCGCCCTGCTCAAAGCCATGGGCACCACCCCCAAAAAACGCAGCCAGTCCCTGGCCCCCGCCCTCGCCACCGGCGCCGCCGTGCTCGACCAGCAGGGCGTGCTCACCCCCTGGCTCGAGCAAGCCGTCGGCGACTTCTACGACAGCGACGCCTGCAAGGACGTCCTCGAGAAAGCCCTGCCCTGATCGGAACTCCGTAGCCCGGCTCGGTCTTGCCGGCCGGCGGGATTCCAGAGACGGTGTTTGTGGTATCCCTAGAGAGCTCTCTGGGATCCTGCCGGGTGGCTGACGCCACCCTTTCGCGGGCAAGGCCCGCTCCCACAAACCCAGCTTCGTAGCAGCGCTTTGCGGCTCGCACCTAAGAGAGGTTCGGTCTCGGTGCCAGTGTCCAGGACTGTGTGAGGCAGGGAGCCGAACACAAGCCTACAGGGACGTATTTACGGCGGGTCCTGGACACTGGCACCGAGACCGAACCGGGCTACGGAGCCGCCGCCCGAAGCCCGCCGCAGCGCGTCCCCTACAACCAGGTTTCCGCATACTCCGCCAGCAGTGAGCGGGGCACCCCGTTGAGCTTCACGGAGCCGCCATAGACGAAGCCCTTGAAGCGCTCGGTCATATAGGTGAGCCCGGAACTGGTCGGCGACAGATAAGGCGTATCGATCTGCGCCAGGTTGCCCAGGCACACCACCTTGGAGCCCTCCCCCGCCCGCGTGATGATCGCCTTCATCTGGTGGGGCGTCAGGTTCTGGCTCTCGTCGATCAGAATCAGGGATTTCTGGAAGCTGCGGCCACGGATGTAGTTGAGCGCTTTGAACTGAATGTTGGCGCGCTCTTTCACGTACAGAATGCTGCCGGAGGGGTTCTCGTCGTTGAGGTGCAGCGCCTCGATGTTGTCGTTAATGGCGCCCAGCCAGGGGTCCATCTTCTCTTCCTCGGTGCCGGGCAGAAAGCCGTGCTCCTCCGCCAGCGGCGGCGTGGAGCGGGTGGCGATGATCTTGTTGAAACGCTTTTGCTCCACGGTCATTTCGATGGCGGCCGCCAGCGCCAGGATGGTTTTCCCCGAGCCCGCCGCGCCGGTCAGGGTGACCAGGTGAATGTCCGGGTCGAGCAGCAACTGCAGCGCCACCGCCTGTTGAATGTTCATCGGCCGCAAGCCCCACGCCTGCTGCTCCATCAGCGTTTCCGCCTTGTGATGGCGCAGCGTCACCACACCGCCCTCAACGCTGAGGATGCGGCCGACAAAGCCCTGCTCATCGAGAATGTACTGGTTGGGGTAGACTTCCTCGCCAAGGATATCGCCCACCACCAGGCCATGGGGCAGCCGGTGCAGTGTTTCCGCGCCCACCTGCTCGGTGTCCACCTCGGTAACCTGATCCCAGAACGAACCGGGCACTTCAAAGTAGCCGCGCGTGAGCTGCTTGATGTCCGACACCAGCTGGTCGTTGTGGTAGTCCTCCGAGTCGATGCCGCAGGCCCGCGCCTTGAGGCGCATGTTGATGTCCTTGGTGACCAGTACGTAGCGGGTGTCCGGGTCGGCCATCTTCATGGCCATCACATCGTTGATGATGCGGTTGTCGTTGAGATGGTCGGGCAGTGCCGAACCGCCGGCGCTGCCGCGCGGCATCAGCACGGTGAGCGTGCCCTGGGTATAGTTGCCCCGCCCGATGGGGATGCCCGCTTCCACTTCCGCCGGCGTCGCCTGGCCCAGCACCCGGTCGATCTGGCGAATGGCGGCGCGGCAATCCGCGGCGGTGTGCGACTTGCCGGTTTTCAGACGATCCAGTTCCTCCAGTACGGTCATGGGAATCGCCACCCGGTGCTCTTCGAAGTTGAGCAACGAGTTCGGGTCGTGGATCAGAACATTGGTATCAAGAACGTAGGTTTTCGGCGTGGTGTCGGGTTGCCCAAAGCGCTGGTCGGAAACGGAATGCAAGGTGGCCGCTCGCTCTTCCATGCGTATCCCCTATTTGCGTGACGTTAGGGCGGCGGGATACGGGCACGAGAGTGACGCCTGCTCCTGCCGCCGTTTACAGTGCTACCGGCGGTTGCTGGTTAGCTTTCAGCTTCGGATCGCGATCACTCCCGCAAGGGCGGGATGTAAATTACCATAACCCAGCTTTTCACAGCTGACAACGAGAGTCGTCAACGAATTAATGAGAGATCGTAATGCCATTGGAACACCCTGAAGTTCGCATGCCGCCGCCCCTGCTGCACCTGGGCGGCCTGTTGATCGGCTACGGCCTGGATCAGGCCCTGGGCTGGGCGTTGCCGGCGTTCACCGGCCGCCAGGGCATCGCCGCCACCCTGGCGTTGATCGCCATCGCGGTGTTGCTCACCGCCTTGCTGCAGCTGGCGCGCGCCCGTACCACGGTGATGCCGCACCGCCCCGCCAGTGCACTGATCACCGGCGGTGTGTTCCGGCTCAGCCGCAATCCAATTTATCTGGCGTTCGCGCTGTTGCATCTGGCCTGTGCGTTGAGCCTGGGCAGCCCGGGCATGCTGCTGATGCTGATCGCGGTGCTGTGGGTCATGCATAGCCACGTGATCGCCGCGGAAGAAGCTTTTCACGAACAGCGGTTCGGGGCGCAGTGGCAAGCGTATCGGCAACAGGTGCGGCGCTGGCTGTAAGCGGATCGGTGACCGTCCGGCGACGGTCCCGTTTAAGAAACTCCGGCGGCAGCAAGGTGCCGTCGAGCAGGGTCATGCGCGTGGAACCAAAATGCCCCGGTACGAAACCGCTCACCCGCACGTCCCGGGGCAGCCAGCCCAGCCGCCGGTAGAACTCGGCGACCAGTTCCGAACAGAACCAGCCGCGCCGGTCCGGCGGACGGGTGAACCCGGTGAGCAGATCGCGGACATTGCACCACAGGTAATTCTTATAGGGACGGTGCAGCAGGCGCGCCACCAGACGCCGGGCGAGGCGCTGACGCGCCTCACTGAGCGGCGGGCCGAGGCGGCGGCGCACCGCGACATCGCCGGCGTAGTTATCGAGTTTGCGCGCCAGGGGCACCAGGGTGACCCCGGCCACCGGCCGGCCCAGATGCAGGTCGGCGGAATCCCCGCCGCCGGCGGCTTCCAACACCAGCGGCTCGGGGTGGCCGGGCAATCGCACCACCAGCCCGATGTGGCTCCAGGGGCTGCGGGTGAAAACACGAATCACCGAACTGGTCGGTCCTCGGCCGGAAAACAGCAGCACATCGCCGGTTTCCAGGGACAACAGATTCAGGTCTTGAACATCGGTCACGGCAGCGGTCCGCAGGCCAGGCTCGAGGGCAAGCGTGACCGGGGCGGGTGACAGTGCGCTGACAGTTTGATCACGCTTGCGTGACCTTCGCGGCACCGGCGCATTGTCATAAAACCGTGACAGTGCGCCGTTAGTCTGGGCGTTCCGACAACGGCCGGACCTATGGAACAACACCTCTACCAGCTACAACGCCACCTGCCTGAGCAACTGCACCTGGATAACCTGATACGCCTGGGGGAACGGCACCTGCGCGTCACCGAGGTGTTGACCGTGCCGCAGGGCGACCTGCGCCTGCCGGTACGGGTGATCGAGATGGGCAGCCAGGCCGCCGGCGCTCCGGCGATCGGCTTTTTCGGCGGAGTGCACGGCGTCGAGCGGATCGGCACCCAGGTGATTCTGTCCTGGCTGCACAGCCTGATTCACCGCCTGCAGTGGGACGACCAGCTGCACCGGCGCCTGGAACATATCCGCTTGGTGTTCATGCCGATGGTCAACCCGGGCGGCGTCTGGCGGCGCACCCGCAGCAACCCCAACGGCGTCGACCTGATGCGCAACGCCCCGGTGGAAGCGGACGGCAAGGTGTCGTTTCTGGTCGGCGGCCAGCGCATCAGCCGGCACCTGCCCTGGTTCCGGGGCCGCGCCGGCGACCCCATGGAAGCGGAAGCGCAGGCGCTGGTGCGGGTGGTGGAAGAAAAGCTGCTGCGCGCGCCGGTGTCACTGAGCCTCGACTGCCACAGCGGCTTCGGCCGGCGCGACCGCATCTGGTGCAGCTACGCGCGCACCCACCAGCCGATCGCCCACCTGGCCGAAGTGTATCGGCTCAAGCAGGTACTGGAGACCACCTACCCGCACCATCATCCCTACCTGATTGAACCCCAGTCGCTGAACTACACCACCCACGGCGACCTCTGGGACTATCTCTACGACCGCGCCCGCGAACAGCACCCGGAAAAAGTGTTCCTGCCGTTCACCCTGGAAATGGGGTCCTGGCTGTGGGTGCGTAAAAACCCCCGGCAGATGCTGGATTTCTTCGGCTTCTTTAATCCGGTGATCGGCCACCGCCACGACCGCGTGCTGCGCCAGCATCTGCCGTTGCTGGAATTTCTCACCGCGCTCACCGCCAACGCCGGCAACTGGCTGCCCACCGGCGCCCGCCGGGAAGCGCTCACTCGCCAGGCCATTGCCCACTGGTTCGGCGACGATCCCGCCTAGCTCCCTGGTGGTCCTATTCTTGCAGCCCTACACTGGCGATATTCATTCAGAGGACCTGTCATTATGAAAAAAACGCTATTGCTTCTGCCCGCCCTGATGCTCGCGGGCTGCCAGATGCTCAATTACCAGGAACCCGCCGGCGGGGACACCGCCGCCGTGGTGTTCACCGGCAACGAAGCGGCCCAGCCGGTGGTTTGCGTGCCCGGCCAGGGCTTCAAGGACACCAAGACCTCTCTGGCGGTAAAGCCCTGGGACACCAACGCCTTCAATGAGCTGTTCAGCGCCATGAAAAAAGCCGAGCAAGTGCCGGTTACCGTGGCCGCCGACGGCCAGACCCGCATCGGTGTGGTTTATAACGAACGCGACACCGACATGCGCCGCAACCACTGCCGCGTGGCGGTACAGTTCAACGCCCGCGCCGGCGCCCGCTACCAGGCCCACTTCACCCGCAACGAGGCCGGCCAGTGCGGCTTGGAAGTGCGCGGCGAGGAAGGCGTGCAGGCCGACGCGGTGCCGGTGGGCTGGGACTGCCCCTGATGAAAGCGCCGTTTTGGTGCAAGGCACCGAAATGGCGCATCCGCCCTCCTCTCTTTACCTGATTTTACTCTTCCCTCTTTCCCCCTCTCCCTCTAAACCCCTGAAAAATCAGGGGTTTTCATTTTTGGCACGCTCCCTGCTTTATACCGATACGAGCCTCCCAGGCCGGTGCGCCAGGAGCGCACAAACCACAGAACATTTGTTATTTGCAAAGAGGGTTGCACATGAAACACGTATCTGGGATCAAAAAGACCGTTCTGGCCGCCAGCGTGGCCGCCACCATGGCAGCAGGCCTGGCCGCTCCTTCCATTGCCGTTGCTGAAGTCAGCGGCACCGTTGGCGTTTCCAACATGTACTTCTGGCGTGGTCAGGACCTCACCGAGGGCAATGCCCAGGTGTTCGGTAGCCTGGATTACGCGCACTCCACGGGCCTGTACGCCGGTATCTGGGGCAGCTCCGAACTGGGCGGCACCGAATACGACCTGTACGCCGGTTACGCGGGCTCCCTGGGCGATTTCAGCTATGACATCGCTTACGTGGACTACAACTACCCGAACTCCGGTGAGTACGCCGGTGAATACCGCGACCTGCAGGAAGTGATCCTGAGCCTGGGCTTCGCCGGCTTCAGCGCCGCCGGTTACTTCGGCGTGGGCGACTACGGCCGCGGTGACGACTCCGTGGAAAACGAAGACAACTACTTCACCGTGGGCTACAGCTACGACAAGTACGGCATCACCGTGGGCACCTGGGACTTCGACGCCGAAGACACCAACTACACCCACGTGGATCTGAGCTACGCACTCACCGATGAGCTGGGCTTCACCGTTTCCAAGGTGGTGGACGCTGATGACCTGTCCGCGATGGAAGACAACGACGACGCGCTGTTCGTAGTGACCTACGCCCTGTCTTTCTAAGGGCGCCAAGAACACGGGGCGGGCGCTCTCCCCCCGCCCCTTATTTTCGCACCGTGGGGCCCTCCCTGGTCCTCGCTGGAAACGCAAGCAGGCCCCACGGTGTTTTTTAGACGACTCCTGTCCTAATCAAAGTACGTCACCAATACATCGTGATCGGACACCACCTCGGTGCCGTCACCGCCGTACAAGCGATCATAGCGCCCGGCGTTGCCCCGGCTGATCGCCACGCCCCGCAAATTCCCTTTGAGTGCCTCCGACAGCCAGACGTAATCCAGCGTCTGCGGCCGGCAACGGTGACGATAACTGTAGCGTTCCGCTTTTTTCACTCTGTCCCAGCTGTTGTACAGCCCGCTCGCCGCCATCACCGTCCACGGCTCACTGAAAGCGCCGCTGTCCGGCGCGCTGTTGAAGTCCCCGACCACCGCCAAGGCCTGATCACTCCCGGCCCGCGACCACTGCGCCAGCCCGGTCGCCTGGCGGCGCCGTTTCTCCGCCACCCAGGCTTTCTCGCCAAGGCCGTTGGCGCTGCGCAGGTGCACGATGACCAGGGTCATGTCGCGGGGCGCGGTCAGGGTGACGGCCAGCGGCGGGCGGCTGAACAGCGGCTGGCCCCGGAAGCGCTGGTCGGCGAACAAAACACGGACATCGGCGACTTCCGCCGGCGCCCGGTGCAGCAGCGCCACGTCCATGCCCGCCGGGTCGTGGCCTTCCAGCAGCAGCGCCCGGTAACGGGGCCCACCCTGGGCGGTCACGCGCTGGGCGAGCTGTTCCAGGATGGCGAGGTTCTCCACCTCCTGCACCGCCAGCAGCACCGGCGCCTTGAGGGTGTCGACGATATAGCCGGCCAGGGCATCCAGGCGCGCCTGATAGACGGCATCGTCCAAGGGCCGGTCGATGGGGCTGTTCTTTTCGGTGTCGCGCAGGCGCCAGAGATTGAAGGTGGCCAGGCTCCATTGCCCCTCGGCGGCGGTGGGCACCGCCCGGGGCGCGGCCAGGTCGCGGCAGTCGGCGGCGGCCGGCCCGGCGGCCAGGGCGCCGAGCAGCAGCCAGAGCGCGGCGCCGCGTCGGGAAGTCACCCGTTCAGGGCGCGTTGTGGCGCACCGGGAAGTCGGTGCAGAGGTCGTCATGGTTGGCGAACGTCAGGCACACCTCCACGCTTTCGCCGGCGCGCGGCACCTGGCTCAGTTTCATCAGCATCAGGTGCTTGCCGCCGGGGGCAAAGCGCACCCGGTCGCCGGGGTCGAGGCGCACACTGTCCAGGTGCACCATGCGCCGCTGGCCGTCTTCGCCGGTGCGGCTGTCGTGCAGCATGGCGCCGCCGGCGAAGGCCACGTCGGCGCCTTCCAGTTTCACCACCCGGTCGCCGCGATTACGGATCTCGAAATAGCCGGCCATGGTCGGCGAGACCGGCGGCACCGCGCGCAGCCAGGCGCCGCTGATTTCCAGGTCAGCGGCGGCGGCCGACGTGGCCGCCGCCAACAGGGCCGCCAGGGCCGCGGGCTTAAAGAAGGCTTTGAACATCATTGACCACCTCATCGATGTCGAAATCCGCCGGGTAGAGCTTGCGCACCCGGCCCTGCCGGTCCAGCAGGTAAATGTAATCACTGTGGGTGAAGTCGTAGGCCTCATCCTGGCCATCCGTCTTCAGGAATACCACCCCGTACTGCTCCGCCACCGCCTCGATCTCCGCGACGCTGCCGGTGAGGCCGATGATGTCGGCCTTGAACCAGGGCAGGTATTCGCGCAAGTGGGCGGGGGTGTCCCGTTCCGGGTCGAAGGTGATGAACACCGGCTGCACCGGCCCGGCGTCGCCCTGCTCGTCCAGATTGCGGTAGGCCTGGGCCACCCGCGCCAGCACCGCCGGGCAGATGTCCGGGCAGTGGGTGTAGCCGAAGAACAGAATCACCACCCGGTCTTCCAGGGACGACAACCGGAACGGTTCGCCATTGTGATCGGTGAGCGTGAAATCACCGCCAAGGCGGGTGTTCACCGGCAAATCGCTGCCGGGGTCGTCGCCGCAACCGGCCAGGGTCAAGGCCGCCAGCAGCAGCACGACCCCGCTTCGAATCCTCGTTTTCATCACCTCTCCCACGCACCGGGCGCCGTCCAAAACCGCGCCGTGGCGCGAACGGCGCTGATCATAGCGTTTCGGCGCCGCCGCTCCCAGCCCGCCGGCTGCGGCGATTCGCCGCGCCGGCGGGCCCTGGTGTCCAGAGGCGCCTTGCGGCGGTATAATTCGCGCCCGCCACATTTCCAACAGATAGGGCCGGCCGCGCGTCACGCCGCCCCAGAGGTCACGATCCATGGCACGCAAGCTCTTTATCCAGACCCACGGCTGCCAGATGAACGAGTACGACTCCACCCGCATGGTCGATCTGCTGGAGTCCACCCATAATCTGGAACCCACGGACAATCCGGAAGACGCGGATGTGCTGCTGCTCAACACCTGCTCGATCCGCGAGAAGGCCCAGGAAAAGGTGTTTCACCAGCTGGGCCGCTGGAAGCGCCTCAAGGAGCGCAATCCGGAGCTGATCATCGGCGTCGGCGGCTGCGTGGCCAGCCAGGAAGGCGAGGCGATCCGCGAGCGCGCGCCCTATGTGGACGTGGTGTTCGGCCCCCAGACGCTGCACCGCCTGCCCGGGCTGATTACCCAGGCGGCCAGCAGCCGTTCGCTGGCCATCGACGTGAGCTTCCCCGAGATCGAGAAGTTCGACAACCTGCCCGAGCCCAGCGTGGACGGCCCCAGCGCCTTCGTCTCGATCATGGAAGGCTGCTCCAAGTACTGCACCTTCTGCGTGGTGCCCTACACCCGGGGCGAGGAAGTGAGCCGCCCGGTACAGCCGGTGCTGGATGAGATCCGCCATCTGGCCGACATGGGCGTGCGCGAGATCAACCTGCTGGGCCAGAACGTGAACGCCTACCGGGGCCAGGGCGCCGGCGGCGAGACGCTGGATCTGGCCGACCTGATTCTGCTGATCCGTGATATCGACGGCATTGACCGCATCCGCTACACCACCAGCCACCCGGTGGAGTTCTCCGATGCGCTGATCCAGGTGTACGAGGAAGTGCCGGAGCTGGTCAGCCACCTGCACCTGCCGGTGCAGTCCGGCTCCGACCGCATTCTGGCGATGATGAAGCGCAACCACACGGTGCTGGAGTACAAATCCAAGCTGCGCAAGTTACGCCGCATCCGCCCGGATATTTCCTACAGCTCCGACTTCATCATCGGCTTCCCCGGCGAAACCGACGCCGACTTCGAGGCCACCATGAACCTGATCGGCGATATCGGCTTCGACACCTCGTTCAGCTTTATCTACAGCGCCCGTCCCGGCACGCCGGCGGCGGAGCTGCCCGACGACGTGCCGCTGGCGGTGAAGAAGGAGCGCCTGCGCATTCTGCAGCAGCGCCTCGGCCAGAACGCCCAGGACATCTCCCGCAAGATGGTGGGCACCACCCAGCGCATCCTGGTGGACGGCTTCTCCAAGAAAGACCCGGGCCAGCTCAAGGGCCGCACCGAGAACAACCGGGTGGTCAACTTCGCCTGCGACGACATCGACCTGATTGGTGATTTCGTCGACGTGGAGATCGTCGAGGCACTGCCCAACTCCCTGCGCGGCGGCTTGCCCGTCACGGCCTGATGTTCATATTGAAATTCAAAATCAATCTAGGCGACCTGTTTCATTAAACATTCGGTTATATAAACTAGGCCGCCTCATTGGCTTCGACGTTTAAGGAATAGCGGACATGCGTGTTTGGCTCTCTCTGATTCTGCTGGCCGTGACCTCCGCGGCCACCGCCCAGCAAACCATCCTGAACAGCTCCTACGATATCGCCCGGGAGCTGTTCCAGGCCTATAACCCGGAATTCCAGGCCTACTGGCAAGAGCAGACCGGTGAGGACATCACCATCAAGCAGTCCCACGCCGGCTCCTCCAAGCAGGCCCGCGCCATCCTCCAGGGGCTGGAAGCGGACGTAGTCACCTTCAACCAGGTGACCGACGTCAACGTGCTGCACGACAAGGGCAACCTGATTCCCGAGGACTGGAACGAACGGCTGCCCAACAACGCCAGCCCTTACTATTCCACCACCGCCTTCCTGGTGCGCAAGGGCAACCCCAAGAACATCCAGGGCTGGGACGATCTGGCCAAGGACGGGGTCGATGTGGTGTTCCCGAACCCCAAGACCTCCGGTAACGGCCGCTACACCTATCTGGCCGCCTGGATGGCCGCCGAGGAACGCTTCGACGGCGACGAGAAGAAAGTCCGCGATTACATGACCCGCTTCCTGGGCAACGTGGCGGTGTTCGACTCCGGCGGCCGCGGCGCCACCGTGACCTTCGCCGACCGTGAAATCGGCGACGTGCTGATCAGCTTTGAGTCGGAAGTGAACAACATCCGCAAGCAGTACGGCACCGGCGACTACGAAGTGGTGGTGCCGAAGACCTCGGTACTGGCGGAATTCCCGGTCAGCGTGGTGGATGACGTGGTCGACGAACGCGGCACCCGCGAGGTGGCCACCGCCTACCTGGAGCACCTCTACGACAAGGAGATCCAGCAGCTGCTGACCACCTTCAACTACCGCGTGCATCACCCGGAAGTGGTGAAAGCCACCGAAGACCAGTTCCCGCCGGTGAAGCTGCTTAAGGTGGAGGACTACTTCGGCTCCTGGCAGAACGCCCAGGACACCCACTTCGCCTCCGGCGGCGTGCTCGACGAACTGCAGGCGCAGGCGCGGAGCCGCTAATTTGGCCATCCTGCGCACCCGGCACTCGGTATTGCCCGGCTTCACGCTCAGCTTCGCGCTGAGCGTGTTGTTTATTTCGCTGGTGATTCTGGTGCCGCTGTCCGGGCTGGTGCTGCACGTCAGCGAGATGACCTGGGACCGCTACTGGTCGGTGATCACCAACCCGCGCAGCCTGGCCAGCTTCAAGGTCACCCTGCTGGCCGCCGCCGGCGCCAGCGCCATCAACGCGGTGGTGGGGTTATTGCTGGCCTGGGTGCTGGTGCGCTATCGCTTCCCCGGGCGCCGCGTGATGGACGCCCTGGTGGACCTGCCCTTCGCTCTGCCCACCGCCGTGGCCGGCCTGACGCTGTCGGCGCTGTTCGCCGCCAACGGCTGGCTGGGGCAGTGGTTCGAAGCGATCGGCATCCCGGTGGCCTACACGCCACTGGGTATCATGATCGCGATGAGTTTCACCAGCCTGCCGTTCGTGGTTCGCGCGGTGCAGCCGGTCCTGGAAGACCTGACCCCGGACGTAGAAGAAGCGGCCGCCACCCTGGGCGCCACGCCCATGGCATCGTTCTTCCGCGTGGTGCTGGCGCAGCTGATGCCGGCGCTGCTCACCGGCACCGCCCTGGCGTTTACCCGCAGCCTGGGCGAGTACGGCGCGGTGATCTTTATCGCCGGCAACATGCCGTTCGAAACCGAGATCATCTCGCTGCTGGTCAACATCCGCCTGGAAGAGTACGACTTCGCCGCCGCCAGCGCCCTCGCCTCGGTGATCCTGGGCGCCTCCCTGGTGCTGCTGTTCGGCATCCAGATGATACAGGGGCGAATGATCCGCCGCTGGCACGGAAGCTAAGAACACAGTTGATAGTTAACAGTTGATAGTTGATAGTTGATAGCTGCGCGGGATGGGCCCATGAGAGATGACCGCCGTGCCCGCGGGAACAGGCCTTGCCGGCCGCAGGCCGCGGGAAAGCCCACCAGCCCGCCCCAGTTAACTGTCAACTGTCCACTATCAACTCTCAACTGCTTTTTATAGCGCTACGGCGCGGCCGATAAACAGGACCGGTCCGGTGGGTCGGGGTTCCGGCGAGCCGCCCGGCGGTTCCAGGGTCAGTTCGAACAGCTGGCCGCTTTCCACACCGCCCACCTGCTCGGCGGGAATCACCAGGCTGCGGCCCGGCTCCACCAGCCCCAGGGAACGGGGGCCTTTGGCGTTGTTTTCCAGGGTCCAGAATTGCACGCTGCGGTCGGCGCGGTAATCCGCCTGCTGCACCAGCGGCGTCAGTTGCAGGTCGCCGTTGTCCGATACGGTGATCCGCCAGCCCGGCTGGGCCGCCTCGCCGGGCGCCTGCAGCACCACCGTATAGATCGGGGCCGGTTGGCGCAGCGGCCCCACCGCCAGCACCAGCGCCACCAGCAGGGCGGCGCTGGCGAAACGCCAGGTGGGGGTGCTCTGCCACAGGCCACGCCACCAAGGCACGGCGATGCCGGTTTCGCGGGCCAGCCGCCGCCACAGGCCGGGCGGCAAACGCGCCGGCTCCAACAGCTCGGCGGCGCCCACCCAGTGTTCGCGCCAGTACGCGGCCTGCCGCGCGGCCTGCTCGTCCTCCGCCAACCAGCGCTCGATCTCTACCGCCTGCTCGCCACGGTGCAGGCCAAGCACGTACTCGGCGATCAGCAGACGTTGTTCTTCCTGGTTATCGGGAATCATAGCCGCAGACACTCCTGAAGCCCTTTAAGCCCGGTGCGAACCCGGCTTTTGATGGTGCCCAGGGGCACCGCTAATGTTTCGGCAATCTGCTCGTACGTAAAGCCGTGGTAGAACGCCATCAATATCGGCCGGCGCCGGTCGCCCTGCAAACCACGCAAACACTCCTGCATGGCACGTCGCTGGTCGGATTGCATCGAACACTGCTCCGGGTTGGGCTCGGGGTCGGGCCAGTCGTCACCGGGCAGAGCCTCGGCCTCGTCACGCCCGGCGCGACGGTGTTGATTGATCAGTCGATAGCGCAGCAGCGCGTACAACCAGGCCCGGGCGCTGCCCTTTTCGGGCCGGAAGCGGGTGGCGTTCCGCCACACCTGCACGAAGGTATCCTGCAGCGCCTCTTCCGCCAGCCCGGGGTCGCCGGTAAGGCGGCGTGCCAGCGCCAGCATCCGGGGCGCTTCCAAGCGATACAGCCTTTGAAAGGCTGTGCCGTCGCCTCGAGCACAGGCCAGCAGTAAGACTGTGGCTTGCTCCAATTCGTGATTCGACTCGTCCATGGCATGTCCGGCGCGATGTGAATAAAACGCGATGGTCCGCCGCGCCACGAGAAGGATGTGTCAATGTCGGGCTACAAAGCCAGTTTTGTGGGAGCTTGCTCTGTGGGAACAGGCCTCTGGGAGCGGGCTTGTGGGAGCGGGCCCCGCCCGCGAAAGGGAGCGAAGCTCCCGGCAGGATCCCAGAGACCTCTCTAACACACGCACCAACAACGCCTCTGGCATCCTGCCGGCCGGCGTTGCCGGCCTTTCGCTTGCAGGCAAGCTCCCACAAAACTGGCTTCGTAGAACGCTTTGTTACTCACTCCTGGAAAGGAGCCGCCGCAAAGGCGGCTCCATTGGAGCTACGTACAGCTTACTCGGGCGCGCGGCCCAGGTAGTCGGCGATCAGGACCACGGATTCCGGCGCCGCCTGGGCGATGGAAGCGTCCGGGCTGACGTCGCCGCCGGCGGAGCTGAGGATGTTATCGAAACGCAGCACCATGCCCTGGGACTTTTCAGCCACATAGAGGTTGGCGCCATCGAAGGCGATGTCCACCGGGTTGCCGAGCATGGTGTTGCCGGCCGCGCCGTTGTCCTCGTCGTCGATGCGCACCGCCACGTTGGTGATGCCGTCGGCGCTGGAGGCGTTATCCAGCACGTACAGCTTGCCGTCGGTGGGGTTGGCGCCGCTACCCACGTCGGAGACGATCAGCTTGTCGCCGTCGGCCACGTGCACGATGCCGTGCAGGTTGGTGGGCGCCGCGAACGCGGTGCCGCCTTCCCCGGGGACGATGGTGCGGTCGGCGCCGCCGGCGCCACGGTCGGTGCTCAGATCGTCATAGACCGCCACGGTGCCGTCGGTGAGCGCCACGTACAGGCGGTCGCCTTCCGGGTCGTAGTCCAGATCCCAGGGCTGCACGGCGAGGTCGATGCTGAAGATCGGAGCGACGTTCCCGTCGGCCTGGGCGCCGAACACGCGCACGGAACCCGGCGCGCTGTTTTCGGTGACCAGCACCCAGCCCAGCTCGTCGGCGATGTCGAAGCCCTTGGGCGCGGTCAGGCCGGTGTTAGCGCCGGAGATCAGGCGGTCGCGGCTGACGTTGAAGCTTTCACCGTCGCGGCTCACGCCCACCCGGTTAAGCACGGCGATGCCGCTGTCGTAGGTGGCGTAGGCGTCGCCGGTCTGGTTGACGCTGATGCTTTCCACCGGCTGACCGACGGAGAAGTCGCGGGTCTGGGTGGTCAGGTCGGTGTTGTAGACCAGCACATCCGGGTCGGCGTTATCCGGGTCCGGGTTGCGGGTGACCATCACGCCGTTAATCGTCACGGAAGTGTCTTCCAGATCGGACAAGTCCGGCTGCACCGGGCTGTCAATCAACAGCGCCAGGGATTCCGGCTTGATGCTGTCGACGGTTTTGTCCGGCGCCACGTCACCGGAGGGGCCGCTGAACACGCCGCGGTAGACCAGAATGGCGTCGTTGGATTTTTCCGCGATGTAGGCGGTGCCGCCGTCGAGCACCAGGTCCACCGGGTTACCCAGCATGGTGGCCGGACCGTTGACGGTGCGGGCCGGGGTCACGGTGCCGTTGGCGGTGGAGGCGTTTTCGATCACGTACAGGCGGCCATCATCGGCGATGGCGGCGTCACCCACGTCGGTGATCACCAGCGTATCGCTGTCGGCGTCGTAGCCAATACCGTGGATGTTGGAGGTCATCCCGGCGCTGTCCGGGGTTATCACCCGGGCGCCACCAACGGAGAAGCCGTTGGCCACGTAATCGTCGGCCACCAGCACGGTGCCGTCGGTCATGGCCAGGAAGACGCGGTCGGCGGCTTCGTCGTAGGCCAGGTCCCAGGCGTTGCCGGCCAGTGCGGTGGACGCCAAGGGCGTAGCGCCCTGGCCGGCGGTCGTGCCGTACACCTCAATGGTGTTGCCGTTCACATTGGCGGCCATGATCAGGCCCGCCTGGTGGGCGATTGCCACGCCTTTCAGATTGGCGGAGCCGGTCGCAGTGTGGGAACGATCAAGCGTCGCCACCGGGCTGGCGCCGTCCTGGCGGTCGAGGAGTTTATGCAGGGTCTGGACGCTGCTGGGCACCGCGGTGTCGTCGGCGGCGTGCACGTTACCGAGCAGATCCAGCACGATGCCTTCGTTGGCGTCGGCGTTGAACGTGGACTGCACTTGCAGGCCGCTGTCGAGCTGGTCGATCTGGCCGACGCTGCCGCCGCCGTTATGCATCACCAGCAGGGGCGAATCCTGATTGCCGCCGTTGTTGTTGCCGGGAACGAAACTGCTGCCACCATTGCCACCACAGGCGGCCAGGGTCACGGCCAGCGCCAGCGGCGACAACCAATAAAGACCATTGGTATTTAAGTTCATGCTCTCTCTCCTTGCTTCATCATGAAGGGGGCGGCCGGAGGTCGCCCGAACCGGGAATCGAGATCCCGTAAGGGGATACCCGCGCTTGGCCGGCCCGGATGTAGCAAAACGTAACGTTTTGTAATCACGCGGAGAGAGCCGTGATCTAACGGCATGGCGAAAGGATATAAATGAGCGCTTTATTTTGCTGTTACGGAATATAGAATCATCACCTTCCGGCAGGCGCGCCCTGCCCGACCCGCTACATTAAGGAGCCCGCCGCTCATGTCCTCCGCCAACCGGCCCCACAAATGGCACCAATGGACGCTGGTCGCCGCCGCGTTCGCCGCCGTGGTGGTGTTGCTGGTGTTGCCGCTGGTGGTGATCTTCGCCGAGGCCTTCGCCCAGGGCGCCGGCATGGTGGCCAGCAACCTGACCAGCGGCGACATGATCGGCGCCATCCAGCTCACCGTGATCGTGGCGCTGATCACGGTGCCGGTGAATCTGGTGTTCGGCGTGCTGCTGGCCTGGTGCGTGACCCGCTACGAATTCCGCGGCCGCAAGCTGCTCAGCACCCTGATCGACATCCCGTTCGCCATGTCGCCGGTGGTCGCCGGCCTCTGCTATCTGGTGGTGTACGGTGGCCAGGGTCTGGTGGGCCAGTGGCTGGACGACCAGTTCGACGTGCAGTTGATGTTCGCGCTGCCGGGCATGGTGATGGTCACCGTGTTCGTCACCTGCCCCTATGTAGCGCGGGTGCTGATTCCGCTGATGCAGTCCCAGGGCACCGAGGAAGAGGAAGCGGCGATCCTGCTGGGCGCCTCCGGCTGGCAGGCGTTCTGGTACGTGACGCTGCCGAGAATCCGCTGGGCGCTGCTGTACGGCGTGGTACTCACCAACGCCCGGGCAGTGGGTGAGTTCGGCGCGGTGAGCGTGGTGTCCGGCCTGATCCGCGGCGAGACCCTGACCCTGCCGCTGCTGATCCAGATGCTCAACGAGGACTACAACACCGTGGGCGCCTTCACCGCCGCCGGCCTGCTGGCGGCCATGGCACTGGTCACCCTGCTTCTGAAAACCGTGCTGGAATGGCGCCAGAGCAGCAAACTGAACGCCGCCGAGGAGACCCTGACATGAGCATCCGCGTTGACGGCATCCGCAAGACCTTCGGCGGCTTCGCCGCACTGGATGACATTTCCCTGAACATGCCCCAGGGCGAGCTGGTGGGCCTGCTGGGTCCGTCCGGCTCCGGTAAGACCACCCTGCTGCGTATTATCGCCGGCCTGGAAAAACCGGACCAGGGCCGGGTGCTGTTCAACGAGCGCGACGTCACCACCCTGGACGTGCGCCACCGCAAGGTGGGCTTCGTATTCCAGCAGTACGCCCTGTTCCGCCACCTCACCGTGGCCGACAACGTGGCCTTCGGGCTGCGCATGTTGCCGCGCGGTCAGCGCCCCGGCCGCGACGCGGTGCGCGCCCGGGTCCGCGAGCTGCTGGAGCTGGTGCAGATGGACACCATGGCCGGCCGCTACCCGGCGCAGCTGTCCGGCGGCCAGAAGCAGCGCGTGGCGCTGGCCCGGGCGCTGGCCCTGGAACCGGAGGTGCTGCTGCTCGACGAACCCTTCGGCGCCCTGGACGCCAAGGTGCGCAAGGAGCTGCGCCGCTGGCTGCGGCACCTGCACGAGCAAATCTCGGTGACCAGCGTCTTCGTTACCCACGACCAGGAAGAGGCCATGGAAGTGTCCGACCAGGTGGTGGTGATGAGCCAGGGCCATATCGAGCAGATCGGCAGCCCGCTGACCGTCTACGAGCAGCCGGCCAGCCGCTTCGTGTTCGATTTTCTGGGCCATATCAACGCCCTGGAAGGCCTCTACGACGGCGCCGTCTGGCAGTCCGGCGAGGCGCGCCTGCGCCTGGACACCCATGGCGCCTGCCCGGACGGCGCCCTGACCCTGTACCTGCGCCCCCACGAGGCGACCCTGGCCAAGGCCCCGGCCGAACACGCCCACCTGCCGGTGAAACTGGCGGCGCGCAGCGTGTTCGGCGGCACCGTCACCCTGGAGCTGGAGCCGCGCGGCTGGGGCAGCGGCGTGCTGGAAGTGGAGCTGGACCGGGACACCTGGGCGGCCCTGGCGCCGGGCCGCGACGAGACCCTCTACCTGTTGCCGCGCAGCCTGCAGACGGTCACCTGCGACGGCGATCTGGGCCCGCGCGTGGCGCCCGCCTGAGCCAACCTGTCCGACAACCCGGTCACGGCGCTTGCCCCGACGCCGGGGGCCGGGCTAGAGTGCCGGCTGAGAGGGTTCCCCAGCGGGACCCTTGAGAGTATTCTGAATTCATCGCCAACAGCCCCAGGGGCCATCTCTCCCAACTTGGACACACCAGCCGCTTCCCAGCAAGTCAGTCTTGAACCCTACGACTCCCGCCGTCTGGCCAGCCTGTGCGGCCGTCTCGACGAGCATATCAAGCAGATCGCCGACCGCCTGCACGTGGACATCCGCAACCGCGGCAACCTGTTCCATCTGTCCGGCGACTCGCGGGCGGTACAGGCCGCCTCCTCGGTGCTCAATGACCTGTACGCCCAGACCGCCGACACCGAGGACCTGACCCCGGAAATGGTGCACCTGCATCTGCAGCAGTCGGAGCTGTCCGAGAAAGTCGACAACACGGTGGCGTTCCCCAGCGACGATGTGGTGATCCGCACCAAGCGCGTGCGCATCAAACCGCGCGGCGGCCACCAGCGTGAATACGTGAAAACGATCCGCCGCTTCGACATCAATTTCGGCATCGGCCCGGCGGGCACCGGCAAGACCTGGCTGGCGGTGGCCTGCGCGGTGGACGCGCTGGAAAAGTCCGAGGTGCAGCGCATTCTGCTGGTGCGCCCGGCGGTGGAGGCCGGCGAGAAGCTGGGCTTCCTGCCCGGCGATCTGGCGGAAAAGATCGACCCTTATTTGCGGCCGCTGTATGACGCCCTGTATGAAATGCTCGGCTTTGAGAAAGTGGCCAAGCTGATGGACCGGCTGGTGATCGAAGTGGCGCCGCTGGCCTATATGCGCGGGCGTACCCTGAACAACAGCTTCGTGATCCTCGACGAGGCGCAGAACACCACCCCGGAACAGATGAAGATGTTCCTGACCCGCATCGGCTTCGGCTCCAAGGCGGTGATCACCGGCGACGTGACCCAGGTGGACCTGCCGCGCCATCAGAAATCCGGGCTGGTCAACGCCCTGGAAGTGCTCGCCGGCGAACAGGAAATCGGCGTCACCCGTTTCGACAGCCGCGACGTGGTCCGCCACCCGCTGGTGCAACGCATAGTAGAGGCCTACGACCGTCATGAGCGGGATACCGACCCCCAACGTTGAAGTCCAGTGGGCCAGCGACGCCCCGGACGCCCCCGACGAAGCCGACTTACGCGCCTGGGCCGTTAAAGCCGTGGCGGTGGCCGGCGGCGTGGTCGGCGACATCACCCTGCGGGTGGTGGACGACGCGGAAATCCAGACCCTGAACCGGGAATACCGCGGCAAGGACAAGCCCACCAATGTGCTGTCCTTTCCCTTCGAAATGCCGGAAGGCCTGCCCGAGGACGCCTGCGCGCCGCTGCTCGGCGACATCGTCATCAGTGCCCCGGTGGTGCGCCGCGAGGCCGCCGAACAGCACAAACCCCTTGAAGCCCACTGGGCGCACATGGTCACCCATGGCGTGCTGCACTTGCTCGGCTTTGACCACATCGACGAGGACGACGCGGACGTGATGGAAGCCCTGGAAATCCGCGCCCTCGCCGAGCAGGGTTTCCCTGATCCCTACACCCTTTCCCATTCAAGCAAGGAGTTGCATCTCTAATGTCGGACGACTATTCCGATAATGGCACCAGCCGAAGTTGGCTGGAGCGCGTCGGCCAGTTCTTCACCTCCACCCCGGGGTCCCGGGACGAACTGCTGGACCTGATGCGCTCCATGCGCGACAGCGACATTATTGACGGCGACACCCTGGGCATCATCGAAGGCGCCATCTGTGTCAGCGAGATGCAGGTGCGCGAAATTCTGATCCCCCGTTCACAGATGGTCAGCATCCGTGCCTCCGACGACCCGCGCGACTTTCTGCCCACCATTATCGACTGCGCCCACAGCCGCTTCCCGGTGCTCGGCGACGACCCGGACGAAATCATCGGCATCCTGCTCGCCAAGGATCTGCTGGCGCTGATCCTGGAGCCGGCGCGCATGGAGCGTTTCGTGATCAAGGACCATGTGCGCTCGGCGATGGTGGTGCCGGAATCCAAGCGGCTGGATTCGCTGCTGCGCGAATTCCGCATCACCAAGAATCACATGGCCATCGTGGTTAACGAATACGGCGGCGTGGCCGGCCTGGTGACCATCGAGGACGTGCTGGAACAGATCGTCGGCGAAATCGAGGACGAACACGACATCGATGACGACGACTACCTGATCAAGGACCTGGAAGGCGACGACTTCACGGTCAAGGCGATCACCCCCATCGATGAATTCAACGAGCACTTCAAAACCCAGTACCGCGACGATGAATTCGACACCATCGGCGGCCTGGTGATGCAGGCCTTCGGCCATCTCCCGCAGCGGGAGGAATCGGTGGACATGGGGGACCTGCGCTTCACCGTGCTCAGCGCCGACGGCCGCACCATCCGTCTGCTGCGGGTGGCGCCTCTGGACGCGGACGGCGGGCGCGAAACCACGGACGGCTGATGACACCGCTGCGCTTCCTGGTACGCCGACGCAGTGCCTTCAACCAAATCACCCGGGGCCTGGATCTCAACCTGAGAGCCCGATTGCGCCAGGTGTTCTGCTGGTTGCTGGTGCTCACCGCGCTGCACACCACCGCGATGATGCTGTTCGAGGGGCTCCACTGGGGCGACGCCCTGTGGCTGACCCTCACCACCCTGACCACGGTGGGCTACGGCGACCTGTCGGCGGCCACCCCCGCCGGCCGGGTAGCCACCGTACTGCTGCTCTACGTGGCCGGCATCACCCTGCTGGCGCAGCTTGCCAGCGACTATATCGACCACCGCCTCAAGCGTAAGGAATACATGCTCAAAGGCCGCTGGAGATGGCAAATGCAAGACCACCTGGTAATCATCAACAGCCCCAAACACAGCCCGGCCCTGTACTTCGAACGTCTGGTGGAACAGCTGCACGCCACCGAACAGTTCGCCGAGATTCCGGTGTTGATTCTCACCGATGTGTTCCCCGACGGCCTGCCCGCCTCGCTGCGCGAACAGGGCGTGGTCCACTACCACGCCGAGTCCTCCGACCGGGACGCCCTGGAAGCGGTAAATCCGGACCGCGCCGAGGCGATTATCGTGCTGGCGCGGGACGAATACAGCCGCATCTCCGACAGCGTCACCCTGGACGTGATCCTGCAGCTCAAAGCGCTGTACGGCGACGCCCTGCCCTACACCGTGGCCGAATGCGTCCACGAGGATAACCGGCGCCGGGCCCTCAGCGTCGGCGCCAGCACCACCCTGCGCCCGGTGCGCGCCTACCCGGAAATGCTGGTGCGTTCACTGGTGGCGCCGGGCACCGAAAAAATCCTGGAAAACCTGTTCACCCACCACGACGACCACGCCATGCGCTACGCGGTGCCAGTGGAAAACGCGGTCTGGGCGGACGTGGCCTGCCGCCTGATGAACGCCGGCCTGGGGACGCTGATGGCCTACGTCGGCGACGACGAAACCGTGGTTTGCCACCCCGCCCACGACCACCAGTTCAGCGCCGACAGCCTGATCCTGATGGTGCGCGCGGAAGCGATTCCCTCCGAACAGGCGGTGCGAGACTGCCTGGTTGAATACACCGAATGACGTGACGCCTACCCCATTCGGGGGATGCAACAGCGCGGCGGACTGGTATTCTCTCCAATTGTAAAATCAGCTCCTCGGTCACTAATAACAACATCGTCAACGTGGCTCCTTCGACGCTCCGAATGGGCCAACGTCAAGGAGAGACGCCATGCGTTATTCAGGGTTCGCCGCACTGTTATTACTGCTGCTCGCCGGCTGCGCCACCCCACCGGCGGAAAACAAAATGTCGGTCGCCCGGGAAACCGAAGCCGTCCGGGAAAAAGCCACACCGACGTCTTGCCCTTCCCTTTCAAACCAGCCCCTGCGCCGCACCCGCGCGATCAACGACCACATCGTCCGGGTCAGCCCGGACGGCCTGATGGTGGACCCGGAGCAGGCCGGCCGGCCGCTCGACCAAGCGCGGGCCCAGCAGTCCTTCCAGCACATGCTTTGCGAAGCGACGCGTCTCGCCGAGCATCACGGCGGCGACCGGCCCCGCCTGCTGGTCTACGTGCACGGCGGGCTCAACAGCTACCAGCACAGCGACCAGAAAATTCACGACGGGCTGGCCTGGCGGATCATGAACGATCCACAGGACTGGCATTACCCGATTTTCATTTCCTGGAAATCAGATGCGCTGAGCACCTGGGGGGAACATATTCTGCGGCTGCGGGAAGGCAAAAAAGCCGGAGCCGTGGTCGGCGCCGCCAGCGCGCCCTTTATTCTGATCGCCGATATCGCCACCACCCTGGGCCGTTTTCCGGCCACGGTGTACTACCAGCTCAGCAATGAAAAAGACCGAGCCGCCAGCCGCGGCTTACTGATGCCACCGGGCGCCCTGTCCGGCAGTTGGAAAACCGCCAATAACAATTTCTGTGACGAAAACGCCTGCGCCAATCCCGGCACGCTACGCTACCAAGGCAAACAGTCTGGCCTGACCGCCAACCTGAGCCGCTATAAAACCAGCGCGCTGAACAGTGCCGGGCGGGGCAGCGCGCAAATCGTTACCTTTCCGCTGCGATACACCGTAGGTAGCGTCTGGCATAGCGCGGTGTCCGCGTCCGCCTGGGACGTCATGAAACGCCGTACCCAGACCCAGTTCTTCCCGGCTTCAGACTTCGACGGCCGCTGGCAGCCCAAGGACGTGGACCCGGTGCCCGGCGGACACCTTTTCACCATGCTGCTAAACCACGCCCGGTCGCAACCCGACGCCCAGCCGGATCTGACGCTGGTCGGACACAGCATGGGCACCCTGGTGATCAACCGCGCGCTGGAGCGTTTCCGGGATCAATGGACCTCCACCGACCTGATTGACGACGTGGTCTACATGGCCGCCGCCGCCAGCATCGAAGACAGCCTCAACGCGCTGGCGCCGATCCTCGCTGACACACCCCGGCCCGGCGAGGCGCCGGTCAACTTTTATAACCTTACCCTCAACCGCGTGGCGGAAGTCTCCGAGATGCATTACGGCGGCATTATCCCCACCGGCTCGTTACTGGTTTCAATCGACCAGCATCACGAACGACCCGAGCATGCGTTACGGCGCACCCTCGGCTCCGAAGTCAACGTGCTCTCCTCGATTCAGATCGTCGACCGGGCTCTCCGCCATAGTGACGGCGAGCTGGTGTTCAAGGCCTTCGACCGTCAGGTCGGCGCTCTGCCATCGTCGCACGGGGATTTCGGCGCCATCCCCTTCTGGCGCCAGGAAACCTGGCAGCTGAGCAGCCAGCCCTGAACCTGGCGAGCGCCGCGCGCCGCCCGCCACCGGCGGCGCGCCATGGATTGCCGGCGCCAACTTGCGTATAACAGGGCTTCGCCAACCGGCCTCTTTTTGTCTTTTCGCAATCGTGACCTTGCTTATGCGCAATCTGTTTCTGGCTCTGATCGCCGGCCTGCTGTTTCCCCTGGCGTTCGCCCCCTACGGCTTATGGCCGTTGCTGCTGGTCAGCGTGGCATTGGCCTACTGGGTGCAGGCCGGCGCCGGGTCCGCCAAGGCGGCGCTGCTTAACGGTTGGGTCTATGGCCTGGGCATGTTCGGGTTCGGGGTGGCCTGGCTGCAGGTGTCGATGACCGACTACGGCTATATGCCGTTATGGATGGCGGTGCCCGCCACCGCCGCGTTCGCCGCACTGTTGGCGTTGTTTTTCGGCCTGGCGTTCTGGCTGACCCGGCGGTTCGGCGGCGGCGGGCTGATGTTCGCCGGCGCCTGGGTGCTGGCGGACTGGTTGCGCGGTTGGCTGCTCACCGGCTTTCCCTGGTTGTATGGCGGCTACGCGCTGATCGACACGCCGCTGGCCGGGCTGGCGCCGCTCGGCGGGATCTGGCTGATGACCCTGGCGGCGGTGATTTTGCCGGTCACCGCGGTGGAGCTGGTGCTGCGCCGGGGCCGGGGCACCGGCCCGCTGGTGCTGTCCCTGGCGCTGATCGTGGCCGGGGTGGTCGGCGGTCAATTCAGCTTCACCCACGCCGAAGGCGAGCGGCAGCGAGTGGCCCTGGTGCAGGGCAACGTGCCCCAGGACCTGAAATGGCTGGCCACCATGCGCGAGGAAACCCGTGAGATCTACGCTGGCCTCACCGAGGGCCTGCCGGACGGCACGCTGGTGGTGTGGCCGGAATCGGCGATGATCGAGTTCTACCAGGACATCGACGACTTCGTGGACAGCCAGGGGGAAGCGGTGGCGGCCAAGGGCGGCGCACTGATCAGCGGCCTGCCGTGGCGCGATGAAAGCCGCACCCCGACCACCTACCACAACAGCATCGCGGTGGTGGGGACGGAAGGCGATGACGGCGTCTACCACAAGCAGAAGCTGGTGCCGTTCGGCGAGTACGTGCCGCTGCAGGGCCTGATTCGCGGCCTGATCCCGTTTTTCGATTTGCCCATGTCGAGCTTCACGCCGGGCAGCCCGCGCCAGCCCAATCTGTATGCCCTGGGCCATGAGATCGCGCCCTTTATCTGCTACGAGATTCTTTATCCGGAGCTGGTGGCGAGCCGCACCGGCGGCGCCGACGTGCTGCTGACGATCAGCAACGACGCCTGGTTCGGCACCTCCGCCGGCCCTCACCAGCACTTTCAGATGACCCGGCTGCGGGCTCTGGAAACCGGCCGCTGGCTGCTGCGCGGCACCAACAACGGCATCACCGCGGTGGTCGACCACCGGGGCAAGGTGGTCGACCGGCTGCCCCAGTTCGAGCGGGACGTGCTGGTCAGCGAGTACCAGCCGCGCCAGGGCGACACGCCGTTCATGCTGGCCGGCGTCTGGCCCACCCTGCTGCTGGCGCTGGCGTTCGTGGTGCTGGGCCGGGGCCGCCGGGCCCGGGGGTTGCTGGAGTCATTCTGATGCTGACGTCATATATCGTTTAGTAATAAGCTTATAATCTAATTTGACAGGACCTCCTGGCCAACCTATAACGGAAGCCGGGCGCGACGCACGCCCGGCTGTTTTTTCCGTTCAGGAGGTTTCATGTCCCCGTCCGCCGCCGGCATCCCGCAGGTAGAGAGTTTTTTCGACCCGGTCACCAACACCGTCAGCTATGTGGTTATCGACCCGCAAAGCCGACGCTGCGCGTTGGTGGACTCGGTGCTCGACTATGACGCCGCCTCCGGGCACACCAGCCACGCCGGCGCGCAAAAGCTGGTGGACTTCGTGCGCGCCCAGAACCTGACCGTGGACTGGCTGCTGGAAACCCATGTTCACGCCGACCATCTGTCCGCCGCGCCCTGGCTCCAGGAGCAGGTTGACGGCAAGCTGGCCATCGGCGATCACATCCGCACCGTCCAGGACACCTTCGGAAAGGTGTTCAACGCCGGCACCGACTTCGCCCGCGACGGCAGCCAGTTCGATCACCTTTTCCATGACGGCGACCGCTACCAGGTCGGCGAACTGCAGGCCCGCGCCCTGCACACCCCCGGCCACACACCCGCCTGCATGAGCCATCTGATCGGCGACGCCCTGTTTGTCGGCGACACCCTGTTCATGCCCGACTACGGCACCGCCCGCTGCGACTTCCCCGGCGGCGACGCGCGCACCCTGTACCGCTCGATCCGCAAGCTGCTGGCGCTGCCCGACGAGACCCGCGTGTTTCTCTGCCACGACTACCTGCCGGAAGGGCGCGACCGGTTTTGCTGGCAGACCACCATCGGCGAGCAGCGCCGTCACAACATCCATGTGCACGAGGGCATCAGCGAGGCGCAGTTCGTGGCCATGCGCGAAGAGCGCGACGCCACCCTCGGCATGCCGCGTCTGATCCTGCCCTCGGTGCAGGTGAACATGCGCGCCGGGCATTTGCCGCCGCCGGAGGACAACGGCGTGCGCTACATGAAAATTCCGTTGAACCGTCTTTAGGAGCAGCCGATGTCGGACTACAAACGCCTATCGCCCAATCTGGCCGTGGCCGGGCAGATCCAGCCCGGTGAGCTGGAGGACATTGCCCGGCAGGGTTTCCACACCGTAATCAACAACCGCCCGGACAACGAGGGCGACGACCAGCCCAGCAGCGAAACGCTGGAGCAGGCGGCCCGCGCCGCCGGGCTGGCCTACTACCACCTGCCGGTGACCCCCGGCGAGATCAGCGATACCGACATCCTGGGGTTCGCCGGGCTGATGCAGCAATCGCGCGGGCCGGTTCTGGCGTTTTGCCGCACCGGTAACCGCAGCAGCTCACTGTGGGCGCTGTCGGAAAGCGCGCGCACCGACCCGAAAACGCTGATCGCCACCGCCGATCAGGCGGGCTACGACCTGAGCAAGCAGGAAGCGCGGCTGCAACAACGCTGGCGCGCCGGCCCCGGGGCACAGCCGCAACCCGGCCATTCCGCGGCCACCACCTGGGACGTGCTGGTGGTGGGCGGCGGCGCCGGTGGTCTGGCGGCCGCCGCCAGCCTGCTCAAACGCCGGCCGTCACTGACCATCGCGGTGATCGAGCCCGCCGACACCCATTACTACCAGCCCGCCTGGACCCTGGTGGGCGGCGGCGCCTTCGACCCCGCCGACACCGCCCGGCCGATGGCCTCGGTGATGCCCCGCGGCGTGAAGTGGATCCGGTCGCGGGTGGAAGCCTTCGTGCCGGAACAGAACCAGGTGGTGCTGGACGACGGCGGCCGGGTCAGCTACCGCATGCTGGTGGCCGCCCCGGGCCTGGAGCTGCACCTGGACGGCGTGGAGGGCCTGCGCGACAGCCTGGGCCACAACGGCGTCACCTCCAACTACCTGTTCGAGTACGCCCCCTACACCTGGCAGTGCGTGCGCGACCTGCACCAGGGCCGCGCCCTGTTCACGCAGCCGCCGATGCCGATCAAATGCGCCGGCGCGCCGCAGAAGGCGCTCTATCTGTCCTGCGACCACTGGCGCCGCCACCACCGGCTGAGCAACATCGACGTGCAGTTCCACAACGCCGGCGGCGTACTGTTCGGGGTGGAAACCTTCGTCCCGCCGCTGATGGAATACATGCGCCGCTATCAGGTGGGGCTGAACTTCAACAGCACCCTGAAAGCGGTGGACGCCGGCGCCCGTAAAGCCTGGTTCGTGGACACCGATGCGGACGGCAACCGTCAGGAGCGCGAAGAAGCCTTCGACATGCTGCATGTCACGCCGCCGCAACGGGCGCCGCGCTGCGTGCGGGAAAGCGCCCTGGCCAACGACGCCGGCTGGCTGGACGCGGACCCGGAAACCCTGCGCCATAACCGTTTCGAGAACGTGTTCGCCATCGGCGACGCCAGCGGCACCGGCAACGCCAAAACCGCCGCGGCGGTGCGCAAACAGGCGCCGGTGGTCGCCGCCAATCTGCTCGCCACCCTGGACGGCAAGCCCATGGGCGGCCGCTATCAGGGCTACGGTGCCTGCCCGCTGACGGTGGAAAAGGGCAAGGTGATCCTTGCCGAATTCGGCTATCAGGGAGCGCTGCAACCCAGCTTTCCGCTGGATCCGACCAAGGCGCGCAGCAGCTACTGGTGGCTGAAAGCCAAAGCCATGCCGCGCATCTACTTCGACCTGATGCTGAAAGGCCGTGAATGGCTCACCGGCTGACCCTGGTCCCCTGGCTGAAAGGCTACCGGCCCGGCGACGCCGCCGCCGACGGTATGGCGGCGCTGATCGTCACCCTGATGCTGATCCCGCAGAGCCTGGCCTATGCGCTGCTCGCCGGGGTGCCGGCGCAGATGGGCCTGTACGCCAGCATTCTGCCCCTGATCGGCTATGCGCTGTTCGGCTCCAGCCGCACCCTGGCGGTGGGGCCGGTGGCGGTGGTGTCGCTGATGACGGCGGCCGCCGCCGGTCAGGTGGCCGGCGGCGACAGCGGCGCCTACCTGGCGGCCACGGTGATACTGGCGCTGCTCTCCGGCGTCTTCCTGGTCGCCATGGGGCTGCTGCGCCTGGGCTGGATCGCCAACCTGCTCAGCCATTCGGTAATCAGCGGTTTTATCACCGCATCCGGGCTGTTGATCGCCGCCAGCCAGCTTAAGCACCTGCTGGGCATTCCGATGCAGGGCGACACGCTTTGGGAACTGGCGCTGTCGGCGTTCCGCGAGGCCGCCGGCGTCAACGGCGCCACCCTGCTGGTGGGGGCCGCCGCTCTGCTCTTCTTGTTGTGGGCTCGCGGCCCGCTGAAACGGCTGCTGGCGCGCACGCCGCTGCCGCCCATGCTCGCTGATCTGCTCGCCAAGGCCGGGCCGGTGCTGGCGGTGATCGGCACCACCGTGGCGGTGGCGGCCGGCGACCTGCAGAGCCGGGGCGTGGCGGTGGTCGGCACCATTCCCGGCGGCCTGCCGGCGCTGTCATGGCCGGCTTTCGACGCCGGCGTGTGGGGCCAGTTGGCGCTGCCAGCGCTGCTGATCAGCCTGATTGGCTTCGTGGAGTCGGTGTCGGTGGCGCAAACCCTGGCAGCCAAACGGCGCCAGCGGGTGGACAGCAACGCCGAGCTGATCGGGCTGGGTGCCGCTAATCTGGCGTCGGGGGTGAGCGGCGGCTTCCCGGTCACCGGTGGCTTCTCGCGCTCGGTGGTCAATTTCGACGCCGGCGCCCGCAGCCCCATGGCCGGCGTCTTCACCGCCGGTGGGATCGCGCTCACAGCGCTGTTTTTTACCCCCTGGTTTTACTACCTGCCCAAAGCCACCCTGGCGGCGACCATCATCGTGGCGGTGCTGACCCTGGTGGACCTGGGCGCCCTACGGCGGGCCTGGCGCTATTCCAAGGCGGATTTCACCGCCATGCTGGTGACCCTGGCCGGGGTGCTGCTGGCGGGGGTCGAAATCGGCGTGATCGCCGGGGTGGGCGCCGCACTGGCGCTGCATCTGTGGCGCACCAGCCAGCCGCACATGGCGGAGCTGGGGCAAATGCCAGGCACCGAGCATTTTCGCAATGTGCGCCGCCACCCGGTGATCACCTCGCCCCGGGTGTTGTCGATCCGGGTGGACGAATCCCTCTACTTCGCCAACGCCCGGCGCACCGAGGACGCCATCTACGACATGGCGCTGCATTGCGACGGCCGCCACCACGTGGTGCTGCTCTGCTCGGCGATCAACCATATCGACGCCAGCGCCCTGGACAGCCTGGAAAACCTGAATCGGCGCCTTCTGGACGCCGGCGTCACCCTGCACCTGTCGGAGGTGAAGGGCCCGGTAATGGACCAGCTGAAACGCAGCGACTTTCCGCGACATCTGGCGGGCGAGATATTCATGACCCACTACCAGGCGCTGGCGACGCTCGACCCAGAGACCAGCAAACGAGCCGCCGACGACGACAGGCCGCAGGCTTGAAGCGTGTCGCTACCGGAAATAACGCAGGTGGTACCAGACCAGCGCGGCCCACTCGCGCCAGATCACCGGCAATTGCGACAACGCCCCGGCGGACGGCGCCCAGGCGGGCCTGGGCAGGGATTCCAGCGCCACCGCCTCGACACGAAGCCCGTGGCGCTGGAAGCAGAGTATCGCTCTCGGCATATGGGCACGGTCGGTGACCAGCACCACCGACTGCACCCCCAGGGGCCGCAACAGGGCGGCGGTGTTGCGGGCGTTTTCCCAGGTGCTGCGGCTGTTCGGTTCGATGTGGGTGCGGGCCTCGGGCCACACCCGCAGCACTTCCTGTTCCATCATGCCGGCCTCGGACTCGGCCGGATCCTCGGGCACCCGGCCCTCGGCGCCGCCGCTGAGCACGATCGGCAGATCCCGTTGCCAGGCCTCGCGCAGCCCACCTTGCACCCGCCGCAGGCCGGTGGGGTTGAGCCGGTAGCCCTGGCCGTCGCGCTGCCGCCCGGCGCCCAGCACCACCACCGCGCCCGGGCGCGCGCCGGGCTCCTTGGCCGGCAACGGCGGATAGAACTGCCGCACCACCGCCGGCAGGGTAGCGCCGATCAGCACCAGTGCCAGGGCGGCGGTGATCAACATGCCGCGCATCCGCTGTCTGCCCGCCTTATGCTCATGTATCCTAGGCCCCTTGTAGATATTATCCCGTTTATTAACTACCCGCTTATCAATTAAGAGAGCCGATGGACGCACAGTATCGCCCCGACCAGGTAGAACAGGAAGCCCAGCAACACTGGGAAAACTCCCGCAGTTTTAAGGTCACCGAGCAGCCCGGTAAAGAGACCTTCTATTGCCTGAGCATGTTCCCCTACCCGTCCGGCCGGCTACACATGGGCCATGTGCGCAACTACACCATCGGCGACGTGATCAGCCGCTACCAGCGGATGCTGGGCAAGAACGTGCTACAGCCGATGGGCTGGGACGCTTTCGGTCTGCCGGCGGAAAACGCGGCGATCAAGAACGACACCGCGCCGGCGCCCTGGACCTACCAGAACATCGATTACATGCGCGGCCAGCTCAAACGCCTGGGCTTCGGCTACGACTGGGACCGGGAACTGGCCACCTGCACGCCGCAATACTACCGCTGGGAACAGTGGTTCTTTACCCGGCTGTTTGAAAAAGGCCTGGTGTACCGCAAGCAGTCCACCGTCAACTGGTGCCCCAACGACCAGACCGTGCTCGCCAACGAGCAGGTCATCGAAGGCTGCTGCTGGCGCTGCGATACCCCGGTGGAGCAGAAAGACATTCCGCAGTGGTTTATCAAAATCACCGACTACGCCGACGAACTGCTTAACGACCTGGATCAGCTGGACGGCTGGCCGGAGCAGGTCAAGGCGATGCAGAAGAACTGGATCGGCCGCTCCGAGGGCGTGGAGCTGGACTTCGCCATCGAAGGCCCCCAGGGCAACGAGCTGCTGCGCGTCTACACCACCCGCCCGGACACCCTGATGGGGGTCAGCTATATGGCGGTGGCCGCCGGCCACCCACTGGCCAAGGCGGCCGCCGAGCGCGACCCGGAAGTGGCCGCCTTCGTGGACGAATGCCAGCACGCCGGCGTGGCGGAAGCGGACATCGCCACCATGGAGAAGAAAGGCATCTTCACCGGCGTCCATGCCCGGCACCCGATCACCGGCGAGGACGTGCCGGTGTGGGTGGCCAACTTCGTGCTGATGAGCTACGGCACCGGCGCGGTGATGGCGGTGCCCGCCCACGACCAGCGCGACTTCGAGTTCGCCCACAAGTACGGCCTGCCGATTAACCCGGTCATTGATCCCATGGAGGTTGATCGATACGAGAAGGAGTTCAATCCCAACGAAAAGGGAAAAGAACAATTCGACCAGATCCGCAAAAACTGGGCTTTTGATAGGTCTGAGTGGAAAGATTGGTACGACCTCAAGGGCACTCTTTACAATTCGGGGAAGTACGACGGTCTTCACTCTGATGAAGCATTCGAGAAGATCGCCGCAGATCTTGAACATGCCGGTCTGGGACAGAAAAAGGTGAACTACCGGCTGCGCGACTGGGGCGTCTCCCGTCAGCGCTACTGGGGCGCGCCGATCCCGATGCGTTCGCTGGAAGACGGCACCCAGGTGCCGGTACCGGAAGACGAGCTGCCCGTGGTGCTGCCCGAGGACGTACGCATGGACGGCGTCACCTCGCCGATCAAGTCGGACCCGGAGTGGGCCAAAACCGAACACCAGGGCCAGCCCGCCTTCCGCGAGACCGACACCTTCGACACCTTCATGGAGTCGAGCTGGTACTACGCCCGCTTTACCTGCCCGGACGAAGACCAGGCCATGCTGGACCCGGCCCGCGCCAATTACTGGCTGCCGGTGGACCAGTACGTGGGAGGCATCGAGCACGCCATCCTGCACCTGCTGTACGCGCGCTTCTTCCATAAGCTGCTGCGCGACACCGGCCTGGTGGATTCCGACGAGCCGTTCAAGCGGCTGCTGTGCCAGGGCATGGTGCTCAAGGACGGCGCCAAGATGTCCAAGTCCAAAGGCAACACCGTGGACCCGCAGCAGATGATCGAGGAATTCGGCGCCGACACCGTGCGCCTGTTCATGATGTTCGCGGCACCGCCGGAGCAGTCCCTGGAATGGAACGATTCCGGCGTGGAAGGCGCGCACCGCTTTATCAAACGCCTGTGGCGGCTGGTGGCGGAACACGTGGAAGGCGGCTCGGCGCCGACGCTGGACCCGGCCGCCCTGGACGACAACGGCAAAACCCTGCGCCGCAAGACCCACGAAACCATCCAGAAGGTCAGCGACGACATCAGCCGCCGCTACACTTTCAACACCGCCATCGCCGCGGTGATGGAACTGAGCAACGAAGTCAGCCGCTCGTTCAACGAAGGCGGCGATGACGACCCGGCCCGCGCGGTACGTCAGGAAGCCCTGGAAGCGGCGGTGCTGCTGCTGTCGCCAATCGTGCCCCACGCCGCCCATGCCCTGTGGCACGCCCTGGGCCATGACCAGGCGGTGATCGACGCCCCCTGGCCGGCGGTGGACGAAAGCGCCCTGGTCAAGGACAGCCTGGAAATGGTGGTGCAGGTGAACGGCAAGGTGCGCGCCAAACTCACCGTGCCGGCCAACGCCGACAAGGACAGCGTGGAAGCGCTGGCCCGGGAAGAAGCCAATGTGGTGCGCTTCACCGAGGGCAAGACCATTCGCAAGGTGATCGTGGTGCCGGGCAAACTGGTTAATATTGTCGCCAACTGAACGTTGATCGGAGACCGCAAGTGATACGTCACGCCCGAACCGTCCTGCTGCTCACCGCCGCCAGCCTGCTGCTGGCGGCCTGCTCCGGCTGGCAATTGCGCGGCCAGACGTCCACGCCGGAGCTGGAATCGATCACCCTGGACGGCGCCAGCGCACGGCTGCGCTACACCCTCGAGGACGCACTGGAACCCAGCGGCGTGCTGATCCACGGCCAGTCGCAGAACATCGTGATGATTCTCGACGAGCGCTGGGACAGCCGCACCGCGGCGGTGGACGCCCGCGGCCGGGCCGCCGAGCGCGAGCTACGCTACGAGATCACCTGGCAACTGGTGGACCGCGACACCGAGGCCATGCTCAACCCACCGCGCCGCATTTCCGCGCTGCGCAGCTTCGCCTACTCGCCGGATAACGTCACCGCCACCTCCGACGAGGAAGAACTGGTGCGCGACGATCTCTATGAGGACGTGGCCTACCGGCTGATCAACCAGCTGGCCAACGCGGCCCGCAAAATCGACAGCCGGGACCGCTGAACGCCATGCGCCTGCGTGTGGAGCAACTCGCCAAGCACCTGCAAAACGATCTGCTGCCGGTCTATCTGGTGGCTGGCGACGAGCCCCTGCAGCAGGACGAATGCCTGGACGCCCTGCGCGCCGCCGCCCGCCAGAAAGGCTTCGACGAGCGCCACCGCTTCAGCGCCGACACCGGCATCGACTGGAACGCCCTGCTCAACGAATCGCAAAGCATGAGCCTGTTCGGCGGCCGCCGGATTCTGGAACTGGTGCTGCTGGAAAAGCGCCCGGACAAAGCCGGCAGCCAAATCCTGCGTGACCTGCTCGACCACCCCAACGACGACACCCTGATTCTGATCCGCTGCTCGCGGCTGGACCGTCGCAAGGACTGGAACAGCGCCTGGGTAAAGGCGGTGGAAAAGGTCGGCGCGGTGGTGGAAATCTGGCCGGTGGAAGGCAAGCAGCTGCAACACTGGCTGCGTGACCGGCTCGCCGGCCTCAAGCTGACCATCGACGACGACGCCCTGGAGCTGCTGATCCAGCGCAGCGAGGGCAACCTGCTGGCCGCCGCCCAGGAAGTGGACAAGCTCGCCCTGCTGGCCACCGACGGCCGTGTCGACGCCACCACCGTGCAGCAAGCGGTGGGCGACTCCAGCCGCTACACCCCGTTCGACCTCACCGACGCCACCAGCGGCGGTGACGCCAACCGCGCCCTGCGCATCCTCCGCACCCTGCGCGCCGAAGGCGTGGAAGCGCCGGTGGTGCTGTGGGCCCTGGGCCGGGAAATACGCGCCCTGGACGCGCTGGCGACCGGCGGTGCCCCGCCGCGCCTGCCGCCCCAGCGGCTGCGCGCCCTGCAGGCCCAGGCCGGCCGCATGCCGCCGCGCCAGCTGCACCAGTGCCAGGCGCTGGCAATCCGCGCCGACCAGGCCGTCAAAGGCATGGGCCCCGGCGACCCCTGGCAGTTCCTCGCCGGCCTGGTACTGCGCCTGTGCGGCAAGCCGCTGCCGGCAATCCTGGAAAAGTAACCGCCTTTGGAACCGGCCAAAGAACCGGCCAAAAACCCTTTACTCCTGGACATTAAAAATGCCAAACCCCTATTGATTAAAGGCTTATAAAGAAATAGCATCCGGCCATGTATCCGGCCAAAAGGCAGCATAATGTCCACCTGTATCCTGGATCTCGCTCCTTTTCTTCCCAGCGACGAAAAGCTCAAACGATCGGGCTTGCCGGATAAAGCCCTCCACCTGAAAGGCAGGGCGGCCGGCCTTGCCGGACAATTAAATCCGGTCACGGCAGCCACCCTCCGCAGGCATATGGAGGTGATCAATTCCTATTACTCGAACCTGATCGAAGGCAACCGGACAAAACCCCACGAGATACGACAGGCTCAGCACGGCGATTTCAGCGCCGACCCGGTAGCGCGAGACCTGCAACAGGAATCGCTTGCCCATATCCAGGTGCAGTCGCTTCTGGCCGAACGGAAGTTGGATGCGGAAAAGGTGTTTTCCTCCGATACCTTGCGCTGGCTCCATAGAGCATTCTACCAGCGACTTCCCGAGCACCAACGGGAAGTCCACGACGAAGCCACCGGCGAGGCCGAGACGGTGGAGCCCGGACAATACCGTCGACGGACGGTAAGCGTGGGCCACCACATTGCCCCCGCAGCGGAAGACCTGCCGACGCTCGTCGACAGCTTTTTTGATATCTACAAGCCGGATCGCCACCCCGGAACGGATAAAATCATCGCTGTTATGGCGGCACACCATCGATTGCTATGGATTCACCCTTTCCTTGACGGCAACGGTCGCGTGGCCCGTCTCTGGACCGACGAGGCACTCAAGACGGCGGGGCTTGAAAGTGTGGGCGTATGGTGCCTGAGCCGGGGCCTGGCGCGCGGCTCCGATCACTACAAACGACTCCTGCATCAAGCGGATCATCCCAGGCAGGGGCAACTGGATGGCCGGGGGGCGCTGTCCGAGAAAACCCTGATGGAATTTTGCGATTACATGCTGGATCAGGCGCTGGACCAGGTCTCCTACATCAGCGAACTGCTCCATTTTCAATCGCTACGCCACCGCGTTGGGCGTTATGTGGAGGCACGCAATGACGGCCGTGTGCCCGGCCAGACACGCCCCCTGAAGGCCGGCGCCGCCCGGGTGCTTTTCGCCGCCTTTCAGGAGGGCGAGCTGGCACGCTCCGAAGCCCTGGGGCTCACCGGCGAGCATTCCGAACGGAACGCAAGGCGACTGCTCAGCCAACTACGCGATGAGGGGCTGCTCAGCGAAACCAACAATCGATCACCGCTGCGCTGGGAAATCCCGGAACACGCGGAGCCCTGGTACTTCCCGGAACTGACCCCCGGCGTATAGCGGTGTCACCCCGAAGGCCTGTTTTGGCCCCTTTGCCCCCGGCGCCGGCGGGCCGGCTTTGCTAGCCTTCGGCGTTGGATTCCACCACAGGCAGGATAGCCATGGACAAGCACGCCCCGGATACCTCCTCGATCAGCTTCACCGCGCTCTATACCGGCCAGGTGTGGGTGCGCAATGGCCTCTCCGAGCCGTTCTTTCAGACCCGCTCGGGCGCGCTGCTGTACGGCGCCATGAGCCCCATGGAGGCGCTCGGCAAGCGGGTACTGGGCGGCAATATCCGCACCTTTCTGCTGCAGCGTCATCATCTGATCGACGCCCGCCTGGAAGCGCTGATCGCCGAGCACCCGGATTTGCAGGTGGTGGAGATCGCCTGCGGCCTGTCGCCGCGCGGCTGCCGCTTCCGGCAACGCTTTCCGTCGATCACCTACGTGGAGGCGGACCTGCCCGACATGGCCGACCGCAAACGCCGCCTGCTCGCCGCCAAGGGCTTTCTCAGCGCCACCCACCGCGTGGTGCCGGTGAATATCCTCGCCGAGGACGGCCCGGACAGCGTCGCCGCCCTGCTCGACGGCCTGGACCCGGCCCGGCCAGTGGCGGTGATCACCGAAGGGCTGATCAACTACTTCAACCTGGACACCGTGACGCCGTTCTGGGGCCGGCTGGCCACCGCCCTGCGCCGTTTTCCGCTGGGCGTCTATCTCAGCGACAACTACCCGCTGTACGCCAACATGCGCTTCCACCGCACGCTGAAAACCCTGGGCGGCCTGCTCGGCGCCATATCGCGCAGCCAGGTGGCGTTCCACTTCCGTTCCGACGCCGACACCGAGCGCCATTTCCTGGACCAGGGCTTCGACGCCCTCAGCGTCCACGACCCGGCGGACTTCTACACCACCCTGCCCATCCCCCGCACCCGCGGCACCCCGATGGTGCGCGTGCTCGAAGCCTCGGTCTCCTGACATTGTAGGAGCGGGCCCCGCCCGCGAAAGGGTGGCTTTAGCCACCCGGCAGGATTCCAGAGACTTTTCCCTCCAGAGAGCCCGCACCGGGATCGGGTGGGCCCGTCCAGGACACGCCACGAGTACATCCATGTAGGCTCGACGTTTGGCCATCCCTGGCCAAACACGGTCCTGGACGGGCCCACCCGATCCCGGTGCTTCTTGGAAGATTCCAAGCTTCTCCTCCCTTGAGGGTCTGGCGGTGTTATGACCCGTGGCGGTGCCGCTGCCAAGTGAGCGGGGCAATGGTGGTGCCTGGAGGGAGCTGTTTGGCCAGGGAGGGCCAAACTAACAGCGGCCAGGGATGGCTTGAGCGGTCCCGGAAGGCACCACCATTGCACCGCGTCTCCGATACGGAGCACCGGACTCCAAGAAAAGCAGGTCTCTGGAATCCTGCCGGCAAGCTCCGCTTGCCTTTCGCGGGCGGGGCCCGCTCCCACAACTGCTCCCAGAGCCGCTCTCTCAACCGGCTCCCACCCGCCACCAGGCTCGCACCCACAAGCCTGCAGGCGCTGGTTTCGCCCGGGGCCGCGAAACGCCTATACTAGGCGCCTTCCGATTCTTTTCCGGTCAAGCATTTTTCGGTCAGACAATGGGCATAGCAGAGAACATGGACATCCAGCAGTACATGGCGACCGTGGGCGACCAGGCCCGCGGCGCGTCCCGGGCCATGGCCCGGGCCACCGCCGGCGACAAGAACGCCGCGCTGAGCGCCATCGCCGGCGCGCTGCGCGCGCACCGCAGCGCCATCCTCGACGCCAACCAGCGCGACCTGGCCCGGGGCCGGGACAACGGCCTGGAGCCGTCGCTGCTGGACCGCTTGGAGCTGACCCCGGAGCGCTTCGACGACATGGTGGAAGGGCTGGAACAGGTGATCGCCCTGGCCGACCCGGTGGGCGGCATCACCGATCTGAACTACCGGCCCTCGGGCATCCAGGTGGGCAAGATGCGCGTGCCGCTGGGCGTGATCGGCATCATTTACGAGTCGCGCCCCAACGTCACCATCGACGCGGCGGCGCTGTGCCTGAAATCCGGCAACGCGGCGATTCTGCGCGGCGGGTCCGAGGCGATTGATTCCAACCAGGCGATCGCCGAGTGCCTGCGCATCGGCCTGCGCGAAGCCGGGCTGCCGGAAACCGCCGTGCAGGTGCTCGAGACCACCGACCGCGCCGCCGTGGGTGAGCTGATCACCCACCCCGAGTGGGTGGACGTGATCGTGCCGCGCGGCGGCAAGGGCCTGATCGAGCGCATCAGCAACGACGCCCGGGTGCCGGTGATCAAGCATCTGGACGGCAACTGCCACGTCTATATCGATGCCCAGGCGGACGTCGGCAAGGCGATCAACGTAGCCTATAACGCCAAGACCCAGCGCTACGGCACCTGCAACACCCTGGAAACCCTGCTGGTGCACAGCGGCATCGCCGAGCGGGTGCTGCCGGAGCTGGCCGCCCAATACCAGGCGGCCGGGGTGGAACTGCGCGGCTGTGAACGCACCCGCGCCCTGCTGGACGGCATCAACGAGGCCACCGAAACCGACTGGGCCGAGGAGTATCTGGCGCCGGTGCTGGCGATCAAGCTGGTGGATAGCCTGGACGAAGCTCTGGAGCACATTCACCGCTACAGCTCCGGGCATACCGAGTCGATCATTACCGAAAACTACACCCTGGCGCGGCGTTTTCTCGCCGAGGTGGATTCCAGCTCGGTGATGGTCAACGCCTCCACCCGTTTCGCGGACGGCTTCGAGTACGGCCTGGGCGCGGAGATCGGCATCTCCACGGACAAGCTCCACGCGCGCGGCCCGGTGGGCCTGGAAGGGCTCACCAGCCAGAAGTGGGTGGTGCTCGGGGACGGGCATGTTCGGACGTGATTCCGCGTCCGACCTTCCTTTGATCCTGTTCGGCGGCACTTTCGACCCGATTCACCGTGCCCATCTGCAGGCCGCTCTGGCGGTATCCCGGGCGCTCGGCGATGCGCCGGTGCATATGCTGCCCAACGCGGTGCCGCCCCACCGGCCCCAGCCCCTGGCCGACGGCGAGCAGCGGCTGGCCATGGTACGCCGGGCCTGCGCCGGATACCGGCAGCTGGTGGCCGACGACTGGGAGCTGCGCCGCGCCATGGGCCCGTCCTATACGCTCGCCACCCTGAAACACTACAAACGGCTGATTGGCGCGCGCCCGCTGGTGTTCGTGGTGGGCGCGGACAGTTTCGCCGGCCTGCACCGCTGGCACCGCTGGCGCGAATTCCCCGCCCTCTGCCATCTGGCGGTGGTGCCCCGTCCGCACAGCCCGCCGGCGCCGCTGGCGGTGCAACGGGCTTTTCCGCAAGCGCCGGCGAGGTTACTTCGGCGCCTTCCGGCCGGGCGCCGGTTAATGCTGCGCCGCCCGGAAATGGCGGTGGCCGCCACCGATATCCGCCGCGCCCTGCAACACGACGGCGCCGATTATCACCTGACACCGGCGGTGCTGGCCCATATCCAACGCCTGGGCCTGTATAATGCCGACACTCTTCACACAACCCGTCACGCACACAACGAGGCCCCATGAGTTCTCAACCCCCTTTGCTGGATCTGGTAATCGACGCTCTGGAAGAAATGAAAGCCAAGAACATTACCAGCCTGGATGTGCGCGCCGTCACCAGCGTCGCTGACGACATGGTGATCGCCAGCGGCACCTCCAGCCGCCACGTCAAAGCCCTGGCGGATTCGGTGATGGAAAAGGCCAAGAAGTCCGGCTATAAGCCCCTGGGCACCGAAGGTGAACGGGGCGCGGAATGGATTCTGGTGGACCTGGGTGACGTGGTGGTGCATCTGATGCTGCCGGCGACCCGGGAATTTTATGATCTGGAGCGCCTTTGGCAGAATCCGGCGCATCATCCGGACCGGTCGCCGCAAAGCGACTGACCCTGTGCCATTCACTTGCGCGGCGGGTGTGCTGTTTGCGTATTCATCTTCTGGCTGTTGGCGGCAAAATGCCCTCCTGGGTGGTTCAGGGGTTCGGCGAGTATCAAAAAAGGATGCCGCCGGACATGCGCCTGGAACTCGAGGAGATTCCGCTGCCTAAGAGAAGCAAGGGGGACACCGCCGCTCTGGTGCGCGCCGAAGGCGAAGCGCTGGAGAAGCGGCTGACAAAATACCCCGGTGCGCATCAGGTGGCGCTCGAAGTGGGCGGCCGGGCGCTCTCCACGGAGCAGCTCAGCGAGCGCCTTGGCACTCTGAAGGACCTGGGCCAGGACCTGGTGGTGCTGGTGGGCGGCCCGGACGGTCTTTGCCCGCGGGTTTCCGCCGCCGCCCACGAGCGCTGGTCCCTGTCACCGCTGACCCTGCCGCATCCGCTGGTGCGGGTGCTGCTCGCCGAGCAGCTGTATCGCGGCTGGACGCTGCTCGCCGGCCATCCGTATCATCGCTGAACCACCGACTATCAGGGCCCAATGCGCCGACCTCTGACCCTAAAAGACCACCACCACGAGCAGCGGATTTTCAGCTTCCGCCTGCTGGTGAGCGCCATTCTGGTCACCCTGCTGACCGTGGGGCTGGTGGGGCGCATGGCCTGGCTGCAGATTTTCCAGCACAGCCGCTATACCACGCTCAGCGACGAGAACCGGGTACAGACCCAGGCGGTGCCGCCGCCGCGCGGGCTGATCACCGACCGCAACGGCGAAATTCTCGCCGCCAACCGGCCGGACTTCACTGTGGAAGTGATCGTCGAGCAGATTCCCGACCTGCAACGGACCCTGCGCGAGATCCACCAACTGGTGCCGCTGGAAAGCGACGATATCGAACGCTTCAACAAGCGCCTGCAGGGGCCGCGCCGCCCCTGGGACCCGATTCCCCTGCGCGGGCGCCTCAGCGAGGAAGAGATCGCCCGCATCACGGTGAACCAGCACCGGCTGCCCGGCGTGCGCGTGGCCGCCAACCCGGTGCGCCACTACCCCCACGGCAAGCTGTTTTCCCATGTGCTGGGGTATGTGAACCGGCTCAACACCGAAGACCTGGACGCCATGACTCTCACCGAGCAGGGCGACTACGCCGGCACCCACTATTACGGGCGCACCGGCGTGGAGCGCTACTACGAGAACCGCCTGCACGGCCAGGTGGGCTACCGGCAGGTGGAAACCAATGCCCGGGGCCGGATACTGCGCGTGCTGGAGCAGAAGCCGCCGGTACCCGGTGAAAACCTGCGCCTGACCCTGGATATGGACGTGCAGCGGGCCGCCGACGAAGCGCTCGGCGACCGGCGCGGCGCGGTGGTGGCCATCGACCCCCGTGACGGCAGCGTGCTGGCGTTCGTCAGCCGCCCGGTGTTCGATCCCAACCTGTTCGTCAACGGCATTTCCCACCAGGACTATGCCCGCTACCGGGAAGATCTCGACAATCCGTTGTTCAACCGCGCTTTGCAGGGCCGCTACCCGCCCGGCTCCACGGTAAAACCCTTTATCGGGCTGGCGGGCCTGGACGCCGGGGTCACCGACTGGCAACGCACCATCTTCGACCCCGGCTACTACCAGCTGGAGGACAACCCGCACCGGTACCGGGACTGGAAGCGCTGGGGCCACGGCCATGTGGACCTGAACAAGGCGGTGGTGCAATCCTGCGACACCTATTTCTACGACCTCGGGTTCAAGCTGGGCATTGCCCGCATGCACGATTTCCTGAGCGACTTTTCGCTGGGCCAGCCCACCGGCATTGACCTGTTCAACGAATCCTCGGGGCTGCTGCCGTCCAAGGAGTGGAAGCGCGCGGCGCGCGGCGCCACCTGGTACCACGGCGACACCATCAACGCCAGCATCGGCCAGGGGTTCATGCTCGCCACGCCGCTGCAGCTCGCCACCGCCACCGCGATTCTCGCCCATCACGGCAAGCAGGTGACGCCCACCTTGGCCGCCGATGCCCTGCGCGTGCCGCCGCGGCCGGACATCAACCTGAATAAACCGGCAAACTGGCAGCGCATGGAAGACACCATGGCGGAGGTGGTCCACGGCGACCGGGGCACCGCCCGGGTGATGGCCGAGGGCGCGCCCTACCGGATGGGCGCCAAAACCGGCACCTCCCAGGTGTTTTCCGTGGGCCAGGAAGAAACCTATAACGAGGACGAGCTGGCCGAACGGCTGCTCGACCACGCGCTGATTATCGCCTTCGCGCCGGTGGAAGAGCCCGCCATCGCGGTGGCGGTGCTGGTGGAAAACGGCCGCCATGGCGGCTCCACCGCCGGCCCGGTGGCGCGCCAGGTGATGGACGCCTGGCTGCTCAATGACGCCGGCGAGCTGGCGGTGCCGCCGCCGCTGAACCGCACCCCGCAAACGCAAACCGCCGGCACGACGGCCCCGGGAGGCACCCCATGAGCGTACGGGAATACCAGCGTCAGATGCCCCTGGACGGCGGCCTGGGCACCAAGCTGTCATCGCGCCTGCACCTGGACGCCCCCTTGCTGGCGGCGCTGCTGCTTCTGGTGCTGGGCGGGCTCAGCGTGCTCTACAGCGCCGGTGGCGGCGACCTGAACCTGGTGGTGCGCCAGGCCATCCGCCTGGGCGCGGGCTTTCTGATCCTGCTGGTGCTGGCGCAGATACCGCCGCGCAGTTACCGCTTCTGGACGCCGGTGATCTACGGTCTGGGGCTGGTATTGCTGGCGCTGGTGGTGCTAGTAGGCACCGAGGCCAAGGGCGCCACCCGCTGGCTGACACTGCCCGGCATCGGCCGTTTCCAGCCCGCCGAGCTGATGAAACTGGCGGTGCCGGCGATGGTCGCCTGGTTCTTCAGCGAACGGAATCTGCCGCCCACCAAGCTGGACGTGCTAGCGGCGCTGGGCCTGATTTTCCTGCCGGCTATCATGATCGCGGTGCAGCCGGACCTGGGCACCTCGATCCTGATCGCCGCCGCCGGCCTGGTGGTGCTGTTCATGGCCGGGCTGTCCTGGCGGCTGATCAGCCTGGCGGTGCTGGTGCTGGTGGTCGCCGCGCCGCTGATGTATTTCTTCGTTCTGCACGACTACCAGCGCAGCCGGGTGGACACTTTCCTTAACCCGGAAGCGGACCCGCGCGGCGCCGGCTGGAACATCATCCAGTCGAAAACCGCGATCGGTTCCGGTGGCGTCACCGGCAAGGGCTGGCTGGACGGCACCCAGTCGCGGCTGGATTTTCTGCCCGAATCGTCCACCGATTTCATTCTCGCCGTGCTCGGCGAGGAGTTCGGCCTGATCGGCTTCGTACTGCTGATTTCCATCTATCTGGTGATCGTCGGGCGTGGCTTTTTTATCAGCTGGCAGGCCCAGGAGACCTTCTCGAGGCTACTGGCGGCCGCGCTGACTATGACGTTTTTTATTTATATTTTTGTGAACGTCGGCATGGTGTCAGGACTCTTACCGGTGGTGGGAGTACCCTTACCGCTGGTGAGCTACGGTGGCACTTCGATCGTAACCCTGATGGCCAGCTTCGGCATGCTGATGTCGATTCACACCCATCGCCGTCTGATGACGTATTAAAGGAGACAGTTGGTGAAAAAAGGATTGTCGGTTGTACTGCGGGCGACCCTGGCGGGCGCCCTGCTGAACGGCGCCGCTCTGGCCGAGACCACCAAAACCAGCAATTACGCGGAACACCCGGAAGCCGGCGCGGTGATCGAGGCGCTGGGCGAAAGGGGCTTCGATACCGACCGGGTGCGCAGCCTGCTGGCCGACGCCAAACGCCAGGACAGCATCCTTGAAGCCATTGCCCGGCCGGCGGAAAAATCCCTCAACTGGGCCGAGTACGGTCGCATCTTCCTGACGGATTCACGGGTGGAACAGGGCGTTCAGTTCGCCCGCGAACACGCCGACACCCTGGCCCGCGCCGAGCAGAAATACGACGTGCCCCGCGAGATCATCCTCGCCATCATCGGCGTGGAAACCAGCTACGGCCGCAATAAAGGCAGCTACCGGGTGCTCGACGCCCTGGCCACGCTGGGCTTTGACTACCCGCCGCGGGCGTCGTTTTTCCGCAAGCAATTGGTGGCTCTGTTCGAAATGGAGCGCGACGCGCACATCGACGCCAGTACCATTACCGGCTCCTACGCCGGCGCCATGGGCTTCCCGCAGTTCATTCCCACCAGCTACCAGGCCTACGCGGTGGATTTCGACGGCGACGACGTGATCGACCTGGTCAACAGCCCGGCGGACGCCATCGGCAGCGTGGCCAGCTATTTCGCCGCGCACAAGTGGCAGCCCGGCCTGCCGGTGGCCGCCCGCGCCCGGGTCGACGGCGACAACTACGCCGCCCTGGTGAAAAAGGGTTACAAACCGGGCTTCACCCTGGCGCAGGCCCGGAAAAACGGCGTAGTGGCAGTGTCCTGCGAGGGTGATAGCCTGGGCAGTGATTACTGTTTCGACCTGCCGGCCAGCACCTCCGTGGCGATGCTCGACCTGATTGGCAACGATGGCCACGAGTTCTGGCTGGTCAGCGACAACTTTTATGTCATTACCCGTTATAACCACAGCGAACTGTACGCCATGGCGGTCCTGCAACTGTCCCACCGTATAGCCGATGCCCTGGAGGCCCAATCTCTGTGATTAGAGCGCTTTTTATTGTCACCGCGACTCTCGCCCTGGGCGCCTGCGCCACCGCGCCGGCGCCCACCGAGCCCCCTGCCCAAACGCCCAAGCCAGGCAACGGCGCCCCCGGCTCCGACCGCTACGAGCACAAGGTGGATTCCGGCCCGGAGCAGCGCCCGGACGTGGACAACCAGCCCGAGCCGGTGCCCAAGGAAGAGCCGCTGAGCGCCTACGGCAACCCCAAGACCTACAGCGTCTGGGGCAAGACCTACCAGGTGATGGAATCCGCCTCCGGCTATGAAGAGGTGGGCCTGGCCTCCTGGTACGGCCGCAAGTTCCACGGCTATCGCACCTCCAGTGGCGAGCCGTTCGACATGTACCGCTTCACCGCCGCCCACCGGACCCTGCCGCTGCCCACCTACGCCCGGGTCACCAACCTGGACAACGGCAAAAGCCTGGTGGTGCGCGTTAACGACCGTGGCCCGTTCCACTCCGAGCGCATTATCGACCTGTCCTGGGCGGCGGCGGCGCGGCTCGGCATCGAGGGCAAGGGCACCGGCCGCGTGCGGGTGGAAGCGCTGACCGTGCGCGAAAAGGTCAAACCCAGCCGCGAAGGCACGGTGCCCACCGCCGTGCGCGCCGCCGTGGACAGCCCGCCGCCGGATATGGCCCAGGCAACCGACGGCGACGAGCTGTACCTGCAGGCCGGCGCCTTCCAGGCCCTGGACAGCGCCCGCAACCTGGAGCGCGCCCTGCGCGACGAACTGAAACTGCCGGTGTCGGTGCGACAGCCGGAAAGCAGTGCCCTGTACAAAGTATGGCTGGGCCCGTTTGCCAGTAACGAGGCCCGCGACCGGGCCCGCCAGGCGATCAGCCAGGCGGGCTTCACACCACCCATCCCCGTGAACTGATCCGCCCGTAAGGCTGAAATGATGACTCAATACCGTTCCCCGCAAACCCTGCTGTTCCGGGTGCTCGTCTGTCTTTCCCTGCTCACCCTGGCGCCGCTGACCGCCGCCAACAGTCTGATTCCCCGCGCCCCCGACGTGGACGCGCGCGGCTATCTGCTGATGGACGCCAAAAGCGGCCAGGTGATCGTCGAACACAACGCCGAGCAGGAGCTGCCGCCGGCAAGCCTTACCAAAATGATGACCGCCTACCTGGCGGAAAAGGAAATCCAGGCCGGCAACATCTCCGAACAAGACATGGTGCCGATCAGCGTGCAGGCCTGGCGCATGGGCGGCTCGCGCATGTTTGTCCAGGAAGGCACGCGGGTGTCGGTGGGCGATCTGCTCAAGGGCATCGTGATTCAGTCCGGCAATGACGCCAGCGTGGCCATGGCCGAATATATCGCCGGCTCCGAGGACGCCTTCGCCGACCTGATGAACAACCAGGCCCGCGAACTGGGCATGGACCACACCCACTTCATGAACGCCACCGGCTGGCCGGCGGAGAACCACTACACCACCGCCCACGACCTCGCGATTCTGGCGCGGGCGATCATCCGCGACTTCCCCGAACACTATGATCTCTACGCCCAGAAGGAATTCACCTATAACGGCATCACCCAGCACAACCGCAACCTGCTGCTGTGGCGGGACGACAGCGTCGACGGCCTGAAAACCGGCCACACCGAAGAAGCCGGCTACTGCCTGGTGTCCTCCGCCAAGCAGGACGGCATGCGCCTGATCGCGGTGGTGATGGGCACCGATTCCGAAGCGGCGCGGGCGCGCGAGTCCCAGAAGCTGCTCAGCTATGGCTTCCGCTTCTACGAAACCTACGAAGGCTACGGCGCCGGCGATGTCCTCGACACACCGGAGGTCTGGATGGGCGCCGCCAACCAGGTGCGCCTGGGCCTGAAAGAGGACCTGATTCTCACCGTGCCCAAGGACAGCCAGGACCAGCTGAAGGCCTCCATGTCGATCCGTCCGGAGCTGCGCGCGCCGATCCGCGAAGGCGAACAGTACGGCACCCTGACGGTGACGCTGGCCGACGAGACCGTGGCGCAACGACCGCTGGTGGCGCTGGAAAACGTGGAAGAAGCCGGCTTCTTTGCCAAGATCTGGGACCACGTCGTATTGTTCTTTAAAGGATTGTTCAGCTAGAGGCCGCTCATGGCGAACGGCAAGGTCTACCTTAACGGCGAATTCATGGACCCGGACCGGGCCCGTATTTCGCCCATGGACCGGGGCTTTCTGTTCGCCGACGGTGTCTACGAGGTGATTCCCGCCTTCAATGGCGTGCTGTTCCGTCTCGACGCCCATCTGCAGCGCCTGGAGCGGTCGCTGGCGGAGGTGTCCATCGCCAACCCGTACCACCGGGCCGGATGGCGGCGGCTCTGCGAGGACATGGTGGCGGCCAACGGCGGCGGCAATCTGTCCGTCTATCTGCAGATCACCCGGGGCGTGGCCGACAAGCGCGACCACGCCTTTCCCGACCCGCCGGTGACCCCCACCGTGTTTCTTACCAGCGCGCCGATCCCGGTGCCCTCCGCCGACAGCCTGTACCAGACCCGTGGCGCGGCCGCCATCACCCTGGCGGACACCCGCTGGGCGCGCTGCGACATCAAGTCGATTTCGCTGCTGCCCAATATCCTGCTGCGCCAGCAGGCGGTGGCGTCCGGGGCGCTCGAGGCGGTGCTGCTGCGCGACGGTCTGGTCACCGAAGGCGCTGCCAGTAACGTGTTCACGGTGCATAACGGCGAGGTCAGTACACCGCCGCACAGCGCGCGCATTCTCGGCGGCATCACCCGCGATCTGGTGGTGGAGCTGTGCCGCGAGCATGGCGTCCCGGTGGTGGAGCGGGAGATTCCAGAGGCGCGGCTCCACGACGCCGACGAAATCTGGGTGAGCAGCTCCACCAAGGATGTGGTGCCGGTCACCCGCCTGAATGACCGCCCGGTGGGCGACGGCCGGCCCGGCGACACTTGGAAAACGCTGTCGCGCCACTATATTCAGTTCAAGCGCCGCCTTTGCGGCCTGGATTGAGACACCGAACCGAAGCTCGACCCGACGAAGAGAGACCGACCATGGCGATCCGCGAAGACCTGTGGGACTTTCCCCACGACATGCAGCTCAAGGTCATGGGCGCCGCCGACGCGCCCCTGGAAGACGCGGTGGCGGACATCCTGGAACAGCATCTGGCGGATTTCGACCGCCACGCCCATCTGAGCAGCCGCCCCAGCACCAAAGGCAACTTCGTGTCGATCACCGCCAGCGTGACGCTGCACCACCGCGAACAGGTGGAAAACATCTACCGGGATCTGGATGCCTGCCCGCACGTTAAAATCACCCTCTGAGCCGGCGCCCGCCATGCCAGCCTCGCCCGTGACCGTGCGTTATTTCCCCCGCGTCGACTACCCGCCCTGCTGGCAGGCGATGAAGGATTTCACCGAGCAGCGCGACGCGCACACCGGCGACGAACTCTGGGTATTGGAGCACCCGCCGGTTTACACCCTGGGCCAGGCCGGCAAGCCGGAACACATCCTCGACCCCGGCGATATCCCGGTGGTGCACAGCGACCGGGGCGGCCAGGTGACCTACCACGGCCCCGGGCAGACGGTGATTTACCTGCTGCTGGACGTGCGCCGGCTGGGCCTGGGCGCCCGCGCCGTGGTCACCGCCATTGAAGACAGCGTGGTGGAGTACCTGCGCGACCAGGGCCTGGACGCGGAAAACCGGCCCGGCGCCCCCGGCGTCTATGTGGCGGGCGCCAAGATCGCCTCGCTGGGGCTGCGCATCCGCCAGCGCGGCAGCTACCACGGTCTGTCGCTCAACCGCGAACCGGACCCGGCGCCCTGGCGGCGCATCAACCCCTGTGGCTACGCTGGCCAGCCAGTGACCAGCCTGGCCGCCGAGGGCGTGTCGGTGTCCCGCCAGACCCTGGAGCAGGATCTGGTTACCATTCTGTCGCGCCGGCTGGGGCTCGTGCCCCGGACAGCCCCGCCACCAAGTTGGTATACTGGCGCCGATCAATGACGCCCAAAAGGCACACAACCGTAAGAGAGACCGCCATGAGCGAAGCCCAGGCCGACCGCCCGGTGAAAGCGAAGGTTAAAATCGGCGACAAACTACGCGGCGCCGACAAGGTCCGCACCATCCCGCTGGTCAACGAAGTCCGTCCGACGCGCGAGCGCAAACCGGACTGGATTCGCGTGCGGGTACCCGCCAACGGCGAAATTCAGCGCATCAAATCGATGCTGCGCAAGCAGAAGCTGCACACCGTGTGCGAGGAAGCGGCCTGCCCCAACCTGCCGGAATGCTTCGGCGGCGGCACCGCCACCTTCATGATCATGGGCGACATCTGTACCCGGCGCTGCTCGTTCTGCGACGTGGGCTTCGGCCGGCCCAACGGCCTCGACCCGGACGAACCCAAGCACCTGGCGGAATCGGTGGCCGACCTGGGGCTCAAGTACGTGGTGATCACCTCGGTGGACCGGGACGATCTGCCCGACGGCGGCGCCGCCCATTTCGCCGAGTGCATCCGTGAAGTGCGCGCGCTGAGCCCGGACACCAAGGTGGAAATCCTGACGCCGGATTTCCGCCCCTGCCTGGACGACGCCCTGGATATTCTCGACGCCACCCCGCCGGACGTGTTCAACCACAACATCGAAACGGTGCCGCACCTGTACAAAAAGGCCCGCCCCGGCGCCCGCTACGAGCACTCTCTGAAACTGCTGCAGCGCTTCGGCGAGCGGCGCCCGGACGTGCCCACCAAGTCCGGCATTATGGTGGGCCTGGGCGAGACCAATGATCAGGTTCTGGAAACGCTGCGCGATCTGCGCGACCACGGCGTGGATATGATCACCATCGGCCAGTACCTGCAGCCCAGCAAGTTCCACGCGCCGGTGGAGCGCTACGTGCACCCGGACGATTTCAGAATGTTCGCGGTGGAAGGCCGCAAGATGGGCTTCACCTCGGTGGCCTCCGGCCCCATGGTGCGCAGCTCCTACCACGCCGACCTGCAGCACAAAGGCATCGATGTGGGCGACCCGGAGAACCTGGCCCGCGAGGTCTAACCACCTTGTAGGAGCGGGCCTCGCCCGCGAAAGGGTGGCTCCCAGCCACCCGGCAGGATCCCAGAGAGGCTGATGGAGCTGCCGTTAGACATCTCTCTGGCATCCTGCCGGGAGCTTCGCTCCCTTTCGCGGGCATGGCCCGCTCGCACAAGGCGGGTTAGCCCAGCGTTACGAACGGCACCACCGTGATCAGCAGCACGGCGATGGCGGCGATCAGAAACGCCAAGGCCCGCAGGGGCCGGGCGCGCAGGTTGCGCCACACGGTGGTGGGTTCGCCGCGCTGGTGCGCCTGCTCGAAGGCGGCGCGCTGCTGCTCGAGACGGCGCCGCTGATAGCCCGCCAGCAACGGCCGGGCCCGCTCCCAATCCTGATCGTCGCTCAGCCAGATGCCGCCGGCGGAAACACCCCAAACGCTGGGTTCGGTCTGATAATGGGCGATGCCGTGCTGATCCAGCAGCGCGCAGATCTCATCGCGCTCGTCATCGGGCACCCGGCGCAGGTTAAGCAACAGTTTGGACATCCAGGTTTCCTCGTTGGGCAGGGTGGGCGATCCGCGACGCCACTATAACAAACCACGGCACGAACCCCGCCACGTTGAGCGCTTTAAGAATTTACAATTGCCCTACCAACGCCCTCCTGACCGCCCCCGGCTTTTCCTTTACGCTAGTGTTCACTAACCCCTTGCACCCTAAACAGGGAGAGTTCCGGACTTATGCGGCTTGCCGTTCGTGTTCTGTCGATTGTTGTTGCCGCCACCCTCCTGACCGCCCCCGCCGGCGCCGAAGACTGGCCGGAGCGGATCATGGAGCGCATGGAAGCGCTGCAACTGCCGGACGAAGCGCTGGCCCTCGCCGCCGTGCCTCTCGACGGCCCCGGCGAAGCGCGCTTCGTCAACGCCGACCGGGTGATGAACCCGGGCTCCACCATGAAGCTGCTGACCACCTACGCGGCGCTGGAACTGCTCGGCCCCAGTTTCAAATGGCACACCCGCGTTTACACCAACGGCGAACTGAAGGGCGATGTCCTGCACGGCGACCTGTTCCTGGTCGGCGCCGGCGACCCCAAGCTCACCGAGGAACGGCTCTGGCAGTTGCTGCGCGATCTGCGCGCCTACGGCATCCGTCAGGTGCAAGGCGACCTGGTGCTGGATGACTCCTACTTCCGGCTGCCCCACGGCCAGCCGCATTTCGACGATGACGGCAACGACCCCCACGCGCCCTTTCTGGTGGAGCCCCACGCCCTGCTCACCAATCTGAACGTGTTTCACTTCCAGTTCGCAGCCCGCAAGGACGGGGTCAGCGCCTGGATGGATCCGGTCACCGACGCCGTGACCCTGGACAACCAGATCACCCTGACCCGCGGCGGCCGCTGCCCGTCCGGCCGCCGCCTCAAACTGGAGCCCAGCTACCAGGACAACGGCCGCATCACGGTCACCGCCACCGGCTCGCTGCCGCCCGGGTGCCGGGCCGGCGACTATCTGTCGCTGATGAGCCAGGAAACCTACACCGCCGCCATTATCCGCGGCCTGTGGCAACAGCTGGGCGGCACCCTTACCGGCGCTACCCGCTTCGACCGCCTGCCCACCGGCGCCGACCTGCTCGCCACCACCTCATCGCCGGACCTGGTCACCATGGTCCGCGACATCAACAAGTGGAGCAGCAACGTGATGGCGCGCCAGCTCTACCTGACCATCGGCGCCGAACACCGCCTGGCGGAGGACCGCGACGACCTGGCCGCCGCCGAGCGCACCATCAAGGACTGGATGGCGCTGAAAGGCATGGACCCGCGCGCGGTAGTGCTGGACAACGGCGCCGGCCTGTCCCGCAACGCGCGCATGAGCCCCATGGAGCAGATCAAAATGCTGCAGCAGGCCTGGCGCAGCCCGTTCGCCGCCGAGCTGATCGCCTCGCTGCCGCTGGTGGCCATGGACGGCACCATGCACAACCGGCTGCGCGACACCGGCCTGCGCGGCGAAGGCCACATCAAGACCGGCTCACTCACCAATGTGCGCGCGGTGGCCGGCTTCACCCGCGACAGCAACAACACCACCTGGGCGGTATCGGCCATCGTTAACACCCCCTCGGCCTGGAAGAGCCAGGCGGTACTCGACGACGTGCTGGAGGCAGTGCACCGTCTGCCCGGCGCCCAGGCGGCGGCGGCGGTCACCCAGGCCCAGGCGCGCGCCGCCGGCAGCGGCGGCTGATCTTATGTCCGCCGCGGTGTTCCGCCCCGTTCATCGGTAAGCTTTTCAGGTATTGCCTTGACGGCAAAGCAGGCCGCCCGGTGCTATGCTCTGCGCTGCATTCACTACCCTTACCGTATCGGGGAAGCTCAATGATCATCGTCCACCATCTGGAAAAATCCCGCTCGCAACGCATTGTCTGGCTGCTCGAGGAGCTCGGCATTCCCTACGAAATCGAGCATTACAAACGCGACCCCAACACCATGCTGGCCCCTGAAGCGCTGCGCCGGGTGCACCCCCTGGGCAAGTCACCGGTGATCACCGACGGCGACACCGTGGTGGCGGAATCCGGCGCTATTATCGAGTACCTGGTGGAAAAGCACGGCGGCGGCCGCCTCAAACCCGCCGTGGACGACCCCAACTGGCTGCACTATCAGTACTGGCTGCACTACGCGGAAGGCTCACTGATGCCGCTGATGGTGATGAAGCTGATCTTCAGCCGGGTCCCCAAGACGCCGATGCCGTTCTTCGCCAAGCCGATCGCCAAAAAAATCAGCGGCGGCCTGGTGGGCGGCTTCGTGCAGCCGCGTATCGAAGACCAGCTGCGCCTGGTGGAAAGCCATCTCGCCAGCCACACCTGGTTCGCCGGCGAGGCACTGACCGCCGCCGACGTGCAGATGAGTTTCCCGCTGCAGGCCGCCGGCGCCCGCGCCAACCTGGACGCCTTGCCGCATATCCGCGACTTCATTCAGCGCGTGGAAGCGCGCCCGGCCTATCAGCGCGGTATCGAGCGCACCGGCCCGCTGGAACTGCTCGGCTGAATCCCCCCTCCAGACGGACCCGGTCACCCGGCATGATGGCCGCGAACTGTGACCCGGGTCCCCTTTCTACTAAAGTCCAATGACGCTAATTGCATAAGCCCTTATTCTTACAAGCATTAACAGTAAGTTACTGTTTTCAGGGCCGCCGCTGCCCTATTCTCAAATGCAAAAAATGGCTTGGCATCAAGCTTTCGGCTGACTCACTGGTCTGGGGAAATATGATTCTGCTGTATTTTCTAATCGCTTTGGGAGTGGTCTTCCTGATTGCGGAAGGGGTGCAACGCTACCTGGCGCGCCGCCGGGACTGACCCGCCCTTCACGGTTAAACACTGTTAAAGCTGTGAATCCGTTCACGGTGCGCGGTCTATACTGACAACTCTTATCCTTTGTCAGGGAGACCAAAATGAAAAAAGCCCTTTCCGTTCTTACTCTCGGCGCCGTGTTCGCACTGGCCGGCTGTCAAACCGCGCCCGAAGTGCAACCGGACCCGAAAGCCAGCAAAACGGTCTATCAGGGCGTGCTGCCCTGCGCGGACTGCTCTGGAATTCAGGCCACCCTGACGCTGTACCGGGATGAAGCGGACCAACCGTCACGCTTTGAGCTGCGTCAGACCTTTCTGGACGGCGCCAAGGCCGGCGGCAGCGACGTGGACCGGGGCAACTGGATCGCGGAACGCCAGTCCGTGAACGGCAAGTCCTACCCGCTGTTTATCCTTAACCCCACCGATCCGGCGGAGCAGTTCCGCTTTCTGCAGAAAGCCACCAATGCGGTGGAAATGCTGAACGCCGACGGCGAGCAAATCGAGTCCGACTACAACTACACGCTGATGCAGCGTTAAAGCTGGTTCGGGCCGGGAAACCCGTCCTCTCCAGAAGGCGCGCACCGGGATCGGGTGGGCCCGTCCAGGACACGCCACGAGTACATCCATGTAGGCTCGGCGTTTGGCCATCCCTGGCCAAACACGGTCCTGGACGGGCCCACCCGATCCCGGCGCTCCTTGGGGAACTTCACCGCCAAGGCCGCTGCCAAGCTCGGATTTGTGAGAGCTTGCCTTGCAAGCGAAAGGCCGGCAACGCCGGTCGGCAGGCTCCCAGAGACCTTGAAATGTAAATAGGAATGACTTGCATTCAGGCCCTGAACTGCTAGACTCCGGCTCTCTGGCGATATCGCCTTTTTTTCTGCCCTTTGTTTCCGTGATGGCGGTATGCGCCCGTCAACAGGAGTTCGGACATGATGTCTTCCTTGCAGCTTCAACTTCCGGAGTGGTTTGTTGCCGGCGGCCCCGCCATGTGGCTGTTGGCGGTACTGTCAGTGGTGGCTCTGGCCACGCTGATCACCAAGATGCTCCAGTTCGCCCGCCTGCGGCCGGTGGCCAGCAAGCAGGCCGACGCCCTGCTGGAAAGCCTGGAACGCGGCGACGCGCCGGTGGTCGGTGACGCCGGGCGCTCGCCGGTGGATCAGGTGGTGTTGAGCGCCTGGCACAATCGCGCCATGGACGCGGACAGCTGGGAAGAGGACAGCCTGCGGCGCGGCCGCGAGGCGCTGGAAGACATGCGCGGCGGCCTGCGCACCCTGGAAGTGATCAGCGCGCTGTCGCCGTTGATCGGCCTGCTGGGCACCGTGTTCGGCATGATCGGCGCCTTCCAGGCGCTGGAAGCCGCCGGCTCCCAGGTGGACCCGTCGATTCTGTCCGGCGGCATCTGGGAAGCGCTGCTCACCACCGCCGCCGGTCTTACCGTGGCGATCCCCGCGCTGGCGGCCTTCCATTGGGCCGACCGCACCATTGAGCTGTGCCGGGAAAAACTGCAGGACCGCCTGGCCCGCCTGAAAGTACAGGTACGCCGGCAAGGCGCCGCGCAACCGGCCAGCGCCGAAGCACCGGCCCGCGATCAGGCCCCGCGCCGGGTCGCCGTCGGCGGCTGATCCATGCACCTGGAACCGGAACGCCATCGCTCCCCGACCATCAGCCTGACACCACTGATCGACGTGGTGTTCATCCTGTTGATTTTCTTCATGCTCGCCAGCCGCTTTGGCGACTGGAAGGATCTGCCGGTCAATGTGCTGCCCAGCGAGGCCAGCGAGCAGCGTGAGGATAAGGACTGGCTGACGCTGACGGTGACCGCCGACGGTCAGGTGGAGATGGAAGGCGAACGCTATGCGGTAACGGCCCTGGCGGAGCGCCTGCAAGGGCGGGACGACACGGTATTGATCACCGGCGAAGCGGACGCGCCGCTGCAGGCCGCCCTTGCCACCCTGGACGCGGCCCGCGCCGCCGGCATCGAGGACGTGCAGCTGGAGCTGATGCCATGAATCTGGAATCCCCGGACAGTGGCCGCCGCCCGCCCCTGGAGCCGGTGCTGCCGCTGATCAATGTGGTGTTCCTGCTGCTGATCTTCTTCATGGTGGCTGGCCAGCTGGCGCCACGACCGGAAGGGAACGTGGATGCACCGGACAGCGCCAGCGCCGACACCAAGGAAAACCTGGATCAGTTCATGCTGGTGCTGGACAAGGAAGGCCGGCTGCTGCATCAGGGCCAGCCGGTGGATACGACCCGGGTGGCCGATTTGATCCGTGAGCACCGGCGGGCCGCCGCGTCCGACACCGACGCGACACAATCCAAGGCCGCCGAAGGCACCGACGCCAAACAGCCGGTGCGCCTGATGGCCGACGCCGACACCGCGCTCAGCACCCTGCGTGACAGCCTGGAAACCCTGCGCGACGCCGGCGTGGAAGAAGTACGCCTGGTAACCCGGAGTAAAAGCACACCGTGATGTCCAAACCCCGCGTGATTCTCGCCTGGAGCCTGGCCCTGGCCGCCCACGCCGTATTGCTGGTGGGTGTGGGCAGCATGACCCTGGCCGGTGGGCGCCCCGCCAAGGAGGGCCAACAGCAGTCGGTCACCCTGAATCTGGCGCCAAAGCCCAGTGACAGCCCGGTGGCCACCGCCCCGGAGCCGGCACCAAAACCGCAACCCGAGCCAAAGCCGGAACCCAAGCCGGAGCCAAAACCGAAACCCAAACCGGAACCCAAGCCCGAGCCGAAGCCGAAACCCGAGCCCAAACCGGAACCGAAACCGGAGCCGAAGCCCGAACCGGAACCTGAGCCGGAAACCGAACCGGCGGCGCCCGCGGAGAAGCAGGATACGGAAACCCGCACCGCCGACCAGGCCCAGCAGCAGCCCCAAGGCCAGAAGGGCATTGCCGGCGACCCCGGCGAAGGCGTGCGCCAAAGCGGCGACCACGACAACCTGATGGATCGCTATCTGGGTAAGGTCCGCGATACCATTGAATACAATAAGGAGTATCCGGCACGGGCGCGCATGCGGCGCCAGCAAGGTGTGGTGGTCGTGGAATTCTTTCTGGACAGCGATGGCCGCGCCCAGGACGTCAACCTCAAGACCAGTTCCAACAGCCGTATCCTCGACCAGCAATCCCTGGAGCTGGTGCGCCGCCTGCGGTTCCCGGAGCCCCCCTCGGAGCTGGCCTCGGAACTGATTGAAGTGACCGTGCCGATCCACTACAGCCTGTAACGCGGAGCCCGGACCATGGAGGCGTTACCCCAAGCGCTGCTACTCAGCCTGGTGGCCGGCGCCACCATCCCGCTGGGCGGCCTGCTCGCCCGTTATGAACGTATTCACCCCAACTGGCTGGAAGCGGAATTCCGGCATAGCGTGATTGCCTTCGGCGGCGGCGCCCTGCTCGCCGCCGTGGCGCTGGTGCTGATCCCCGAAGGCAGCGCCCGCTTACCCCAAGCCGTCACGCTGTTGGCGTTCGTCGCCGGCGGCGTAGTGTTCATGCTCGCCGATCGGGCGCTGGCCCGGCGAGGCGGCGCCGGCGCGCAACTGATGGCCATGTTGCTGGATTTCATTCCCGAAGCCATCGCCCTGGGCGCCACTCTGGCCGCCGGCCAGGGCGGGGGCGTTTTGCTGGCGCTGCTGATCGCCCTGCAGAACGGGCCGGAAGGTTTCAACGCCTATCGTGAGATGCGCCGAGGCACACAGGTCAGCGCCCGGCGTTTGCTGTGGGTGTTCACCGCGCTGGCATTACTGGGGCCGTTATCCGCCTGGGTCGGCGCGGCCTGGCTGGCCGACGCGCACCAACTGCTGGGCGCGATTATGGTGTTCGCCGCCGGCGGCATTCTCTATCTGATCTTTCAGGACATCGCCCCCCAGGCCAGACTGCGCTATCACTGGGGCCCGCCCCTGGGGGCGGTCGCCGGCTTCAGCCTGGGGCTAGCCGGTCATCTGTTGACCGGCGGCTGACGCCGCCGCGCCGTCACTCGCCCCAGCGCTTGACCAGGGTCTGTTCCACGCCGAGCTGGTCGAGAATCCGCGCCACCACGAAATCCACCAGATCCGCCACGCTTTGCGGGCGATGATAAAAGCCCGGCGCCGCCGGCAGGATGGTGACCCCCAGGCGCGACAGCTTGAGCATGTTTTCCAGATGAATGGCCGAGAACGGGCTTTCCCGGGGCACCAGAATCAACTGGCGGTGTTCCTTCAGCGCCACGTCCGCCGCCCGCTCGATCAAATTGTCGCTGGCACCGCTGGCAATCGCCGAAAGCGTGCCGGTCGAACAGGGGCAGACCACCATCGACGCCGGCGCGCCGGAGCCAGACGCCACCGGCGCGGTCCACTGCTCCAAACCGCACACCGTGAGCACGCCCTTTTCGGTGGCGGCGAAATCACGCAACGCGGCCTCCGCCTTGCCGGTGCCGGCGGGCAGACTCAAATCCGTTTCCATGCCGATCACCACCCGTGCCGCCTTGGACAGGATCACGAACACTTCGCAATCCGCCGCCAGCAGACACTGCAGTAACCGCAGGCCATAGGGGGCGCCGGACGCGCCGGTAAACGCCAGGGTGACCCGTTGGCGGCCTGACTCACTCATGCTTGTCACTCCCGGAGGTTGAACGTTGACGCGGCAGCCGTTGCTGCGGCGACCGTTGACGCAGTGCCGTCAGCAGCTTTTCATGCACGCCGCCAAAGCCGCCGTTGCTCATAATCACCACGTTGAGCGGACCGGGCTGGGCCGCCACCGACGCCACCAGGGCGTCCAGGTCGGTTTCCACGCGGGCCGGCACCGGCGACCCGGCGACCACCGCCTCCAACGACCACTCCAGTCCCGGTGGCTGATACCAGATTACCTGGTCCGCGTCGCGCGCGCTGGCGGCCAGCGCCTCACGGTGACGGCCCAGACGCATGGTGTTGGAGCGCGGTTCGATCACCGCCAGCACCGGCTCGTCGCCGACCCGGCGGCGCAGCCCGTCCAGGGTCGTGGCGATGGCGGTGGGGTGGTGGGCGAAGTCGTCGTAGACGCGCACGCCGTCCACTTCGCCGCGCAGCTCCATGCGACGCTTCACACCCTGGAAACGGCCCAGGGCGGCGGCGCCGTCTTCCAGGGTCACGCCCACATGGCGCGCCGCCAGCAGCGCCGCCATGGCGTTATTGACGTTGTGGCGGCCGGTGAGCGACCAATCGACCACGGCAATATCTGTCCCCTTTTCCAGAACGGTGAAACGGGAGCCGTCCGGGCGCTCCAGTCGATAGCCCGGGTCGGCCTGTTCGCCGAACCGCTCCACCTCGCTCCAGCAGCCCCGCGCCAGCGTCTCTTCCAGGGCCGCCTCGCCATGGGGCAGGATCACCCGGCCCAACGACGGCACGGTGCGCAGCAGATGGTGAAACTGTGTCTGAATCGCGGCCAGATCCGGGAAGATATCCGCGTGGTCGAACTCCAGATTATTCAGTACCGCGGTGCGCGGCCGGTAGTGGACGAACTTACTGCGCTTGTCGAAAAAGGCGGTGTCGTATTCGTCTGCCTCGACCACGAAGAACGGCGTGCCGCCGAGCCGCGCGGAAACCCCGAAGTTACCCGGCACGCCGCCGATCAGATAGCCCGGGTCGAGGCCGGCGTGTTCCAGAATCCAGGCCAGCATGGACGCGGTGGTGGTTTTACCGTGGGTGCCGGCCACCGCCAGCACCCAGCGCCCGGGCAGCACCACCTCGGCGAGCAATTGCGCGCCGGACGTGTAGGGCATGCCCTGGTCGAGCACATGCTCCACCGCCGGGTTGCCGCGGCTCAGAGCGTTGCCGATCACCACCAGATCCGGGGCCGGCTCCAGCTGCGCCGGATCGTAGCCCTGGATCAACTCAATGCCGGCGGCGCTGAGCTGGTCGCTCATCGGCGGGTAGACGTTCTGATCGGAGCCGGTGACCCGGTGCCCCTGGGCCCGGACCAGTTGCGCCAGCGAGCCCATGAAGGTGCCGCAGACGCCGAGAATATGGATGTGCATGAAGAACCTCGAAGAAACCTCACGGCAGGATACAACATCGGCTTCAGGCCACAAGCCGGCAGCCCCCGGCAAGCACCGTTTTTCAGCTTGAAGCTTGCGCCTTGAAGCCTGAAGCTATCTCCTTTTTGAATCGTTCGAGGAGAGACCAATGCTGACAATCAACGGCCCCGAAGAGCTGAAAAGCTGGGAAGGCAAGGAACTGGGCGTCACCGAATGGATGACGGTCAGCCAGGAGCGCATCAATCAGTTCGCCGAAGCCACCGGCGACCACCAGTGGATTCACGTGGACGTGGAGCGCGCCAAGAAAGAATCGCCCATGGGCGGCCCAATCGCGCACGGCTATCTGACGCTGTCGCTGATCCCCATGTTCAAGGACGAAATCTACGCCGTCGAAGGCGCCAAGGCGGGCCTGAACTACGGCCTCAACAGCTGCCGCTTCCTGGCACCGGTGCCCGCCGGCGCGCGCGTACGCGGCCGCTTCGTAATGAAATCCGTCGCCGCCAAAGGCGACGGCCGCTACCTGCTCTGCAACGAAGTCACCATCGAACTGGAAGGCAGCGACAAACCCGCCTGCGTCGCCGAAAGCCTCGGCATGGTCCTGTTTTAGTTGACAGTTGATAGTGGATAGTTGATAGCGACGCGGGCAACGCCCGCGGAGCCCGACAACAAAGAGGCCGCGCCCAAACCTTGGGCGCGGCCTCTTCGCTTCAATGCGCCGAAAACTTCAATCGCGCAGCTATCAACTGTCAACTATCAACTATCAACTAACTCAGTGGCTGATCATCCAGGGTCGGGCCGAGGGAAACATCTTATTGCCTTCGGCGGTGTAGAAGACCTTGGGTTTGTGGCGTTCGTGGTGGCAGCAGCCTTGCTCCTTCTCCGAGTGCGAGTTGCCGCGGCGCGGTTCGTGGCGGGCCCGTTCGTTGCGCTCGAAGGCCGAGCGTCGCTCCGGGGCCATGTCCAGGACCTCCGGGGCGACCAGAATGACCCGCGCGGACAGCACGCCGCAGGTGGGGCAGGGGCAGGTTTCCCCGGACGCCTGCACCGGCACCAGCTCGTGGAACAGGCCGTGGTCGGTGCATTTATAGTCGTACAGCGGCATGGTGGCGCCCTCCCCTATTTATCCTTGGCCAACGGCACGTCGGTGCTGCCGGCAACGCTGTGTTGCGGGCCGTCGACGCCGGGCTTGAGATCGAAGTCGAAGATGTCGGTGGGCAGCCACAAGGTGGCGCAGGCGTTGGGCACGTCCACCACCCCGCTGATGTGGCCCTGCACCGGCGCGCAGCCGAGCAGCGAATAGGCCTGGGCGCCGGTATAGCCGAACTTCTTCAGGTACTCGATGGCGTTGAGGCACGCCTGACGGTAGGCGATGTGCACGTCCAGGTAGTGTTGCTTGCCCTGCTCGTCCACGGAGATGCCTTCGAAGATCAGGTAGTCGTCGTACTTGGGCGCGATCTTGCTGGGTTTGAAGATCGGGTTCTTGATCGCGTACTTCTCCATGCCGCCCTTGATCAGGCTGACGCGCATGTGAATCCAGCCGGCCATTTCGATGGCGCCACAGAAAGTGATCTCGCCGTCGCCCTGGCTGAAGTGCAGGTCGCCCACGGACAGGCCGGCGTCTTTGACATACACCGGAAAGTAGATCTGCGAGCCGCGCGACAGGTCCTTGATGTCGCAGTTGCCGCCGTGCTCCCGGGGCGGTACGGTGCGCGCGCCCTCGGCGGCGGCCGCCGCTTTCTCGTTGCCCTTGAGCTTGCCCATATGGGCGGTATCGGCGTACGGCAGGTTGACCAGCCCGGGCACGCGGTCCGGCTCGGTGTCATAGAGTTCTTTTTCGCGGGTGTTCCATTCGTTGAGCATGTCCTTGGACGGCAGGCAGCCGATCAGCCCCGGGTGGATCAGGCCGGCGAATTCGACGCCGGGGATGTGCCGGGACTTGGTGAACATGCCGTTGAAATCCCAGATGGTTTTCTGGGCTTCGGGGAAATGTTCGGTGAGAAAGCCGCCGCCGTTCTGCTTGGAGAAGAAGCCATTGAAGCCCCACTGGCTTTCCTCGAAGGTGCCGATATCGAGAATATCCACCACCAGCAAATCGCCGGGCTCGGCGCCTTCCACGCCCACCGGGCCGGACAGGAAGTGCACCTGGGTGAGGTCCACGTCGCGCACGTCCTCGGCGTTGTCGTCGTTATGGATCTGACCGCCGGTCCAGTCGTGGCATTCAACGATAAAGTCGTCACCGGGTTTGACCATCGCCGCCATGGGAATGTCGGGATGCCAGCGGTTGTGCACCATATCGTTGTCGTAGGGAGAAGTGTCGAGATCGATTTTAATGATGGTCTCAGCCATGGTGTCGGTTCCTCCAGTTTTTCGGGCAAGCGTGATTCCGTGGGTTTGAATATCGGTGATCGGCGTGCCGTCCACCATTCGCGAAAAGGCCCCGGCGACTACGTCAGATGACGTATTGCCCGGCTAACCGCCCACCGGCACCACACTCAGCCGGTCACCGTCCAGCAGCGCCAGAAACGTGTCGTCGGCGGGACGGTCCAGCAGAGCCCGGGCGAGCGCCGGTTCCAGCTCGGCGCGCAGGCGGCGGGCAAGGTCCCGGGCACCGAAGCGGTCGTCATGGACGCGGCAAAGAAACTGCCGCGCGCTGTTGTCCAGCTCCAGACGGGCGCGCCGCCGGGCCAGACGTTGATTGAGTTTGCCCAGCTCGATATCCAGCAGAGTGTCCAGCCAGGTGGCGTCGAGGCGCTGGAACGGCAGAACCCGGTCGATGCGGTTGATAAACTCCGGGTCGAAGTGACGATGCAGAGCGCGCTCGAGCACCCTATCCTCGCGGCGCGGTGAAAGACCCAGCCAGCGCCGCCAGCCGTGCTGAAAGCGGGCGCGGTAATCACCGGCTTCGCGGGCGCCCACGTTGCTGGTCATGAAAATCAGGGTGTTGCGGAAGTCGATGCTGCGGGTGCCGCCGGACAACAACAGCCGGCCGCTTTCCAGCACATTGAGCAACGAGCGGATCACTTCGGTGCTGGCTTTTTCCAGCTCGTCGAACAACACGATGCCCGGCTTGCTGAAACTCCCCTGAATCAGGTCCACGTCGAACAGAGTGTGCCCTTCCTTGCTGCCCACATAGCCTGGCGGGGCTCCGGTGAGCGCGGCGGCGTAGTGCTCCTGGGCCAGGGTGTTCATATCAATACGGCAGAAGCCGTCCGCGCGGCCGTGTATCGCTTCACTGATCAGCCGCACGGTTTCGGTTTTACCGACACCGGTGGGCCCCATGAACAGATTCACCGCCAGCGGCCGGTGCGGGTCGCCGATGTCCGCCTTGACCACGCGCAGCATGTCTTCCATGGCATCCAGTACCGACGCCTGCCCGACAATACGGGCGCGCAGACGCGCCATTACCGCGTCCGGCTCGAACACAAAGCGCGGCGCGCGTTCCGGCCGGCTGGCCCGTTCTTCCCGCGCCAGCCGTTCCTGGTTTTCCTGCAGGCGGTCGTTGATAAAGGGCATGGCGGACTCAGGCATTCTTCTCTTTACCGTCCACCGGCAAATCCTTCACCGGGCAATCCGCCACCCCCACGGTGGTACGGGTCATGGCCTCCACGTTTTCCTGGGCTTTCTGGGCGTCCATCACCCAGGTGCGGTAGAACTCGAACGGGCAGTCCGCGATGCCTTTGTCGCCGTCACCGGAATCGTGAATGCCGGTGTAGCCCCGGTGCAGCAGTTTGAACAGGTGGTTCTGGGACTGGTCGTTGGCGCGCGCGTCGCGGATCTGGCTGATCGAGAGCTGGGCGTACTGAATGCCCATTTCCTCTTCGCCGCACTCGCCGAGCGTGCGCCCGTCGAAGCCGATAATCGACGAGTGCCCGAAGTAGGAATACACCCCGTCGAAGCCGGCGGCGTTGGCCACCGCCACATAGCAGTTGTTGGCCCAGGCCATGCTCTTGGACATCATCACCTGCTGTTCCTTGGCCGGGTACATATAACCCTGGCAGCGCACGATCAGCTCGGCGCCTTTCATGGCGCAGTCGCGCCAGATTTCCGGATAGTTGCCATCATCGCAGATGATCAGGCTGAGCTTCATGCCCTTGGGGCCTTCGGTGACATAGGTGGTGTCGCCGGGGTACCAGCCTTCAATAGGGCACCAGGGGATGCACTTGCGGTACTTCTGCACCACCTCGCCCTGGTCGTTGATCAACACCAGGGTGTTATAAGGGGCTTTGTGCGGGTGCTCCTCGTGGCGCTCGCCGGTGAGCGAGAACACGCCCCAGGTTTTCGCTTCCCGGCAGGCGGCGGAAAAGATAGCGGTTTCGTCGCCGGGCACGGTGGCGGCGGTGTCCATCATCTCGTCCGGGTCGTACATGATGCCCATGGTGCTGTATTCCGGGAACACCACCAGGTCCATGCCCGGCAGGCCCACCTTCATGCCTTTGATCATCTCGGCGATGGCGCGGGCGTTGTCGAGCACCTCGGCGCGGCTGTGCAGGCGCGGCATCTTGTAGTTGACCACCGCCACCCCGACGGTATCGCTGCTGCTGGAAATATCACCGTGTCGCATAACCTTGCTCCTCGCTCTCGTTTAGCGTGTTCAGACCGCCAGATAGCTGGCGATCTTGTTCTGGTCGGCGTCCTGTTTGTCTTCCTGGTGAACGATGTCGCCCTTCTCGATCACCAGAATCCGGTCGGCGATCTCCATCACGAAGCTGAGCACCTGCTCGGACACCACGATGGACAGGCCGCGCTCGTCGCGGATGCGTTTCAAGGTGCGCGCCATCTCCTGAATGATGGAGGGCTGAATACCCTCGGTGGGCTCATCCAGCAGCAGCACCTTGGGGCGGGTGGCCAGGGCGCGGGCGATGGCCAGTTGCTGCTGCTGACCACCGGACAGATTGCCGCCGCGCCGGTGCTGCATTTCTTCCAGCACCGGAAACAGCTCATAGAGATCGCGGGGCACTTTCTTTTCGCCCACCGCGGCCAGACCGGTTTCGATGTTTTCGCGCACCGTGAGGGCGGGGAAGATCATCCGCCCCTGGGGCACGAAACCGAGCCCGGCGCGCACCCGCTGAAAGCTTTTCATGGCGCTTATATCGGTGTTGTTCAGGGACACGCTGCCGCCGCGGCTGGGGGTCATGCCGATCAGCGACTTCATCAGCGTGGTTTTGCCCATGCCGTTGCGCCCCACCACCGCGACGATCTCGTTGTCGTTCACGTCCAGATTCAGGTCGCGGATGATGGTGCTCTGGCCATAGGCCACGGAGTGATTGGAAACCTTCAGCATGATCAGTGCCCCAAGTAGACTTCGATGACTTTCGGGTCTTTCTTCACATGGTCGATGGAGCCTTCCGAGAGCACCTTGCCCTGGTGCATCACCGTGACCCGGTCGGCGATGTCGCCGACGAACTGCATGTCGTGCTCGATCACCAGCACGGTGTGGTCACGGGTGATCACGCGCAGCAGCTCGGCGGTCTTTTTGCGTTCCGCCACCGACATGCCGGCCACCGGTTCGTCTAGCATCAGCAGGTCCGGCTTCTGAATCAGCAGCATGCCGATCTCCAGCCACTGCTTCTGACCGTGGCTGAGCAGCCCCGCCGGCTCGTTGAGCTGGTCGCTCAGGAAGATGGTGTCGGCGATGCTTTCCACCGCTTCGATCACCGCCGTGTCCCGCTTGAAGGCCAGCGCCCCCATCACCGTGTGACCCTGCGGGTAAGAGACTTCCAGGTTCTCGAACACGGTCAGGTCCTCGAACACCGAAGGGTTCTGGAATTTCCGCCCCACCCCGGCGTGGACGATCTGGTGCTCCTTCATTTTGGTAAGCTCCTTGCCGCCGAAACGGATCGAGCCCTGGGTGGCGCGGGTCTTGCCGCAGATCAGATCCAGCACCGTGGTTTTACCGGCCCCATTGGGGCCGATGATCACGCGGATCTCCTTGGGGTCGAGATAGAAGGACAGGTCGTCCACCGCTTTGAAGCCGTCGAAAGACACCGTCAAACCTTCCACGGCGAGCAGGAAGTTTTCCTTTTGCGCATTCATCAGGGTTTCTCCGCGCTGAGTTGATCGGAGGCCGGCGCCGGCGCTTGCGGCGCGGCGTCATCGTCCTTGTCCAGGTACTTGCCAATCACCGGCAAGCGTTTCTCCAGCGGCATGATGTAACGCTCATAGAGACCGGCCAGACCGTTGGGAAAGGCCAGCACCACGCCGATAAACAGCGCCCCCATGGCATAGGGCCAGAGTTCCGGGAAGGATTCGGAAAAGCCGCTTTTCGCCGCGTTCACCAGCAGCGCGCCGTACACGCCGCCGAGCAGGGAGTAACGCCCGCCCAGCGCGCAGAACACCACCATCTCGATGGACGGCACGATGCCCACGAACGACGGCGACATGAAGCCCACCTGCAGGGTGAACAGCGCACCGCCGATGCCCGCCAGGCCGGCGGCCAGGCAGAACACGAAGACCTTGAACGAGGCCACGTCGTAGCCGGAGAAACGCACCCGGGTCTCCTGGTCGCGCATCGCCACCAGAATCCGCCCCAGCTTGGCGTTCTGGACATGACGGCAGACGAATAAACTGAGAAACAGCAGACCCACGCAGACAAAGTAAAGCGTCGACTTGGCGGCGTCGGTGCGGATATTCCAGCCCATCAGGGTTTGCAGATCGGTGATGCCGTTGACGCCGCCGGTGAGGCCCTGCTGACCGATGATCAGGATGGTCAGAATGGCGGCGATCGCCTGGGTGATAATGGCGAAGTAAACGCCGCCCACGCGGCGTTTGAACATCGCCACGCCAATGATCAAGGCCAGCAGCACCGGCACCGCGATCACCGCGATCAGGGTGAACGAGAAGCTGTGGAACGGCTGCCAGAACGCCGGCAGCTCGGTGATCTGGTTCCAGTCCATAAAATCCGGGATCCCCGGCGTCGACTGATGCTTGGTGGCCTCCGGGGTGGACGCCTCGAGCTTCAGGAACATGGCCATGCAGTAGCCGCCCAGGCCGAAAAACACGCCCTGGCCGAGGCTGAGAATGCCGGCCTTGCCCCAGCACATCACCAGACCGACGGCGGCGAACGCGTAGGTGAGGTACTTGCCCACCATGTTGAGGCGGAAGGGATCGAGCAGCAGCGGCAGCGCCACCACCAGCAGCAAAGCCAGCAACAGGTAGTAGATGCCTTCCCGGGAAGTCAGCCATTGAAGGGGAGAGTTGGTTTTCATCACGGACTCCTAGCGACGGACCTTCAAGGCCATCAGGCCTTCCGGACGCAACATGAGAATGCCCACCACCACCAGCAGGGTGAGTACCTTGGCCATGGAACCACTCAGGAAGAACTCCATGGTGGACTGGGCCTGGGAGATGCCGAACGCGGACACGATGGTGCCGATCAGGCTTTGCGCGCCGCCGAACACCACCACCAGGAAGGTATCGACGATGTACGCCTGGCCGGACGACGGCCCGGTGGAGCCGATCATGGTGAAGGCGCTGCCGGCGACCCCGGCGATGCCACACCCCAGCGCGAAGGTGGCCCGGTCGACGCCGGCGGTGTTAATACCCACCGCTTCCGCCATGGGCCGGTTCTGCACCACGGCGCGCACTTTCTTGCCCCAGCCGGAGCGGTACATGAGCAGGTACACCGCCAGCGCGATGGACAAGGCGATGATCATTACGAACAGACCGTTAATCGGCAGCTGCACCATGTCGGTGACGTTGAACGCGCCCATCATCCAGTCGGGCAGATCCACACCCACTTCCCGGGCGCCGAAGATCGACCGGTAGGCCTGCTGAAGAATCAGGCTCAGCCCCCAGGTGGCGAGCAGCGTATCCAGCGGTCGCCGGTACAGATGCCGCACCATGGCCCACTCGACAAAGGCGCCGAGTGCCCCGGACACCAGGAACGCCAGCACCATGGCGACGAAGAACGAACCGGCGAATAACTCGGGCATGAAATTCTGGAAAAACTGAGACGTCAGGTAGGTGGTATAGGCCCCCAGGATCATGAATTCCCCGTGGGCCATGTTGATCACGCCCATCTGGCCGAAAATAATCGCCAGGCCCATTGCCATGAGAACGAACACGGAAAACAGGGACAGACCGGCGAACCCCTGCATGGCAAAGATGGACATCAATTCCGTTGAGGAATAATCAGCAAACATGGCAATGCTCCCCTGCGGTTAAAAAATCCCGACGCCCACCAGGGGCGCCGGGTACGGACGGTTACTTGTAACCTTCAGGGAAGGGGTCCGGCTCCATCAGGTCCTTGGTTTCGTGGACCACCTTGTACTGGCCGTTGGTCTGCGCCACGCCGATGCGGGTCTTGGACCACAGGTGATGGTTTTCATGGATGCGCACATAGCCTTCCGGCGCTTTCTTGAATTCAATCCCCGGAGACGCTTCGCGGATCTTGTCGATATCGAACGAGCCGGCTTTCTCCACCGCCGCTTTCCACAACCACGGGCCCAGATAAGCCGCCTGGGTCACATCGCCGATCACCATGTCGTCGCCCCAGCGCTCCTTGAAGGCGGCTACGAATTCCTTGTTGTTGGCGTTGTCCAGGCTCTGGAAGTACTTCATGGAGGCGTACACGCCCTCCACGTTTTCACCACCAATGCCGCGGATTTCATCCTCGGTAACGGAGATGGTCAGCAGCAGCGGGGATTCCTCGGTGAGGTCGATACCGGCGGCCTTCATCTGCTTGTAAAAGGCCACGTTGGAGCCGCCCACCACGGAAGCGAAGATCACATCCGGTTTTCTCAACTTGATCTTGTTGATCACCGAGTTGAACTGGGTGTGGCCGAGCGGGTAGTACTCCTCGCCCACCACTTTCAGGCCCTTCTTCTCGATATGGATGCGCGCGATCTTGTTGGAGGTACGCGGCCAGATGTAATCGGAACCGAGCAGATAGAACGTTTTGGCGCCCTTCTCCTTCACCGCCCAGTCGATGCCGGCGAGAATTTGCTGGGTAGCTTCCTGGCCGGTGTAGATCACATTGGGCGACTGCTCCAGACCCTCATAGAAGGTGGGGTAATAGAGCATGCCGTTGAACTGCTCGATCACCGGCAGCACCGCTTTGCGCGAGGCGGAGGTCCAGCAGCCGAAGATTGCCGCCACGTCGTCCTGGCGCAGCAGTTTGCGGGCTTTTTCGGCGAAGGTGGGCCAGTCGCTGGCGCCGTCTTCCTGAACGTATTCGATCTGCCGGCCGAGCACGCCGCCCTGGGCGTTGATCTGCTCGATGGCCAGTTTCTCCGCCTGCACCGAACCGATCTCACTGATCGCCATGGTGCCGGTGATGGAGTGCAGGATGCCCACCTTGACGGTGTCTTCGGTGACCGCCAGGCCGGAGGTGTTGACCTCGGACGTGGGCGGCGCGGCGAACGACGGCGTGCTTAACGCCAGTACCGCCGGCAACGCCAGCAGCCCGGCCAGCAGGCGGCGGCGCGGACGCGATGGCAAGGAATGCTTCGGTGTCTTCATGGTTAACCCCTCGTTAGCGACATTCATGGATCCCCGGGAGCCCGATGGCTCCGTCGACCCTCGCTAACGAGTATGGGAAGGCGCCCGCACCGCTCCCATTCGGCGAATACGCCATGCCCCTACGTCATTTGACGCATTCCGCGATCCCGGCGGCGGCCCTAGGCTGCGCCCTTGGGGTATCCACGTTTGGGGGGTACGGCACGAATCGTGCTTTCTTCTTGGCCCGGCTTTCGGGTATTGCGGACGATCAGGCATGGCCATCGAACAACGCATCTTCCGGGTGCGGCGCAACTACAATAAGTGGGTCGCCAACCAGACCCTGGAAGACTTCGCCCTGCGCTTCACCGGCAAGGCGGCGCGCCGCTGGTCGGCGGGGCGGGTGGCGAACACCGCGCTGGGCGCCATTTCCTTCCTGGCGCTGGAGGCCATCGGCGGTGCCATTACCCTGAACTACGGCTTCACCAACGCGGTGGCGGCGATCGCCGTGGTCAGCGCGGTAATCTTTCTGCTCGGCCTGCCGGTGAGCTACTACGCGGCCCGCTACGGCGTCGACATTGACCTGCTTACCCGTGGGGCCGGCTTCGGCTACCTCGGCTCCACCCTCACCTCGCTGATCTATGCGTCCTTCACCTTTATCTTTTTCGCCCTGGAAGCGGCGATCATGGCGATGGCCCTGGAGGTGCTGTTCGGCCTGCCGCTGACACTGGGCTATGTGGTCAGCTCGCTGGTGGCGATTCCGCTGGTGACCCATGGCATCACCTATATCAGCCGCTTCCAGCTCTGGACCCAGCCGGTGTGGGTCGTGCTGCAGCTAACGCCGTTCGTGTTCATCCTGTTTCAGGACCCGGAATCGCTGAGCCGCTGGCAGGGTTTCGACGGCGCCCTGGGCGGCGACGGCGCCCTGGGCGGCGACGGCGCCCTGGGCGGCGACGGCGCCTTCAATCTGGTGCTGTTCGGCGCCGCCGCCACGGTAATGTTTTCGCTGGTGGCGCAGATCGGTGAGCAGGTGGACTTCCTGCGCTTCATGCCGGAGCCAGGGCCGCAGCGCAAACAGCGGCGGCGCTGGTGGCTGGCGATGCTGGCCGGCGGCCCGGGCTGGATCATCGTCGGCGGCCTCAAGGCACTGGCCGGTTCCTTCCTGGCGGTGCTGGCGTTTTCCCACGGGCTGCCGCACAGCCTGGCCCAGGAACCCATGCACATGTATCTGGTGGCGTTCAGCCACATCACCACGCACCCGGCCACGCTGATGGCCCTGGCCGGTATTTTCGTGGTGCTGTCCCAGCTGAAGATCAACGTGACCAACGCCTACGCCGGCTCCATCGCCTGGTCCAACTTCTTTTCCCGGCTCACCCACAGCCACCCGGGCCGGGTGGTGTGGCTGGTGTTCAACGTGATGATCGCGCTGGTGTTGATGGAGATCGGCATCTACCGGGCGTTCGAATCGATCCTTGGCAGCTACGCCATGGTGGCGGTGGCGTGGATCGGCGCGCTGGTGGCCGACCTGGTGATCAACAAGCCGCTGGGGCTGAGCCCCAAGGGCATCGAATTCAAACGGGCCTATCTGTACGACATCAATCCGGTGGGCTTCGGCGCCATGGTGATGGCCACCCTGGTGGGCCTGGTGGCGCGCAGTGGTTTCTGGGGTGGCGACGCCGAGGCTCTGGCCTCCTTCCTGGCTTTGCTCACCGCGTTCGTAACGTCACCGTTGATCGCCCTGCTCACCAACGGCCGCTACTACATCGCCCGAACACCGGAGCCGGCCACCGCCACCCGCGGCCGGCCCTGCTGCATCTGCGAGCACCGCTTCGACGACGAGGACATGGCGTTCTGCCCGGCCTACAACGGCCCGATCTGTTCGTTGTGCTGCTCGCTGGACGCGCGCTGCAACGACGCCTGCAAGCACCACGCCCGTTTTCAGGAACAATTGATGGACTGGCTCGGCGGCGTGCTGCCGCAACGCATCGTGGTGCACCTGCGCTCCCGTCTGGGGCATTTCGTGGGGTTGCTGGCCCTGGTCACCCTGGTGATGGCCGGGCTGCTGACGCTGGTCTACACCCAGGTGGCGATCACCGACCCTCAGGTGCGCGACCTGATGGCCACCACCCTGGCCAAGGTGTTCGCGATCCTGATCATTATCAGCGGTGTGGTGGCCTGGTTGTTCGTGCTCGCCCACGAAAGCCGGGTGGTCGCCCAGGAGGAATCCCACCGCCAGACGCGCATGCTGATGGCGGAAATCAAAGCCCACGAAAAAACCGATCGCAAACTGCAGAAAGCCAAGGAACTGGCGGAGGCCGCCAACCAGGCCAAGAGCCGCTACCTCACCGGCCTCAGCCATGAGCTGCGCTCACCGCTCAATGCCGCCTTCGGCTACGCCCAGCTGCTGGAAAACGACCCCTCGATACCGGAAAACCGGCGCGGCGCGGTAGCGGCGATCCGGCGCAGCACCGGCCACCTGTCCGACCTGATCGAAGGGCTGCTGGAAATCTCCAAGATCGAAGCCGGCCGTCTGGAGCTGTACCGCAACCGGGTGCGGGTGCGCTCGCTGATCGACGAGCTGGTCACCATGTTCCAGCTGCAGGCGGAAGAAAAAGGCATCGGTTTCGAATTTCACAGCCAGGGGCGCATCCCCGAATGGGTCACCACCGATGAGAAGCGCCTGCGCCAGGTGCTGATCAACCTGCTGTCCAACGCCATCAAGTTCACCAGCCAGGGCCGGGTGGTGCTGCATATCCGCTACCGCAATCAGGTCGCCGAGTTCACCATCCGCGACACCGGCGTGGGCATCGCCGAGGAAGATCAGCAGCGCATCTTCCGGCCCTTCGAGCGGGTCCGCAAACCGGGCATGCCGGCGGTGCACGGCACCGGCCTGGGGCTGACCATCACCAAACTGCTGGTGGATATCATGGGCGGCGATCTGCAGGTCAGCAGCACGCCGGGCGAAGGGAGTGAATTCCGCCTCTGGGTGATGCTGTCCAGCGTCGCCCACGCGGACACGGACCGGGACAGCCAGCGCCCGGTGGTGGGTTATCAGGGGCCGCCCAAATCCCTGCTGGTGGTGGACGACGACCCCTCCCACCGGGGCCTGGTCAGCGATCTGCTGACGCCCCTGGGCTTCCAGGTCACCGAAGCCCCGGACGGCCAGACCGGCCTGGACATGGCCCGGCAAAGCAGCCCGGACCTGGTCCTGCTGGACATCGCCATGCCCGGTCTGGACGGCTGGCAAACCGCCGCCGCGCTGCGCGCCAACGGCTACCGGGGCAGCCTGGTGATGCTGTCCGCCAACGCCCGGGAAAGCCAGACCGACGCCCCCGCCGGCCTGCACGACGACTACCTGATCAAACCGTTCAAACTGGGCGGCCTGCTGGATACGCTGGCACGCCATCTGGACCTCACCTGGCGTCACCATCTGGACGGCGACCTGCGTGAAACCCGGCGCATTCCGGTGTCACAGATTCGCCTCGACGAGGGGCTGCGCGACGAACTGCTGGCCCTGGCGGAGATCGGCCACCTGGCCGGCCTGCGCGACGCCCTGCACCGGGCCGAACAGGACCGGCGCCTGCCGCCGCCCCTGGTCGCCGCCCTGCAAGCGCCCCTGGAACGCTTTGATTTCCAGGCCCTGATCAAATTGCTGGAGCAGACCCCATGACCCCTTCGGTCCGTAAGGACGTGATTCTGGTGGTGGACGACTCTCCGGATTCCCTGGGCATGATCCACCACGCCCTGGACCAGGCCGGGCTCACCGCCCTGGTCGCCCTGGAAGGCGAGCAAGCCCTGGGGATCGCGGAAAAAATGGTGCCCGACCTGGTGCTGATGGACGCCATGATGCCCAACATGGACGGCTTCGAAACCTGCCGCCGCCTGAAACGGCACCCGGAACTGGCAGCGGTGCCGGTGATCTTCATGACCGGCCTCACCGACGCGGAGGATGTGGTGCGCGGCCTGGAGGCCGGCGGCGTGGACTATGTCACCAAGCCGGTGCGCCCGGACGAGCTGATCGCGCGCATCCGCGTGCACCTGCACAACGCACGCATGACCCAGGGCGCCCACACCGCCCTGGACCGGCTCGGCCAGGCGTCGTTCTCCACCGATCGCCAGGGCCACTGGCGCTGGGCCACCCCCCAGGCCGAACACCTGCTCGCCGAGGCCGGTGGTCAGCGCGACGAACGACTCGCCCAGCTGGCCGCGCACATCCGCCGCTGGCTGGGCCACACCCCGGAGCCCGGCGACCAGTCCGCCCTGGACAGCGACCACGGCGAGCTGCGCCTGCGCTACCTGGGCGATACCGGCTCCGGCGAACCGCTGTTCCGGCTGCTGCAACGGGACGGCGAGGAAGAAAGCGAACTGCTGCGTCAGCAGCTGCGGCTCACCCGGCGGGAATCCCAGGTACTGCTGTGGATCGCCCAGGGGAAGACCAACCGGGAGATCGGCCAGATCCTGTCACTGAGCCCGCGCACCGTGAACAAACACCTGGAGCAGGTGTTCCGCAAGCTGGGGGTGGAAAACCGCACCGCCGCGGCGGCCATGGCGCTGCGCTGCCTGACCCGCACCTGAGGCGTTACGCGGCCTGGCTGGCCTGCAGCACCTCCGGCATCAGCGCGCCCACCAGCATAAAGGTGAGAATCAACAGGCCGAACGCCATCGCCAGACCCAACAGCGGGCCGATGGCGAAGGCACGGTGGAAAATAAACGCCTGCACCGCCAGCTGCCAGCTCACCAGCAGCAGATAGACGCCCTCCAGTATCGACGGCGTGCCGCCGGCGGCATGGCCGATCAGCAGCATGGGCAGCGCCAGCAACGACAGGGCGATGTCCACGCCGATCAGCGCGATGGCGGTCTGCGTCCAGCGGCCCAGCAGATTCTTGAACGCCAGCACCAAGGCACTGGAGCCCAGCAGCAGACCCATGGCCAGCAGTTGCACGCCCACCATCTGCGCCACCGAGAGCCCGTCCTGGAGCGCGGCGCTGAGCAACTGGATCACCATCCACAGCGCCAGCAAAATCCCCACCAGGGGCGGCGCGTAGGGCATGTCTTCCGGCCCGCGGCGGAATACGCACAGGCGGGCGAATACGTTCAATAAAGCGTTCATGGTTCCTCCCGGCGCGTATTGTTCCAGAGCCCCGCCCTCGACACCATGCCCTGGCAGCCTGTTAGTGGCGCCCCAGGCAGGCTAAAATGCGCGCCAATTTCAGCAGGAGGTCCGCAATGGCGCGCAAAAACGCTTTCTACGCTCAGTCCGGTGGTGTCACCGCCGTGATCAACGCATCCGCCGCCGGGGTGATCGAAGCCGCCCGGGAGAACAAGCAGACCATCGGCAAGGTGTACGCCGGCCGCAACGGCATCATCGGCGCCCTCACCGAAGACCTGATCGACACCAGCAAAGAAAGCAAAAGCGCCATCGAAGCGCTCAAGCACACTCCCGGCGGCGCCTTCGGCTCCTGCCGCTACAAGCTCAAGGACCTGGAAAGCTCCCGCCGCGAATACGAGCGACTGATTGAAGTGTTCAAGGCCCACAACATCGGCTACTTCTTCTACAACGGCGGCGGCGACTCCGCCGACACCTGCCTGAAGATCTCCCAGCTGTCGGAAAAAATGGGCTACCCGATCCAGGCCATCCATGTGCCCAAGACGGTGGACAACGACCTGCCGATCACCGACGTCAGCCCGGGCTTCGGCTCCGTGGCCAAGTACACCGCCGTGAGCTGCCGCGAAGCGTCCCTGGACGTGGCCAGCATGTGCGCCACCTCCACCAAGGTGTTCGTGATGGAAGTGATGGGCCGCCACGCCGGCTGGATCGCCGCCAGCGCCGGCCTTGCCAAGGACAACCCGGACGACGCCCCGCACATTATCCTGTTCCCGGAAATCGCCTTTGATCAGAAGGCCTTCCTCAAGAAAGTCGACGACACCGTTAAGAAGGTGGGCTACTGCGTGATCGTGGTCTCCGAAGGCGCGCGCACCGCCGACGGCACCTTCCTGGCCGACGCCGGCAGCACCGACGCCTTCGGCCACAAACAGCTCGGCGGCGTGGCCCCGGTGCTGGCGCAAATGGTGAAAAGCGAGCTGGGCTACAAATACCACTGGGCGGTGAGCGACTATCTACAGAGGGCAGCGCGCCATATCGCCTCCAAGACCGACGTGGACCAGGCCTACGCCGTGGGCCGCGCCGCCGTGGAATTCGCCGTCGCCGGCAAAAACGCGGTAATGCCCACCATCGTCCGCAAGGACACAAAAAAGTACGCCTGGAGCATCGGCGAGGCGCCGCTCAGCAAAGTGGCCAACGTGGAAAAGAAAATGCCGCGCAAGTTCATCAGCAAGGACGGCTTCGGCATCACCCCCTCCGGCCGCGCCTACCTGGAACCGCTGATCGGCGGCGAATCCTATCCGCCCTACAAGAACGGCCTGCCCCAGTTCGCCGCACTGAAGCTGGTCGCCGTACCCAAGAAACTCAACGACGCCTTCGAGGTGTAAGTAGGTCGGATTAGCCGCAGGCGTAATCAGACAGCCGGCCGTTTAAGGACGCGCCGAGCGTTGCTGTCGGACAGACCGTGTCGGGTTACGCTTCGCTAACCCGACCTACATTCTCTACATTCTCACTTCCCGTCCTCCCGCCCGAAAGAGAATGCAAGCAATTCTCATTTTGGGTAGAATCCCGCCCGAGAATCACCCATAACGCCAATTCGGGGCCCACCATGCGACATCCTGCTTTCCGGCTTTCCGCGCTTTCCCTCGCCATTCTCGCCAGCGGCGCCTTTCCCAGCGCCCACGCGCAATCCAGCGACAACCAAGGCGGCGACGGCAACACCCTGGCCCCGGTGGAGGTGCAGTCCAGCGCCGACGCGTCCGAAAGCGGCCTGAGCCAGGCCTATGCCGGTGGCCAGGTAGCGGAAGGCGGCAGCATCGGCATCCTCGGCGCCCAGGACGTCATGGATACCCCCTACAACGTCACCAACTACACCGAGCAACTGATCGAGGACCAGCAGGCCGCCAGCGTCGGCGAGGTGTTGCTCAACGACCCGGCGGTGCGGGTGGCGCGCGGCTTCGGCAACTACCAGCAGGTGTATCTGGTGCGCGGTTTGCCGATCTACTCCGACGACATTACCTATAACGGCCTATACGGCTTGCTGCCGCGCCAATACCTGGCGTCGAACTTCATTGAGCGGGTGCAGGTATTCCGTGGCGCCAACACCTTCCTGAAGGGCGCGGCGCCCGGCGGCAGCGGCCTGGGCGGTGCCGTGAACGTGGTGCCCAAGCGCGCCCCCAACCGTGCGCTCAATCAGGTTACGCTGGGCACACAGAGCGGCGGCCAGGCCTATGCCGCCGCCGACCTGGCCAACCGTTCTGACGACGGCCGCTTCGGTATTCGTCTGAACGTGGCCCGCCGTGACGGCGACACCGCCGTGGACGGCGAGGAAGCGGAGCTCTCCATGGCGCATCTCGGCATGGACTTCCGCGAGGAGAATTTCCGGGTCTCCGCCGACCTGGGCTTCCAGAAGCACCGCATCGACGGTGGCCAGCCGAACATTACGTTCCGCAATACCGCCGGGAATGTGGTGCCCATCACCGACGCGCCGGACGCCGACGAATCCATCGGTCAGCCGTGGACCTACTCGGATTCCAACGATGTCTTCGGCACATTGCGCGCCGAGTACGATTTCGCCGACAACATTACCGGTTGGGCCGCCATCGGTGCCCGACGCGGCGAAGAGGACTCCATCTTCGCCAATCCCACGGTGGAGAACACCAGCGGTGACTACACCGCCAGCCGTTTTGACACCGCCCGCGAGGACACCGTTATCACCGGCGAAACCGGGGTGCGTTTCGACTTCCAAACCGGTGGCATCGGCCACACGGTGAGCGTGTCCGGTTCTCGCTATGAACTGGAATCCAAAAACGCCTTCGCCGGGGGCAGCGGCGTGACCGGCAATATCTACAATCCGACCGACGAGCCCCAGCCGGGCTATACCTTCTCAGGCGGCAACCTGGACCACCCGCAGCTGACCGTCAAAACCGAATTCGACAGTATCGCCCTGTCCGACCAGTTATCCATGCTGGAAGAACGTCTTCTGGTCACCCTGGGCGCCCGCTATCAGAACATTCAAGACAAGAGCTACGACTACGGCGGCGGCGCGCGCAATGCGAATTACGACGACAGCGCGCTCACTCCGACTTTGGGCGTGTTGTACAAACTGCGCCCCTCCATCTCGCTGTACGCCAACTACATCGAAGGCCTGCAGAAGGGCCAAGTGGCGCCAGATACGGACAGCAACAATAATCTCGTGGTTAATGGCGGTGAAGCGCTCGAACCCTACGAAACCGAACAGACCGAAGTGGGCGTGAAATACGACGGCGGCAACATCGGGGGCAGCGTCTCCGTGTTCCGCAGCGAAAAGCCGATCGCGGGCCTGGACGCCGCGAACGTCTATAAGGTCATCGACGACCAGGAAAACACCGGCGTGGAACTGATGGCCTACGGCAACGCCACCCGGAACCTGACGGTGCTGGGCGGGGTCAGCTTCCTGGACGCGGACGTGGACGGCAACGACGCCATCGGCTCGCCGGACACCCAGGCCAACCTGAACCTGGAATACCGGGTGCCGCAGCTGCCGGACCTGGCCGTGGACGGCCGCGTGATCTACACCAGTTCGCAGTACGCGGACGAAGCCAACCAGCAGAAGGTGGACAGCTGGACCCGTCTGGACCTGGGCGCGCGCTACCTGATCGCCCTCGGCGACAGCCAGTTCCTGACCCTGCGCGGCCGGGTGGAGAACGTTACCGGCGAAGATTACTGGGCCTCCGCCGGCGGCTTCCCGGGCGCCGGCTACCTGACCCTCGGCGCGCCGCGCACGGTGCTGGTGTCCGCCACGCTGGACTTTTAAACGACAACTCAGGCGCCCCGGTCTCACACCGGGGCGCCCAGGCAGTCAAACATGCAGCAGAGCACCATCCGCGCCTGGTCGGCGGTACACAAATGGACCAGCCTGATCTGCACGGCCTTCATACTAATGCTGTGCCTCACCGGTCTGCCGCTGATCTTCCACGACGAGATCGACGCGGCCCTGGACGACAGCACCTGGCAGCCGGCTAACCCGGACGGCCCTCTGCTGTCGCTGGACCGCATGCTGGACGCGGCGCTCGAAAACCGGCCCGATCACGTGCCGCTGTTCATGAGCTTCGATATCGACCGGCCGGTGGTGAACGTCACCAGCGGGCCGACGCCGGACGCCGCCGACGGCGAGATGCACTTCGCTTCTTTCGACCGCACCAGCGGCGAGCTGGTCCCGGACCATCACGAAGGCGGCGTGATGGATTTCATTCTGCAATTACATATGGATATGTTCCTGGGTCTGCCCGGCATGCTGTTTCTGGGCGCCATGGGGTTCCTGTTATTTATCGCCATCGTGTCCGGCGTGGTGCTCTACGCGCCGTTCATGCGCAAACTGGATTTCGGCACCCTGCGCACCGAGCGCTCCAAGCGCATCAAGTGGCTCGACTATCACAACCTGCTGGGCGTGGTGACCGTCGCCTGGCTCACCGTGGTGACGATCACCGGCGTGGTGAATACGCTCTCCACCCCGATCGTGGACACCTGGCGCACTCAGGCCCTGGCTGACCTCACCGAGGGGTATAAGAACGCCCCCGTGCCCACGCCCGACGAAATGGCCTCGCTGGACCGCGCCGTGGCCCAGGCCGAGGACGCGGCGCCGGACATGACGCTGCAGTTCGTCGCCTTCCCCGGCGGCGGCTGGTCCACCGACCACCACTTCGCGATCTTCCTGCACGGCAATACCTCGCTGACCGAACACATCATCACCCCGGCCCTGGTGGACGCCCGCAGCGGTGAATTCGCCGACATGCGCGAAATGCCCTGGTACAACAAGACCCTGTCGCTGTCCGGGCCACTGCACTTCGGCGACTACGGCGGCCTGCCGCTGAAAATCCTCTGGGCGGTGCTGGATGTGATCACCATCGTGGTGCTGATCACCGGCCTCTACCTGTGGGTGGCACGCCGCCGCGCCAGCCCGGCCAGCGCCCGCGCCGAAGCCAATACCCAAAAGAGCGCCACCGTGCCGGCACACCCCGCCGGAGGCAAACCCTGATGTCCTCGCAACCCGTCAAAGCCCGCAAGACGTCCTGGCAGATCTTCGCCACGCCGACCCTGATCGCGCTGCTGAGCCTGGTCGGCCTGCTGGCCGCCCTGCTCGGCAACGGCGTCTTCGACTGGGTGTCCTGGGTGGGCCTGGCGGCGCCGGTGGTGATCGTCGGCTGGGCCATGCAAGCGCGGCGCCGCTGAGCCACGTCGCGCGGCACGCGTCTCAACGGCGAAGGTTCGAGTACAGGCTCAGCCCGGTGACCGTCACCAGGATCAGAACCAGCCCCAGGATTTGCAGCGCGGCCAGGGTTTCCCCCAGCACCAGAACGCCGAATAACGACGCCGTGACCGGCTCCACCATGGCGACGATCGCCGCCAGCGTGGGCGCGGTGCGCTTCAGGCCCACCACGTAAAATGCAAACGACAGCCCGGCGCCGAGAACCCCGAGCAGCGCGAACATCCACCACTGCGGGGCGTTCAGTACGGCCGCCGCCTGCGTCGTGCCGCTAACCCCGAGCAGAATCAGGCCGGCGCAGGACAGCGCGATGGTAAGCACCGCCTGCGGGCTGCCTTGGCCGGCGGCGTATTTGAAGCCGTAGATAAAAACACTGTAGGACAGCCCCGCCAGCAGTCCGAAACCAATACCCGCCGCCGTCACCTTGCCGACATCCACGTTATACAGCCGGGTGAGCAGCACGATGCCGAGCATCACCAGGGCGATGGCCAGCCCCTTGACCGGGGTGGGCCGTTCCAGTTTGAAGCCGAACGCCACCAGGTAAACGAACACCGGCGCCGAGTACATCAGCGTGGCCGCCACCGCGAGGCCCCCTTCGGCGATGCTGAGAAAGTAGAAGGTAAAGTTGCCCGCCACCCCCAGACCAGCCAGCCCGGCCCATAGCCATAACCGGGGATGGCGCATCCCGTTGCCGCCCGGGCGGATGACCAGATAGACCCCAACCAGCAGCAACCCGACCGCCGCTCTGTAAAAGGACACCACCGAGGCATCCCAGCCCTGCTCAATCAGTATCCCGGCGATGCCGCCTGAGACACCCCAACACAGCGCCGCCAATGCCACCAGCACCAGGCCGACGCCGGGCACTGATTGTCCGCTCCGCATAACCACTCCCATCCTTGGTAGCCGGTGCGCGCCGGGTTACAACACACCGGCGTCTCGCTAACATCGGCTCATGAAAACATTGATTGCCGCCGTGGTAACAGCGGTGCTGATCACACTGGCGCCCGTCGAGACGCACGCCAGCGACGATGCCGCCACCGTGCTGGTGGTGCGCCACCGCTGGCACACCGGCATTGTGCTGCCGGCGGACCGGCTGGCGCCGCCGCTGGCGTTCCTGGAGGACCAGTTCAGCGACCCGGCGTGGTACGAAATCGGCTGGGGCGATAACGACTTCTATCGCCGCACGGACAACCTCTGGCTGCTGGGCAAGGCGCTGTTCTGGCCCACCGACACGGTGCTGCATGTGGTGGGGCTGGACAAGCACCCGGCGGACCTGCCGAACAGCGATGTGCAGGCACTGTGCCTGTCCTCCGACGGACTGAAGCGGTTACAGACCACCCTGGCGGAGGATTTCAAACTGGGTGACGACGGCCAGCCCCTGGCGGCGGACCCGGGGCTGTACGGCGACAGCCGCTTCTTCCCCGCCCGGGGCCACTTCTGGTTCGGACGCACCTGCAATACCTGGACCGCCCAGCGGCTGCACGACGGCGGTGTGGACATCCGCACTTTCATGACCTTGCGCGCCAAGAGCGTAATGACGCAGATTCGTGATCACGGCCAGGCCGGTGCCTGCGCGGAATAATAGCTCTCTGGTATCCTGCCGGCCGGCGTAGCCGGCCTTTCGCTTGCAGGCAAGCCCCCACAAAGGAGAAACAACCGATGCGGAATGTGTGCGTGTATTGCGGGTCCAGTCCCGGGCGGCGGGCGGACTATGTGGTGGCGGCGCGGGCATTCGCCCGGGAGCTGGTGGCGCGGGGCCTGGGGCTGGTCTACGGCGGCGCCAGCGTGGGCGTCATGGGCGCGGTGGCGGACGCGGTGCTGGCCGAGGGCGGCCGGGTCACCGGGGTTATCCCGCAGGCGCTGCAGGAAAAAGAGCTGGCGCACCCGGGCCTCACCGAATTGCACGTGACCGGCTCCATGCACGAGCGCAAGACGCGCATGGCCGAGCTGGCGGACGGCTTCGTCGCCATGCCCGGCGGCGTCGGCACACTGGAAGAACTGTTCGAGATCTGGACCTGGGCGCAGCTGGGCTGGCACCACAAACCCTGCGCGCTGTTCAACGTGGCCGGCTACTACGACGGCCTGGGCACCTTCCTGGACCACGCCACCGAAGAGGAATTCCTGCGCCCGAACCACCGCGGCATGCTGATCGTGGAATCCGAACCGGTCGCGCTACTGAACCGCATGGCCGCTTACCAGCCGCCCCAGTCCAAGCAATGGGTGAAGAAAGACGACTTGTGACTCGCGAGGGAACAGGCTTGTGGGAGAGAGTTCTTGTGGGAGCGGGCCTTGCCCGCTCCCACAGCCCGATCCTACAAGTCGCGGTCTTTCCGGGCGTGGTCGAGCAGGTCGTCGACGTATTCCTGTTCTTCGTGGAGGTCGTCGGCGGTGGCCGGGGCGGCGGGCAGTATTTGATTCAGGATCACCGCCACCAGACCGCACAGGCTGATGCCCTGCAGGGTGAATTCGCCGTTGCCCATCACCATGCCGCCGATGCCGAAGATCAACGTCACCGCCACGATCACCAGATTACGCTGGGCATGCAGATCCACCCGAGCCTTGATCAGCGTGTTCATGCCGACGCTGGCGATGGAGCCGAACATCAGAATCAGGATGCCGCCCATCACCGGGGTGGGAATGCTCTGCAGCAGCAACCCCACCTTGCCGATGAACGCCAGGCTGATGGCGAACACCGCGGTCCAGGTCATCACCACCGGGTTGAACACCTTGGTGAGCATCACCGCGCCGGTCACTTCCGAATAGGTGGTGTTGGGCGGGCCACCGAACAGGGCGGCGGCCATGCTGGCGACGCCGTCGCCGGTCAGGGTGCGATGCAGGCCGGGCTTTTTAATGTAGTCCTTGCCGGTGACGTTGCTGATCGCCAGCACGTCGCCGACATGCTCGATGGCCGGAGCCAGGGCCACCGGCACCATGAACAGGATCGCCGGCCAGTGGAAGGTGGGCGCCACGAAGTCCGGCACCGCCAGCCAGCTCGCTTTTCCCACGGCATCGAAATCCACCATGCCCAAGGCCAGCGCGGCCAGATAGCCCACCACCACGCCGCACAGAATCGGCAGCAGCCGGAACAGCCCGTGGGCCAGGGTCGCCACCAGCATGGTGGTGAGCAGCGCCGCCATCGACACGAGCAGGGCCTCGCCGTAGGGAAACACCCGTTCGGCGCCGTTGCCGGTCAGCCCCATGGCGAAGTTCACCGCGGTGGGCGCCAGGCTTAGGCCGATCACCATGATGATCGGCCCGGTGACCACCGGCGGCATCAGCCGGTGCAGAAAACCCGGGCCGCGCCATTTCACCAGAGCGCCCAGCACCACATAGACCACGGCAGTGCAGAACAGCGCGCCCATGGTGGCGGGAATGCCCCACTGTTCGACGCCGTGGGCGATGGGCGCCACGAACACGAACGACGAGGCCAGAAACACCGGCACCGACCGCCGCGTGATCCACTGAAACAGCAGGGTGCCGAGCCCGGCGGTGAGCAGCGCCACGCTCGGGTCCAGGCCGGTGAGCAAGGGCATCAGCACCATGGCGCCGAACGCCACGAACAGCATCTGGGCGCCGATCAGGATATTCATTTGGTGCCGAAGATCTTGTCGCCGGCGTCGCCCAGGCCGGGGACGATGTAGCCGTCCTCGTTGAGGCCCTTGTCCACGGACGCGGTGTAGAGCGTCACATCCGGGTGCGCCTCGTGGACGCGGCGAATGCCCTCCGGCGCCGCCACCAGCACCAGGGCGCGAATCTGACTGCAGCCGGCCTTCTTGAGCATATCGATGGTGGCGACCATGGAGCCCCCGGTGGCCAGCATCGGGTCGATCACCAGCGCCAGGCGCTCCTCCAGGCCGTGGGCCAGCTTCTCGAAATAGGCTACCGGCTCCAGAGTCTCTTCGTTGCGGTAGAGCCCCACCACGCTGACCTTGGCGCTGGGAATCAGCTCCAGCACGCCGTCCAGCATGCCGATGCCGGCGCGCAGAATCGGCACCACGGTCACTTTCTTGCCCTTGATGCGCTGCGCCGGCACCGAACCCATCCAGGTGTCCACCTGGTAGTCCTCCAGCAACAGGTCGCTGGTGGCTTCGTAGGTCAACAGGCTGGCCACTTCCGCGGTGAGCTGGCGGAAGCTGCGGGTGCTCAAGGATTGCTGCCGCAGCAGCCCCAGCTTGTGCTTCACCAGGGGATGGGCAATTTCATGAACATGCATGGTGTCGGGCTCCTCATACTGACGCCGGGCGATTGTACCCGCCACGCCGCCGGGAGGCACCGTCCGCTACGACTTTCGGCGATTAGCCAGGCGGGGCGCGCGGTTGCTATAATCCGCGCCCGTTCAACAGGGCACCGCCACGGTCCCTGACCGATGACCCAATCGCTTAAAGGACAGACCATGGATTTTGCAAAGGTACCCGCCGGGAAAGACGTTCCCGAAGATATCTACGTCGCCATTGAGATCCCGGCCAACGCCGACCCGATCAAATACGAGATCGACAAAGACAGCAACGCCATCTTCGTCGACCGTTTCATGGCCACGCCCATGTTCTATCCGGCCAACTACGGGTACATCCCCAACACCCTGTCCGAAGACGGCGACCCGCTGGACGTGCTGGTGGTCACCCCCTACCCGGTGGTGCCCGGTTCCGTGATCCGCTGCCGTCCGGTGGGCGTGCTCAACATGACCGACGAAGCCGGCAAGGACGCCAAACTGGTGGCGGTGCCCCACACCAAGCTCACCAAGCTCTATGACGACGTGAAGGAAGTCACCGACCTGCCCGAGCTGCTGCTGGCGCAGATCAAGCACTTCTTCGAGCACTACAAAGAGCTGGAAGCCGGCAAATGGGTGCAAGTGGACGGCTGGGCCGACGCCGCCGCCGCCAAGGAAGAAATCCTCAAGTCCGTGGCCGCCTACGAGAAGAAGTAACCCCCACGGGATCGATCAAGGCCGGGCATCGCCCGGCCTTTTTTGTGGGTGACACTAGCCCCGGGCCACCCCACCCAGCGCCGCCGCCCAGGTCGCCAGCGAGATGAGATAGAATAGCCAGAGCAACACCCCCAGGACGATCCAGAACCAGTTGCCCTCGGTCAACCGGTGGTTGGCGCGTCCAGAGGGATCGCCCACCGTGGCGTTTACTCGTTTCTGGCATTGCAATAGCGCCCACCAGATCGGCAGCAAGCAGGCCAGACCAAGCAGTTTCAATACCAGCCCCTTAGTGCCCGGCTCATCGGACAGACCGCTGAGATTGGAAAACAGGGAGCAAACAACATAGACCACGGCGAGCAACAGCGCCGGAACCCCACCGATAACGCCCGCTCCACGAGCTTCCTTTTTCATCCTAAGAAACAGGGGCGGCGCATAGAAAATGCTGAGCAGCGCTCGCAGCACCGGCACGTCGCCGACGCCACGGGCCTCCCTGTAGCGAGACCAGTTCTTGAACTGCCAGTAGAGATCATAGAGCCCCATGGTGCTCCAGAACAGCAGCGAGAACTTGGCCGGCGACACCACATAGAACAGCGGAGCCTCCTCGCCGTCCGCCTCAGAGGCCACTTCCGCGTCGGGCGCACGATACAGATTATTGCCTTTATTGCGTTCTTCCATGAATCCCCCGTATTTTTCCCCTCTCCAATTAAAAACGATTTGCCATCCCGACTCCGAAAAAGACGTCACAATTGCAGCACAACACGTTCAACCGGGCATTCCCCCGTCCCGGTATGCCTTCGGCGTTTGACCGCTCCAGCGCTTGAAGGCGCGGGAGAAATTGGCGACGTCATTGTAGCCCAGTGCGTAAGCGACTTCGCTGATTCGTGTGCCGCGCTCCCCGAGCAGCTTGCAGGCTTGCCGGTAACGGGCTTCGTCCTGTAATTGCCGATAGGTGAGGTCCGCCTGCTGCAGGTGGCGCTTGAGCGTGCGCGGTGAGGTGGCCAGCCGCTCGGCCATGTCGGCGAGCTCCGGTAGCGGCGCTTCGTGATCGCGCAGTAGCGCGCGCACCCGTTCCGGCAACGGCCCTTCCTGATTGGCGCGCCAGCGCCGGAATTCCAGTTCGCACTGCTCCCGTGCCAGGGCTTCCGCCTGCGGGTCGGCCAGCCTCGGCCGCGCCGCCAGCAACGCTTCGGAGACAATCAGCGCGTCCCGCGCCTGGCCGTAGTGGACCGGCACCGGCACCGCCCTGCGCAGGGCCTCGGCGTGGGGCGGCGGCGCGCCCTGGAAGTGCACCTCCGCGCCCTCCGGGCTGGCTTCCAGCAGTTGCTCCAGCATGTACACGAAACCGATCACCATGGCCTCGATAACAAAGCTTTGTATCGGCCCGGGGCTGAAGTCGGTACGGAAGCTGAGCGCCTGGCGCCGCTCGGCCAGCGGCACCCGCTCCACGCTCAGGAACGGCGCGCGCAGCCCCAGATAGCGGCGCGCCGCCTCCAGGCCGTCTTCCATAGTGGGGCTGGACAGCGCCAGCAGCCCCACCGGCCCATGCAACGTGATGCGCATGGCGCGGGCGTAGCGAAATCCCAGGCCGGCATCGCCGACCAGCGCCAGCGCCGCCTCGGCGGCGGCGTCGGCCTGCTCCAGGGGCAGCCGGTACTCGGAATCCAGCAGTTGCTCACGCTTAAGGCCCAACGTCTTCAACAGCGCCGCCGGGTTGTGCCCCAGATCGCGGAGGACATCGCACAGCAGCACCACATAGATGCCGGGAATACCGGGGGTGAACCAGGTCCGGCCTGAAACGACCACAGGTTGGCCCTCCACAACAAGACGGGAAGGCACGACTGGACCATAGTTGTTGACATCAATCAATGGCAGAAACCCCGGAGTCGCCATGAAACTGCTTTCCCGTTCCCGCCGCGCCGTTCAGCGTTTGCCGATCCGGCCGCGCCGCATGAACTTCCGTTTCAAGGGTCTGGAGAACACCAAATACTGGTTCGATGACGACCCTGTGCTGACCCACTTCATGAACGTGCTGTCGGTGACCTTCCCGGACGGCGAGCGCTTCTTCGTGGACGCGGTGCGCACGTTCCGCGACCGGGTCGACGACCCGCAGCGCCAGAAGGACATCTCCGGCTTTATCGGCCAGGAGGCGATGCATTCCCTGGAGCACCAGGCGTTCAACGACCTGGTGTCCGGCAAGGGCTATGAAGCGCTGGTGGAAAAGGCCCTGGGCGTCACCCAACGCCTGCTCGCCGGCGGACGTAAACACCTCAGCGCCGAAGAGCAACTGGCCGCCACCGCCGGCCTGGAACACATCACCGCGATTCTCGCCGACACCATTCTGCGGCGCGGCGACATGGTGGAAAAAATGGACCCGTCGGTGCGTGATCTTTGGGTGTGGCACTCCATTGAGGAGACCGAGCACAAGGCGGTGGCCTTCGACCTGTACCAGGACGTGGACGGCGGCTACTGGCGCCGCCAGCGCACTTTCTTCACCGGCACCGCCTATCTGATCGGCTTCAGCGCCTACTTCACCTGGCAGTTCCTCAAGCAGGACGGCGTCAACCGCCAGCCGCTGACTCTGGCCAAGGGCCTGTGGAAGATGTTCGGCTACCGGGGCGTGGTGAGCGCGGCGATACCGGCCTGGTTCCAGTACCTGCGCCCGGATTTCCATCCCTGGCAGGACGACAACACCCACCTGCTGGACGACTGGCGCGCCACCCTGCCCGAGCCGGCGGTGTCCGCCGCCGCCTGATCCGGTCCGCGAAAAAAATGGACAGCGGAAAACCGCCCCTTCATCCTTTGGGGCGGTTTTCAGCGTCAGGCGGACCCATGACTTCGGACAACGATCCCACTTCCAAACCTGCCTCCGGCAAGGACCGGCTGTTCGCCGAACAGGACCGGGCGATCAGCGACTTTGATTTCGGCGAGAGCACCGCCCGGGTGTTCGACGACATGCTCGACCGCAGCATCCCGCAGTACGCGGAACTGCAACGCATGATCGGCGAGCTGGCCGGCGAATTCGCCACCCCCGACTCGCGGGTCTACGACCTGGGCTGCTCCACCGGCCTCACCCTGAAAAGCCTGGACCGCACCGTGGACGCCGGCGCCACCCTGGTGGGCGTGGACTATTCGCCGGCGATGCTGGAAAAGGCCCGGGGCAACCTCAGCGGCCAGCACCAGGCCGGCCGCCTGCGGCTGGAGCACGCCGACCTGAACGACGGCATCCGCATCGAGAACGCGTCCGTCGTGGTGTTAAACCTGACCCTGCAGTTCGTGCGCCCGGTCAATCGGGAAAGCCTGTTGCGCTCGGTGGTCGACGGCCTCAACCCCGGCGGCGTGTTGATCCTGGTGGAAAAGGTGCTGGGCAGCGACGCCCTGCTCAACCGGCTGTGGATCAAGCTCTACTACGACATGAAAAAGCGTAACGGCTACTCGGAAACCGAGATCGCCAAGAAGCGGGAGGCGCTGGAGAACGTGCTGATTCCCTACCGCCCGGACGAGAACATCAAGATTCTCGCCCGCAGCGGCCTGGATAACGTGGACATGTTTTTCAAGTGGTACAACTTCGCTGGTTTTTTGGGGGTGAAGGCGTAATGGACGCCGTGCCCGCCTTCCCTGGCGATGGGCCGTGCCACTAGAGGGCCCGGCCCGGCCGTCCCTGGCCGGTCTAAATCGCGCTGCGAAGCAGTGCTTCGGTCGCGATTTACCCCTCCTGCAACAACTTACGCAGGTCCACCAGGGAGGCGTTGGCGCGGGTGATGTAGTTGGCCATCACCAGCGAGTGGTTGGCGAACACCCCGAAGCCGGAGCCGTTGAGAATCACCGGACTCCAAAGGGTCTGCTGGGTCGCCTCCAGTTCGCGCACCATCTGCCGGAAGCTGACGGTGGCGTTCTTGCGGCGCAGCACGTCGGCGAAGTCCACCTCTATCGCGCGCATTAGCTGCACCAGCGCCCAGGACGCGCCCCGCGCCTCGTAGAAGACGTTATCGATCTGCATCCAGCCGGTTTTAACAAAGCGCTCTTCCTTATCCAATTGACCCACCGGGGTGTCGTTGTCGGTGTTCAGCTGGGTGCGGCCGACGCTCTGGCTGAGGCTCAGGCTCAGGGAGCCGAGCCGGTTCTGCACTTCGTTGAGCCAGTAATTGAGGTTGTCGGCGCGGGCGTAGAACTGGGCGCTGCCGTCCTGGCGGCGCAACGCCTCCAGGTAGTTTTCCAGCGCGCGAATGCCGCGCCGGTACTCGCTCTCGGTGGCCGGCATCGCCCAGCTTTCCGCGTCGAAGTTGAACTGCGGCTCGGCGATCGCCAGGAACGGGTCTTCCTGGCTCTGCGACTGGGAACGGCTCATGTCACGGCGCATCACCCGGGTCACATCACGCAGCTGCACCAGCACGCCAAATTCCCAGGACGGCATATTATCCAGCCACAGACGGTGCGGCAGCATGTCGTTGCTGAGGTAGCCACCGGGTTTGTCGAGCAGGGTGCTGGCTACGTGAATCACTTCCCGGGTCATGGTCTCCCCGGCCACCGCGCCATCGCGGCGGTTCACTTCCGACAATTCCGGCTCCCAGCTCCAGTACCAGCCCAGCGCCACGTCCACCAGTAACAGAATCGCCAGCAGCCACAGCAGGCCTTTCCAGATACGATTGTTCCTGGGGTCCAGCAGGGTGTCCCCGACCTTTTGTCCGAATTTGTCGTCCGTCATTATCGTTCCCGAGTGTCGTCTTGTCCCACGAGGCTACCAGAGTAACGTCAAGCAGCGGCGAAGGGCGACCTCCGCGGCGTTTAGTTTTGCGTCGCCGGGCCGGGACGGCGAGAATTGACCCGGCGCTAATCCAGGCTCGGGCATACTTGTGCGATGTTTTTCCCGGCGCCTCCGGGAACCCGGCCTCCGGTCCGGCATCGAAAGGCTGTATCCAGTGGGAGGAATAGATGACGTTGACTCTGCGCATGCTGATCGCGGTGATGGGGCTCGCTTTAAGCGCGGCCGCTCCGGCGCTGTCCCTGGACGGCGGCGATAGCCTGTTCGGCGGCGACGAAGCGCGCCTGCCCAATGTGGACGAAGCGATCCAGGTGGTGCCCGACGCGGACTGGGACCGCCAGCAGCTGCTGGTCAGCTTCAGCCTGCTCGACCGGGTCTACCTCTACCGCCATCGCCTCGACTTCACCCTGCGCGACGCCAACGGCAACCTGCTGGACGATTTCGACGATCTGGAGCTGCCCCCCGGCGAGGCCAAAACCGACGAGATCTACGGCGACGTAAACGTCTACTTCGGCCAGCTCGATGTGCGCCTGCCACTGGACAGCGTGCCCCTCGCCGACACCGAGCTGGAGGTGCACTACCAGGGTTGCATCGAGGACAAGCTGTGCTACCCACCGGAGGTGCGCACCTTCTCCTTCAGCGCGCCCGGCCCGGAGCGCGCCCCGGCGACCGGCGGCCCGGCGGCCACCGAGGTCTCGGCAAGCGACGGCGCGCCCCGCGACGACCAGGGCGGTTTCTTCAGCATCCTGCTGTCCGAGGACGCCAATGCCTTCAACAGCTGGATGCACGACCGCGACCTGGGGCTGATCGTGGCGTTATTCTTCGCCGGCGGCCTGCTGCTCGCCTTCACCCCCTGCGTGTTCCCCATGGTGCCGATCCTGTCCGGCATTATCGCCGGGCAAAGCGATGCCAGCGCCCGGCGCGGCTTTATACTCAGCTGCGCCTACGTGCTCGGCGTGGCGGTGCCCTACACCCTGGCCGGCCTGCTGGTGGCGGTGTTCGGCGCCGGCCTCAACCTGCAGTTTTTGCTCCAGCAGCCGGCGGCCATCCTCACCAGCGTGGTGATCTTCGTGCTGCTGGCCCTGTCCATGTTCGGGCTCTATGAGCTTCAGTTGCCCGAACGGCTGCGCAACCGCCTTAACAACGCCGGCCCCAGCGGCCGCGGCGGCTTGGGCGGCGCGGTGTTGATGGGTGTGATTTCCGCCCTGGTGGTCTCCCCCTGCGTCACCCCCATCCTGGCCGGCGCGCTGCTCTATGTAGCGGGTACCGGCGACGCGGCCACCGGCGCCGCCTCGCTGTTCGCCCTGGCCCTGGGCATGGGCGTGCCGCTGATCATCTTCGGCACCGGCGGCGGTCATTTCCTGCCCCGCGCCGGCCAGTGGATGGAAGACATCAAACGCTTCTTCGGGGTGGTGATGCTGGGCGTCGCCATCTGGCTGCTCGAGCGCATTGTCAGCGACACCCTGACCCTGGCGCTCTACGGCCTGTTACTGGCGGTGTATGGCGTGCAGCTGGGCGCCCTGGAGCCGGTCCGCGAAGGCGGCTCACGCCTGAAACGGGGCCTTGCCCTGGTAATGGCCCTGTATGGCGCAATCATGGTGGTGGGCGCCGCCGGCGGCGGCAGCGACCCCTGGCAGCCGCTCAAACCCCTCACCCAGACCCCGTCCGCAAGCAGCGCCCAGGCCGGCGGCGACAACCCCGCCGCCACCACGGACGACGCCCAGCACGGCCCCTGGATCGACGTGGACGGCCGTCAGGGCCTACGCGACGCCCTGGCGCGCTCCGCCGACGCGGACAAACCGGTGCTGGTGGATTTCTTCGCCGAGTGGTGCGTCGCCTGCAAGGTGATGGAAGACACCACCCTCAGCGACCCGCGCGTGCTCGACGCCATGGCCGACTACGACCTCTACCGGGTCGACATCACCGAAATCACCCAGGAAAACCAGAACATCATGGCCGACTACGACATCTTCGGCCTGCCCAGCTTCGTATTCTTCGCCCCCGACGGCGACGAAATCCCCGAATCCCGAGTCCTCGGCGAGATGGACAGCGAGCGCTTCCTCAAGCATCTCGACCGCCGCGTGACGCCGCACCTTTGAGCCGAGCATCAACTGCGTCTCTGGGATCCCGCCGGGTGGCTTACGCCACCCTTTCGCGGGCAGGCCCGCTCCCACAAGCCCGCTTCGTAGAAGGTCCGGGCGGTGTTCTGGTCCGTGGCGGTGGCCTCTCCGCACCAGCGAGGTGCCGGGCAGGGCTGCCCAGGACCGTATTTGGCCAGGGACGGCCAAATCCGAGCCTACAGGGAGGTACTCGTGGCGTGTCCTGGGCAGCCCTGCCCGGCACCTCGCCCCGCTGGAGAGCCCAGTCGACTCTACTTGTAACCAATGGTGTAAAGTCCTTTTTTCCTTCATGAGATACCCTTAGACTCCCAAATATAGGGAAAAGCCGGACAAACCGGGTTTTTGCCACACGTTCAACGCAGATAACGACAAATTCAGGGGTATACGCCTTGGCTAGCATCCTCGTCCTGCACGGGCCCAACCTGAACCTGCTGGGCCGCCGCGAGCCGGACCAGTACGGCGCCGCCACCCTGGCGGAGATCGATCAGGCACTGATGGACCAGGCCGCCGAGGCCGGCCACCACCTGCAGCATCTGCAAAGCAACGCCGAGTATGAATTGATCGAGCGGATCCACGGCGCCCCCGCGGAAGGCATCGATTTCATTGTGTTCAACCCGGCCGCGTTCACCCACACCAGCGTGGCGCTGCGCGACGCTCTGCTGGCGGTGCGGATCCCGTTCATCGAGGTGCACCTTTCCAACGTACACCGCCGTGAAAGCTTCCGGCACCACTCTTACTTCTCCGACATCGCCGAGGGCGTCATTTGCGGGCTGGGCGCCACCGGCTACCGGCTGGCGCTGGCCGCCGCTCTGGAAAAACTGGATCAGGCACAGGAATGAGCATGGACATTCGAAAAATCAAGAAGCTGATCGAACTGCTGGAAGAGTCCGGCATTGAAGAACTGGAAATTCAGGAAGGCGAGGAATCCGTGCGCATCAGCCGTGGCAGCCGCCACGCCGCGCCGGTGTACGCCCCGCAACCGGCGGCCCCCGCGCCCGCACCGGCGGCCCCGGCTCCGGAAGCGGCGGCACCCGCCCAGGACGATACGCCCAGCGGCCACATCGTACGCTCGCCGATGGTCGGCACCTTCTACCGGTCGCCGTCCCCGGGCGCGGCGTCGTTCGTGGAAGTGGGTCAGAAAGTGAAAGCCGGCGACGTGCTGTGCATCGTCGAGGCGATGAAAATGATGAACCAGATCGAGGCGGACAAATCCGGCACCATCGACGCCATTCTCGTGGAGGACGGCGAGCCGGTGGAATTCGACCAGCCCCTGTTCTCCATCGTTTAACGGGGGTTGCCCATGCTGGAAAAAGTACTGATTGCCAACCGAGGCGAGATCGCTCTGCGGATCTTGCGCGCCTGTAAGGAAATGGGCATTCGCACCGTGGCGGTGTATTCCAAGGCCGACCGGGATCTGATGCACGTGCGCCTGGCGGACGAGGCGGTGTGCATCGGCCCGGCCCCGTCGGTGAATTCCTACCTGAACATCCCGGCGATCATCAGCGCCGCGGAAGTCACCGACGCGGACGCCATCCACCCCGGCTACGGTTTCCTGGCGGAAAACGCCGACTTTGCCGAAAGCGTCGAGCGCTCCGGCTTTATTTTTATCGGCCCGCGCGCGGAAACCATCCGCCTGATGGGCAACAAGGTGTCCGCCATTGAGGCGATGAAAAAAGCCGGCGTGCCCACGGTGCCCGGCTCCAGCGGCTCGGTAGGCGACGACGCCGACGCGGCGCTGATGATGGCCGAGGAAATCGGCTATCCGGTGATCATCAAGGCGGCCTCCGGCGGCGGCGGGCGCGGCATGCGCGTGGTGGAAAGCCGCGACCAGCTGCTCAACGCCATCACCCTGACCCGCTCGGAAGCCAAGAACGCCTTCGGCGACGCCACCGTCTACATGGAAAAGTTTCTGCAGAAACCCCGCCATGTGGAAATCCAGGTGCTGTCCGACGGCGCCGGCCACGCCATCCATCTCGGCGACCGGGACTGCTCCCTGCAGCGCCGCCACCAGAAGGTGGTGGAAGAGGCGCCGGCCCCCAACATTCCGCTGCACCTGAAAAACGAAGTGGCCAAACGCTGCGTGGACGCCTGCAAAGAGATCAATTACCGCGGCGCCGGCACCTTCGAGTTCCTCTACGAGGACGAGCGCTTCTACTTTATTGAAATGAACACGCGCGTGCAGGTGGAACACCCGGTCAGCGAAATGATCACTGGCGTGGACATCGTCAAGGAACAGCTGCGCATCGCCGGCGACAACGCCCTGGGGCTGAAGCAGGAAGACGTCACCTTCCTGGGCCATGCCATCGAAGTGCGCATCAACGCCGAGGACCCGGTCAGCTTCGTGCCCAGCCCCGGCCGGATCAGCTACTTCCACGCCCCGGGCGGCAACGGCGTGCGGGTGGATTCCCACGTCTACGGCGGCTACACCGTGCCGCCCTACTACGACTCGCTGATCGGCAAACTGATCACCTGGGGCGAAAACCGGGACGTGGCGTTCGCGCGCATGCGCAACGCCCTGGATGAAATCGTGGTGGAGGGCATCAAGACCAACGTGGCCCTGCACCGGGACAAGATTTTCCGCGATCCCGCCTTCCAGGAAGGCGGCGTGGACATCCACCACCTGGAGAAGAAGCTCGGCTCATGAGCTGGCTTCAGCTCCACATCGCCACCGACCCGGACCACGCCGACGCCTTCCAGGATGCCCTGGAAGCGCTCGGCGCCGGCGCGGTGACGCTCACCGACGGCGCCGACCAACCGGTCTTCGAGCCGCCCCCGGGGGCGCGCCCCCTGTGGCGCACCACCGTGGTCACCGCCCTGTTCAGCGACGACACCGATACCGACGCCGTCCTGGCCCGCCTCGGCGACCAGGGCCTGGTGTTCGCCGATCATCGTGTCGAGGCACTGGCCGACCAGGTCTGGGAGCGGGCCTGGATGGCGGATTTTCAGCCCATGCGCTTCGGCGAGCGGCTGTGGATCGTGCCCAGCTGGAGCGAGCCCCCGGAGCCCGGCGCGGTGAATCTGAAGCTGGACCCGGGCCTGGCGTTCGGCACCGGCACCCACGACACCACCGCCCTGTGCCTGGAGTGGCTGGAGCAGACCGACCTGAACGGCAAGCAGGTGCTGGACTTCGGCTGCGGCTCCGGGGTGCTGGCCATCGCCGCGCTGCTCCTCGGCGCGGACCGGGCGCTGGGCACCGACATCGACCATCAGGCGCTCACCGCCAGCGCCGACAACGCCGCCGCCAATGGCGTCGGTGAACGGCTGGCACTGTGTCTGCCGGAAGCCCTGGCGACGGACTATCGCTGCGACCTGCTGGTGGCCAATATTCTCGCCGCGCCGCTGATCGAGCTGGCGCCGGTGCTGGCCGACCGCTGCCGCCCGGGGGCGCCGATGGCGCTGTCCGGCATCCTCGCCGACCAGGCACAAAGTGTCCGCGACGCCTACGCGCCCTGGTTCGACCTCAACCCGACCCGGCAACGGGGCGACTGGGTCAGAGTGGACGGGGTTCGCAAGGCGGACAGATAAGCGGCCGCGGCGCTTGCCGCCACCCCCTGTTTTTCTGTACAACAAACTTTCTATCCCTCAAAACATAAAAACCATGGCCGGCCAGTACAAAACCCGCTGCCCGCATTGCGGTGCCCAATTCAAGATCAGCGACGAGCACCTGGGGCAGGCCCGGGGAGCGGTGCGCTGTGGCTCCTGTCTGCAGATCTTCCAGGCCACCGATCATTTCATCGGTGATACGCCCGCCCCCACCCTCGCCAACGACGACGACAAGGCGCCGGCCGACGATAACGCCGGCCAGTGGCAATACGCCCTCGACGACGAAACCGACCCGCAGGACGACGGCAAGGCCACCGGCGGCGGCAAGTTTGGTGATAGCGAGTTGAGCGATTCTTTCCTGTCCCTGGACCGCGACGGCGACGAGGGCCTGGGCGAGGATTTCTCGGACATGGAAGGGGCCAGCCGGGCCGGCGGCAGCGACGACGCCGACGAAGCCTGGGCGGAGGCCCTGCTGGAGGACCTGGACGACGAGAACGACCCGCCCCCGGCCACCACACCGCCGCCACCGAAGCCCCGCCCGGCGACCACGTCGCGGCCGGACCCGATCAGCGAAGACGACGATCAGTTCGAGTTTCTTAACAGCACCTCGACACGGCGCCATAAAGTCGCCAATGAACGCCTGGACTATATGGCCCCGCCGCCCTCCGGGCCGGCGGTGACGGCCAAATGGGTGCTGCTGTCGGTGCTCGCGCTGGTGCTGCTGGCCGCCCAGTACGCGTTCTTTCATTTCGACACCCTGGCCCGCTCGCCCCAGTGGCGGCCGCTGTACGCCCAGGCCTGCCAGCTGCTCGGTTGCCAGCTGCCGCTGCAGACCAACCTGAGCCGGCTGCGCGGCGCCAACCTGGTGGTGCGCAGCCACCCGCACTACCAGAACGCCCTGATGGTGGACGCCCTGCTGTTCAATGAAGGCGACTGGCCACAGCCGTTCCCGGCGCTGGAACTGACCTTCAAGGATCTGCGCGGCAACACCGTGGCCACGCGCCGCTTCGCGCCGGCGGAATATCTGCGCGGCGAGCTGGCCGGGCTGAACGCCATGCCGGTGAATACGCCGGTGCACATCGCTCTGGAAATCGTCGACCCCGGCGAGCAGGCGGTGAACTACAATCTGCGTCTGCGCGCCCCGGCGGCGGCGCCGTCCCGGGTCTCCCAGCGGCCCTGATTGATCACGGGCCTTTCCCCCGGAGCTCCGGGTCACTATCATTGTCGCCCCGCGCGGCCCGCGCGGGGCACTTTGAACAGTGTTCCAGGCGACACCTGACTGCCAACCGAACCCGAATCCAGCATGCAAATCGGCTCCTATCAGCTCCCCAACCCCTTGATTCTCGCGCCCATGGCCGGCGTGACGGATCGTCCTTTCCGGCGTTTGTGCCGGGAACTGGGCGCCGGGCTGGTGGTATCCGAAATGGTGACGTCCGACACCCGCCTGTGGGACACCCGCAAGTCCGCCCACCGGCTCGACCATAGCGGCGAGCCGGGGCCGGTGTCGGTGCAGATCGCCGGTGGCGAACCAGAGATGCTGGCGCACGCGGCCCGGGCCAACGTGGACCGGGGCGCGCAGATCATCGATATCAACATGGGCTGCCCGGCGAAAAAGGTGTGCAAGCGCGCCGCCGGCTCCGCACTGCTTTCCGACCCGGACCTGGTGGCCCGGATTCTGGACGCGGTGGTGGCGGCGGTGGACGTGCCGGTGACTTTGAAAATCCGCACCGGCCCGACCCGCGACGAACGCAATGCCGTGGCCATCGCCCGCATCGCCGAGCAGGCCGGTATCCAGGCGCTGGCGATCCACGGACGCACCCGCGCCGACAAGTTCAACGGCGAGGCGGAGTTCCGCACCGTCCGCGACGTCGTGGCCGCGGTGGGCATCCCTGTTATCGCCAACGGTGATATCAATTCGCCACAAAAAGCCCAACGGATACTGGAAACCACGGGTGCCAGTGGTATCATGATCGGTCGCGCTGCCCAGGGTAATCCCTGGATCTTCCAGGACACCGTGCATTACCTGGATCACGGTCGGCTGCCCCCGGCGCCGAAGGTCGAAGACGTGGCTGAGCGCGTCCTCGCGCACCTGATCGACCTGCATCGCTTTTACGGGGACTACTCCGGCGTGCGCATCGCCCGTAAGCATCTGGGCTGGTATACGCAACATCTGCCCGGCGGAGAAGATTTTCGGCGCGGGTTCAACAAACTGGAAAAGGCCGGCCAACAACGGCGGGCCGTTGAGCAGTTTTTCCAACAGATCAGCGCCCTCGGCGACCGGATTCGAATCGGTGGCTACGGCGAGGTGTCTGCCCGGAACTCATTAGCCCGGAAAAAAGACGGAGCATTGGCCGCATGACCCTTTCTTCAATGAAGACCGCTGCTGCACGGACACTGACAGAAATGAATACCGCTGAATCGCGCAAACCCCATCTCACGCTGGCCCGCAGCGAAACCCACGACACGCTGCGCAACTGCGTGCGACGGTCCCTCGCCGATTATTTCAACCAGTTGGAAGGCGAGCCGGTCAGCGAGCTCTATCAGATGGTGCTGGCGGAAATGGAAATTCCTCTGCTTGAGAAAGTGCTCGAGTACACCCGCGGCAACCAGACCAAGGCCGCCGAGCTGCTGGGCCTGAACCGCGGCACGCTGCGCAAGAAACTCAAGCAATACGGCTTGCTCTGAACGCAACCCGTGACGACAGGGGCAGTTTTCGACTGCCCCTTTCTTATTTTTAAGGTGATCCCATGAGCAAGGCCGTTGAACGCGCGCTGATCAGCGTCTCGGATAAAACCGGCATCGTCGATTTCGCCCGCGCCCTCGCCGACCGGGGCGTGGAGCTGTTGTCCACCGGCGGCACTTTCCGCGCCATCCAGGAAGCCGGCATCTCGGTACGCGAAGTGTCCGACTACACCGGCTTCCCGGAAATGATGGACGGCCGGGTGAAAACCCTGCACCCCAAGGTGCACGGCGGTATTCTCGGCCGGCGCGGCCAGGACGATGCGGTAATGGCGGATAACGACATTCGCCCCATCGATCTGGTGGTGGTCAACCTCTACCCCTTTGAACAGACCGTGGCGCGGCCCGACTGCAGCCTCGAGGACGCCATCGAGAACATCGATATCGGCGGCCCTACCATGGTGCGTTCCGCGGCCAAGAACCACGCCCATGTGGGCATCGTCACCGACGCCGGCGATTACGCCCGCGTGCTCGACGACCTCAACGGCAACGGCGGCGCCCTGTCCGACGGCCTGCGTTTCGACCTGGCGATCAAGGCGTTCGAGCACACCGCCGCCTACGACAGCGCCATCGCCAACCACTTCGGCAAGCTGGTCGGCGAGGACAATCAGGATTTCCCGCGCACCATCAATCTGAATTTCAAGAAAGCGCAGAGCATGCGCTACGGCGAGAACCCCCATCAAAAGGCGGCGTTCTACGTCGAGCGCCAGCCGGGCCAGGCCTCCGTGGCCACCGCCCGCCAGCTGCAGGGCAAGGCGCTCAGCTACAACAACATCGCCGACACCGACGCCGCCCTGGAGTGCGTGAAGTCCTTCAGCAAACCGGCCTGCGTGATCGTCAAGCACGCCAACCCGTGCGGCGTGGCGGTCAGCCTGGAAGGCATCGACCAGGCCTACGAGCTGGCCTTCGCCACCGACCCGGAAAGCGCCTTCGGCGGCATCATCGCCTTTAACCGGGAGCTGGACGCGGCCACCGCCAAGGCGATTGTCGACCGCCAGTTCGTGGAAGTGATCATCGCGCCCAAGGTGTCCGAGGAGGCGCTGGCCATCACCGCCGCCAAGAAGAACGTGCGCGTCATGGTGTGCGGCGAATGGGACGGCGCGACGGCCGGGGGCCTGGACTACAAACGCGTCAACGGCGGCCTGCTGGTGCAGGACCGGGACGTGGGCATGATCACCGAGAAAGACCTCAAGGTGGTGACCAAGCGCGCGCCCACCGAAGCGGAGCTGCACGACGCTATCTTCGCCTGGAAGGTGGCGAAGTTCGTCAAATCCAACGCCATCGTGTACGCCAAGAACCGTCAGACCGTGGGCGTCGGCGCCGGCCAGATGAGCCGTGTGAATTCCGCGCGCATCGCCGCCATCAAGGCGGAGCACGCGGGCCTGGAAGTGGCCGGCTCGGTGATGGCCTCCGACGCCTTCTTTCCGTTCCGCGACGGCCTGGACAACGCCGGCAAGGCGGGCGTCCGCTGCGTGATCCAGCCGGGCGGCTCGATCCGCGACGAGGAAGTGATCGCCGCCGCCGACGAGGCGGACATCGCCATGGTGTTCACCGGCATGCGTCATTTCCGGCACTAAGCAAGCATAAGAGAATCGAGCCCATGAAAGTTCTGATCATCGGCGGCGGTGGCCGCGAGCACGCTCTGGCCTGGAAAGTAGCGCAAGCGGAACAGGTGGAGAAAGTGCTGGTGGCGCCGGGCAACGCCGGCACCGCCCGCGACGCCAAGCTGGAAAACGTGGCGCTGGACGTCAACGATCAGACCGGCCTGGCCGACCTGGCCGAACGGGAAGGCGTGGCGCTAACCATCGTCGGCCCGGAAGCGCCGCTGGTGGACGGCCTGGTGGACTACTTTCAGAGCCGCGGCCTGAAGTGCTTCGGCCCCGGCAAGGCCGCCGCCCAGCTGGAAGGCTCCAAGGCCTTCACCAAGGACTTTCTCGCCCGCCAGAACATTCCCACCGCCGCCTACGGCAACTTCACCGACGTGAACGAAGCGCTTGCCTATGTGCGCGAGCAGGGCGCACCGATCGTGATCAAGGCCGACGGCCTGGCCGCCGGCAAGGGCGTGATCGTGGCGATGACCCTGGACGAAGCGGAAGCCGCCGTGCGCGACATGCTCGACGGCAACAAATTCGGCGACGCCGGCCACCGGGTGGTGGTGGAGGAATTCCTCGACGGCGAGGAAGCCAGCTTCATCGTCATGGTGGACGGCGAGCACATCCTGCCGATGGCCACCAGCCAGGACCACAAGCGCGTCGGCGACGGCGACACCGGCCCCAACACCGGCGGCATGGGCGCCTACTCACCGGCGCCGGTGGTCACCGATCAGGTCCACCAGCGCATCATGGAAGAGGTGATCCGCCCCACCGTGGCCGGCATGGCCGCCGAAGGCATGCCCTACACCGGCTTTCTGTACGCCGGCCTGATGATCAGCCCGGAAGGTCACCCCAAGGTGATCGAGTACAACTGCCGCTTCGGCGACCCGGAAACCCAGCCGATCATGATGCGCCTGAACAGCAGCCTGGCGGATCTCTGTCTGGCGGCGCTGGACGGCGCCCTGGACACCACCACCGCGGACTGGGACCCGCGCCCGGCTCTGGGCGTGGTGCTGGCCGCCGGCGGCTACCCGAACGCCTACCGCAAGGGCGACGTGATCCACGGCCTGGACGGCGCCGATTCGGACACCGTCAAAGTATTCCACGCCGGCACCCGCGAGGACCACGGCCAGGTGGTGACCAGCGGCGGCCGCGTGCTGTGCGTCACCGCCCTGGGCGACACCGTGGCCCAGGCCCAGCAACGCGCCTACCAGGCGGTGCAGGGCATCGGCTGGGACGACGCCTATCACAGAAGTGACATCGGCTACCGTGCAGTGGCACGGGAAAAGGCTTAGCATACCCCCTCAGAATAACGAATGAGAAAACCCCGGGGGAGCCATGACCGCATCCACACCGGTGGACACCGCCGGCACGCCCGACGTGTCCCGCCTGAGCGCTTTTATTCCCTTCGACGGCCTGAGCCCGTCGCACCTGCGTGACATCGAGCAGCAGATCACCGTGCACCGGCTCCCCGCCGGACGGTTGCTGTTCAAGCGGGGCCAGAGCGGCGACAAGGCCTACTTCCTGATCGACGGCGAACTGGACCTGATCGATGCCGGCTTCACGGTGCGCCCGTTCGCCGCCGACGACGATGAGAACTACCTGGCCGTGGACAACTACCCCCGCCATACGGTCAACGCCATCTCCCGCGACAGCGCCACCCTCTACAGCATCGACCGGGACAAGCTGGACCTGCTGATGGCCTGGACCCAGGCCACGGAACTGCTGCCCGGCGAACCGCACAGCAGCGCCGAGGACCACAACTGGATGGACGCGCTGCTCGCCTCGGGGCTGTTCGCGCAGATGCCGCCGGCCAAGCTGCACGCCCTGTTCGTGAAGTTCCAACCCCGTGAAGTGGAGCTCGGCGAAACCGTGGTGCGCGAGGGCGAAAGCGGGGAAACCTTCTATGTGATCAAGCGCGGCAAGGCGATGGTCAGCCGGGCCGGCGCCGGCGGCGACCAGCCGCTGGCCGGCCTGACCGCCGGCCGCTTCTTCGGCGAGGACGCCCTGATCAGCGACCAGCCGCGCAACGCCACCGTGACCATGACCAGCGACGGCGAGCTGATGTGCCTGGACAAAGCCGACTTCCAGGCCATTCTGCAGGCCACCGTGATCCGCCGCCTCAGCGAGGATCAGCTGGAAGACCGGGTGCTGGAGGGCGAGCGGGCCCATGTGCTGATCGACGTACGCCTGCCCATGGAAGCCCGCCATGATCTGATTCCCGGCGCCCGCAACCTGCCGCTCAACCAATTACGCGAGCAGGCCCCGAAGCTGGAGAAAGAATTCACCTACATCCTCTGCGCCGAAGGTCGACGCAGTGAACTGGGAGCCTATATCCTCTCCGAGGCGGGCTTGGACGCCTATGTGCTGGATCGGGGACATGATGACACTAGGGAAGAAGAAGAACACAGCGAACGGAGCCTGGCGGCGAACGCCGAAGGCTGAACGGAAGCGGTTGCCACGGGCGCGGACCTGGGCACGCTGGCTGCCCGGCCTGCTGGTCCTGTTGGCGACCGCCGTGCAGGGGGCCCCGCCGCCGCCGTACGTGATCAGCAGCCTGCCCGACAACGAACGCATCACCATTTACTCGGAATACCTGCCCGACCCGAACGGCACGCTGAGCCTGGAAGCGATCACCGCCGGCGATTTCGATGGCCGCTTCAAACCCGCCTCCCGCTTCGTGGAACGGCTGGGGCTGAGCGATCATCCCTGGTGGGTGCGCATCGCGGTGCAAAACGAACTGGGCGACCAGCGCCGTTTCGCCCTGATGCAGGGCCCCCGCCACTACTTCGACAGTGAGTTCTTCCTGCCCGACGACGACGGCTACCGGGCCGCCGGACCCGGCGAACGCTTTGTCCACCGCACCCCGGTCTATCTGGTGGATCTGCCGCCCGGCGAGCCACGGGTGTTTTACTGGCGGGTGAATCCGCGCGGCAGCCTGATTTACTCCATCAACCTGAGCACCCTGCCCGCCGCCCTGGGTAACGACCCGCTGTTCGCGCTGTATTGGCTGCTGTTCGGCGTGATGCTGGCGCTGGCCGGCTACAACGGCCTGGTGGCGGTCATGCGCGGCGGCATCAGCCACGGCTACCACGCCGGCTTCCTGCTCGCCCTGGCCGGCCTGGTTTTGTTTTCCTCGGGCATGCTCGCCGGCCATTCGCTGATCGGCGACTGGCTGCCGCAACTCAAAATGGGCAGCCTGCTACTGGCGATCATCGGCGCCTGTGGCATCGGCCGTACCTTCGTCGACAGCCGCCTCAACGCGCCGCTGCTGGACCGCCTGCTGCGCGGTTTAACGCTGCTGGCGCTGCTGTTTCTGCTGGCGGTGCCCTGGCTGCCGATCACCGGCGCCCTGGCCGCCGCCTTCGGGCTGGGCCTGGCGGCCGCGGCCGTGCTGGTGGCCCTGGGCTATCAGGCCTGGCACCGGGAAGTGCCGCTGGGCGCGCTGTATTTCTTCACCAGCCTGCTGGTGGGCAGCCCGGTGGTGCTGGGCTGCCTGATCATGCTTGGCCTGGTGCAAAGCAACGTGGATCTGGGTCTGAGCGTGATGATCACCGTCAACCTGGCCGGCTTCATCCAGGCCGCCGGCCTGCGCATCCAGCATCACCAGCATCTGCATATGAAGATGGAGCACCGGCGCAGCCAGAGCGTGGCGGACACCGTTGACACCACCCGCCGGGAAACCCTGGCGCGCATGGGCCATGACGTGCGCACCCCGTTGAGCGGCATTCTCGGCATGGCCGAGATTCTCGAGGACACGCCGCTGACCCCCAACCAGAAAGACTGTGTCGGCGGCATCCGCAATGCCGGCGAGAGCCTGCTGAAGATCATCAACGACGTGCTGGAATACTCGCAGCTGTCCGACCAGGGCGCGGACATCAACCGCGAGGCTCTGGACGCCAACGAGCTGCTGATGGGCGCGGTGGATCTGTTCCGCGAACGGGCGGAAGAAAAGCAGGTGGAGTTGATCACCCACGTGCACACCAACCTGCCGGCGCGCATGGAAGGCGACCCCGGCCGGCTGCGCCAGGTGCTCACCAACCTGATGGGCGCCTTTATACGCCATGCCCAGCCCGGCGAACTGATCATCGATATTTCCCTGGAGCCCACCGGGCGGGCCGGCCAGGTGCGTTTCGAATTCAGCGGCACCGCCCTGCGCTCCGGCACCTTCCGGGCCCTGCGCGACCCCGCCGCCCGCCAGGACAGCAGCAACCTCAACCTGTCGATCGCCGAGCAGCTGGTGGACGCCATGCAGGGCCGCGCCGGGGAGCGCGACGAGCACGGCGGCGACGTGGCCTACTGGTTCGTGCTGCCGCTGCCGGCCATGGACGCGCCGCCCAGCGGGCCGGACACCGACATCAGCGCCCTGCAGGGCCGCAGCATGCTGGTGGTGGACGACTCCAGCACCGTCACCCGGGTGATCCGCCATCTGGCGCTGGGCTGGGGCATGCGTGTCACCGCCTGCCACGACCCGCGCGAAGCGCTGGCGTCGCTGCGCACCCAGGCCAACATCAACGAGCCCTACGACATCGTGCTGCTGGATCACCACATGCCGGGCATGAACGGCCTGCAGCTGGCGGCACGCATCCACGAGGACCCGGTGATCACCCACCCCACCACGCTGATCATGCTCACCGGGGTGAACAACGCGCCCACCGCCACCGAAGCGCGCAATGTGAGCATCCACCGGGTGCTCACCAAGCCAGTCTCGGCGCCGCGCCTGAAACAGGCGCTGGCGGAAGAAATGGGGCTGCGCCGGCCGGTGCGCGAGCACGGCCAGCCGGAAACGCCGGACCCGGCCCTTAAACTGCTGGTGGTGGAAGACCACAAACTCAGCCAGAAGGTGATTCGCGGCATGCTCAGCAAGTTGGGTCTGAGCGCGGACCTGGCCGCCAACGGTAAGGAAGCGCTGGCGATGGCCATGGAAAACCGTTACGACCTGATCCTGATGGATTGTGAAATGCCGGAGATGGACGGCTTTGAAGCCACCCAGCGGATCCGCGAGTTCGAGCGCCGCCAGGGTCTGGTGGCGGTGCCGATCGTCGCCCTCACCGCCCACATTCTGCGCGAGCACCGCGAGCGCAGCCTGGCGTCGGGGATGAACGCGCACATTCCCAAACCGGTGGAAATGAGCGTGCTGCGCGAGGCGCTGGTGCGCTTTACCCGGCGGGATCCGGGCGCGGCAGACGACGACGCCAACTGACCGGCGATTCACCGCGCCAGCGGCGGAACGCGCGGCTGAACGAGCTGGATTCGGCGAACCCCAGCAACAAGGCGATTTCCGTCAGGTTGAGCGCCGGGTCGCGCAGGTAGAGCTCGGCGAGGCTGCGGCGCAGACCGTCGAGCACGTCCTGATAGGCCAGGCCCTGGCGCTGCAGCCGGCTCTGCAGAGTACGCACGGTGAGCCCCAGTTCCGCGGCCACCGCGTCCACCGACGGGTCGCCGCTGCCCAGACGCCGGTAAATCGCCGAGCGCACCCGGCTGAGCAGATTGCCGTGGGCGTCGAAGTCCGCCAGCAAGGCCCCGGCTTCTTTCTCCATCATCCGCCCCAGCCCGGGGTCGGCGCTTTCCAGCGAATGGCGCAACAACCCCGCCGGCAGACGCACGCCGTCGAAGGCGGCGTCAAAGCGCACCGGGGCCTGGAACCAGTCCTGGTAACGGGCGGTGTCCACCGGCGACGGGTGGCGGAAGCACACTTCCAACGGCGCCGCGCCCGGCGGCATCAGCGGGCGCATGAAGGTCACCCAGCCGGTGATCGCCGCCTCGGTGAGCATGCGGCCCGGCTCGCCCGCCACCGGGCATTGCCAGCACAGGCGCACCTGGTCGCCCTCATCGTGGCGTTCGGTGCGCCCCAGATTGCCGGACAGCTTCTCGAAGCGCATCAGCCGCCCGATAGCCTCGTCCAGATCGCGGCTGGCGAGAATCACGTAGCCCAGCACCTGATAGGAGCGGGGCCGCACCCGGCGCCCGGTTTCAAAACCCAGGCCAGGGTCGCCGCAAGCTTCCAAAATCACCAGGAACAAGCGCATCACGTCCAGCAGCGGCAGCAGCCGCCCCGGATCGTTGAACACCGCGCCGTCGATGCCCGCCTGTTCCAGCACCGTGGCCCGCTGCAAGCGATAGTGCGCCAGCAAATCCGGCAGCACCGAGTCGACAAAGGCGGCGGACACGCTGCGGTCGGTGCCGGCCACCGCGGGACTGATGTGCATGATGCCCTGGCCCTCTGGTTCACTGTTCAATGAAGCGGTTATGCTAGCATGCCCGTGATTGGCGCCCGGAGACCGGAACGATGACCGAACGACATTTTAGCCCCATGGACCGCCTGCTCAGCCGCGTGGACAGCGCGCTGCGCACCCTGACGCCGGGCTCCGCCCGCGCCGAGCGGCAGCCGCCGAACGCGGACCCCGGGCCGGAAGCGCCCTTGAACCCCGAACAGCGCCGCCATGTCACCGGGTTGATGCGCATCAACCACACCGGCGAAGTGTGCGCCCAGGCGCTCTACCAGGGCCAGGCCAGCACCGCCACCCTGCCCCATGTACGCCACGCCATGGAGGCGGCGGCCCGCGAAGAAGAGGACCACCTGTCCTGGTGCGACGACCGCATCCGCGAACTGGGCGGTGTGCCCAGCCGGCTGAACCCGCTGTTCTATGCCGTCAGCTACGCCCTCGGCGCCGGCGCCGGCCTGGCCGGCGACCGCTGGAGTCTGGGGTTCGTCTCGGAAACCGAACATCAGGTAGTGCGCCACCTGGAGAATCACCTCACCCGCCTGCCGGACGGCGACCGCCGCAGCCGCGCGATTCTCGAACAAATGCGCGAAGACGAGCTGCGCCACGCCGTCACCGCCGAAGGCGCCGGCGGCGCCCCCCTGCCGCCCCCGATCAAGGGCGCCATGGCGCTGATGAGCAAAGTCATGACGTTCACCACCTACCGGATCTAGTTGACAGTTGATAGTGGACAGTTGACAGCTCGCGGACGAAACCGCTGCCAGCCTGAAACGAAAGAGGCCGCGCCCCTGGTTTAGGACGCGGCCTCTTTGTTTTCTGTTCGCGGGCAACGCCCGCGTTGTTTTAGCTATCAACTATCAACTGTCCACTATCAACTGCCCTTTTTACATATTGCGGCTGTAGAAGATTTCGAGCATTTCGGTTTGCAGGCGTTCGCGGATGTTGGCCAGTTCCTTGTCGTTGAACTCGTCGCTGCCGGCGCCGAACAGGTAGTTGTTGATGTCGAATTCCTTGAGCAACATCTTGGTGTGGAAGATGTTCTCCTGGTACACGTTCACATCGATCATCTGGTACCCGTTCTGGGTGTCCTCGGTGAGGAAGTTCTGAATCGAGTTGATGTCGTGGTCGATGTAGTGCTTGGTGCCGTCCACGTCGCGGGTCATGCCGCGAACCCGGTAGTCGATGGTGACGATGTCGGAATCAAAGCTGTGGATCAGGTAGTTGAGCGCCCGCAGCGGTGAGATCACCCCGCAGGTGGACACGTCCACGTCCACCCGGAAGGTGGAGATGCCGTTGTCCGGGTGCGACTCCGGATAGGTGTGCACCGTCACATGGCTCTTGTTCAGATGGGCGACCACCGAATCCGGCAGCGGGCCCGGGGCTTCCTCGTCCCAGTCGCCGTCGGTGGGCGGGGACTCGTGCTCGGCGATCAACATGGTCACGCTGGCGCCCTGAGGGTCGTAATCCTGGCGGGCGATATTGAGAATGTTGGCGCCGATGATCCGGGTCACATTGGTGAGGATCTCTGTGAGACGTTCGGCATTGTACAGCTCGTCGATATACTCGATGTATTCCTTGCGATGCTGCTCGGTTTTCGCATAGGCGATATCGAAGATATTAAAGCTGAGGGACTTGGTCAGGTTGTTAAAACCATGAACCGAAATCTTGGGATTGGGATCTTTCACCACGGCGTTATTTCCCCGCTGGCCGGTATCAGGATTCGATGCTGTAGCTGTGAGTCACTTCCACGCCACCACGCGTGAGCATAATCGCGGCGGAGCAATACTTCTCCGCGGACAGTTCCACGGCCCGCTTGACCTGATTTTCCTTGAGGTTATTGCCACTGACCCGGAAATGCAGGTGAATTTTGGTAAAAACGGCGGGAATCTCATCCTCGGCCCGTTCCGCTTCCATCTCGCAGCGACAGCCGGTCACGTCCTGGCGGGCTTTGCGCAGGATGTGCACCACGTCGAAGCTGGAGCAGCCGCCGACGCCCATCAGCACGGTTTCCATGGGCCGCGCGCCACGGTTTTTGCCGCCGTGATCCGGCGGTCCGTCCATCACCAGAGTATGGCCGGTTTCCGACTCGGCCTGGAAACAGACATCGCCCTGCCAATCAACCACCGCTTTCATTGGAGTCTCCTGATCACGCCCTCGCGGAATGGCCGCGAAGACTACCACAGACCACCCCCACGCCATACCCCGGCGAACGTAGAACACCGCCGGGCTGGCGGACGGCGCCGGGAAGGGGCAGACTGTGGACCGGTTCCCTTGGCAGTCACGTGAAAAACAGGCAAACTCCATAAGCTTAAATAGCTAAGACTTTTTTCCGGCTTTTAAGCAGCGTGCCCAGAAGCAGAGAGCCCATGAGCGACGGTAACAAGATAATTCCAAATCTGGACCAATTTCTCGCCAATTGTCATCGCCGAAAGTACCCGGCCAAGAGCACCATTATTTACGCCGGTGACGAGTCGGACGCCCTGTACTACATTCTCAAGGGCTCCGTGACGGTGATGATCGAGGACGATGATGGCCGTGAGATGATCATGGCTTACCTGAATGAAGGCGACTTCTTCGGTGAGATGGGCCTGTTCGAGGCCGATCCGTCCCGTTCCGCCTGGGTGAAAGCGAAAACGGAGTGCGAGGTGGCAGAAGTCAGCTACCCCAAATTCCGCCAGCTGGCCCGCGAAGACGCCGAGATCCTGTTCGCGGTGTCCGCCCAGATCGCCGGACGCCTGCGCGCCACCACCCGTAAGGTGGGTGACCTGGCGTTCCTGGACGTCACCGGTCGCGTCGCCGGCACCCTGCTGGACCTGTGCAAGCAGCCCGACGCCATGACCCACCCGGACGGCATGCAGATCAAGGTCACCCGCCAGGAAATCGGCCGCATCGTCGGCTGCTCCCGCGAAATGGTCGGCCGGGTGTTGAAGAACCTGGAGGAGCAAGGTCTGGTGTCGGTGAAGGGCAAGACTATGGTGGTCTACGGCACCCGCTGAGGGTTAGTTGACAGTTGATAGCTAAAACAACGCGGGCGACGCCCGCGAACAGAAAACAAAGAGGCCGCGTTCCCGGTTGGGGCGCGGCCTCTTTCGTTTCAGACTGGCAGCGGTTTCATCCGCGAGCTATCAACTATCAACTGTCCACTATCAACTAGAAGAACAGCGCTTTAAGGGCGGCACCCGGATCCTCAGCCCTCATAAAGGCTTCGCCGACGAGAAAGCCATTGATGCCGTTTTTGCGCATCAGGCGGACGTCGTCGCGGGTGTGGATGCCGCTTTCGGTGATCACCAGGTGGTCGCCGGGGACCTGCTCGGCGAGCTCCAGGGTGGTGTCCAGCCGGGTGTCGAAGGTGTGCAGGTCGCGGTTGTTGATGCCGATCAGCTCGATGTTGAGCTTCAGCGCCCGGGCCAGCTCGTCGGCGGTGTGCACTTCCACCAGCACATCGCAGCCGGCCCGCAGGGCGGCGTGGTAGAGCTGATCAAGCTGGGCGTCGGACAGCGCCGCCATGATCAGCAGCACCGCGTCGGCGCCCATGGCGCGGGTTTCGAACACCTGCCAGGGGTCGATAATGAAGTCCTTGCGCAACACCGGCAGATTGACCGCGTTGCGGGCGGCGCGCAGATAATCTTCGTGGCCCTGGAAGAAATCCTGGTCGGTGAGCACCGACAGGGCGCTGGCGCCGGCGCCTTCGTAGCGGCGGGCGATATCCACCGGGTCGAAGTCCTCGCGGATCAGCCCCTTGCTGGGGGAGGCTTTCTTGACCTCGGCGATCACCGCCGGCCGGCCGGCGGCCACGCTGGCGTACAGCGATTTGGCGAAGCCCCGGGCCTTGCCCTGGTTGTCGGCCATGGCTTCCAGTTCACCCAGGCTGTAGCGCTGCTGACCGGCCTGGATCTCTTCGCGCTTGCGCTCGATGATGCGTTCCAGAATGGTTCCGCTGATCGCTGCTTCGCTCATACCTCTTCCTTCAATGCGAAAGTGAACTGCGCCAGTTCGCGCATCCGCTCGGCGGCTTCCCCATTGTGGACCAGATCCTCGGCCATCCGAACCCCTTCTTCCAGGGTGCGGGTGACGCCGGACACGTAAATGGCGGCCCCGGCGTTGAGGGTGATCATATCGGCGGCCTTGGCGGCGTCGCCTTCTTTGCGCTTGCTGAACGCCTCGCGGATCAGCGCCAGGGACGCCTTCGGGTCGGTCACGTCCAGCCCCACCAGGGAGGCCGAATCGATACCCACGTCTTCCGGGGTAAGGCTGTATTCGCGTACTTCTCCGTTCTTGAATTCCGCCACATGGGTGCGCCCGGCCAGGCTGATTTCATCCAGCCCGTCGAGGCCGTGCACCACCATCACGTGTTCGGCGCCCAGGCGCCCCATCACTTCCGCCATCGGCTTGCAGAGTTTGTCGGAGAACACGCCCACCACCAGCCGCTGGACGCCGGCCGGGTTGGTCATCGGGCCGAGAATATTGAACAGGGTGCGCATGCCCAGTTCCTTACGCGGCCCGATGGCGTACTTCATGGCGCTGTGGTGCGACGGCGCGAACATGAAGCCGACGCCCACCGCGTCCACGCACTGGGCCACCTCGTTGGGGCTCAGATCCAGGCGAATGCCGGCCTCTTCCAGAAGGTCCGAGGAGCCGCTTTTCGAGCTCACCGAGCGGTTGCCGTGCTTGGCCACCCGACAGCCCGCGGCCGCCGCCACGAAGGCGCTGGCGGTGGACACATTGAACAGATTGGCGCCGTCGCCGCCGGTGCCGACAATGTCCACCAGATGACGGCGGTTGTCGATCACCACCGGGGTGACCAGCTCGCGCATCACCATGGCGGCGCCGGTGATCTCGTCCAGGGATTCGCTTTTCATGCGCAACGCCACCAGAAAGCCGCCGATCTGCGCGTCGGTGGCGCCGCCGGTCATGATCTGGCGCATCACGTCGTTCATCTGCTCGGTGGACAGATCGATATGCTCGACCACCGTGGCCAGGGCCTCCTGGATGTTCATGCGCTTTCCCCCTTCAGAAAGTTGTTGAGCAGATCATGGCCGTGCTCGGTAAGAATCGACTCCGGGTGATACTGCACGCCTTCCAGCGGCAGCTCCCGGTGGCGCATGCCCATGATCTCGTCCATGTCGCCGTTGTCGTCCAGGGTCCAGGCAGTCACCTCGAAACAGTCCGGCAGGCTGGCCTTGTCCACCACCAGTGAATGATAGCGGGTGGCCGTGTAGGGACTGGGCAGGCCGCGGAACACCCCCTTGCCGGTATGATGCACTGGCGAGGTCTTGCCGTGCATCACCGTGCGGGCGCGCACCACCTGGCCGCCGAACGCCTGACCCAGGGCCTGGTGGCCCAGGCAAACGCCGAGAATCGGCATCTTGCCGGCGAAATGGCGGATCGCCTCCACCGAGATGCCCGCCTCGTTGGGCGTGCAGGGCCCCGGCGAGATCATCAGCCGGTCGGCGCTGAGCGCTTCCATGCCGGCCAGATCGATCTTGTCGTTGCGGTGCACCAGCACCTCGGCGCCCAGCTCCTGCAGGTACTGCACCAGGTTGTAGGTAAAGCTGTCGTAGTTGTCGATCATCAGCACGCGCATTACTGGGTCCCCCCGTCCGCGTTGGCACCGCCCAGGTCGAGGCCGCCCAGCGCCATATTCACGGCGCGGAACACGGCGCGCGCTTTGTTCATGGTTTCCTTCCATTCCAGCTCGGGCACCGAATCGGCGACGATGCCGCCGCCCGCCTGCACGTACAGCCGGCCATCCTTGACCACGGCGGTGCGAATGGCGATGGCCATGTCCATATCATCGTTGAAGCCGATATAGCCCACGGCGCCGCCGTAGACCCCGCGTTTGGTGGGCTCCACCTCGTCGATGATCTCCATGGCGCGGATCTTGGGCGCACCGCTCAGGGTGCCCGCCGGGAAGGTGGCCGCCAGCACTTCCAGTGGCCCCAGGCCCTTGCGCAGGGTGCCTTCCACATTGGACACGATGTGCATCACGTGGGAGTAGCGCTCGATCTCCATATTGCCGGTGACGCGCACCTGGCCGGGCTCCGCCACCCGACCCACGTCGTTGCGGCCCAGGTCGATCAGCATCAAGTGCTCGGCGATTTCCTTGGGGTCGGCGAGCAGCTCTTCTTCCAGTTCCTTGTCGCGTTGCGGCGTGGCGCCTCGTTTGCGGGTGCCGGCGATGGGCCGCACCGTGACCTGATTGTCCTCCACCCGGGTGAGAATCTCCGGCGAGGAGCCGGCGATGTGAAAATCCTCCAGGTCCAGATAGAACATATAAGGGGACGGGTTCAGGTAGCGCAGCGCCCGGTACAGGTCGATGGCCGGGGCGGGGAAATCGCAGCTCATACGCTGGGCCGGCACCACCTGCATGACGTCGCCGGCAAGAATGTACTCGCGGATTTTCTCCACGGCGGCGGCGTGCCGCTCACGGGGAAACTCGGAGACGAAATCGTTTTCATCCACCGGTTCGCCGTACACCTGGTCCTCCGGTTCCGGCAACGGCGCGCGCAGGCGGCGCTGCAACTCGTCCAGACGGGTCTCGGCGCTGGCCGCCGCATGCGGATCCTCCGGGCTCACATGCACGATCAGGAACAGGCTGCCGCGAAGGTTATCGAACACCACCACTTCCTCGGAGCGCATCAACAGGATGTCCGGCACCTGCAGCACGTCCTCGCCGCGCGCCGGCCCCAGGCGGGGTTCGAAATAGCGCACGCTGTCGTAGCCGAAGTAACCCACCAGGCCGCCGTTGAAGCGGGGTAGCCCGGGCACGTCCGGGGCTCGATACTGGAGGCGATAGTCCTCGATCCAGGCGATCGGGTCGTCGCTTTCGATCTCCTCAACGACGACGCCGTCGGCATCGCTCACGGTGATGCGCGGGCCGGTGATGCGCACCACCTCGCGGGCCGGCAGGCCGATAATCGAATAGCGCCCCCAGCGCTCGCCGCCCTGCACCGATTCGAACAGATAGCTGTAGGGCCCGGCGGCCAGCTTGCGGTAGGCGGACAGCGGCGTGTCCAGATCCGCCAGCACTTCGCGCACGATGGGTACGCGGCTATAACCCTGGCGGGCGTAATCGTCCAGATTGCGTGGTGACATGGTGGTCCCCGGTCTTTGTTCAGGTGCGGCAATCGCAAGCCGTAAATTGTAGCGGAAAAACAGCGGAGACTCTCAGGCAACGAGCGGTGCCGGGAGACTCCCGAGGGCGAGCGTCACCATCGCCAGCCGGCGGGGGAGAAAGGCAGGTACGCATTAAGCGGGTTTGAACGGTCCATGGGCGGATTCTAGCGCCGCCGCGGGCCGCTGCCAACACCCGTCCGGAGAATGGCCAACAGCCCGTCAAGACGCCATACTGCGTGCCCATGAGCTTACCCCAGCGATGGACAGACTGGTTCGAGGCCACCCGCAAGGCCGCCCCCCACTGCTTTATGCAGCTCGCCACCGTGGGCGACGACGGCGGTGCGCGCTGTCGCACCCTGAGCCTGCGCGAGCGTCACGGCCGCGCCCTGTGGTTCACCACCGACCAGCGCAGTGAAAAAACCATGCAGCTGGAGCGTCAGGCCGGCGCCGAAGCCTGCTGGTACGACCTCTCCAGCCGCACCCAATGGCGCTTCCGTGGCCGCGTGCACTTCCTCACCCCGCAGCAGCACCCCGAGGACACCCTGCGCCTGTGGCGCCTGCTCGACCGCGAAGCGCAATCGCGCTTCTGCGGCCCGCCGCCGGGCAGCCTCTGGCGCCCGCCGAAATCCGACCACTACCGCTACCCGCGCACCTGCCCGGACCACCAACCGGCGGAGGATTTCTCCATCCTGGTGCTCACCGCCGACCACGTCGACGTCCTCGAACTCGCCGAATCCCCCCACCGCCACTGGCAATACCACGGCGAAGGACGCGCTGCGCCGACGCGGCTAGTGCCCTAGCCGCGTCGGCAGTTGACAGTTGATAATGGACAGTTGATAGCTAAAACAACGCGGGCGCTGCCCGCGAACCAAAAACGAAAGAGGCCGCAACCCTCATCTGGGCGCGGCCTCTTTCATTTCAGAGTGGCAGTGCTTTCATCCGCGAGCTATCAACTGTCCACTATCAACTATCAACTGCTTTTATTTTACTTGTCGTTTGCCGAGTTTGCGGGCGAGGGTGCGGCGGTGCATGCCGAGGCGGCGGGCGGTTTCGGAGATGTTGAAGTCGGTGTCGGCGAGGGTTTGGTGGATGCGTTCCCACTCCAGGGTTTTGATCGAGGTGGGGCGGCCGGTGACCTCCACCTCCGCGTTGCCCTCGGCGCGCTCGAAGGCGGCTTCGATGTCGTCGGTGTTGGAGGGTTTGGCCAGGTAATGGCAGGCGCCCAGCTTGACCGCCTCCACCGCGGTGGCGATGCTGGCGTACCCGGTGAGCACCACGATCAGGGTTTCCGGGTTGTGTTCGTGCAGGGCCTGCACACAGGCCAGCCCGGAAGCGCCGCCTTTCAGTTTGAGGTCCACCACCGCGTAGTCCGGGGTCTGTTCGCTCAGTACCTCGCGGACCGCTTCCAGGCTGTCCGCGTTGCGCACCTGGTAGTCGCGCCGTTCGAACGAACGGCCCAGGGTACGGGCGAACGCGGCGTCGTCCTCGACAATCAACAGCGTCCGCTGCGGTGCCGGCTGCTCAGTGGTCATAACCGCCCTCCTTCTGGTCCGGTTCATCCATCCCCTGCTCATCAATGGTAAGCGCCGACAGCGGCAGCGTCAGCGTCACCACCGCGCCACCCTGGGGGCGGTTGCCGGCGCTAATGTTACCGCCCAGGGTGCGCACCACATTGAACACCAGGAACAGGCCCAGGCCGCCGCCGGGGCGGCCCTTGGTGGACTGGTAGGGGCGCCCCAGGTCGCGGAGCATGGCGTCGGGAAAGCCGGCGCCCTGGTCCATCACCGAGACAATCAGGGTATCGTCGCGGCGGCTGACTTCCAGCCCCACCCAGTGCGGCGACGCTTCCAGGGCGTTATCGAGCACGTTGCCGAGGGTCTGCTTGAGCGCGGAATCGGAGATGATCGCCAGATCCTCACCGAACAGGTTGCGGTATTCGAAGTCGTTCACCGGCCGGGTGGCGCGCCATTCCGCCACCAGCTCGTCGACGAACGCCTGCACGGTGGTCTCTTCCAGGGCTTCACCACGGGCCTCGCCGGCGGACAACAAAATACCGCTGACGATGGATTTGCAGCGCAGCACCTGGGTCTGCATTTCGCCGATTTCCTGGGCCAGATCCGGGTCGGAGCGGAACACCGGCATGCGCCGCCAATCGCCCAGAATCACCGCCAGGGTGGCCAGCGGCGTGCCCAGTTCATGGGCGGCGCCGGAGGCCAGCAGGCCCATGCGCACGATGTGCTCTTCCTCGGCGGCGCGCTGCCGCAGGGCCGCCAGACGCGCGTCCCGGTCGCGCCGGTTACGGGTAATACGGTTGATAAAGATCACCAGCAGCACCGCGTTGAGCACGAAGCACAGCAGCATGCCCTGGATATAAAGACTCAACGGACCCAGCTCGTAGTCGAGCGGCAGCGGCAGCGGCTGGCCGGCGAACTCCAGAGCGACGAAACAGGCGGCGGTGACCAGCAGAATGATCCAGGTGGACCAGGCCTCCAGCAGCACCGCCGCCAGCACCACCTGCAGCAGGTACAGGAAAATGAAGGGGTTGGTGGCGCCGCCGCTGAGATAGAGCTGCATGGTGAGCGTGACCACGTCCACCAGCAGGGCGACGAACAACTCGCCGTTACTGACCGGCCGGCGCAGCCGCAAGCGCAGCAGGCTGGCGCCGTTGAACGCCACCAACCCGGCCAGCACCGCGAACATGTACAGCAGCGGCAGCTCGATCTTGAACACGAAGTAGACCACCAGAATGGTACCCACCTGCCCGAGCACGGCGATCCAGCGAAGCTGAATCAGCTGCTGCATGTTCTTACGGCCGGTGGCGTCGTCATCCAGCGGCGCGGTCGGGCTGGGCGGAATCATCGCGGGTCTCCTGAGCGGCGCGGCCGGAATTCCTCCCGGGCCACGTAGCCGGCACCGCCGGCCACCATCAGCGCGAGCATAAACCAGGTGAGCGCATAGACCAGGTGATTGTTGCGAAATTGGATCACGGTGAGGCCGGACACCGGCTGACCGGCGCCGCTGCCGGCGGCCAGCGGCGGCGCGTCGGCGTCGGCGAAGTACGGCGCCACGCCGCTCAGGCCACGGGCCTCGGCGATGGCGGCCACGTCGCGGGAATACCAGCGGTTTTCAGACGGGACGTTGTCGCGCAGAAAGGCGCCGCCCGGTTCACTGGGACGCAGCAAGCCGGTGACCGTGACCGGCCCGCGCGGCTCGCCCTGCCGGCGCTGCGTCCGATGCCGGTTTTCCGGTGCCACGAACCCCCGATTCACCAGCACCGTGGTGCCGTCCTGGCGGCGCAGTGGGGTCAAGACCCAATAACCACTGCCCAGACGGGTGCTGGCCTGGACCAGCGTCTCCCGCTGGTGCAGGAACTCGCCGTGCAGGCGTACCCGCAGGTATTCGTAGGCTTCCGGGTCGATGTCGGCGCCCGCCGGGGCCGCCACCGGCGGCGCGTCCACCCGCTGCTCAACCCGTTCGATCAGGTCCAGCTTCCAGGTCCGCCGTTCCAACTGCCACTGACCGAGCGCCAGGAAGCCGACAAAGGCCAGCAGCGCCAGCGTGCCCCACAGCAGCCGCCCCAGCCAGCGACGGGCAGTCCGCCGGGCCATCCTAGCCCCAGGGGTCCTGCATCATTCCCGGCATCATGTTCACGTTCAGGTGGTACATGACCCACAGCGAGCCGGCCAGGGTAATGAACACGATCACCGCCGTGAAAATCAGCGCCAGCATGTTCCAGCCGCCTTGGGAGCGGAAGTTCATGTGCAGGAAATAGATCATGTGCACCACGATTTGCACCGCCGCCAGGCTCAAAATCACCAGGGCCGTGACGCCGGTGCTCTCGAACACATCGGCCATCACCACCCAGAACGGAATCACCGTGAGCACCACGGCGAGCACGAAGCCGGTCATGTACCCCTTGAAGGTACTGTGCGGCGCATCGGGGAGGACATCGTCGTGAGCCGCGTCGTGATGATCGCTCATGGCAGGACTCCCATCAGATAAACAAAGGTGAAAACGCCGATCCAGACCACATCCAGGAAATGCCAGAACATGGACAAACAGAACAGGCGGCGCTGGTTCTCGACGATCAGCCCGTGCTTACGCAGCTGCACCACCAGCACCACCAGCCAGATGATACCGAACAGCACGTGCAGGCCGTGCGTGCCCACCAGGGCAAAAAACGAAGTCAGGAAGGCGCTGCGCTGCGGGCCCGCGCCTTCATTCAACAGATGGGCGAATTCATACAACTCCAGGCCCAGGAAGGCCACGCCCAACAGCCCGGTCATCGCCAGCCAGCCGATGGTGGCGCCGACCCGCTTGCGCTGCGTCTCCAGCATGGCGAAGCCATAGGTGATCGACGACAGCAGCAGGAACGAGGTGTTGATCGCCACCAGCGGCAGATCGAACAGCTCAGCACCGGTGGGGCCACCCGCATAACTGCGCCCCAGCACACCGTAGGTGGCGAACAGACAGGCGAAGATCAGGCAGTCGCTCATCAGGTAGAGCCAGAACCCCAGCAACGTGCCGGTTTCCGGGTGGTGATCCTCGGTGACGTGAAACTCCAGGGCTTCCGTATCACCGCTTTCCGGGGTGTAGGTGGTCTCAGACATGGCTGGCTAACATCCGCGTACGTTCCGCTTCCACCCGCTCCACTTCTTCGGCGGGAATGTGATAGTCACGGTCATAATTAAAGGTATGGCCGATAGCGGTCGCCAGCAGCGCGGCAAAGCTCACCCCGGCCAGCAACCACATGTGCCAGATCAGGGCGAAACCCAGCACCGTAGAGATGCCGGCGAGAATGATCCCCGCGGCGGTATTCTTCGGCATATGGATGGCCTTGAAGCCCTGCTCCGGCCGCTGATACTTGTGCTGCTTCATCTGCCACCAGGCATCCAGATCATGCACCCGGGGCGTGAACGCGAAATTGTAATGTGGCGGCGGCGACGAGGTAGCCCACTCCAGGGTGCGGCCGTCCCAAGGGTCGCCGGTGGTGTCGCGCAGCTGATCCCGGCGACGGTAGCTCACCACGAATTGCACGATGAAGAACAGAATGCCCAGGGCGACCAGGAAGGCACCGAAGGCGGCCACCTGGAACCAGAACTGCATGGCGGCATCCGCCTCGAACTGGCTCATGCGACGGGTCACGCCCATCAGACCGAGCACGTAAAGCGGCATGAAGGCGAAGTAGAAGCCGATGGTCCAGAACCAGAACGACATCTTGCCCCAGAACGGATCCAGCTTGTAACCGAACGCCTTGGGGTACCAGTAAGTGATACCCGCGAACAGACCGAACAGCACACCGCCGATAATCACGTTATGGAAATGCGCCACCAGGAACAGGCTGTTGTGCAGCACGAAGTCCGCCGGCGGCACCGCCAGCAACACGCCGGTCATGCCACCGATCACGAAAGTGATGATGAAGCCGATGGTCCACAGCATGGGCACCTCGAAGCGGATACGGCCCCGGTACATGGTGAACAGCCAGTTGAAGATCTTCGCTCCGGTGGGGATCGAGATGATCATCGTGGTGATACCGAAGAACGAATTAACGCTGGCCCCGGAACCCATGGTGAAAAAGTGGTGCAACCAGACCATGTAGGAAAGCACCGTGATCACCACCGTGGCGTAGACCATGGAGGCATAACCGAACAGGCGCTTGCCGCTGTAGGTGGACACCACCTCGGAGAAGATACCGAAGGCCGGCAAGATCAGGATGTACACCTCCGGGTGACCCCAGATCCAGATCAGGTTGATGTACATCATCACGTTGCCGCCCAGATCATTGGTGAAGAAGGCGGTGCCGAGATAACGGTCCAGCAAAAGCATGCCCAGCACCGCGGTAAGGACCGGGAAAGCCGCGACGATCAGCACGTTGGTGCACAGGGAGGTCCAGGTGAACACCGGCATTTTCATCAGATTCATGCCGGGGGCACGCATCTTGACGATCGTCACCAACAGGTTGATGCCCGATAGCAACGTGCCCACCCCGGCGATCTGCAACGCCCATAGATAATAATCCACCCCTACCCCGGGGCTTTCCATGATCCCCGAAAGAGGTGGGTAGGCCAGCCAGCCGGTCTTGGCGAACTCACCGATGAACAAGGACGCCATCACCAGCACGGCGCCGCTGACGGTCATCCAGAAGCTGAAGTTGTTAAGAAACGGAAAGGCCACGTCCCGGGCGCCGATCTGCAACGGGATGATGTAGTTCATGATGCCGGTGATCAACGGCATGGCGACGAAGAAGATCATGATCACGCCATGGGCGGTAAAAATCTGATCGTAATGATCCGGCGGCAGGTAACCGGTGGCGTCGCCGAACGCCCAGGCCTGCTGGATGCGCATCATGATGGCGTCGGCGAAGCCGCGCAGCAGCATCACCAGGCCCAGCACCATGTACATGATGCCGATCTTTTTGTGGTCGATGCTGGTGAACCATTCCTTCCACAAATAGCCCCACACGCGGTAATAGGTCATCGCCCCCAGGAGGGCGGCGCCGCCCAGCGCCACGACCACGAACGTCGCCACGATCACCGGGTCATGAAGCGGAATGGCGTCCCAGGAGAGGCGTCCGAAAATCAATCGGGTGAGATCGAGTTGCTCAAACATGTTCAATTCCCATGAGATCCGTGGTCATGATCCGGTCCGTGGTGGTCCATCATATCCTTCATGCACACCGTGCCCGGGTCCACGCAACGGTTCAGAATGGCGTCGTACAGCCCGGGATCGACATCGGCGTAATAGCGCACGGGTTCCTTCTGGCTGGGTTCGGCAAGTTGCTTGTAGGCGGCCCGGTCCAGTTCGCCGCCGCCGTCACGCACCTTGTCCACCCAGCCTTCAAAGTCCGCCTCCGTTTCCAGTCCGTGGAAATGGAAACGCATGTGGGAAAAACCGGCGCCACTGTAGTTGGCGGAAAAGCCATCGTACACGCCGGGTTCATTGATCACGCCATGCAGCTTGGTTTCCATGCCCGCCATGGAGTAAATCTGGCCGGCCAGGGCGGGAATGTAAAAAGAGTTCATGTTCGAGTGCGAGGTGATCTCGAAGCGAATCGGCCGATCCACCGGTGCCGCCAGTTCGTTGACGACGGCAATGCCCTGCTCGGGATAGAAGAACAGCCACTTCCATTCCAGGGACACCACCTGCACCACCAGCGGCTCGGTGCCCTCGGGCACGGGCCGGCCGGCGTCAATGCGGTCCAGTGGTCGATACGGGTCCAGCTTGTGGGTGCTCACCCAGGTGATCGCGCCCAACGCGATGATGATCAACAACGGCACCGCCCAGATGACCAGCTCGAGCATGGTCGAGTGGTCCCAATCCGGCGAGTACTCCGCGTCCCGGTTGGAAGCGCGATACCGCCAGGCGAACATCAGCGTCATGATGATCACTGGCACGATCACGATCAGCATCAGACCGGTGGCCCAGAGAATCAGGTCACGCTGTTGCATGGCGACGTCCCCGGAGGGTGACATCACCACCATGTCACAGCCCGCCAGCAGGGCCAGGGGAACGGATAGAAGGGCGCCTTGAAGCGGCCTGGAAAATGAAAGCAGCTTGGGAAATACCATTGCCGGATCAGGATTTGTGGCCCACGATACGAACGACTGTACTCGTTCGGGGACGCTCCGGGAATTGGACATTTTGTCCTATGGCGGCGCCCCCGGGTTCAGGCGATGCTATGCACTGATCGTCCGTTGACGCGCCTAATCCTTTGTTCGAATAAAAGAGCCCGCATCATGTCCAGCAGCCAAGATCAAACCACGACACCCGTCGCCACCATGGAACAGGATCTGCGTAACACCGCCGCCGACCGCTCCAAGGTGGCACCCGGGGAGATCGCCGTGGGCGTGGTGATCGGCCGCGCCTCGGAGTACTTCGATTTCTTCGTATTCGGCATCGCCTCGGTGCTGGTGTTCCCGTACGTGTTCTTCCCGTTCCTGGGGCGGCTGGAAGGCATGCTGGCGGCGTTCATTATTTTTTCCTTCGCGTTCCTGGCCCGGCCCTTCGGCACCGCCCTGTTCATGACCATCCAGCGCCACTGGGGCCGCAGCGTGAAGCTCACCGTGGCGCTGTTCATGCTGGGCACCGCCACCGTCGGCATGGCGCTGCTGCCGACCTATGAAACCCTGGGCGTCTGGACCATTCTGCTGCTGGCGCTGTTCCGTATTCTCCAGGGCTTTGCGCTGGGCGGCTCCTGGGACGGCCTGCCCTCCCTGCTGGCGCTCAACGCGCCACGCCATCGGCGCAGCTGGTACGCCATGCTCGGCCAGCTCGGCGCGCCGATCGGCTTCCTGGTGGCCGGGGCCCTGTTCCTGTATCTGGTGGTCAGCCTCTCCAGCGAGGATTTCCTGGGCTGGGGCTGGCGCTATCCGTTCTTCGTCGCCTTCGCGATCAATGTGGTGGCTCTGTTCGCGCGCCTGCGCCTGGTGGTCACCGATGAGTACACCCAGGCCCTGGAAGAAGGCGAACTGGAGCCCATCGGTACCCGCGAGATGCTGCGCCGGCAGGGTTACAACATCTTTATCGGCTCGTTCGCGGCGCTCGCCAGCTATGCCCTGTTCCACATGGTGACCATTTTCCCGTTGTCCTGGATCAGCTTTAACGAAAGCCAGTCGATCCGCGACGTGCTCGGCGTCCAGCTTGCCGGCGCGGTGCTCGCCGTGTTCGGCACCATCGCCTCCGGCTGGATCGCCGATCGCATCGGCAAGCGTACCACCGTGGCCCTGCTGGCCTGCCTGATCGGCGTATTCGCGCTGTTCACGCCGATGCTGCTGGACGGCTCGGCGCTGCAACAGGACGCCTTTATCCTGATCGGCTTCGCGCTGCTGGGCGTGTCCTACGGCCAGGCCGCTGGCACCGTGACCACCAACTTCGAGCGCCGCTTCCGCTATACCGGCGCGGCCCTGACGTCCGATTTCGCCTGGCTGTTCGGCGCCGCCTTCGCGCCGCTGGTGGCGCTCGGGCTGTCGGCCAACTTCGGCCTCGCCTACGTCAGTGTCTACCTGCTGTCCGGGGTGGTCTGCACGCTGCTGGCGCTACGCATCAACAAGTCGCTGGAAGCCAGCGACTAGGGCTTGTTCACACAAGGAAGGGCCGGGCGGCTTCGATGACGGCGTCCGGCGCTTCGGTCTGCGGGTAGTGGCCGACGCCGGCCAGTTCCACCACGTCCGGATCGGGAATCAGCTCCCGGTAGCGCGCCACCATGTGGCCGCCGGACACCGGGTCCTCGGTGCCGTCAATCAGGCGCACCGGGATACCGCGCCCGGCCGCGTCGCGCAGCGCACCCACCCAGCGCTCGCGGTGGCGGCGCCGCTCTTCCATATAGCGAATCAGACGCGGCATCACCGCGCGACCGTTGTTGTGCTGCAGCAAGGCCCAATAGCCCGCCACCTCGCCATCCGGCAAGGGCCGGGCGCAGATGTGACGGAAGGCGGCTTGCATCTTCTCGAAGGTGAAGAACTTCACCACCAAGGGGCCGAGCGGGCTGATCAGCAGTTTCTGCAGGCGCACCGGCAGATGGGTTTCCGGGAACAGGCCGCCATTGAGCAGCACCACGCTCCGGATATCCAGACCCGGCTGTTGCCGGTCGGCACGCTCGCCGTGGCGGGCCAGCAGCTCCTGGGTGACGGTGTCGCCGTAATCGTGGGCCAGTATCCGGCAGCGGGCCACGCCCAGCTCGTCGAGCAGCGCTTCCACCATGTCCGCCTGGGCGAGGATGCTGTAGGGAAAGCGGCGCGGTTTGGCGCTGAGCCCGAAGCCCAGCAGGTCCATCATGATCACCCGGTAGTCGGCGGTGAACGCCGGCAGAATATGCCGCCAGTCCCAGCTGGCAGTGGGAAAGCCGTGGATCATCACCAGCACCGGGCGTTCATCGTCGCCCTCATCCCGGTACCAGATGTCCTGGCCACGCCAGTTGAAGGTCGAACCGCCGGCCCGCCAGGCGTCGATCGCCTGGAGGGCGTCGTTGTGCTGCTCGGAGGGCATCGGTGTTCTCCTTTTTATCGCCCGCGCCGCGAGCGCCGCTAGCTGAGTGAGCCCAGTGCCGCCTTGGTGAACGGCTCGATCTCATCATGCTGGCCGTCGCGCATTTTGACCAGCCAGTTGGGGTCCTGCAGCAACGCGCGGCCCACCGCGATCAGGTCGAACTCGTCCGCCGCCAGGCGCTTGGCCAGATCCTCGATGCCCTTGGGGTTGGCGTCGCCGCCGATGCCCTGATTGTTGGAACCGATAAAGTCATCGTCCAGGCCCACGCTGCCCACCGAGATCACCGGTTTGCCGGTGAGTTTGCGGGTCCAGCCGGCCAGATTCAGGTCGGAGCCTTCGAATTCCGGGGTCCAGAAGCGGCGCGTGGAGGCGTGGAACACATCCACGCCGGCGTCGGTGAACAGCTTCAGGAAGCGCTCCAGCTCTTCCGGGGTTTCCGCCAGACGCGCTTCGTAGTCCTGCTGCTTCCACTGGGAGAAGCGCAGCACGATGGCGAAGTCCTCGCCCACCGCCGCGCGCACCGCCTCAACGATTTCCACACCGAAGCGAGCGCGGTTTTCCAGCGAGCCGCCGTACTGGTCGTCACGCTGGTTGGTGCCTTCCCAGAAGAACTGGTCCAACAGATAGCCGTGGGCACCGTGGATCTCCACGCCGTCGAAGCCGATCTCCTTGGCGGCGCGGGCGGAATCCGCGAACGCCTGGATCACGTCCTGGATGTCCTTCAGGGTCATGGCTTCGCCGTTGGGTTTGCCGGGCTTGAACAGGCCGGACGGGGAATAGCCCGGCGCGTCCTTGTCCGGGCCCACGCCGGGCCGGCGGGTGCCGCCCACATGCCATAGCTGGGGAATGATCGCGCCGTTGGCGGCGTGCACCTGGCGCACCACTTCCTTCCAGCCGTTGAGCGCCGTTTCGCCGTGGAACGCCGGCACGCTGTCGTGACCCGGCGCGCCGGGGTGGCCCACGGTGGTGCCCTCGGTGATCAACAGCCCCACTTCGCCCTCGGCGCGGCGCCGGTAATAACCCGCCACTTCCTCGGTGGGCACCTGGCCCGGCGAGAAATTGCGGGTCATGGGCGCCATCGCCACCCGGTTACGCAGCTTCAGGGATTTGCATTCAAAAGGACGGAACAAAGGGGCCAGATCAGCGCTCATTGGGGCACTCCAGACAGGTTCGAGACGGTGCAATTCGGTTGCGTTTCGAAACCGTACCCATAACGGTTTCTTCTTGCAACCGTATTTGGCACACTGCCCCCATGGTCCGTAAACGTTTTCCCGACACCCACTGCTCGGTGGCCCGCGCGCTCAACGACGTGGGCGACTGGTGGTCTCTTCTGGTGGTGAAAGAAGCCATGCTCGGCACCCGCCGGTTCGTGGACTTTCAGCAGAACCTGGGTATTGCCCGCAATATTCTCTGCGACCGGCTGGCGCGGCTGCTGGAGAACGGCGTGCTGATCAAGCAGGACGTGGGCGAGCACGGCACCCGCTACGAGTACCGGCTCACCGAAAAAGGCCGGGATCTGTTCACGGTGGTCACCGCACTGCGTCAGTGGAGCGACCGCTGGAACGGCGAAAGTGACGGCCCGGAGCTGGTCGACCGGGCCAACGGCGAGCCGGTGCGAACGGTAACGGTGCAAAGCAGCGATGGCCGCGCGCTGGACGTGCGCTCGGTGGTCTACCGGGACTCGTCAGAGACCGACAGCGCCGCGGGCTGATCGGCCAGTTCGATGCGACGGGCCTTCCAGTAGCGCTCCTTCCAATAGACATTGTTCAGCGACGACGTCATCACGCCGCGGCTGGTGGAGGCGTGCAGAAAGCGCTTGCCGCCCATGTAGATGCCCACGTGGCGCTGCCGGAAACCGGTCTTGAAGAACACCAGATCGCCGGCCTGAAGCTCGGAACGGTCCACGCGCTCCCCTTCCCGGGCCAGCTCCTCGGTGGTGCGCGGCAGGTCCACGCCGAGCTTTGATCGGAAGGTGATCTGCACGAACGCGGAACAGTCCACCCCGGCCTCGCTGCTGCCGCCCAGGCGGTAGGGCACGCCGCGCCAGCGCTCCGCCTGAGCCCGTAGCAGCGGCAGCACCGGTGACGCCTCGCCATCCAGGCTCTCGGCGGGCACATCGTCGCGCAGCAGCGGCGGCGGGTCACCGCCGGCGTCGCGCTCTTCCACGTGGGGCGCCGGCCGGCTGGCGCAGCCGGCGAGCAGGGCCGCCAGCACCAGGGCCAGAAGTGGAAACAGGTGTTGCTGGGCGGGGGTGTGGCGCACGGAAACGACTTCTCCCTGGCGTTTTCAGAACAGCGTTTCGCGGACTATACCGCCGCCCGGGGCCGCGGGCCAACGCCGGATTCAGTGGTGTCCCTGGTGTTCCATCATATGCTTGGGATTATGCATGCCCTCTTTCACCCCGAAACGGATCAGCAGCACGTTGACCGGGTAGGCCACCAGCAGCCCCACCGACAGGGAGATAATCAGCGCGCCCCAGAACACCGGATCACCGATCCGGGCATCGCCGGCGAGACCGGCGTTCACCGCCAGCGCCGACACTTCCATGGCGGTGATACTGAGCGACTCCGCCACCACCGAATCCTTCAGCGCCACCCGGAACGCTTCGCCAGCCTGCATCAGCGGACCCAACGTGAAGGCGAAGCCGATGATGTAAGCGAGCGCGAACGAGACCAGGTTCACCGGCCAGCCGCTGATGGCGAACAGCCCGGCCAGCGTCAGCACACCGATGATTTCACCCAGGCCGCAGCCGGAATAGCAGTGCGCCACGGAGCGGAAGCTCTTGCGCCACAGGGAGTCATGGCGAATCTGCCCTCGGCCGGTGTACCAATAGACCGCCAGCCCCAACGGGCCGGAGTACACCACCGTGAGCACCCAGGCGACCTTCATCATACCGCCCAGAAAAGCATTGTGACGGCGCAGGTCGCGGATCACCCAGCCGGCGCACGCCAGAGCCACCAGGGCCCACACCACCAGCACCGGCCAGGTCAGCCATTGCAGTAGCACAGCGCCTCCTTGCGTTTCGGTGAGGCCGTTTACTGTCGGGGGAGGACCGCCCGGCGGGCAAGCGCGCCGCCGGGATCATTACGAAATTTCACAACGCGTCAGGCGCCGGCCAGCTCCCGGCGCAGTTCGCCGATCACCGCCGGGTAGTCGTCCTTGCCGAAAATCGCCGACCCGGCCACGAAGGTGTCGGCGCCGGCGGCGGCCACCTGGCGGATGTTCTTTTCCGAGACGCCACCGTCCACTTCCAGGCGGATATCCCGGCCGCTGGCGTCGATCAGGGCGCGCACCTGCTCGATCTTGCCCAGGGTGCCGGGGATGAACGACTGGCCGCCGAAGCCGGGGTTGACGCTCATCAGCAGCACCATGTCGAGCTTGTCCATGACGTACTCCAGGCACGCCGGGCTGGTCGCCGGGTTGAGCACCAGCCCGGCCTGGCAGCCGGCGTCGTGGATAAGCTGCAGGGAGCGGTCCACATGGGCGGAGGCTTCCGGGTGAAAGGTGATCATGGACGCGCCGGCGTCGGCGAACATGCGGATCAGGTCGTCCACCGGGCTGACCATCAGGTGCACGTCGATGGGCGCGCTGATGCCGTGCTGGCGCAGCGCCTTGCAGACCATCGGCCCGATGGTCAGGTTGGGCACATAGTGGTTGTCCATGACGTCGAAGTGGATCATGTCGGCGCCGGCGGCAAGCACCGCGTCGCACTCCTCGCCCAGGCGCGCGAAGTCGGCGGCGAGAATGGAGGGGGCGATGAAGTCGGTTTGCTTGGCCATGCAATGTCCTTAGTCAGTGTCCGGGGCGGCCAGAAAACGGTTGAGCGCGGCCAACCGTTCCGGGGTGCCGATGTCCCACCAGTGGCCGTGGTGGTGCTCACCACTGACCCGCCCTTGCGCCATGGCGGCGCGCAGCACCGGCGCCAGCCGGCGCTCACCGTCGTCCAGCGCGGCGAACAGGGCCGGGTCGAGCCGGGCGATACCGGCATAGGTAAGCCGGGGCTCGGCATTATCGCTTACCCGGCCCCCGGCTGTTAAATGGAAATCGCCGGCGTCGTGGTGGGCCGGGTTGTCCACCAGCACCAGCCGGGCCAGGTCATCGCCGATGGGCGCCTCGATCAAGGCGCGGAAATCGTAGTCGGTCCAGATGTCGCCGTTGACCAGCAGAAAAGGGTCCGCCCCCAATAACGGCAAGGCGCGGCGGATGCCGCCGGCGGTTTCCAGCGGCGTGCCTTCCCGCGACCAGCGAATCGACACGCCCAGGCGCCCGCCGTCGCCCAGGTGCGCCTCCAGCTGCTCACCCAGCCAGCCGGTGTTGATCACCAGCTCTTCGACACCGGCACCGCGCAGCGCCTCGATATGATGCTCGATCAGCGGCTTGCCGCCGGCCAGCAGCAGCGGCTTGGGGGTGTGGTCGGTGAGGGGTCGCATCCGTTTGCCGTAGCCGGCGGCCAGGATCATGGCGCGCATCAAGGGCACTCCCAGAGATCCAACAGCTGGCCCAGGTCGCCCAGCTCGTCCGGGCGGCGGGCAATCACGGTGCGCAGGTAGGCGAAGAAACGGGGCGCGTCTTCCAGGTACTTGGGCTTGCCGTCACGGTGGCGGATGCGGGCGAAAATGCCGATCACCTTAAGATGACGCTGGGCGCCCATCAGATCGCACCAGCGCAGCAGGTCGTCGAACGCCTCCGGCACCGGCAGCCCGGCCGCGGCGGCGCGCCGGTGGTAATCGCGCAGCCAGTCGAGCACGCGCGCCTCCGGCCAGCTCAAAAAAGCGTCCTTGAACAGGCTGATCAGATCGTAACTGATCGGCCCCGCCACCGCGTCCTGGAAATCGATCACTCCGGGGTTGGGGTCGCTGACCATCAGATTGCGCGGCATGAAATCGCGGTGCACGAACACCCGGGGCTGAGCCAGGGCGGACTCGATCAGCGTCTCGAACACCGCGTCCAGGCGCCCGGCGGTGTCGCCGTCCAGGCGCAGCCCCCGGTGCTCGCCCAGATACCAGTGCGGAAACAGATCCAGCTCGCGGCGCAGCAGGGGCCGGTCGTACTCGGGCAGCCCGGCGGTATCGGCGAAGCGCTGCTGGGTGATCAAGGTGTCCAGGGCGGCGCTGAACCAACCGTCCGCGTTGCTCTCGTCGAGGGCGGTGAGCCAGGTCTCGCGGCCCATGTCGGTGAGCAGCAAAAAACCCTGCTCCAGGTCCTGATGCAGGATTTCCGGCACCGCCACGCCGGCGCGGGCCAGGCGGCCGGCCACATCCACGAAGGGCCGGCAATCCTCCTGCTCCGGCGGCGCGTCCATGGCCACCAGCGTGCGGTCGCCGTGCCGGTAGCGGAAATAGCGCCGGAAACTGGCGTCGGCGGACGCCACTTCGCCGCTCACCGGCGCGCCCAGCCAGTCACCGACCCATTGGTCCAGTGCCCGGCGGCGAATATCGGAGTTACCCTTCTCTGGCTGCATTGCCACCATCAATCCATTACACTGCCGCGATTGCGAAACGGCCCTTTTTACCTGTTCCGAGCAGCCGATGCCACTGCCCTCACGATTGTTTTTACCCGGCCTCGCCCTATTGCTGGCCGGCGTCGCTGGAGCCGACGACGACCTCAATTGGGTCGACCGCGACACTATGACGACATTGCCGCCGGTCCAGCAGCGGCCGATTCCGGTCTGGTGCAGCGGCATTTATTACAATCCGTCCGTGGGCGTGCCAGCGGATCAAAGCGACATCATCATCACCGCCGACAGCACCAGCCTTACCCAGGACGGGCTGATCAATATGGACGGCGAGGTGCTGATCGAGCGCCCCGGCCGGCGTCTGACCACCCAATCCGCGCTGCTCGACCAGTCCAGCGGCAAGTTCGAGGTGGCCAACAGCCTGCGCCTGGAAACCGACCAGTTCACCTTTATCGCCGACGGCATGAGTGGCCAGACCCAGCGCCGCGAGGCCAGCCTCAACCGGGTCCGCTACGCGCTGTTCGGTCCCGGCGCCCGGGGCACCGCGGAGCACATTGATCTGGTCGAGAATTTCACCACCATCGAGCAGGGCACCTACACCACCTGCGCGCCCGGCTCCAACGGCTGGGAGCTGAGCGGCCGGCAAATCCGGCTGGACCGCCAGGAGGGCTGGGGCGAAGCCCGCGACGTGACCCTGCGCGTCAAGGGCATGCCGCTACTGTGGCTGCCGTGGATCACCTTCCCGATCGACGAGCGCCGCAAGACCGGCCTGCTGTTTCCCACCATCACCACCAGCGACAGCGGTGGTGTGGACATCACCCAACCGATCTACATCAACATCCACCCGCAGATGGACGCCACCATCGCGCCGCGCTACATCGACGGCCGGGGCAGCGGCGTGGAGGGCGAGTTCCGCTATCTTTCCGACCTGGGCCAGGGCAGCCTCAGCTATGGCGTGCTGTTCAACGATCGCGAATTCGATGGCGAGAACCGGGAGCTGGCCGCCTGGCAGCACGACGGCTCGGTGGGCCGCTGGGCGCTCACCTCCGACGTGAACTACGTGTCCGACGACTTCTATTTCAAGGACCTGGATACCGGCCTGGAGGTCAGCTCCCGGACCCATCTGCCCCGGCTGGGCCAGGCCCGCTATTTCGGCCGCGACTGGCGGGCGCTGGCGCGCGTGCAATCCTGGCAGACCATCGACCCGACGCTACCCGATGACCAGCTGCCCTACCGCCGCCTGCCGCAGCTGCAGCTGTCCGGCGACCCGGAGCTGCTGGGCCCGGTGCGCGGCCTGTGGCTCAGCGACGTGACCGCCTTCGACCGCTCCGACAAGGACACCAGCAACAACCCCACCGGCGCCCGCGTGCACCTGGCCCCGGGCCTGGCGGTGCGCATGGAGGAAAGCTGGGGCTATGTGGAACCCCAGGCGCGGCTTTACCATAACCGCTACCAGCTCGACGGCGCGGAGACCTCCGCCAGCGACGCGACCCTGAGCACCTGGGGGGCGAGCGTGGATTCCGGGCTGTTCCTGGAGCGCGACACCAGCCTGTTCGGGCGCGGCTACAAGCAGACCCTGGAGCCGCGGCTGTTCATCAACAAACTGGCCTACGAACAGCAGGACCAGCTGCCTAATTTCGACAGCGGCGAGCTGACCTTCTCGTACAATACGCTGTTCCGTCAGAACCGGTTTATCGGTTACGACCGCTTCGGCGACGAGGAAAAGGCGTCGCTGGGCCTGACCAGCCGCTTTCTGCGTAACGCCGACGGCCGCGAACAGTTACGATTGCGCCTCGGCCAGGGCTTCTACCGGGGCGAGCGCAAGGTGCAGTTGAACGGCGAACCGCCGGACGACGCCGACCAGACCCCCATGGTCGCCGACATGCGCTGGAACTTTGGGCACGATTGGTACCTCTACACGGAGGGACAATGGGACACCCACGCCAATGAACGGCAGCGCTCCTCGGTGCGGCTGGGCTACACGGACCGGGAACGGCGGGTGTTCAACCTGGCCTTCCACGATCGTCCCGCCGACGACATTCGCCAGTCGGAGATCGCCACCATCTGGCCGATCCACAACAACTGGCGGCTGGTGGGCCGCTGGCTCTACGACTATGAGAACCAGCGTACCGTGGAAACACTGGCGGGCGCGGAATGGCGCAACTGCTGCTGGAAAATCCGTTTGCTGAGCCAGCGGGAACTCACCGACGAAGACGGTGACACCACGCTGGAGGCGGACACCACCGTGCTATTACAGATTCAGATGACCGGGCTGGGCGGCTTCGGCGGCCGGGTGGATTCCCTGCTGGAACGCAGCATTCCCGGATACAGGAGTGAATATGATTAGGTCTCTGGCAACCTGGTTGCTGAGCGCGACGATTTTGCTGTCCCCGGGCGCCCATGCCCAGGTGGAAATGCTCGACCGCATCGTGGCGGTGGTCAACGACGGTGTGATCATGGAAAGCGAGCTGCAGGAACGGGTGGACGACATCGCCGCCCAGTTCCGCGGCGAGAATCGCCCGCTGCCGCCCCGCGACGTGCTGCGCGAACAGGTCCTGGACCGGGTGATCCTGGAGCGTCTGCAATTGCAGATGGCGGAGCGCGCCGGCATCCGCGTGGACGACGGCGCCCTCAACCAGGCGCTGTCCGGCATCGCCCGTCAGAACAACATGACCCTGCAGCAGTTCTCCGAGGCGCTGCGCGCCGACGGCTACAATTGGTCCCGGTTCCGCGAACAGGTGCGCAACGAAATGGTGGTGTCCCGGCTGCAGCAGCGCAGCGTGGCGTCCCGGGTGCGGGTCACCGACCGCGAGGTGCAACGGTTCCTGGAGTCGGAAAGCGGCCGCCAGATGTTCCAGGCGGATTTCCACCTCGGCCACATCCTGGTCAAGGTGCCCGGCAACGCCAGCCCGGAGCAGGTCAGCGCGGCGCAGCACGAGGCCGAGGCCCTGGTGCAGCGTCTGCGCGGCGGCGCCGACTTCGCCGAAACCGCGGTATCCGAATCGGACGGCCCGCAGGCGCTGGAAGGCGGCGACCTGGGCTGGCGGGAAGCGGCCCAGTGGCCGAGCCTGTTCTCCGACGCCGCCATCGATATGAGCCAAGGCGAGATCAGCGAGCCGCTGCGCTCCGGCGCCGGCTTCCACATTCTCAAGATGATCGACCGCCGTGGCGGCGGCGCCGAAAAAGTGGTCACCCAGTACCAGGTACGCCACATTCTGGTGCGCGCCGACACCCTCACCAGCGAAGAGCAGGCCCGCGCGGAGATCAACCGGGTCCACGACCAGGTCGACAGTGGCCAGCTGAGCTTCGCGGAAGCGGCGGCGGAACACTCCGACGACCCGGGCAGCGGCCGCCAGGGCGGCGAGCTGGGCTGGGTCACGCCGGGCGAAATGGTGCCCGAATTCGAGCAGATGATGGTGGAAACCCCGCCCGGCCAGCTGTCGCCGGTGTTCCAGAGCCAGTTCGGCTGGCATTTCCTGCGCGTGGAGGAAACCCGGGAAGCGGACATGAGCGACCAGTTCCGCGAGCTGCAGGCCCGTCAGGCGCTGCAGAAGCGCCGCTTCGACGAGGAGCTGCAAACCTGGCTGCAGGAGCAGCGCGCGGAAGCCTACGTGGACATCCGCCTGCAATCATGAAGCGGCGCCCGATCGCCATCACCGCCGGCGATCCGGCCGGCATCGGCCCGGACCTGCTGGCCGCGCTGCCGGCGGCCCTGCCGGACCTGCCCCTGGTGCTGCTCGCCGACCGCGACGTGCTGACGGCACGGGCCGCCGCGCTCGGCCTCGACCTTAACTTGCCGGAATGGGCGCCGGGCCGGCCCCTGCCGGAGCACGGCGCCGCCCTCTGGCACTGCCCGGCCGGCGCCGCGGTGACCGCCGGGCAGCCGGACCCGGCCACCGGCGCCGGCACCCTGGCCATGTTGGAGCGGGCCGCCGACGGCTGCCTGGACGGCACCTTCGCCGCCATGGTCACCGCGCCGGTGGCCAAGAACATTATCTGTGACGGCGCCGACCCGGCCTTCACCGGCCACACCGAATTCCTGGCCGAACGGGCCGGCGTCGACCAGGTGGTGATGATGCTCGCCGCCGGCGATCTGCGGGTGGCCCTGGCCACCACCCATCTGCCCCTGGCGCGGGTGCCGGCGGCCATCACCGACGCCGCCCTGACGCGCACCCTGACCATCCTGGACGATGACCTGCGCCGCAAGTTCGCCCTGCCGCGCCCCCGAATTCTGGTGCTGGGGCTCAACCCCCACGCCGGCGAAGGCGGCCATCTCGGCCGCGAGGAACTGGATGTGATCATTCCCACCCTGGCGCGCCTGCGCGAACAGGGCCTGCAACTGACCGGCCCGGTGCCGGCGGACACCGCCTTCCAACCGGACCTGCTGGCGCAACACGACGCGGTGCTGGCCATGTACCACGACCAGGGCCTGCCGGTACTGAAATACGCCGGCTTCGGCGAGGCGGTGAACCTGACCCTGGGGCTGCCGTTCATCCGCACCTCGGTGGACCACGGCACCGCCTTCGATCTGGCCGGCACCGGGCGGGCCCGCGCCGGCAGCCTGCTGGCCGCCACCCGCCTGGCGGCGGACCTGGCCGCCCGGGCCGACGGCCAGGAGACACCATGAGCGAACATCGCGCCCGCAAGCGTTTCGGCCAGCACTTCCTGCACGATGCCGAGATCATCGACCGGCTGGTGCGCTCGGTAGCGCCCCGCGACGGCGAAACCGTGGTGGAGATCGGCCCCGGCCAGGGCGCCTTGACGTTCCCGCTGCTGGAACAGGTGGCGCACCTGACCGTGGTGGAACTGGACCGGGACCTGATCGGCCGGCTGCGCGACCAGGTCCCCGAGGAGCGGCTCACCATCCATCAGAGCGACGCCCTGCGCTTCGACTTCGCCGCGCTCGCCGAACAGGGGCCGCTGCGGGTGGTGGGCAACCTGCCCTACAACATCTCCACGCCGCTGATCTTCCATCTGCTGGCACAGACCGGCGCCATCGCCGATATGACCTTCATGCTGCAGAAGGAAGTGGTGGAGCGGCTCACCGCCGCCCCCGGCGGCAAGGATTACGGGCGCCTGTCGGTGATGGTGCAGTATCATTGCCAGGCGGATTACCTGTTTCCGGTGCCGCCCGGCGCGTTTCAACCGCCCCCCAAGGTGGATTCCGCCGTGGTGCGGCTGATGCCCTACGCCCACCCGCCGTGGCCGGCGATTGATCCGGCCTGGCTGAGCCGGCTGGTGGCGCAGGCCTTCAGCCAGCGCCGCAAGGCGATTCGCAACAGCCTGAAAACACTGATCGCCCCGGAGGTGTTCGACACCACCGGCATCGATCCCGGCCTGCGCCCGGATCACCTGTCGGTCGCGGACTACGTGGCCCTGGCCAATGCCACCGCGCCGGGACCGGGAACAACCAAGGAGCCGACACCATGACCGCCGTGGACGACACCGCCATCGATACCGACCGCTACCGCATGCAAGTCACCGTGGAAACCGAGTATCTGCCCGACCAGAGCGACCAGGACGGCCAGCGCTGGGTGTTCGCCTACCATATCCGCATTATCAATCGGGGCGCGGTGACCGCGCGCCTGCTGACCCGTCACTGGGTGATCACCGACGGCGAGGAACGCTCCCGCGAGGTGCACGGCGAAGGCGTGGTGGGCGAGCAGCCGAGCATCGCGCCGGGGGAGGAATTCCATTACTCCAGCGGCGCCATTCTCGAGACCGAAGTAGGCACCATGGAGGGCAGTTACCAGATGATCGCCGAAGATGGCACCTGCTTTGACGCGGAGGTGCCCGCCTTCACCCTCGCCGTGCCGCGCGCACTGCATTGAGGGGCCGGCCATGAGCACCTACGCGATCGGCGACCTGCAGGGCTGCCTGGCGCCTTTTAACGCCCTGCTCGACGACATCGGCTTTAACGCGGACCGCGACCGGCTGCTGCTGGCCGGCGATCTGGTCAACCGCGGCCCGGATTCCCTGGGCGCCCTGCGCCGGGTGTATGAGCTGCGGGACAACGCCCGCGTGGTGCTGGGCAACCACGATCTGCATCTGCTGGCGGTGGCGCACGGCCACGCGGACCTGAAAAGCAAGGATACCCTGCAGCCGATCCTGGACGCCCCGGACCGGGACCAACTGCTGGGCTGGCTGCAAAGCCAGCCGCTGCTGGTCGATGTGCCCGAGTTCAAAGCGGTGATGACCCACGCCGGACTGCCGCCGCTGTGGCGGCTGGACGAGGCGCGCGCCCGCGCGCTGGAGGTGGAAACCGTACTGGCCTCGCCGGCCAAGGCGGAAGCGTTTTTCGCCAACATGTACGGCAATTCCCCCGCCGGCTGGCACGACAGCCTGCAAGGCACCGATCGCTGGCGGGTGATCACCAACTATTTCACCCGCATGCGCTTCGTCAACGACGCCGGCGAGCTGGACCTGGGCAGCAAGGGCGAGCCGGACCAACCGCCGGCGGGCTTCATGCCCTGGTTTGAACACCCGCGGCGCCGTGAACGCGGGGTGCGGGTGCTGTTCGGCCATTGGGCCGCCCTGGAGGGCCGCGCCGGCACCGCCGGCGTGGACGCCCTGGACACCGGCTGCGTCTGGGGCGGCTGCCTGACCGCCCTGCGCCTGGAAGACGGCCGCCGCTTTCAGTGCGCCTGCCACTGACCCCGCCCGGCGGCGCCGTCTTCGCGCGTTGTTAACGCGCGCCCACAATCCGTTTATTTATAGAACCTGTTTATTTATAAAAAAAACCCCGCCAAAAAACATTTTTGTTTTTGACTTGGCTTTCGTTTTAGCGCCATGCTAAAACCGAAGTGATTCGATTCCGCCCGCTTAAGCCGCCGGCGCCAGCCCGCCGGCCAGGAGCGTCCGAATGCGTCAGGCGTGGACCCTTAACCTCCTTTTTTGTGCCGCTGATCGGCACCAGGGCCCGCTTTATCCCTTTCCCCATCGTTCCCAGTCCGGTTGGAACGAAACTCGCATGGTTTTCCCCGTCACACCGACAATCGGTGCCCGCAGGCGCGGCGTGCCGCCAGGAGGGAGTCAAGCATGAGTATTCTCCGTCATTACCAGGCCCGTTTCGAAGCAGGACAGGAAGACGAAATGTCCCTGGAGGAATACCTCGCCCTGTGTAAAAGCGACCCCGGCGTATACGCCTCCGCCCCGGAGCGCATGCTGATGGCGATCGGCGAGCCGGAGCTGGTGGACACCTCCAAGGACCCTCGCCTGTCGCGGATTTTTTCCAACAAAATGATCCGCCGCTACCCGGCCTTTGACGAGTTCTACGGTCTGGAAGACGTGATCGAAAACATCGTCAGTTACTTCCGCCACGCGGCCCAGGGCCTGGAAGAGAAGAAACAAATTCTTTACCTGCTGGGGCCGGTGGGTGGCGGCAAATCGTCGCTGGCGGAAAAACTGAAAGCGCTGATGCAGAAGGTGCCGTTCTACGCGATCAAGGATTCGCCGGTGAACGAGTCACCGCTGTGCCTGTTCGACGCGGAAGAAGACGGCCCGATTCTGGAAGAGGAGTACGGCATCCCGCGCCGTTATGTGCGCACCATCATGTCGCCCTGGGCGGTGAAACGCCTGAAAGACTACGGCGGCGACCTGAGCCAGTTCCGCGTGGTCCGGCGCTACCCGTCGATCCTCGACCAGGTGGCGGTGGCCAAGACCGAGCCCGGCGACGAAAACAATCAGGACATCTCGTCCCTGGTGGGCAAGGTGGACATCCGCAAGCTGGAGGAATTCGCCCAGGAAGACCCGGACGCCTACAGCTTTTCCGGCGGCCTGTGCCGGGCCAACCAGGGCCTGCTCGAATTCGTGGAAATGTTCAAAGCGCCGATCAAAGTGCTGCACCCGCTGCTCACCGCCACCCAGGAGGGCAACTACAACGGTACCGAGCACATGGGCGCGATTCCGTTCGACGGCATCGTGCTGGCGCACTCCAACGAAGCGGAGTGGCAGACGTTCCGCCACAACAAGAACAACGAAGCCTTTATCGACCGCGTGTTCATCGTCAAGGTGCCCTACTGCCTGAGAGTCACCGAGGAACAGCAGATCTACGACAAGCTGCTGCGCAACTCCAGCCTGCGCGAGGCGCACTGCGCGCCGGACACCCTTCGCATGCTGGCCCAGTTCTCGGTGCTCACGCGCCTCAAGGAACCGGAGAATTCCAGCATCTACTCCAAGATGCGGGTCTACGACGGCGAAAACCTCAAGGACGTGGATCCGCGCGCCAAGTCGATGCAGGAATACCGGGATATGGCCGGCGTGGATGAGGGCATGGACGGGCTTTCCACCCGTTTCGCCTTCAAGATTCTGTCCAAGGTGTTCAATTTCGATCACTCCGAAGTGGCGGCTAACCCGGTGCATTTGATGCATGTGCTCGAACAGCGCATCGAACAGGAACAATTCCCCCAGGAGCGGCAAGAGCAATACCGCCGCTTCATCAAGGAGTTTCTGGTACCGCACTACGTGGAATTTATCGGCAAGGAAATCCAGACCGCCTATCTGGAATCCTACTCCGAATACGGCCAGAACATTTTCGACCGCTACGTGATGTACGCGGATTTCTGGATTCAGGATCAGGAGTTCCGCGACCCGGACACCGGCGAGATTTTTGACCGCCAGTCCCTCAACGAGGAGCTGGAAAAAATCGAAAAGCCGGCGGGCATCTCCAACCCCAAGGATTTCCGCAACGAGGTGGTCAACTTCGTGTTGCGCGCCCGCGCCAACAACAGTGGCCGCAACCCGAGCTGGATGAGTTACCAGAAGCTGCGCGACGTGATTGAGAAAAAGATGTTCTCCAACACCGAAGAGCTGCTGCCGGTGATCTCGTTCAACCCCAAAGGTAGCGAGGACGACCGCCGCAAGCACGACAACTTCGTCAAGCGGATGATGGATCGGGGGTATACGGAGAAGCAGGTGCGGTTGTTATCGGAGTGGTATTTGCGGGTTCGGAAAGCGCAATGAAAAAGCAGTTGATAGTTGACAGTGGATAGTTGATAGCGCGCGGGTTGGGGCGGATTGGGCGGCGGGGCCGTGCCCGCGGATGAAGGTACGGTGCCGGGGTCGCGCCTGGTGAGTTTTCGTAGTGGAGAGCGGTATGAGTTATATCATTGACCGGCGTCTCAACGGGAAGAACAAGAGTACGGTGAACCGGCAGCGTTTTCTGGAGCGTTATCGGCGGCATATTCGTGAAGCGGTGAACGAGGCGGTGGGGCGGCGCTCGATCACCGATATGGAACAAGGGGAGCGCATCAGCATCCCCGAGAAGGATTTGTCCGAGCCGCGTTTTCTGCATGGCTCCGGTGGCCGGCGTAACGTGGTGCACCCGGGCAACCGGGAGTTCCAGGCCGGCGACCGGGTCAAGAAGCCGTCCGGCGGCGAGGGCGGTGCCGGCGGGCGGGACGCCAGCGATTCCGGCGAGGGCGCCGACGAGTTCGCATTCGAAATCGACCAGCGTGAGTTTCTGAATTTCCTGTTCGAGGACCTGGAGCTGCCCAACCTGATCAAGCGGCATCTTGAGGGCAGCCGCTCCTTCCACCGCCGCCACGGCGGCATCGTCAGCCATGGCCTGCCGGCCAAGATCAATATCGTGCGCTCCATGCGCCAGGCGTCCATGCGCCGGCGCGCGCTCACCGCCGCCAGCCGCCGCCGGCTGCGCCTGCTTGAGGAAGAGCGTGACGCGCTGCTGGACCAGGACCAGTCGCCGGAGCGCAACGAACGCGTCAACGAACTGGACGATCAGATCGACCGGGTGCGCCGGCGCATCGAGCGCATTCCGTTTCTCGATGAGGTGGACCTGCGCTTCAACCACCACGTCAAAGTCCCGGTGCCGGTGAGCCGGGCGGTGATGTTCTGCATCATGGACGTGTCCGGCTCCATGAACCAGGACATGAAGGACCTGGCAAAGCGCTTCTTCCTGCTGCTCTACCTGTTTCTGCAGCGCAACTACGAACACACCGAGGTGGTGTTTATCCGCCACCACACCAGCGCCAAGGAAGTCAGCGAGGAAGAATTCTTCTACTCCCGGGAAACCGGCGGCACCATCGTGTCGAGCGCGCTGAAGCTGACCCTGGATACCATCAAGGCACGCTACCCGGTGGACGAGTGGAACCTGTACGGCGCCCAGGCCTCGGACGGCGACAACTGGAACGACGATTCGCCGGGCTGCGCCGCGCTGCTTGAAAAGGAACTGCTGCCGCGCATGCAGCACTTCTCCTATGTGGAAGTGATGCCGCGCAGTCACCAGGCGCTGTGGGAACATTACCAGAGCGTGCAGGAGCGCCATGGTGATGTGTTTTCCATGGCTCAGATCGACGACCCGGGCGACATCTACCCGGTCTTCCGGCGCCTGTTCAAAAAGCGTATGGAGGTGGCATGACCGTGGCCGACAGCACACTGATCTCCAGCGGTTCCGACTGGGACTTCGACACCCTGGCCGAATACGACCACGCCATCGCCGAGCTGGCCCACGGCAAGTTCGGGCTCGACACCTACCCCAACCAGATCGAAGTGATTTCCTCGGAACAAATGATGGATGCCTATTCCTCGGTGGGTATGCCGGTGGGCTACAACCACTGGTCGTTCGGCAAACAGTTCGTGGAGGTGGAAAACCGCTACCGACGCGGTCAGATGGGCCTCGCCTACGAAATCGTGATCAATTCCAACCCCTGCATCGCCTACCTGATGGAAGAGAACACCATCACCATGCAGGCGCTGGTGATCGCCCACGCCGGCTACGGCCACAACTCCTTCTTCAAGGGCAACTACCTGTTCAAAACCTGGACCGACGCCTCGGCGATCATCGATTACCTGGTGTTCGCCCGCCACTACCTGGCCGAGTGTGAGCAACGCCACGGCGTCACCGCGGTGGAAGAAACCCTGGATTCCTGCCACGCCCTGATGAACTACGGCGTCGACCGCTACAAACGGCCCACGCCGATTTCCGCCCACGAAGAAAAGCGTCGCCAGCGCGACCGGGAAGAGGCCCTGCAACGGCAGGTCTCGGAATTGTGGAAGACCTTTCCCGATATGCAGCCGATGGTGCAGCGCCGCGAACCCAGCCGGCGCTTCCCCTCCGAACCCCAGGAAAACCTGCTCTACTTCCTGGAAAAGAACGCCCCGTTGCTGGAGCCGTGGCAACGGGAAGTGATCCGCATCGTGCGCAAGATGGCACAGTACTTTTACCCCCAACGCCAGACCCAGGTGATGAACGAGGGTTGGGCCACCTTCTGGCACTACACGCTGCTCAATGAGCTCTACGACCAGGGGCGTGTGGACGACGGCTTCATGCTCGAATTCCTGCAAAACCACAGCCAGGTGATTTACCAGCCGCCGTTCGATTCGCCCTATTATTCCGGCATCAACCCCTACGCTCTGGGGTTCGCCATGTTCCAGGACATCCGCCGCATCTGCGAAGCGCCCACCGACGAGGACCGCCAGTGGTTCCCGGACATCGCCGGCAGCGACTGGCTGGCGACGCTCAAGTTCGCCATGGAAAGCTTCAAGGACGAAAGCTTTATCCAGCAGTTTCTGTCGCCACGGCTGATCCGCGAATTCAAGCTGTTCAGCCTGATGGACGATTCCGAGCGTGACTACATCGAAATCAACGCCATCCATAACGAACCCGGTTACCAGGCAATCCGTAACCGGCTGTCCGAGCAGTACAACCTGAGCATCCAGGAACCCAACATCCAGGTGTACTCGGCGGACGTGCGCGGCGACCGCTCCCTGACCCTGCAGCACCTGCGCCAGCACCACCGCCCCCTGGAGGCGGACACCGCCCAGGAAGTGTTGCGCCACCTGCACCGTTTGTGGGGCTTTGACGTGCACCTGGAGAGCGTCGACAACGGCAGCGTGGTGGAGCGGCTGTCGATCCCCCTACGCTGAACCGGGAGGCGGGCAAGCTTCACACAACCTTTATTGATAAACGTTCTCATTAATGTTTATATCCGGCGCAACCCTATTCGTTCATTCGCCGGAGACCCTTTTCATGCGTCGACTCAGTGTCCTCTTCTCGCTAATGGCCGCCCTGGTGGTGACCGGATGCAGCTCGCAAAGCGAAGAAGTGAACGTCTACTCCGCCCGTAAGGAAGCACTGATCAAGCCCTTGCTGGACCGCTTCACCTCGGAAACCGGGATCACCGTCAACCTGATCACCGGCAGCGCCGACGCCCTGGTGGAGCGCATGAAAGCCGAAGGCGAACACAGCCCCGCCGATGTGCTGATCACCACCGACGCCGGCCGTCTGTACCGCGCCCAACAGGAAGGCCAGCTGGCCACCACGGAAAGCGACACCCTCACCGATCAGGTGCCGGCGGCATTGCGTGACCCCGCCGGCCACTGGTACGGCCTGTCCGTGCGCGCCCGGGTGGTGGTCTACGCCCCGGACCGGGTGGATCCGTCCGAGCTCTCCACCTACGAAGCCCTGGCCGACCAGCAGTGGGACGACCGCATCTGCATTCGCTCCTCGGACAACATCTATAACCAGTCCCTCACCGCCAGCCTGATCGCCCACAACGGCGAAGCGGACACCGAGCAATGGGCCGAGGGCCTGGTGTCCAACATGGCCCGCGATCCGGTGGGCGGTGACCGCGACCAGATCAAGGCGCTGGCCGCCGGCGAGTGCGACCTGGCGGTGGTCAACACCTACTACCTGGGCATGATGCAAGGCGGCGACGACGCCGACAGCCGCGAGATCGCCAACCAGGTGGCGGTGTTCTGGCCCAACCAGGACGGCCGCGGCGCCCACATCAACATTTCCGGCGCCGGCGTGGCCGCCAACGCCCCCAACCCGGACAACGCCGTGCGTCTGATCGAGTTCCTGGTCAACGACGAGTCCCAACAGTGGTACGCCGAGACCAACTACGAGTACCCGGTGCGCGCCGATGTGCCGGTGAGCGACCTGCTGCAAGAATGGGGCGAGTTCAAGCAGGACGGCCTGCCACTGGTCAAGCTGGGTGAATTGAACGCCGACGCGGTCAAAGTGATGGATCGCGCCGGCTGGAAATAACCGATCAAGACGGGCAAGGCGGCGGCGGATCGGTATAATCCGGCCATGTTTTCGTCGCCCGCCCTGCGCTCCCTGTGTCTTCTGCTGCTGGCCCTGGCGCTGGCCACACCGGTATTGGTGGTGGCCGGCAGCTGGCTGGCCGGCGCCTCGCCCAATTGGGCCCATCTGAGCAGCACGGTGCTGCCGTCATACCTGCGCCACTCCTTGTTTCTGGCTATGTTCACCGGCACCGGGACGCTACTGATCGGTGTGTCCGCCGCCTGGGCGGTGGCCCGCTTTCGGTTCCCCGGGCGCCGGGTGCTGGAATGGGCACTGCTGCTGCCACTGGCCTGCCCGGCCTACCTGATCGCCTACACCTGGACCGGCATGCTGGCCAGCGAGGGCGCCCTGCAGCAGGCGCTGCCGCTGCCCCTGCCGGACATCCGCAGCCCGGCCGGGGCCGGCCTGATGCTGACGCTGGTGCTCTATCCCTATGTGTATCTGATGACCCGCGCCGCCTTTGTCAGCCAGTCCGCGGTGGCGTTGGAAGTGGCGCGCACCCTGGGCGCCGGGCCCTGGCGGCGGTTCTTCCGGGTGGCCCTGCCGCTGGCACGCCCGGCGATCATCGCCGGGCTGGCGCTGGTGTTGATGGAAACCCTGGCGGACTACGGCACCGTGGCCTACTTCGGCGTGCCCACCCTGAGCACCGGCATCTACCGCACCTGGTTTGGCCTGGGCGACGCCCTGGCGGCGGCGCAACTGGCCGGGGTACTGCTGCTCGCCATGGTGGTGCTGCTCACCCTGGAGCGGCGCGCCCGCAAGGAACGGCGCATCAGCGTCGCCTCGGCGCGGGCGGCGGTGCCCTTGCCGCTGGGCCGGGGGCCGGGCCTGCTGCTGGCGGCGACGCTGTGGCTGCCGGTACTGCTGGGGTTCATCCTGCCCGCCCTGCAATTGCTGGTCTGGAGCCTGCCGCGCTGGCGCGACCTGGCGGAGCCGGGCTTCCTGGGCCTGCTCGGCACCAGCCTGCTGATCGCCCTGTGCACCGCGCTGGCCGCCACCGGCCTGGGCCTGCTGTTGATCTGGGCGCGGCGGCTGCGCGGCGACCGCCCGCGCCGCCTGGCCGCCGGGCTCGCCGGCTTCGGCTACGCGGTGCCGGGCACCGTGCTGGCGGTGGGCGTGGTGCTGGTGCTCGCCAGCCTGGATCGCGGCCTCAACGATCTGCTGGCGTCCGTCGGCTTGCCGGAGCCGGGGCTGCTGTTCTCCGGCACCCTGTTCGCGGTGGTGTTCGCCTGCACGGTGCGCTTTCTGACCATTCCCATCCAGGGGCTGGACGCCGGCCTGCAGGCCCTGTCGCCCAACCTGGATAACGCCGCGCGCTCCCTGGGCACGGCGCCGCTGCCGATGATGCGGCGGGTGCATCTGCCCTTGCTGCGGGTGCCGTTGGCCACCAGCGCGCTGCTGGTGTTCGTGGATACCCTCAAGGAGCTGCCCGCCGCGCTGGTATTGCGACCCTTCAACACCAACACCCTGGCGGTGCGCGCCTTCGAGCTGGCATCCGACGAGCGGCTGGCGGACGCGGCGCTGCCGGCGCTGACCATTTTGCTCGCCGGCGTGGCGCCGGTGATACTGCTGACCCGCTCAATACGGAGCCCCGATCGAGAGAGCCCCCATGCTGACCATTGACGACCTGAACGTGCGGTTCGACGGCCAGCCGGTGCTGGAAGACGTTTCCCTGGCCCTGGACCAGGGCCTGATCGGCTGCCTGATCGGCCCCTCCGGCTGCGGCAAGACCACCCTGCTGCGCCTGGTGGCCGGCTTCCTGGCCCCCGACCGTGGACGGATCGCCCTGCACGGCGAGATCGTCACCGGCGACCGGCTGCGGGTGCCCGCCGAGCAGCGCCGGGTGGGCATGGTGTTCCAGGACATCGCCCTGTTTCCGCACCTGGACGTGGCCGCCAACATCGGCTTCGGCCTGGACCGCTGGAGCGCGGACCAGCGCCGCGCGCGAATCGAGGCCCTGCTCACCCTGGTGGGCCTGCCCGGCATGGGCGGGCGTTATCCCCATCAACTTTCCGGCGGCCAGCAACAGCGGGTGGCGCTGGCGCGGGCGCTGGCACCGAAGCCCCGCCTGCTGCTGCTGGACGAACCCTTCTCGGCACTGGACGCGGAACTGCGCGAACAGATCAGCCGTGATGTGCGCGCCATCCTGCTGGAAGAAGGCATCACCGCCCTGTTCGTCACCCACGATCAAAACGAGGCGTTCGCCATCGCCGACCGGGTGGGTGTGATGGACGCCGGACGGCTGGCGCAGTGGGACACGCCCTACCGCATCTACCACCGGCCGCGCACCCGCTTCGTGGCCGACTTTATCGGCCGCAGCAGCTTTATCCCCGGCACCGTAACCGCCGACGCCAGGGTGGAAACCTGCCTGGGCGTCTTCGCCGGCGCCCTGCCGGACGGCGCCGGGCCCGGTGATCGGGTGGACGTGATGATCCGCCCGGACGACATCCTCCACAACGACGACAGCCCACGCACCGCCCGGGTGGTGGACCGCGCCTTTCGTGGCGCCCACATGCTTTATACGTTGGAGTTGGACGGCGGCGTGCGGGTGCCGTGCATGGCACCCAGCCACCACGCCCACCCGGTCGGGGGGCGCATCGGTATCGAGCTGGAAATGGACCACCTGGTGACCTTCACCCCGGTCGGTCGGTAGCCCTCTCCTCCACAATCAGGAAGCGGCGAACACCGACAGCCGATCGCGGATGGTGCCTTCGCACTCGCGGATGATTTCCTGCACCAGATCCTCGCAGGACGGAATCGCGTCGATCAGCCCCTGCACCATACCGCTGGTCCAGATGCCGTAATCCACGTCGCCCTCGGTGAGCGCCACCTTGCCCTTGGCGCCGGCCACCATGTCGCTGATCAGCTCGAACTTCATGTCCTTGCCCTGCTCGCGCTCGATCTCGTTGACCCGCTCGGCGACCTTGTTCTTGTAGACCCGGGCGGTGTTGCGCAACGGCCGGTAGACCAGGGCGGTGTCGCGCTCGCTGCCTTCAACGATGGCGCGCTTGATGTTCTCGTGGATGGGCGCTTCCTTGGTGGCCATGAAGCGCGTGCCCATGTTGATGCCGTCGGCACCCAGGGCCAGGCAGGCGGCCATCTGCGCGCCGGTGCCGATGCCGCCGGAAGCGACCATGGGGATATCCAGCACGCGGGCGGCGGCGGGCAGCAGCACCAGGTTGGTGACGTCGTCCTCGCCGGGGTGGCCGGCGCACTCGAAGCCGTCCACGGACACCGCCGCGCAGCCCAGGCTCTGAGCTTTCAGGGAGTGGCGCACCGAGGTGCACTTGTGGATCACCTTGATGCCGTGCTCGTTGAACAGGGGCATGAAGGGCTCCGGGCTGCGCCCGGCGGTTTCCACGATCTTAACGCCGGCGTCGACGATCACCTGGGCGTACTCTTCGTAGGGCACCGGCTTGATGGTCGGCAGCAAGGTCAGATTGACGCCGAACGGCTGGTCGGTCATCTCCTTGCAGCGGGCGATCTCCTTGGCGAGATCTTCCGGCGTGGGCTGCGTCAGCCCGGTGATGATGCCCAGCGCGCCGGCGTTGGATACCGCCGCCGCCAGTTCCGCGTAGCCGACATTCTGCATGCCGCCCTGGATAATCGGGTAGCGGGTACCCAGCAATTCTGTAAGACGTGTTTTCATTGATTCACTCTCCCGTCGTGACCCAGTGACCCTACTCAGAGGCCGCCGTGGGCGCAATGATCTTATCCGTCGCCTGCGGCGGTGGAAACGACACCGCGCCGCACCCGCCGGTCGCCGAGCAGGTACAGCCCCAGCGCCGCAACGATCACGGCGGCCCCGGCCAGTACCCGCCCGCCGAGCAATTCATCGTTGAGCGCGGCGCCCAGCATTAACGCCAGCACCGGCGTGATCAGGGTCACCAGCGCCACCGTGGCGGCGGGCAACCGGGCCAGCACCTGGAAGTAGCAATAGAAGCCCAGCAGCGAACCGAACACCGCCAGATAGACGATCGCGCCCAGGCCGCGCTGGTCGCCGCTGTAATCGAACCCCTGACCACTCAACAACATGGCCAGGGCGTACAGCGGCAGGGAAAACAGCAGGCCGCCCACGGTCTGCTGCATCGGCGCCAGCCCGGCACCGACCCGCTGCACCACGATGCCGGACGCCGCGAACAAGGTCACCGCGCTGAGAATCCACAGCAGCCCGCGCCCGCGCCGCGCCTCGTCGCCGACCGGCGCGGCGCCGTCCTGGAACAACAGCGCGAAGCTGTCCCCGAACACCAGCGCCAGGCCGGCCAGGCCCAGCAGGCAGGCCAGCCAGTGCCAGCGGTTCAGCCGGGTGCCGCCGGGCAACCACTGCATCATCAACCCGGAGATCAACGGCGCCAGCCCGAACACCACCGAGATCAGGCCGGACGGCAAGTCCCGCGCCGCCATGTAGCTGCAGCCCATGGCGCCGAAAATCCCCGGCAGCGCCGCCGCGTAGCTGGACAAGGCGCGGCGGTGCAGGGGCAGCCCCTGACGCCGCGCCGCCAGCCACAGCAACCCCAGGGCGGCGGCGATCGCCATCCGCGAACCGGCGGCGGCGAACGCCGGCAGCGCCTCGCCACTCCACTTAATGCCCAGTGGCGTGGTCGCCCAAACGGCGATCACGATCAAATAGGCGGCCAGGGTATTCATGGTGTTTATCCGTTCGTAAAACTTGTACCTCGGGGGCGCCCCAGTGAAAATGCGTTCACTAAGGAGCCCACCGACCTGGAATAAGGTTCCGGAAACAAAAAAGCCGCGGGCTTAACAGCGCCGCGGCCTGGGTCGGTACAAACCGGTCAGGCACACGGCGGCGACCCACGCACGCACCACGCATGCGGGCGGCGGGCCGTATTCAGCCGAAATGCCATTCCCGGTTTGCTAATAAAAACAGACATGCCACCATTCTGCGTTAAAGGGTTGGTAACAACAACATGGACATTTATCTGGTAGGCGGTGCCGTGCGCGATCAACTGCTCGGGCTGCCGGTCAAGGAAAGAGACTGGGTAGTGGTCGGCGCCACGCCACAACAGCTGGTGGACCAGGGTTTTAAACCGGTGGGTAACGACTTCCCCGTGTTTCTGCACCCGGACACTCGCGAGGAGTACGCGCTCGCCCGCACCGAACGCAAAAGCGGCCACGGTTACGGCGGCTTTGTGTTCCATACCGACGTCGATGTGACGCTGGAAGACGACCTGATCCGGCGCGACCTGACCATCAACGCCATGGCGAAGACGCCGGGCGGCGAGGTCGTCGACCCCTTTAACGGCAAGCGCGACCTGAAGGCACGTATTCTGCGCCATGTGTCGCCGGCCTTCGCCGAAGACCCCCTGCGCGTGCTGCGCGTGGCCCGCTTCGCCGCCCGCTATCACTGGATGGGCTTCCGGGTGGCGGACACCACCCTGGAACTGATGGGCGATATCGTGATGAGCGGCGAGATGACGCATCTGGCCGCCGAGCGGGTCTGGAAGGAAACCAGCCGCGCCATGATGGAGCGCTCGCCCCAGGTCTTTTTCCAGGTGCTGCACGAATGCGGGGCGCTCGCCGAACTGTTTCCCGAGGTGGCCAACCTGGACGGTATCCCGCAGTCGCCGGACCACCAACCGGCCCTGGATGTGCTCAGCCACCAGTGGCGCTGTCTGGCCCAGGCGGCGCGTCTGAAACTGCCGTTGACGTCGCGCTACGCCCTGCTCTGCCACGATTTTGGCAAAGCGGAAACGCCGCCGGACGGCTGGCCGGAACACCGTGGCCATGAACGCCGCGGCATGCACGTGGCCAAGACCATGTCCCAGCGGCTGCGCGTACCGAAGGAAATGACCGACGCCGCCATGACCATGGCGCGCTGGCAATCACGGGTGCAGCGGGTGCTGAAGCTGCGCCCGCCGGAAGTGTGGGAGTTGCTGCATAACCTGGACGTGTTACGGCGCCCCCGGCGGCTGAAGTTTCTGGTCGACGCCTGCGAGGCGGACGCCCGGGTGTGCACGGCGGACTACAAAACGCCCTACATTCAGGGGGCGTTTTTGCTCGGCCTCAGTGACGCGGTGCGCGACGTGGACGTGGCCGGCCTGCGGGAAGCGGGCCTCACCGGCCCGGCGCTCGGCCGTGCGCTGGACGACAAACGCATTAAACGCATCAAGGAATACAAAAAGGAGTTCCTGGAAAAATGGCAGCAGCCCCCATCGCCCTGATCACAGGCAGCGCCCGGCGCATCGGCGCCCGCATCGCGGAAGCCCTGCACCGGAAAGGCTGCCGGGTGGTGATTCACTACCACCGGAGCGAACAGGAGGCGCGCCAACTGGCCGACGGCCTCAACCGGGAACGACCGGACAGCGCCGTGTGCCTGGCCGCCGATCTGCGCGACCCGGTGGCGGTGCGCGATCTGGCGGTGCGCGCCCGCGACGCCTTCGGCGGTCTTGATGTGCTGATCAATAACGCCTCCAGCTTCTACCCCACCCCACTGGGCGAGGCGTCCGACGACGACTGGGACACGCTGATGCACAGCAACCTGCGCGCCCCCTTCCTGCTCAGCCAGCAGTTGGCCGGCGATCTCAAGGCGTCCGGCGGGGCGATCGTGAATATTGTCGACGTCTACGCGGAAAAGCCGCTGGCCGGTCACCCGCTGTACTGCATGGCGAAGGCCGGGCTGGCGATGATGACCAAGAGCCTGGCCCGTGAACTGGGGCCGGCGGTGCGCGTCAACGGCGTGTCGCCGGGGGCCATTCTGTGGCCGGAGCAGGGCCAGGAAAACCAGCAAGACATCCTCGACGCCACCGCCCTGGGCCGCGCCGGCGATCCCGACGATATCGCCGCCACCGTGGCCTGGCTGGCCCTGGAAGCGCCCTACATCACCGGCCAGATTGTGGCCGTGGACGGCGGCCGCTCGCTCTCCTTCCCCGGCGCCTGATCCGCTTCAGGGCCAGACGAACGGCACCTGCCAGAGGCGCTGCTCGGGGAAACGGTATTCATCGAACAGTGCCGCGTAGGTACGGCCAAGCTGGGGATGGGTGGCTTCCGGCGCCAGATCGGCCAGCGGCCGCAGCACGAAAGCGTGCTTGAGGATTTCGTCGCGGGGCAGGCTGACGCCGTCGATCTCGCCGGTGAGATCGCCGTAGGTAAGAATGTCGATATCCAGGGTCCGGCTGGCGAATTTCTTTTCACCACGCACCCGGCCGTGGGCGCGCTCGATATCGCGCAGCCGGTCCGCCAGTGCCGCCACCGGCAGATCGGTGTCCAGCGCCACCACCAGATTAAAGAACGGGCTGCCCTTGAAGCCCACCGCCTCGCTTTCATACACCGGGCTCAAGCGCAGCTCGCCAAAGGCGGTGGCGAGATCATCCAGCCCCGAGCCGATGTTGTGCTGCCGGTCGATGTTGGAGCCGAGGCTGAGAAATACCGTGGTCATCAGGTGCGCTCCCCCCGTTCGATAATCACGCCCACATCCCGCGACCCGCGCAGGGCGCCGGGCTTGCTCAGGCGCAGCTTCAGCCAGGCCACCCCGAATTCCTCGCGGACCACATCGGCCACCCGCTCGGCCAGGGTTTCCACCAACTGGAAGTCGCTATCTTCGATGAACTGAATCACCCGCTTGCCGATACTCTTATAGTCCAGAGCGTCATCAATGTGATCGCTGGCGGCGGCCTTGCGTATGTCGGTGGCCATTTCCAGATCCAGGCTCACGGTCTGGCGGATGCGGCGCTCCCAATCGAAAATGCCGATTACCGTGTCCACCTTCAGATCACTGATATAGACGATATCCATGTTGGTCCTTGATAATGCCCGGGGTTTCGAGACTTTGAAAAAACAGGATTATAGCCGGTGGACACCATAGCATTACAGGAAAGCTGGGGCTGGTTGCTGCCTTTGTGCGCGGCCGCTTACCTGCTGGGTTCGATCTCCAGCGCCATTCTGGTGTGCCGGCTGTTCGGCTATCCGGACCCGCGCACCCAGGGGTCCAGCAACCCCGGCGCCACCAATGTGCTGCGCATCGGCGGCAAACCCGCCGCCGCCCTGACCCTGCTGGGCGACGTGCTCAAGGGCACCCTGCCGGTACTGGTGGCCTATGGCCTGGGGCTGTCCGCCACGGCGGCGGCGCTGGTCGGCTTCTGCGCCTTCCTCGGCCACCTGTTTCCGGTGTTTTTCCAGTTCCGGGGCGGCAAGGGCGTGGCCACCGCCTTCGGTCTGCTGTTTCCGCTGCACTGGCCCACCGGCCTGGTGGCGGGGGCGGTCTGGCTGGCGGTGTTCGGCGCCACGCGGATCTCCTCGGTGGCGTCGCTGCTGGCGTTCGTCGCCGCGCCGATCAGCCTGTGGTTCTGGCTGCCCACCGCCTTCTGGCCGATGGTGGCGCTCACCGTGATCATGGTGATTCGCCACCGGGCCAACCTGGCCAAGCTGCTCAGCGGCGAAGAGCTGGGATTTCGCGGTAAGCGCTGAAGCGGGCTAGGACGCGTCCGGCGCCAGCGGGGCCAGCTCCGCCAGCGGCCAGCGCGGGCGCACCGCGATCGGCAGGCCGCAGCGCTCACCGCCGGCCAGCCGCAACGCGCCGGCGTAGGCAATCATGGCGCCGTTGTCGGTGCAGTAGGCCAGCCCCGGGTAGAACACCCGCACACCCTTCTTCGCCATGGCCGCGTCCAGGCGCTCGCGCAGCATCACGTTGGCGCTGACGCCGCCGGCCACCACCAGCCGTTTCGCGCCGGTCTGTTCCATGGCGCGGCGGCATTTGATCACCAGGGTGTCCACCGCCGCTTCCTGAAACGCCAACGCTATGTCGCAGCGGTCCTGTTCGCTCAGCGCGTCGACGCCGCCCAGGTCGTTGATGGTGTTCAGGGTGAAGGTCTTGAGCCCGGAAAAGCTCATGTCCAGGCCGGGCCGGTCGGTCATCGGCCGGGGAAAGCGGAACCGCCCGGCGCTGCCGCTCTCGGCCAGCTTCGCCAGACGCGGGCCACCGGGGTAGCCCAGGCCCATCATCTTGGCCACCTTGTCGAAGGCTTCGCCGGCGGCGTCGTCCACGGACTCGCCCAGCGGCGCGTAATCGCCCAGGGCGCGCCCCTCCAGCAACAAAGAGTGGCCGCCGCTCACCAGCAGCGCCACGAACGGGAAATCCGGCCCATCCTCTTCAAGCATCGGCGCCAGCAGGTGCCCTTCCATATGGTGCACGGGCACCGCCGGCAGGCCCCAGCCGTAGGCCAGGCTGCGGCCGACGCCGGCGCCCACCAGCAGCGCCCCGGCCAGACCCGGGCCGGCGGTGAACGCCACGCCGTCGAGCTGCTCGGGGGTGGTGCCGGCCTCGCCCATCACCTGGCGCACCAGCGGCAGCAGCCGGCGCACATGGTCGCGGCTGGCCAGTTCCGGCACCACGCCGCCGTAGGCGGCGTGCATGTCGATCTGGCTGTACAGCGCCTGGCCGAGCAGGCCCTGTTCGGTGTCGAAGATGGCCACGCCGGTCTCGTCACAGCTGGATTCGATGCCCAATACGCGCATGGAGACTCCCTGAATAAGGAGGCGCATGATACCGCCAAGCCCGCCTCTTTGCATTTCCTCCGAGCTCAGGTAGAATTCGCGCCCTGCTGTCCGGGCCCTCCACCTGAGCCCCTCAGCGCACTCATTAATCCAATTTCAAGGTAGGTGATACTTCATGCCTCAGGTGAAAGTGAAAGAAGGCGAACCCTTCGACGTGGCCCTGCGTCGTTTCAAGCGTTCCTGCGAGAAAGCCGGTGTGCTCTCCGAAGTCCGTCGTCGCGAGAACTACGAGAAGCCCACTCAGGAGCGTAAGCGCAAGCGTGCCGCCGCTGTAAAGCGTCACCTGAAGAAGCTCCAGCGCGAGCAGCTCGCCCGTAAGCGTCTCTACTAAGTAGAGGCCGCCCCGGCAAGGGGCCGCACAGTCAGGAATCGCCATGAGCGCTCTTAAAGAACAGCTCACCACGGCCATGAAAGACGCCATGCGCGCCAAGGACAAGGCGCGCCTGGGCGTTGTGCGTATGGCCCTGTCCGCCATCAAACAGATCGAAGTGGATGAACGCATCGAACTGAACGATGAGCGCAGCCTGGCGGTGCTCGACAAGCTGATCAAACAGCGCAAGGATTCCGCCACTCAATACCGCGACGCCGGCCGGGACGATCTCGCCGACATCGAGGAAGCGGAAATCCAGGTGCTGCAGACCTTCCTGCCCGCACCGCTCAGCGAGGCGGAGGTCGACGCCCTGATCGATGACGCCATCACCCGCACCGGCGCCGCCGGCATGCAGGACATGGGCAAGGTCATGGGCGTGTTGAAGCCGCAGCTGCAGGGCCGTGCCGACATCGGCGCCGCCAGCGGCAAGGTGAAGAAACGCCTGACGGCCTGATCGGGCCGTCCGCCCGATCTTGATTCGCGGCCCCGCCGCGAGGAATATCCCCCCATGGCCGGTCGCATTCCCGAACACTTCATTCAGGATCTCCTCGCGCGCAGCGATATCGTAGCGCTGATAGACAGCCGCGTGCCGCTGAAGAAGACCGGCCGCAACTACGCCGCCTGCTGCCCGTTCCACCAGGAAAAGACCCCCTCGTTCACGGTCGCCCCGGACAAGCAGTTCTACTACTGCTTCGGCTGCGGCGCCTCCGGCAACGCCGTGGGCTTCCTGATGGAGTACGACCACCTCAATTTTCCCGAGGCGGTGGAGCAACTGGCCACCCGCGCCGGCATGGAGGTGCCCCGCGAGGAAGGTCATGACGCGCGCAAGGACAAAGCCAAGCGGGACCGCCTGCAGACCCTCTACGACCTGCTCGCCCGCGCCGAACGCTTCTACCGGCAGCAGCTGAAAAGCGCACCGGAGAAGCAGAAAGCCGTGAATTACCTGAAAGGGCGCGGCCTGACCGGTGAGATCGCCGCACGCTACGGCCTGGGCTTCGCGCCGCCGGGGTTCGACAACCTGATCAACGGCCTGTCCCTGGATAAGGAAAGCCTGGAGCAGGCGGTCACCGCCGGCCTGCTGGTGCGCCGCGAAGACAACGGTCGCACCTACGACAAGTTCCGCGACCGCATCCAGTTCCCGATCCGCGACCACCGGGGCCGCACCATCGGCTTCGGCGGGCGGGTGCTGGGCGACGGCAAACCGAAATACCTGAACAGCCCGGAAACCCCGGTATTCCACAAGGGCCGCGAACTCTACGGGTTATGGGAATGGCGCCAGAGCCGCGACAAAAGCGACCGCCTGTATGTGGTGGAAGGCTACATGGACGTGATCGCCCTGGCCCAGCACGGGGTGCCCAACGCGGTGGCCACCCTGGGCACCGCCACCAGCGAGGACCACGGCCAGCTGCTGTTCCGTCAGGTCAACGAGGTGGTGTTCTGCTTCGACGGCGACGAAGCCGGCCGGCGCGCCGCCTGGCGGGCGCTGGAATCGATCCTGCCGGTGCTGGACGACGGCAAACAGGCCCGTTTCCTGTTCCTGGACGAAGGGGAAGACCCGGACACCCTGGTGCGCACCCAGGGCCCGGAGGCGTTGTTAGCGCTTACTGACAAGGCCGACGCCCTGTCCACCTACCTGTTCCGACACCTCTCCGAGGGTCTGGACCTGGCCACCGTGGACGGCCGGGCGCGGCTGGCACGGCTGGCGCTGCCCTTTCTCGACAAGCCGGCGGGGCCGGTCTACCGCGCCCTGCTGGAAGAAGAGCTGGCGCGCCTCACCCGCCTGGAGCAAAGCTCGCTGGAAAAGCTGCGCCAGAGCCTGCCCGCCCAACGGGGCCGCCCGCCGGCGCCCACGGAAGCGGCGCCGCCACCGGACGACTACGGCTACGAACCGGCCGGCGACGCCCCACCGCCGGACTGGGACGCCGACGCCGAGGCCCGGGCCGCCCGCGCCCGGCCCCGCCGCCCTCAGCGCCGGCGGGGCAGCGCCGGCGGCCTGGGCTTGGTGGAACGCCTGGTGCTGGTGTTGCTGTCGCACCCGGAAGTGCTGGAGGAGCACCCTCTGCCGGAGGGCCTGGAAGAGCTGGATATCCCGCAACTGGACCTGCTGATCCAGGTGGCCGGCGCCGCCAGCAACCAGATCCATTCGCCGCCGGCGCTGCTGGGCGAAATCATGGCGCTGGAACAGGGGGAATCCCTGTCAGTGCTGCTGCGCGAGGCGCTTAAACCGCCCATGGACGGGGCCACGGCGCGGCGCTACTGGCACGACGCCCTGGAGCACCTCAACGCCCTCGCGCTGGAGCAGGCCCTGGAACTGGAGCAGCGCCGCCCGACGCCAGACGGGGCCCGGCTTTCAGAGCTGATCAAGGCGCTCGCCGAGGCCCGCAACCGGGCCCGCCAGGCGCCGATCAGCGACTGACGCCGCCCGGGCCGGGCTCTGGCGCCGCCCCTTGTACAAACTGGCCCCGGGCCCCATATCCCCGTATAATACGCCGTTTCCCAACGACATCTCGTCTTCCACAACACTCTTCCAAACTGCACGGGCTTTTCGCATGACGACTCAGAAACAGCAGCAATCACAGCTGAAGCAGTTGATCGCGCTGGGCAAGGAACAGGGCTACCTGACCTATGCCGAGGTGAACGACCACCTGCCCGAGTCCATCACCGACACGGATCAGGTGGAAGACATCATCCAGATGATCAACGACATGGGCATCAGCGTGGTGGAAAAAGCCACCGACGCCGATCAGATCATGATGGATGAAAGCGCGGAAAGCACCGACGAGATGGCCGCCGAAGAAGCCGCCGCCGTACTCGCCTCCGTGGAGAACGAACCGGGCCGCACCACCGACCCGGTGCGCATGTACATGCGCGAAATGGGCACCGTGGAGCTGCTCACCCGGGAAGGCGAAATCGAGATCGCCAAGCGCATTGAGGAAGGCACCCGTGAAGTCATGCACGCCCTCGCCTTCTGGCCCGGCGCCGTGGAGATGGTCCTCGACGAGTACCAGCGGATCACCGACGAAGAGCGCAAGCTCACCGATGTGATCGCCGGCTACCTGGACCCCAACGACGACGGCGCCGCCGCCACCAACGCCAACAAAGAACCGCGCTTCAGCCAGAAGAAGCGCGAGGAAGCGGAAAAAGCGGCGAAGGAAAAAGAGCGCGAGAAGGAAAAAGAGAAAGCCAAGCAGAAAGACGACGACGAAGAAGAAGACACGGACAAGAACAGCACCAACAACGAGGCGGACGAGGAAGAAGAGGACGAAGGCGGCCTGGACCCGATCCTGGCGGCGGAGCGTTTCGCCGAGCTCAAGAAGCTCTACGAAAAAGCCCAGCGTTCGTTCAAGCGCAACGGCCGTGACCACGCCAGCACCGCCAAGGCTCAGGAAGCCCTGGCCGCGCACTTCACCCTGTTCAAACTGGTGCCGCGCATCTACGACCAGCTGCTGGTCGGCGCCCGCACCCACCTGGACACCGTGCGCCGCTTCGAGCGCCACATCATGGCGCTGGCGATCCGCCGCGCCGGCGTGCCGCGCCGTGACTTCATCAAGATCTTCCCCGGCAACGAAACCAACATGGACTGGGTGGATCAGACGCTCAAGAGCAAGAAGTCCAAGGACTACGCCGACAAGCTGCGCCTGGTGAAAGAAGACATCCAGCGCAACCAGCGCAAGATCATGACCCTGGAAGAGGTCATCGGCCTGCCCGTGGCCGACATCAAGGAGATCAACCGCCGTATCTCCATCGGCGAAGCCAAGGCGCGCCGCGCCAAGAAAGAAATGGTCGAGGCCAACCTGCGCCTGGTGATCTCCATCGCCAAGAAATACACCAACCGCGGCCTGCAGTTCCTGGACCTGATCCAGGAAGGCAACATCGGCCTGATGAAAGCCGTGGACAAGTTCGAATACCGCCGGGGCTATAAGTTCTCCACCTACGCCACCTGGTGGATTCGCCAGGCCATCACCCGCTCGATCGCCGACCAGGCACGCACCATCCGGATTCCGGTGCACATGATAGAGACGATCAACAAGATCAACCGGGTGCAACGCCAGATGCTGCAGGAAATGGGCCGCGAACCGACCCCGGAAGAACTGGGCGTGCGCCTGGAAATGCCGGAAGACAAGGTTCGCAAGGTGCTCAAGATCGCCAAGGAACCGATCTCCATGGAGACCCCGATCGGCGACGACGAGGACTCCAGCCTGGGCGACTTCATCGAAGACGGCAACGTGGATTCCCCGGTGGATTCCGCCACCTCCCTGGGCCTGGAAGAAGCCACCCGGGAAGTGCTGGCCAACCTCACCGCCCGCGAAGCCAAGGTGCTGCGCATGCGCTTCGGCATCGACATGAACACCGACCACACCCTCGAGGAAGTGGGCAAGCAGTTCGACGTCACCCGGGAGCGGATTCGTCAAATAGAGGCCAAGGCGCTGCGCAAGCTCCGTCACCCCTCGCGCAGCGAACATCTCCGCAGCTTCCTCGACGCGGACATGTAATTCGGTATATAACTACCGGCCCGGACAGTCCCGCTGTCCGGGCACCCTTGTGGGAGCGGGCCCGGCCCGCGAAAGCAGGCGCAGCCTGCGGCAACAACAATCAAAACTATCTCGGGCCTATAGCTCAACTGGTTAGAGCAGCGGACTCATAATCCGTTGGTTGCAGGTTCAAGTCCTGCTGGGCCCACCATTCTTCCACGCTTTTCAATCCGCCTCTCTCCTCTCTGGAAGCCCCGACACGACCCCAGTATGTCCCGACGACCCTGAACGCTCGTACTTTTTACCTACGAACCGCTGTTCATACTGACATTTTCAGGCTACCTTCACGTTATATTCACGAAACCGCCGACTCAGCACGGCCGGTGATCGTAAGTGCCCAACTCCGACGCCGGCGAAAAGAACGGGTACGTAGTCATGTCAAACGCCATTGGCAACCACACCGCGAACGTGATCCAGCTTCTGATAAGTCATGACCACGACATAACCCTTTTTTCCAAACACTTTGCCTATGCCTTGAGGGCGGAGGCCACAGCGCTTGATACAAAGAGCGGACTGCTGGCCCTGGAGGTCAGCCCTAACGGAAAGGACTTACAGCACTACATACGAAACGGCTATTTCTCGTTCGACATCGAAGCAAAGGGCGGCCCGGAGAATCATGAAAAGGAGGTGCACAGCTTTGATAAGATTCCGGCGGAGATCCACAAGAAGGACACCGGCGCCTATCTGATTCGGTGTCAGCTTCCGGAATCCGTCTTCGTGACCGAAAGCCGAGGCGCGGTAAGGATACCGTTCATACTCGGCATGAACGCCGGCGTGTCGATCTCGGCCTACGAGGCAGAGCTGAACATAGAAGCCCGGGTTCGTAACCTCTCCGCCGGCGGCTGCCTGGCCGACATGTCGATCGAAGACAGCCTTTCCTTATATGTGGGCCAGATCGTTCCGGAGCTGGCCATTAATTTCCCCAATGGCGAGTACTACTTCTCGAAAGGACGCATCCGGCACATACGCCCCTTCGGTAGCCTGGGGCGCGCGGCCGTCGGCATTCAGTTCACCGACGTCTCAAGCGCCATGACCAGGGATATTTTCCAGTACGTTTCCGAGTGCGAACGGGAAGCCGCCAGCCGGTCCGGCCTCAAAGAGAACATCACGCCGTCGGAGCTCTTTATCCCGAGAAAAACAAAATTCATAACCACTGAAGCCAGTAAAAGCGAGAAATCAAAGATGTCCCGGCAGCCCGCCATGGTCCCAGAGGTATTGAAGGTCGCTCAGCAACTCAAAGTCGTCATGATGTTCATCAAGAACCGTGACATCTTCAGCGAGGAAGCGCTGTATGATTGCAGCGACACCCTGATTGACTGCGTAAAGGACGATCGCACTCAGCTGCTTTACGCCCTGTCCTTTTTACGGGGTCAGCCCGATTGGGTACGCCACGCGGTACAAACGGCCGGCGTTCTGGCCGACATGCTGATTGCACGCGACCCTCACTCGGGGCTGATTCGCGAATCGGTCGTCGGCGCGTTGATACACAATATGGGCAAGCCGCTGTTGATCGGCAAGCAGATGCCCTCCCTGAAGATAAACATGAACCCCAAGCAGAGGTTCATTCTCAAGCAGCACCCTCTGACACTTCTTAAAAAAATTGACGCGCTTGGATGGCGGCCCACCAACGCCTGCCGGGACATCATCGAGAACGCCAATGAGCGCCTGGATGGAAGCGGCTATCCCGCCGCCAAAGGCGCCGCCGACCTTTCCGATCGGATCAAATTGTTATCCGTCATCAAGACCGTGAATAAACTGACTCACGGGCGGAACGGGGCCGCGCCCAGCCCCCCCTTGGAAGCCTACCGATGGATTCACGGCCAAGCCGAAGTCTACGACTCCGCGATAGTGGTCGAGTACATTAAACACTACGGCCTTTATCCGATTGGCAGTTTAGCCAGGTTCCCCGGCGGCTTTTTGGCGTGGATCATGAACGTGGACGCCAAAGGAATGCCGAACCAGGTTCAACTGACGAAAAATCTGGCGTTCAAGGACACGTCGATTGATACCGTGCTGACCGCCACCGACTTTCACCAGATAGGAGCGCTGGAAGGTATCGTTAACCCTGAGGACTTTGATATTAAGCCCCCACATTGAAGGCCCTTGAGCGCATATCCTGTTCCTCAAGACGGCGCTGGTGAGCCTTAAGAATGTCGCTCCGGGTGACGATGCCGAGCAATGACCCGACGTCGGAGACATCGACCACCGCCAAGCGCCCCACACCATGGCGGACCATATGGTCGGCGGCGTCACGCAGGCTGTACGACGGCGCGGTAACCACCGGCGCTCTTTTTATTAACGCCTCCACCGGAGCAGCGGCGTCGGCATCCAGCGCCATCAGATCGCGGCGGGTAACAACACCGCGTAACCGCCCTTGAGCGTCCAACACCGGGAAACCCTGGTGATAGCTATGCTTACCGCCCTGAAGTAACCATTCGCGAACCGATTCCAGGCTGTCCGCTGCTTGAAGCGTCACGGCCCGCCGGCTGTACACGGCTTCCACGGTGATCTGCGCCAAAGGATCCGCATCGTACTCGGTGGGTACCCGCACACCGCGCCGGCTGATTTTCTCGGTCATGATGGTGTGACGCATAAACAGCGTGGAGCACAGATAAGCGGTGGCGCAGCCAGCAAGCAGCGGCAATAACGCGTTCGGTTGGTGGGTCACCTCAACCGCAAACACCACGGAGGTGAGAAAAGCGCGGGATGCACCGGCGAACATAGCGGCCATGCCCACGAGGGCGGCAAGCGCGGGATCAATGCCCCACACCGGCAGGGCCTGTGCCGCCAGCAAGCCCGCGCAGCCGCCCAGGGCGCCGCCAATAATAAACAGGGGCGCCAGCGTACCGCCCGAAGTGCCACTGCCCAAGGCAATGGACCAGGCGATGAATTTCATCAGGCACAGAAAGCCGAGAACGCTGATGCTCAGCTCCGCGTTGAGAATCGCATGAATCAGTTCATAGCCGACACCCAACGTGGCCGGCGCCACATAACCGACCAGACCCACCGCCAGCCCCCCGATCGCAGGCCACCACATCCAATGTACCGGCAACCGCTCGAAGCCGTCCTCGATCCAGTACAGCACCCGTGTCACGCCCACGCTAAGCGAACCAATGAGTGCGCCCAGCAGCGCATAGCCGGCCACCGCCTGGATGTCGGCCGGCGCGACGACACCCATCGGAAACACTGCTTCCGTCCCCAACAGCAGATAACGAACCCCGGTAGCCGCTGTGGCCGCCAACGCCACTGGAATCATGGAGCGCCCTCTGAATTCGAACAGAAGCAACTCCACCGCCAGCAATACCGCCGACACCGGCGCCGAGAACACCGCCGCCATGCCCGCCGCCGCGCCGGCGGCGAGTAGCGTTTTTCGCTCCAGGGCGGTTACATGCAGCAACTGCCCTACCAGCGAACCCAGCGCGCCACCGGTTGCGATGATCGGTCCCTCCGCCCCGAACGGTCCGCCGGTGCCGATGGATACCGCCGACGACAACGGCTTCCAGAAGGTGATACGAGCCGGAATACGGCTCTGGTTCGTCAACACCTGCTCCATCGCCTCGGGGATGCCGTGACCGCGAATCGCAGGGGCGCCCCAGCGCGCCATCAGACCAATGATCAAACCACCCGCTACCGGCACCAGGATCACCCAGGCGCCCAGCGCATGCCCCACGGGCGTGGCGGGCTCAAAGGACAGCCGACCGTAGAAGAACAGCTGAGTGAACAGATCAATGAGCATCAGCAGCAGCTTTGCGATCAGGCCCGCCGACAGCCCCATCACCACCGCCAACACGCTGACCCAAAGCAAACGCCCGCGATCTTCACCGGTTGCAAGCGGCAAACCGGGACGAGGCAGATCAGCCGCAAGGGTGGGGGAAACAGGAATCGAATCGCGTTGATTGCCGGAGCCGGTGGGCCGGATATGCGCCATGAGCCTCTCCTTGTCGGTGGGCGCGAAAGGATAAAGCACTGCAGTGGTGCATTCCAGAGCCTCTGTCTGGCCTTTATCCCGGAGCGGCATCCTGCTCCAACGAGCCGCGCAACGCTTCGAAGGCCGAAGCGGTAAGCTCGGAGTTCTGCTCCCGGGCATAGACCAGATAGACCGGATAGCTGAATTCCGGCGCGGCGGGGACCCGCTCCAGTTCACCGCTCTCCAGATACGGTTGAACCACCCTGGTGCGAAAGTAGCCGCTGCCGCCGTGCCGCAATAAATAGCGCAGCGCCAGCGGTCCCAGATCCACATTGATCGTGGCTCGGGTTCTTTCCGGCCAGGCGCTGTCATGCTGCCGGCGAAAATCCGCGCCCCAGTCCACATAGACATAAGGCGCTTCCTCGGCACCGCGACGCACCAGAATCAGCTTCTCCTCCATCAACTGTTCCACTTGCATGCCGGGCCAGTAATCAGGCTGATGAACCAGGGCGGCGTCCAGCACGCTCTGCTCCAGTTTTTCATGCAAGGTGGTGCGCTCGCCGACTTCGGCGCGCACCGCAACGTTCGGACAGGCTTCGCGCAGAGCGGATAACCAGTTCAACAGCCACGGATTCCAGAGGCTGACTTCGCCCCCCAGGGTGAGTACCTGGCCGGCGCCCTCCGGCAACGGCAATGCACGCCGGGCCGCGTCCCAGGTACGAACCAGCTGGCTGGCATGGGTGGCGAACTGCTCCCCATTGGTGGTCAGGCGGGCACCACTGCGGTTTCGCACGAACAGCCGGCAGCCGAGCTGCCCCTCCAGGTTGTGAACGCGCGCGGTCACGGTGGTCTGGGTAACGTGCAGACGTTCGGCGGCGGCCATGAAGCTGCCGGAGCGGACGATCTCCAGAAAGGTGCGAGCCAGTTCGATATCCATGCTTAATATCAATACTTTGAATGTTAAGCCCCATTGTATTTCATTATTCGTCGATCATGCAGCCGTTCATACTGCCGGCTTCAGGTATTGAATGGAGTCCGCGATGACCGCGCACGCGCTGGCGCCGCCTTTTTCGGAAACGCAATGGCGACGAATCCACACGCTGCTGGAGGAGCTGGATGACCAGCAGGCGCTCTGGCTGAGCGGTTACCTGGCCGGCCAGAACACTGACACCGCCCGCTTGGGCCAGAAGCCGGAGGACGCTCCGGCGCTGCTGATCGCCTACGGCACGGAAACCGACAACAGCCGGGAACTGGCCGAGCGATTCAGCGAACAATGCCGTGAAGCCGGTGTGGCGGCGGAAGTCCAGGATCTGGCCCGGGTGCGCCCCCGGCAGCTGGTTAAGCGCAAGCATCTGGTGGTGATCACCGCCACCCATGGCGACGGCGACCCGCCGGAACCGGCATTGCCGTTCTTCGAGGGACTGGCGGACGACGCCACCGCGCCCCGGCTGAAGGGGCTTCACTTCGCGGTGCTTGCCTTGGGCGACAGCACCTACGAGCACTTCTGCACCGCCGGCCGGCAGCTCGATGCGCGTCTGGAGGCGCTGGGCGGCCAGCGCTTACTGGAACGCCAGGAATGCGATGTGGATTTCGAAGCCCCGGCGAAGGCATGGCTGGCGCGGCTAGTGGAGAAGCTGCCCAAGCGCGAATCCACCACCGCCCCGGCCGCTTCAACCAGCGCCACGAAGCGCGGGCCGGTCTATGACAAGCGGCACCCGCTGGAAGCGGAAGTCCTGGTCAACCAGTGTCTCACCGCACCCGACAGGACCAGCCCCATCCACCATCTGGAATTGGCTCTGGAAGCGCCGGATTTCGCGGTGGCGCCGGGCGACGCCGTGGGCGTGCTCGCCGACAATCCACCAGAGCTGATCGCCGCCGTGCTGGACGCCACCGGCTTGAGCGGCGAACAACCGGTGACCGTGGACGGCGCCCCCCAGCCACTGGTGCAGGCCCTGCGCCAACACCGTGACCTGACCATACCCGGCGGACGTTTCCTGGAGTACTGGGCGGAGCTGGCGGAAAGCACCGCGCTCAGCGAGGCCGTGGCCGGCGGCACCCGGACACAGCGGGCCGTGCTCAAACAGCATCAGCTCCTGGACCTGCTGCGCGATTACCCGGCGCGGCCCGACGCCGAGGCTCTGGTGGCGTCGCTGCGTCCACTGCAGCCCCGCCTCTATGATCTGGCCAATGCCCTGAGCGCCTTCGACGATGAACTGCATCTCACCGTTAAGCGCTTCCGCTATCCGTTCGCCGGACGCTGGGAAACCGGGGTCGCTTCCGCTTACCTGCTGGATCTGCAAGCCGGCGATTCGGTGCGTCTCTACCCGCATCGAAATGCGCGCTTCCATCTGCCGGACGATCCCGACACACCGCTGGTGCTGATCGCCGAGGGGACGGGTATCGCGCCCTACCGCGCTTTCCTGCAACACCTGGCGGCGGCGGGCCGGCATACACCGTGCTGGCTGGTGTTCGCGGAACAACGCTTTGAAGAAGATTTTCTTTACCAACTGGACTTTCAGGAGGCGCGCGATAACGGCCTGCTCAAGCGGGTGGATACTGTTTTTCAAGTCGAACAGCCCGGTCGGGAGCTGGCCGACCCGCTGCTGGAACAGGTCGACCGGCTCAGCGAGTGGCTCGAGCGCGGCGCCCATCTTTACTTCTGTGGCGACAAGGACCGCCTTGCCGAAGCCGAAGCCCGGGTACGCGACGCCGTCGACCGGCGCCTGGGCGCCGGCCACTGGAAACAACTTTCGAAGGCGAAACGTCTTCACCGGAACCTGTATTAGGAGGGCCATATGATCGACCGCAGTTCCGATCTCAGCCAGCCCGTGGACGCCCTGAACGAGAGCGAGCAACTCAAGGCCCGCAGCCGCTATCTGCGTGGCGGCATCGCCGAAGGTCTGCAAGACCCGCTCACCGGCGCGGTTCCCGGTGATGACCCGCTGCTGATGAAATTCCACGGCATCTATCAGCAGGATGACCGCGACCGGCGCGCGGACCGCCGACGGCGGCACCTCGAGCCGATCTATCAGTTCATGGTGCGAATGCGCATCCCCGGCGGTGTGCTCGACAAACACCAATGGTGGGGAATCGCGGAGCTTTCCCGGCGTTACGCGGAACGGGGCATCCGCATCACCACCCGGCAAACCGTACAGTTGCACGGTGTACGCAAACCCCACCTGCGTGCGCTGATGCAGGGTCTGCGGGACATCGGCCTGGACACCATCGCCGCCTGCGGTGACGACAGCCGGGGCGTGGTGTGCGGCACCAATCCGTTTTTGTCCCGGGCACACCAGCGCGTCGCGGAACTGGCCCGCGTCACCAGCGACAGGCTGATTCCCAAAACCGGCGCTTACCCCGAAATCTGGTATCGCGAGTCCGCTCCCGCCACGCACAGCGAAGAGCCGGTCTACGGCGAACTCTACCTGCCGCGCAAGTTCAAGGTCGGCTATGCCATACCGCCGGTCAACGATATCGACGTCTACGGTCAGGACCTGGGGCTGATCGCGGTGATCGACAACGGTGAGCTGCAGGGCTTCAACGTTTGTGTGGGCGGCGGCATGGGTCAGCTGGACAGCCGCGAGGACAGCTACCCCCGGCTTGCGGAGGAAATCGGTTTCATCGATGCCGAAGACGCCCCCGCTTTCAGCGAAACGGTGATGACCATCCAGCGCGACTTCGGTGATCGCAAGGACCGCCACCGGGCCCGTTTCAAATACACCCTGGATCGTCTCGGCCTGGACTGGTTCCTCGACGAACTGGCGCACCGCCGGGGACGCGACCTTGAGCCGGCGCGGCCACGGCGCTTTGAGCACAACGGAGACCGGCTGGGCTGGCAGCAGGGCGACGATGGCCTCTGGCACGCCACTCTCTATATTGAAAGCGGGCGTCTGGACGATGCTCTGCGGGGGCAGATCAGCGGCTTGCTGGAACAGTACGGCGGCCGTTTGCGCATGACCACCAACCAGAATCTGCAACTGACCCACATCGAAACGCACGAACTCGAACAACTGCAGTGGCGCCTGGAGGACCTGGGCCTGGCATGGCGTCTGACACCGGACTCTCAGGCGGCGCACACCCTGAGCTGCGTGGCGCTGCCCACCTGCGGTCTGGCCATGGCCGAAGCGGAACGCTACACACCCCGCTTGCTGGATGTGTTTCAGCGCCTCAAAGGCCAGTACGGACTCGCCGACGTGCCCATCACCCTGCGTTTAACCGGCTGCCCCAATGGCTGCGCGCGTCCCTATCTCGGCGAGATCGCCCTGACCGGGCGGGCGCCGGGTCTCTACAACCTCTACCTGGGCGGCAGTTTCCACGGCGACCGGCTGGCCCGTCTGTACGCGGGCAACGTCAATGAAGAGCGCTTTCTTGAGTTGCTCGCCCCACTGCTGGAGCGCTTCGCCGAAGGGCGGGACAACGGCGAACACTTCGGCGATTTTCTGGTGCGTCGTGGTCTGCTCGACGACACGCCCGTCGCCCTCACCTCTTTCTGAAAACGGAGCTTGCCATGTCTCACTATCTTTTTATTCAAAGCCAGGACCCGTTCACGGAGACCCGCACCCACCATCAGTTTGACCTGATCGGCCAACTGTACGACGCCGGCCATAAGGTGGCGGTTCTGCTGGTACAGAACGGCGTGACGCCGGCCCGGCGCGGCGCCAAAAGCGATCTGTTCGACGACCTCTTGCGGTGGGGCGTCACGGTCCGGGCTGATCAATTCGCGCTGGCGCAACGGGAAATCGACCACGCCGATCTCAAGGACCAGGTCGGCGTCGCCGACATGGACCTGGTGATCGACGCCATGCTCGCCGGCCACAAAGTGATCTGGCACTAACCGCCCCAACCGGAGCCTGTGATGAGTGATACCAAGACATTGACCTTCGCCTTCATGGAGCCGCCCTTTGAAAGCGAGCGGACCGTGACCTTTTTTCGGCTACTCGACGCCGCCCTCGACCGGGGCGCGGGCGTGCGTGTCTTCGCCTACGAAGGCGCCGTGGCGCTGGCCTTCGCCAGACAGCAGCCGCACGGCAACGCCGTCCATCACCGCGACAGCGAGGAGGAGGATCACCCGCTGACCAAGGACTGGATCGCCGCGCTACAAGAGAAGGCGCGCAGCAAAGGGATCGGGTTCGAGTGGATCAACTGCGGCCTGTGCGTGGACGAACGCGGCGTCAACGACGTCATCGAAGGCTGTGGCCGGGGCGGTCCGCCGGACCTGTGGCGTTACGCCAGCGAGGCCCACAACACTCTGACCATCGGTACGAGGTAATCATGAAAGTACTGCAAGTGATCGACCAGGCCTACCGGACCACCACCGAGGAGCAGGACGACACCATTCTCTGGCTGACGCAGTCAATGCGTGGCGCCGGTGGTGACCTGATGGTGCTGCTCAGCGGCCATGGTGTGCACTACGCGATATCGCGCGAACGGCAGCCGGCGTTGACGCTGGGCACATGGCGGCAAACCCAGCCGGCGGAACTGCCCCGTGATATCGCCAACCTGGTGGAAAGCGGCGTGCCGGTGTACGCCATCCAGGGCGATCTGGAAGAGCGCGGCCTGGGTGGGCTCGCGCTACAAAACGGCGTTCGCCCGGTCGCGCGCCGCGCGGTGGCGGACCTCTATGAGCAAGCGGACCAGGTATGGCACTGGTAACGCCGACCCTGCACACGCCGCTTTGCGACCTGCTGGGTTGCCGGTGGCCGATTTTGCTGGCCGGCATGGGCGGCGTGGCCCGTCACCGCCTGGCCGGCGCCGTGGCCCACGCCGGCGGCTTCGGCGTGCTGGGCATGGTGCGCGAGCCGCCCCATCGCCTACGCGCCGAAGTGGACGCGCTGCGGGCCGTCGGTATTGAACACTTCGCCGTCAATCTGATTCCCGCCGCCACGGCGCCGGCGCTACTTGAGCAGCAGATCAGTACCTGCCTGGACCTTTCGGTGCCCTGGATGGTGCTGTTTTGGGACGTGGATCAGCGGCTGATCCGGCGCCTCAAGGACGCCGGCGTTGGCGTTATCCACCAAATCGGCGCAAGCGCGGACGCGCAGGCCGCCGTGGACGCCGGCGCGGATGTCCTGATCGCCCAGGGCGTCGAGGCCGGAGGCCATGTGCGGGGCCGCATGACCACCTTCAGCCTGCTGACCGAGCTGATTCCCTGGAGCCCGGTGCCCGTCGTCGCCTCCGGCGGTATCGCGGAGGGCAGAGGTCTCGCCGCGGCCCTGACGCTGGGGGCTCAAGGTGTCAGCCTGGGCAGCACTTTCCTGGCCACCGATGAGGCCAACGCCCACGATCATCACAAGCGGCGACTGATACAGGCCCGGGGCGAACACACGGTTTACACCACGACCTTCGACCGCAACTGGCACGAACCGGCACCGGTGCGGGTGCTGGCTAACCGGGTTACCCGAGGGGATTACGACGACTTGAAATCCCAGGGCCGCGACCAAATCATCGGGGAACAGGACGGTCAGCCGGTCTACCTGTTCTCCACCGATTCCCCATTACAGGGCGCCAGCGGCGACCTGGACGACATGGCGCTTTACGCTGGCCAGTCCTGCGGCGCCATCAACGCCATCGAGCCGGCGGGCGACAAGATCCAGCAACTGGTGGCCGACGCTGAAAAAGCGCTGCGCCAGGCCCGAGGCCAGGACCGGAAACCGCAAGGAGCGCATGTATGAAGCAACCCCAACGGATTCAATGCAAGCGTGTCTACGACGACGCAGACAAAGCTGATGGCTATCGCGTACTGGTGGACCGGGTCTGGCCACGCGGTATCAAAAAGGAAGACCTGCGGGCCGACGAATGGCGCAAGGAGTTGGCCCCGTCCAGCGAGCTGAGAAAATGGTTCAACCACGACCCCGAGCGCTGGGCGGCGTTCTACCAGAAATTCCACGCCGAACTGGCGCACCAGCACGAAGCCGTCGAGTCTGTTCTGAAAGGCGTTGGTGGCGGCACATTGACGCTGCTCTACGCCGCCAAGGACGAAGCGCACAACAACGCGGTGGCGCTGAAGATGTATATCCAGAATACGTCGTAGGCAGTGGCAAACGAGGGGCGCCCAGCGCCCCTCTTTCCGGTTATGATTTTCCCTGCTTTTTATCTCGGCGCTTCTCTTTCAAGGACCTTTTGGCTTTTTTCTTTTCTTTTTCTTTACTCATGATTCCTCCTCCCCGGGACAGGATTCAATTTTGGTAATCAAAACGCTGTATTCATGACCCAGAAATCGGGGGTGTACGACATCACCGACTCTGGCGCCGAACAGCGCCTCACCGAACGGCGAGAGAATGGAAATGATACGTCGCTCGGGGCAGGCTCTCCCAGGCTCCACAAGCACGAAATCCACCTCGCCCCTATAATCAAGATCCAATAGCCATACCCGACTATCAATACCCGCGGACGCTGGCTTGTTATCGCCCAACTTACGCCGCTCCATACGCTCAAAAAGGGTGGCTAGAGTGTGCGGGCGTAAAGGATGACACCAGGAACGGATCGAAAGATATTTTCGCGCGGCCTCTGAAAGACCACGCCAACGCCGGTGCGAATGCCCGAGCGCCATGGCTGCATCTCCTAAACAGAACTCAGAAAAGGGTTACATGAAGTAGCCGGACGGACAGACGTCCGCCCGGCTTAAACCGGAAAGGTGGGGAAGAGGAGTACTAAAAACCGACGGGGGAACACGATGCACCTTCAGGAACATGAGCCAATAGAGACCAGACCATAGCTCACCTATAAAATAAAGCAAGCCATGGCCTGTAAATAGACGTCAGAACACCCCTTGTTCGATCATTGCGTCCGCCACTCGCCGGAATCCAGCGATATTCGCACCAAGTACCAAGTTACCTTGTACTCCGAACTCCCTGGCTGTGTGACTCGCACGTTGATGAATATCGTACATGATGGTTCTGAGCGCTGTATCCACTCGTTCCGCCGACCAACTCGCCATGGCCGCGTTTTGTTGCATCTCTAGCTGGCTGACGGCGACGCCCCCTGCGTTGGCGGCTTTTCCGGGGCCGTAGCTGATGCCTGATTTCAAAAATACGGATACGGCGTCGCGCGTACAAGGCATGTTAGCGCCTTCGGAGACACAGATTACGCCATTGGCGACTAATGCTTCAGCGTCGGATCCGGACAGCTCGTTCTGGGTGGCGCAAGGGAAAGCAAGATCGGCACTCTCGCACCACACTGCGGATCGTCCCTGTGGGTAGTCGCTTGCAGGGATGAAATGCGCATCCCGGTGCGTTTCCAGATAAGCAGACAAAGCGCCACGATCACGCTCTTTGATGGATTTCAAAAGAGGGACGTCCAACCCCGCATGGTGCACCAGCGTACCCGTGGAGTCCGAGCACGTAACGGGCCGGGCACCCAGTTCGGTAAGCTTCTCCATGGTATATATCGCGACATTGCCGGCGCCGGAGACCAAGCAGGTTTTACCGGCTATCGACTCTCCGCGTTCAGCGAGCATATTCTCGGCAAAGTAAACACAACCGTACCCGGTGGCCTCCTTGCGGCCCAACGATCCGCCCCAGCCCGCTGATTTACCCGTCAATACCCCCTCAAAGCGGCCACTTAAGCGCCGATACTGGCCGTAAAGGTAGCCAATCTCTCGATGACCGACACCAATGTCTCCGGCAGGCACATCAACAGTGGCACCTATGTGACGGTAAAGCGCTGTCATGAACGCCTGGCAAAAACGCATTACTTCGCCCTGCGAACGGCCTTTGGGATCGAAATCAGAGCCTCCCTTGCCGCCGCCTAACGGCAAACCGGTCAGAGCATTTTTGAAAATCTGCTCAAAACCCAGGAACTTGATAATGCCGCCGTTTACGCTCGGGTGGAATCTTAAGCCACCCTTATACGGACCCAGCGCGGAATTGAATTGTACGCGATAGCCTTTGTTGACGCGTACACGGCCGTTGTCATCTACCCAGGCGACACGGAAGAAAATCTGTCGCTCGGGCTCCAATAGCCGTTCCAGCACACCTTCGTCACAATAACGAGGCTCGGCCTCCAGCACCGGTGTCAGTGCTTCCAGCACTTCTTCCACCGCCTGATAGAACTCCGTTTGACCAGGACTGCTCTGCTGCAAACCCACCAAAATATCTGAAAAATTACCCATATTGAATTCCTAGAAGTCTCACCCCGCGGGAAGGCCCGCTCCCTCCTCAATACCGAGATGAATATTCATATTTTCGACCGCCGCGCCGGCCGCGCCTTTTCCGAGATTATCGAGACGCGCGATCAAACAGCACCGCTCCTCATTGACAAAGACGAATAGATCCATTCGGTTGTTCCGATTGCTACCTCGTGGATCAAAAAACCGGCTTCAAGGTTGATGACACTGTCCTGCGACATCACACGGACGACCGGCTCGTCTTGATACCGCGCGGTTAATACTTCGTGCAACCGCTTCGGAGTGGCTCCGGGTGGCAAACAGGCAAATTGCAGGGCACCATTGTACCCGGTCTGGGAAAACGCAGAGACCACCGGATAGCTACTCGGCAAGACGCCGGCGTCCTCCAAAGTCGTCCCCCTGGCCCATCGACAAAAGCACTATACCGCGTGGTTCCCCTTTGGAGACCGGGAGCTAGCCTCCCCGGGCCGAAAATAACCCCTGGCAAAAATTGGCAGGAGTGCTAGGGTATCGGAATGAACAGCTCTCTTGAACCTGCGCGCCGGACGGCGCCACCAGAAAGTCTCTCACTGAAACCGGCTGTCGGCGCTGTCCGACGGTCGGCAGCTGCGCTCGCCTTCCATTTCTGACGCCGCACCCCAATGGAACGTCCCCGGGGGTTCGGCGCCGCCGGGGACACACAATCTTCTGCACTTCCATTGGAGAAACTGGCATGGCCGACTTGCCCCCTATTGTTATTTCCACCCTCGATCGGGATAGGCTTTACGCCCTTCTTGAACGCCATCACGAAGACCCTGAAGTGGTCGCTCGGCTTTACGAAGAATTGGATCGAGCCGAGTGCCGCCCTCAAGAGGCGATGCCCGACAATGTAGTAGCCCTGCACCGCTGGGCTTACTTCAAAAACCAAGACAACGGACGCGAACATCGCCTGATGCTCGTGTTTCCCCAGGAGGTGAATGAGGGCGCTGATCGCCTCTCCATCCTGAGTCCAGTCGGGGCGGCGTTGCTGGGACTGTCCGTCGGCGCCAGCATCGATTGGCCAAGCAACGGCAAAACACTGCGTCTGACCCTGATCAGCGTGGACTGACACCCTCTTGCATTTCCAATAAATTCATAGGATGATCCTATCATTATTCATGGGACCAATTCTATGAACACAAACACCCTGCCCCGTCGCTCCTTGGTGGACGGCGCCATTGATCGTCTGCGCCAGGCGGTGGAATCCGGCGAATGGCCGGTGGGCCGCCGATTACCGGTGGAATCGGCGTTGGCCGAGGAGCTGGGCGTGGGCAGGAACACCGTGCGCGAAGCAGTGCGGGTGCTGGTGCACGTGGGCCTGCTGGAAACCCGCCAGGGCGACGGCACCTATGTGCTGCGCCGCCTGGATCCGGCGGAATCGCTACGGCGGCTGCGCCGCACCACTCTGCGCGATCAACTGGAAATGCGGATCGCCCTGGAAAGCGAGGCGGCACGCCTGGCCGCCGAGCGCCGGGACGAAGCCGACCTCCAGGCCATGCGCGAGGCCCTTGAGGCGCGCCAACAGGTGGGCGACGACCTTGAAGCCCGCATTCATCATGACCGGCGGTTCCACAACGCCATCGTCAGCGCCGCCCACAACCCCGCCCTGAGCGCCTTGTATGAGTATTTCAGCGAGGCGGTAACCGAAACCATCGAACGCACCGAGCGCGATGCGGCACTACCCGAACCCGACCATGCCGACCACGCCGTACTGCTGGGCACGCTTGAACTGGGCGACGCCGAGGCCGCCGCCAAAGCGACCCGCACCATGCTGACACCGGCGTTGCGCGCACTGGACGCGCCCTGATGCGCCTGCGTCCCGACCCGTTCACCCTGGTGCTTCTGGCGGCCATCGCGGCCGCGTCGCTACGCCCCGCGCAAGGCACGGCGGCGGAGTGGCTGGGGCTGCTCGGCACCCTCGCGGTGGCGGTGCTGTTCTTTATCCACGGCGCAGCCCTGTCGCGGGACCAGATCCGCGCCGGCGCCACGCATTGGCGCCTGCATCTGTTTATCGCCGCGCTGACGTTTCTGCTGTTTCCGCTCCTGGTCCTGCCGATCGACGGGCTGGCGCCGCGCTGGATCCCCGAGGACCTGGCCCTGGGGTTTCTTTACCTGGGCGTACTGCCGTCGGCGGTGTCGTCGTCGATCGCCTTTACCGCCATGGCCCGCGGCAACGTGCCCGCCGCCGTCTGCAGCGCCGCGGCCTCCAACGTGTTCGGGATGATGCTCACGCCCTTCTTGCTGATGTTACTGGTGAGCACCACCGGTGACGGCGGCTTCGATACCCTACAAGCGCTCAGGGATATCGTGCTTCAATTGCTGCTGCCTTTTGCCCTCGGCCATGGGCTGCGACACTGGCTCGGCCCCTGGCTGGACCGGCACCCCGGCTTTTCCGCCCGCTACGACCAGGGCGTTATTCTGCTGATCGTCTATGCGGCGTTCTCCCAATCGGTGGCAAGCGGTCTGTGGCAGCAACTGCCGGTGACGGCCATCGTGCTGGCCGTGGCGCTGTGTCTGCTGTTGCTGGTGATACTGCTGGCGCTCACCACCTGGCTGTCGCGGCGCGCCGGCTTTAACCGGGCCGATGAAATCGCCGCGGTCTTTTGTGGCTCGAAAAAGAGCCTGGCGTCGGGACTGCCGATGGCCAAGGTCCTATTCGCCGGCCATCCCGGGTTCGGCATGATCATTCTGCCGATCATCTGCTACAACCAGATCCAGATTCTGGTGGGCGCCGCCCTGGCCCGGCGCTATGTTCAATCCTCTCCGCACTAACCTCTTCCGGGTCGTCGGCCAAAGGCAAAAGACCCGGGCTCTCCATATCCTCGAATTGATCGTGATTCACTGCCCAGAAAAACATCGCCACAGCACCTGCCAGAATCAGCAGGGACAGAGGAATCATGACGAGGATAATATTCATAACCGAGCGCCTTCCTGCACTTCCTGAATGGAGCCCGCGTGACTCCGCTTACGGTCAATACGCAGCGCATTGAGAACCACCACCAGGGAACTGGTGGACATGCCGATGGCCGCCAGCCAGGGCGGCACCCAGCCCATCGCCGCCAGTGGCATGGCACAAAGGTTATAGCTAAGCGCCCACCGTTGATTCTGGGCCAGCACTCGCAGCGTGGTGCGGGCCACTGTGCGACACTCGGCAATGGCGCTCAAGCGACCGGAACACAGGACGATGTCCGCCTGCGCCTGGGCCAGGTCACTGCCGGAGGAGAGCGCGACGGAAACATCAGCGCCCGCCAGTACCGGGGCATCGTTGCTACCGTCCCCGACCACCAGCACGCGATGACCGGCCTGGCGCAGTTCGCCGATGCGAGCCAGCTTGTCGGTGGGCATGCAGCGCCCCCGCCAGGCGGCCACCCCCAGCTGCGATGCGACCTCGGCGACCCGCGCCCGGGCGTCGCCGCTCAGTATCTCACTCTCAATGCCCCATGCCGTCAGCTGATCTATCAAATCACCGGCGTCAGCACGGATCCTTTCATGAACCTGGAAGCGCGCAAGCACACCTTCGTTGTCGGCGAGGAGAAGGTCGTCCTCGCCTTCGCCACCGCCAGTGGCGAAGTCTCCCCGTCCAAGGCGTAATGCCCTGCCCGCGACGGTACCGGTGATACCCAAACCAGGTAGCACCCGAGCATGATGCGCGGGCAACAGCGCCCGGTCGTTGCTGTTGGCCAATGCCCGTGACAGCGGGTGCTCACTGGTATCGGAAAGACTGGCCGCCCATTGGAGGGCGGTATCCATATCAATCGAATCATCGAGGGCGGTCACGGCGATAGATGGCTCGGTAAGCGTGCCGGTTTTATCAAAAACAACCCGATCGACCCCCGCCAGTATTTCCAACCCGTCGGGGCGCAGCACTAATACGCCCTGACGCGCCAAGACTGAGAGGCTGCGCGTGATAGCAGCGGGAACGGCGAGCGCGAAGGCGCAGGGGCAGGAAACCACCAGCACCGCCAGACAGGCGTCCAGTAGGCGGCTAGGATCCACAATCGCCCACACCAGCGCCGTCAGGGCCGTCAGCCCCAATACGCGCAGCACGAATCGGGATGCGGTCTTTTCGCCGGCACGGGCCAGCCGGGGGCGCTCGGTTTGAGCGCGGGTGGCAAGCCCAGCCAGGTTGGCCAAGAAGGTGTCCTCGCCGCAGTGTGTTACCTGAAGGGTGATCGCTTGGCCTTGAACCACGCTGCCGGCAATCACCCGGTCACCGGCACACTTCTCCACCGGCCTGGATTCGCCTGAAAGCAACGACTCATCGACCCTTGCACGGCTGTCCAGCAGCAGGCCGTCAGCCGGTATCGATCCACCGTCGCGCACCCGGACCCGGTCTCCGGAGACCAGTTCGCTCAGTGCTACGCGGTGAGGTTGGTCGTCACTATCAAGCTTTTCGGCCCAACTCGGAGTTAACCGCGCCAACGCATCGGTGTGGTCTAGAGCGCGGTGCCGTGCGCGCATTTCCAAGTAGCGCCCAGTGAGCAAGAAGAAAACGAGCATGGCCACGGAGTCAAAGTAAACCTCCGTGCCACCGGTCAGACATTGAAAAAAGCTAGCGCCGTAGATCACCGCGATCGCCAGTGCGATCGGTACGTCCATGTTGAGGTGGCGGGCGCGCCAGGCTTGCAAGGCGCCGGCGAAAAAGGGGCGTGCCGAATACAGCACCACCGGCGACGCTACCAGGAAACCCAGCCAGCGGAACAGTTCCAGTGTCGCCCCCTGGATCTCATTGTCGGGCCCAAGATAGAGGACCAGGGCGAACATCATCGCCTGCATCATGCCAAACCCAGCTACCAACAAACGTTTTAGCAATTGTTTGGATTCGTCGCGGCGCGCATCGTCGAGGGCCCGCGCGTCCAACGGGCGAGGTTGATAGCCGGCACCAGTGAGGGCTTCCAGCAGACTCGACAGTGGCGTCTGATGCGGATCGAAGATAATGCGAGTGCGCCGGGTCATCGCGTTGACCTGTACCCTGTGCACGCCCGGAAGCCCCATTAAGGTCCGCTCAATCAGCCAAGCGCACCCACCACAACGAACCCCATCGACTAACAGGCACACTTCGCTGCGTTTGCCCGAAAGCGGACGCAACACATGGCGCGCCAAGCGCGGATCCCGCCAAACCTGGGCGCCGGCATCGGATTCCGCGTCGGGCTTATGGGAGGGACCACGACGCAGCCGGTAATAATCGCTCAGGCCTTGTGCATCGATCCACTCCGCCGTGCCCTGACAGGCGCTCGAGCATACCGGCCGCGGTGCGCCTTCCAGCGTGGCGGTCAAAGGTACATCAGCCGTTGGTGCGCCACAGTGGTGGCAGGGCGCGGTCATCGTGGCCTCTCCTCGGTGCTCTCTTCGGACCTCTGCTGTTCGCGGGTTAACGGCACCCCCCGAAACGATTGGCTTTCGCCAGTGACGTCCCCAGGAGTTTGATAGGCCTGGCTCACCACGATCAGATGCACGCTTCCCGCCAGGCTGGCCAATAAGATAATGAGACCAAGCCACAACAGAGGCACCCGGTACCAGGGCGTTTCAGCGCCGGAGCTATTTTCCATTTGCCAGCATCCAGGCGGCAACTAGTCGTATTTCCGCCTCATCCAGGCGACCTTTCCATGCCGGCATTTGTCCATGCCGCCCCTGACTAATCGATGTCATGATCTGGTCAAGTTCGCCCCCATAAAGCCAGGCATCATCACTAAGATCCGGTGCGCCGATGGCCGGGTTGCCGGAACCATCAGGCCCATGACAGCCGGCACAGGCGTCGAACCGCTTTTTTCCAACTTCAGCGGCTGTCGGACGGTGGGGCGCCCCCGACAAGCTGCTCACATAGTGGGCCAGATTTTTCACGCGTCCGTAGCCGAGAAACTCCCAGCCCGGCATCACCCCTTCTCGACCCGTCCGAATACTAGCCAGAATGGCTTTCTCGTCGCCGCCATAAACCCAGGCGTCGTCAAGCAAATCGGGGGCGCCGATAGTGGTATTGCCGCGTGCATCCCTACCATGGCAAGCCGCGCAGTTGTCCTGGAAAAGGCGCCCGCCCAAGCGAACCGCCTCGGCGTCGGCCGCCAGGTCTGACGGGGCGCCGTTCCGGGCTTTCTCCAGTAACGGGGCCAACAGCGCCTGGTTGCGCTCCTCCGCTCGTTCCAGCTGACCCCGAGAGCTCCAGTCCAGCAGACCATCATAGGCACCAAACCCGGGATAGAGCACCAGGTAGCCAATACCGACGATAAAAGTGCCTGCCGACATCAGGTACCACCAGCGAGGCAATTGACGCACCCCCTCGCGAAGAGTGCCATGGGCCCATACGTGCCCGGTGGTGCCATCCTCACGAGTGGGGATAGACACCCGGGTACCCCAGAGAAACAGAAACAGCGTTATACCCAGATTCAGCACCACCAGGAACATGATCCAAAGCGACCAGTGAAGACTCATGATGATTAATCCCCCTTGTCGGTTTTCGGGAATGTTCCTGAACGTGCCGGGTCGGCGTCCACCGGATCTTCCATGGGTAAGTCAGCCATGCGACGAAAGACGGGCTTGTGCCGGTCGCGCCAGACCCATATCCAGATACCGATAAACACCGACATCAACACAACAATCATGACGCCGATGGCGTGTCCCCATATTGGATTCATGGCACGGCATCCCCTTTCAAGGCGTCGGGTGACGGACGGTTACGTCCCAGGCCTTGCAGGTAGGCCACCAGGGCATCCAATTCCGTCTTGTTTTTGAGAGCCTCCGGGGCCTCGGCGATCGACTCACTGCTATACGGATCACCAAGAGCCCGTAGGGCCCTCATACGCGCCTGTATATCCGCCGGATCGATAGTAGCCTCGGCTAGCCAGGGATAGGCGGGCATATTGGATTCCGGTACCAAGGAGCGTGGTGCAATGAGATGTTCGCGCTGCCAAGCGTCGGTGTACTTACCACCAACCCTCGCCAAGTCAGGCCCGGTACGCTTGGAACCCCATTGGAACGGCCGGTCGTATACCGACTCCGACGCCACGGAATAAGGCCCATACCGTTGAGTCTCGAACTGCAGTTTGCGGATCATCTGTGAATGGCAGACATGACAACCCTCGCGTACATAGATGTCACGGCCAGCCAAGCGCAACGGTCCGTAGGGCTTAATGTTGTCGGCGGGCTGGACCCTGTGCGCCTCCATGAACAGAGGGGTAATCTCCGCCAACCCGCCGAGCGAGACCATGAAGGCGGTTAGAATGCCCAACAACCAAGCATGCTTTTCAATCTTCTCAAAATGACGATAGCGAATCGGAAATTTCATGACGCACCCCCACTGGCAGCGGTCAAGGGTTGGGGGGTCTGATCATGCGTAGGTTCCGGGATTGGAACGGGTATCGGTTTAATTAAGTGCGCCCTGGCATCATCAGCGGTGTGCCAAAGATTCCACAACATCAGCCCCATGCCAGCGAGAGTGAACAGGCCACCGAGCCAGCGCACCACGTAAAGAGGCTTGATCGCCATCAGGCTTTCCATGAAGGAGTAGGCCAGAGAACCGTTCGCCAGTGTCTCGCGCCACATCACGCCTTCCATCACGCCAGCGGCCCACATGCCGCCGATATAGATAAGCGTTCCCGCCACATGCAGCCAGAAGTGTACCTCCATCGCAGTCCTGGAATACATTGGCTTGCCCAGCGCTCGCGGCGCCATCGCGTATAAGGAACCAATGGTGATCATCGCCACCCAGCCCAGGGAACCGGAATGGACGTGCGCCACGGTCCAGTCCGTGTAGTGGGACAGGCTGTTCACGGACTTGAGCGCCATCATCGAGCCCTCAAATGTGGCGGCGGCGTAGAAAACCAGCGAAAGCACCATGAATTTGGCGGCCGGATCCGTTTTCAGACGGTGCCAGGAACCATTGAATGTCAGCAGTCCGTTGGCGGCCGAACCCCAACTGGGCATCAGTAGCACCAGAGAAAACGCCACCCCTACGGACTGCACCCAATCCGGCAGCGCGGTATAAATCAGGTGATGCGAGCCGGCCCACATGTAAACCGAAATCAGGGCCCAGAAATTGACGATCGAAAACCGATAGCTCCAAAGCGGCTGGCGGGCCTGACGCGGCACGAAATAATACATCATGCCAAGGAACCCGGCGGTCAGGAAGAACGCTACAGCGTTGTGGCCGTACCACCATTGCACCATGGCATCGACCGCTCCCGAATAGATCGGATAGGACTTGGTCAGTGAAACCGGAATCACCATGTTATTGACGATATGCAGCAGACCCACGGCGATGATAAAAGCACCGTAGTACCAGTTCGCTACATAAATGTGCTGAACGCGGCGGCGGGCCAACGTGGCAAAGAAAACGACCCCGAACGACACCCAAGTTACCGCGATTAAAATATCAATCCACCACTCCGGCTCAGCGTACTCCTTACTCTGTGTCAATCCTAACGGCATCGTGACCATCGCCAGCACACAGGCTGTCTGCCACCCCCAAAAGGTAAATCGGGCCAGTCGCCCGAGGGCCAGACGTGTATGGCCGGTCCGTTGCACAATGTAATAGCAGGTACCAATGAGCGCGGAGCCGCCGAACGCGAAAATAACGCCAAAGGTGTGGTCAGGCCGGATACGGCTGAACGTCAACCAAGGCACGCCGAAGTTCAATGACGGCCAGTACAGCTGTGCCGCGGCGAACACCCCGACGGACATCCCTATGGCGCCCCAAACAACGGCCGCCAGCAGGAAAAGACGTACAATCTGATCGTCATAGGTTTCGGTGGTTTGTGACATGGGCATTCCGGTGGCTTCCCTTTGTTGATTCGAGCGGTTTACTCATGGGGCTCAAAGATGTCGTGATCCGGTTCGCCACTAACATCAAGGAAGCCTACCAGACCGCGCTCCATCCGTGACAGCGCATGATCGACAAGCAAGTAACGGCCGGGATAGTCCACTTGGAACTCCACCATAGTGGTGCCACCTGGCGCGACGGAGGTGGTCTGCACATCCTTCAAGGGCTCACCACTCAAGCTTCCCTCATGATAAACGCGGTCGAATATTTCACCGATAACATGGAAAGAAGAGGTGGCATTGGGGCCACCCACACCGAAGAAAATACGCACCGTCTCTCCGACCTTCGCCTCCATGCGATGGGTCTTGGTAAGGGCGTCGGTCGCGCCGTTAAAAACGTAGTATTCAGGCTGTTCGTCGAGCATCTTATCCAGGGAAAATGACAATTCCCCCCGCTGACCGTGTGGTTCCGTGGTATAGAGTTCTCCCTGCATCACGTAGAATTCTTTATCCACCTTTGGCAACCCGCCGGGCGGCTCCACCAGGATCAGCCCATACATACCATTGGTGATATGGTGCGCAACCATGGGCGTGGCGCAGTGGTAAACATAGAGGCCCGGTTTCAGCGCCAGGAAAGCAAAGCTTTCAGTTTTGCCCGGGGCCACCTGAGTCACCTCGGCGCCACCTCCCGGACCAGTGACGGCATGGAAATCCACGGAGTGAATCATGGTGGATGCCTTGTCATTATGAAGCTCGACAGTGACCCGGTCGCCCTGCCGAACCCTCACGAAGGGTCCTGGTATCTGATCATTGAACGTCCAGAACTTGTAGCGCGTCCCATCCGCCAAATGACCCACCTTTTCCGTGGTTTTAAGACTTACACTAACGTTCTGGGCGGAACGGGACCCTATGGCCGGCGGCAGGTCCATGGGCGAATGGCTCAAATCATCGCTTTCTATGCTGGCACGCGCCTCCGCCCCCGGTTCGCCGACCAGAATGCGGCCTTCCATGCCTGCTGCACGATGCCCCGGTACCGAGCACCAGTAGAAAAACTCGCCGGCCTTACCGGTACGAAAGATCAGCACGGAACTTGAACCCTCGCCGCTGACACGATCGGAGCGCGCCTCGAAGGCTTCCGCGACGACATCGTGAAGCGCCCCGTCGCCGTTAATCATGTTGATCTGAACAAGGGTGTCTTCCGGCACCCTTAAGGTCGGATTAACCTGGCCATCGATTTCGCCGCCCTGGCCGATATAGACCAATTTACCCTCAGCTACCGCAGTACGCAGGGTGAAGGTCATGTCCGCCATGTATTCGGAATCCGTGCTCGCCGCGAGCAAGGGAGCCGACAGGACAGCAAACAGCGCGGTGAATAGGAGTAAGGGGGCAAACTTCATAATTATCACTCTCTGTGGCGTTTTGGCCGCGCGTACCCAACAGCTTCAGGGCAGCGCTTTTTTATTTCCTGGTAGTACCCTCTATAATAGGTATATCGTATACCTATTATTTGGCATGCCGCAAACCCCCTTTTCCCTTTAATCCGCTGGAGTCTTGCCATGGATCAAGATCACGCCGGAAACCGGCCTCTTCCAGATTTTCCTTTGCTGCGATTCCCGTTTCGGCTTTTCTTTATTTCTTCCGCCCTGGTGGGTGCCATCCTGATTCCATCGTGGCTGTGGGTCTGGACCCACGGATGGCTGGGCCTGGCGCTCGAACCGGTGTCCTGGCATCAGCATGAAATGCTGGCCGGCTTTGCAAACGCTGCGGTAGCTGGTTTCTTACTCACCGCGATATGCAACTGGACCGGGACGCCGCCCCTGTCGGGCCGGCGTCTGTTAGGCCTGTGGTTGTTGTGGCTCGCAGGACGGCTGGGCATGGCGCTCGGCGCCGACTTCCCCCTGCTCGCCGCACTATTGGATCTCGCCTTCTTGCCTGTGGTGGCGCTGAGCTTGGGGTTACGTGCCTGGCACGCACGCCAGCGCCGCCAGGTGGTGTTGCTGCTGGTATTGATGATGCTCTGGGGGTTGGATCTGCTGTTTCACTGGACCGGAGACGCACGCTTCCTGCACGCGCTGGTTCTACTGACCGCATTATTGATCCTGGTGATTGGCGGCCGGATTACACCGACGTTCACCGCGAACTGGCTACGGATGCAAGGCCTCGATCCTGAGAGCGTTGTGAGCCGCCCGTGGCTGGATCGCGCTGGCCTGGTGGCCACCTTGGTGCTGGTTGTGCTGGAGGCAGGGGCCTGGAAGGTTCCGGCGCTGACCGGCACGGTGGCCCTATTGGCGGCGTTGCTGGTGCTAGCCCGGCTGGTGAGCTGGTCCGGCTGGCGAACCGCCCGCGAGCCGCTGTTGTGGCTCCTCCATGCTGGCCACCTTTGGGTGGCGATTGGCTTTTTGCTGCGAAGCCTGGCGGCGTTCTCGCTGGTGCCCGATAGCGCCTGGCTTCATGCGCTCGGCGCCGGCGCCATGGGCACCATGATTCTGGCGGTAATGACCCGGGTGGCCGTCGGGCACACCGGCCGGCCACTTCGCCTGCGTCCCGGCGGCCTGTGCGCTTACGGTTTCATTCTGGCCGCCGGTGTGGCGCGCGTTCTGGTGGCGCTGGGCTGGCTGCCGCTAATGCCCGGTTTATGGCTGGCATCGCTTGCCTGGAGTGCCGCCTGGTTGATATTCCTGGTGTTCTATGGGCCTATACTGATGGCTCCCCGCGCCGACGGGAAACCGGGTTGATGCGTGGACCGCTCACGACAGGCAGGCGCCGTGTCCGACGACGGTATATCCCGAATCAATAGCGAGAAGCAGGTACCAACGCGACTCGGAGACCAGAATTGGAGGGCGTCTCATGATCCAGGTTCATCTTTATCGTTATCACCCTGACCAGGACACGCATCCGCGCATGGACCACGTTGATCTTCCCGACCGGTTTCATGGCCGTATGGTTTTGGACGCACTTGAGTATTTGCATGAGCAAGACCCCACTCTGGTCTACAGGCGCTCTTGCCGAGAGGGTGTGTGCGGCTCCGACGGCATGAATATCAATGGCAAAAATCGCTTAGCCTGTGTGACGCCGGTGAAGGAGGTGCTGGGGAAAGGCGGCGACCTGACTATTCGCCCGTTGCCGGGAATGCCGGTGATTCGGGACCTGGTCGTGGACCAGAGTTTGTTCTTTGAGCAATACGAGAGAACGAAACCGTGGTTAATCAATCGAGAACCGGCGCCGGGTAAAGAGCGACTGCAAAGCCCTAGTGAGAGGGCCAGACTTGACGGGCTTTATGAATGCATTCTGTGCGCCTGTTGCACCTCTCAGTGCCCGTCCTGGTGGTGGAACCCGGTTGAGTACCTGGGCCCGGCCGCTCTGCTCCAAGCATACCGGTTTATCGCCGACTCGCGCGACGATGGCTCGCCCGAACGTCTGGCCTTGTTGAAAGATCCTTACAGCCTCTTTCGTTGTCGTAGTATTGGGAACTGCACTTGGGTGTGCCCCAAGGGTCTGAATCCGATGCAAGCCATCGGCCGGATACGTCAGGAAATGGTTAAGGACGCACTTCGCAAGGAGCCGGACCCCAGCTAAGCCCCGCCCGATCCCCGGCGCGGCGAGGCTTATAACCATGGACTTCGCCTCGTCCGGCCTTAATTCAACTCAACTGTCTCCCAGGCACGCTGCGCGCGCAGGGCGCGCGGCTTGCCGGCGACCTGGAACAGCGGCCGGTCGCGCCGCCAGCGTTCGGCGGCGGCGTCCTGCTCGCCGGCCCAGAGCGCGTCCGCTTGCTGGTAAAAATCGTTGGTGCGCGCCAGTGCGCCGGCCAGCGCGATATGGGTGGCCGGCGCGTCGGCGGGTTGCGCCGCTACGGCGGCGAGCCCGGTCAGGCTGGCGGTGAGACCTTCCAGAAAAGACCGGGGCCAGCCCCGGGCGCGCCCTTCGCGCACCAGCCAGGCCTGCACCGCCAGGGCGATAAAGGTGTCCTCCACGGTGCGGAACGGCTTCACGAAGTCGCTGTAACCGTCACCGGGCAGCAACGCCTCGGCCTTGGCGCCGTCGAACACGGCGGCCACGTGGGGCACCTCGGGAACAAAATCCAGCGGCGGCTTTTCCACCAGGCTGACGCCCTGGCCGTGGGTGTCCACCTTGGCGATCTTGAGCGCCGGGCGGTCGTTCTCGCCGCCGCCGTCCACGCGCCCCACCACCAGCAGGCCGGTACAGGCGGAACCCAGCGTGGTCCAGGTTTTCCGACCGCTGACGGTAACGCCGCCCGGGCCGCCGTCGAGGAAGCGCGTCTCGATGTCGCGGGGGCGGTTACCGCCGGCTTCGGTGGCGCACATGGCGAGCAGCTCGTGGTCGTCCACGGTGCCGCCGTTCACTTGAATCAGTTGTCGCAGCGCCGACTGATAGCCGGCGGCGAACGCCCAGCCCACCCGGTCGGCGGCGAAGCCGCCGCGCAGGGCCAGCCCCACCGGGTCATGATGTTCGGCGGCCAGCCGCCGCCATTGCTCGCACCAGGCTTGCAGGCCCTCCGGCACGGGTATTTCAGTGGGCTGGGTGAGACAGAATTTCAGATCGTCTTGCATCATTAAAACGCCGCCCGCCCCACCGACGCACCGCCGTCGATAAACAGGGTCTGTCCGGTGATGTAACCACTGTGCTCACCGAGCAGGAATTCCATGGCGGCGGCGATTTCGTCCGGTTTGCCGAAACGGTCCATGGGCACGGACGCCAGGTAGCGGGCCTCGCCGTCGCTGCCCGGCGGGTTGTTCTCACGGAACAGCTCGGTCTCGGTGGGGCCCGGCGCCACCGCGTTGACGGTGATGCCGGTGCGGGCCAGCTCCAGCGCCCAGGTGCGGGTGAAGTTGACCAGCGCCGCCTTGGCGGAGGCGTAGGCGGTGCGCCCGGGCATGCCCAGCACGGTCAGGCTGGACACATTGAGCACCCGGCCCCAGCCCTGTTCGCGCATGTTCGGCAGCACCGCCTGGGTGGCCTGGATGGCGGAGTGCAGGTTGACGCCCATGACCGCGTCGAAGCTGTCCAGATCGATCTCGCCGAGCGGCTGCGGGCGCACCAGACCCACGTTATTAACCACGCCGTCGAACCGGAAGCGGCCGGCCAGATCGGCGAACACGGCTTCCGCCTGCTGGCGGTCGGACAAATCCGCCGGGACCAGGGTACCGGGGAAGTCGGCGTCGTCCGCGCGGCGGGCAATGCCCACCACCCCGTGGCCGGCGGCCGCCAGCCGCTGGGACAGGGCCCGGCCGATGCCCTTGCTGGCCCCGGTGATCAAATAGGTTCTTGTCGTGGTCATTCAACGCTCCAATTGAAAAAGCCCGTTCAGCGGGCCGGCACGCCTTTAACGGTGGCGCCGTGGCGGACATCGTGCAACACCACGGCGCTCCGGCCCAGGGTTGATTATCACGGACCGGCACAGTCCGTCATATCGGCGACCGGATCGGCGTACAAGCCGATATTGAAGAACCACTGCTGACCGGCCGAGCGGCGCCGGCAAACCACCTCTTCGTGCAACTCGAACATTCCCGGTTGAAGGTTGGTGTCGGCCTCCGGCTGATCGGCGAACCGCATATAGTTCTGGTCGGTGCCGTAGGGCTGCCATACGGCCTCACCGCTGCTGGCCGGCACCCCGGTCGCGGCAAAGGACAGCCAGTAGTCCATCATCGCCTGCGACAGTTGTTGTTGCGTGTCCCCCTCCGGGCGGGGCCAGTTATCCGACAACGGCGCCTGCGCGCCGACATGGCCGAACACGAAGGGCACGTCGCTGGCGTGGAAGGCACACAAATCCAGCGCCCGGGCCTGCGGATAACAGTGATCGAAACGATACAGGTAGGCGGGGATACCATTCTCGGTCTGTTTGCGGACCATGCGCTCGGCGGCCCAGCCGTAAAGGCCGTCGCGGGCCGTGGCCATCAGGCTGTAATCCATCTCGGCGGCGGGGTAGAGCGCCAGGAAGTCATCGGCAAGGTTGCCATACAGCGTCTGGATACGGCTTTCATAGGTGGCGGCGTCGCCCGGGGCCGGAGCGACCAACGCCCGCTGGGAACGGACTTCCCCTTCGGTGAAACCGGCCAGCAACGGCACTCTGGCCTGCTCCCCGGCGTCAAAGGTGGCCACCAACTGGTCAGGCAGCGCCCAACCGTCCACCGTGCCCTCGGCGCGGAAGCCCACCGCCAGCCCGATGGTGACCAGCTGTTGCGCCTCCATGGCGCGGAGTTGACCAAGATCACTTACCCCCGCCTCATTCATAACGTTGGCGCCCACTTGTTCCGCCGACGGCAAGCCGTTGGCGGCGGTTTCCAACATCGGCAGGGAGCGTGTATTAGCGCTTTGCGCGATCGCTTTATCGAACAGGTCGCGGGCCAACGGGCTGGTCAGCAGGTAACTGACGCTGAACGCCCCCGCCGACTCCCCCATGATGGTGACATTGCCCGGGTCGCCACCGAACTGACCAATGTTGTCGCGCACCCACCGCAACGCCTGAATCTGGTCGAGCAGGCCGTAGTTCCCCGATACACCCTGCTCGGATTCGTCACTGAGCGACGACAACGCCATCCAGCCAAGCACACCCAGACGATAATTGATGGACACGATCACCGCGCCGCCACGGGCCAGCCCGGCGCCGTCGAACACCGGCTGGGCGCTGCCGCCGATGGCCAGGGAGCCGCCATGGATCCAGACGATCACCGGCAGGTCGTCGGCATCGCTCGGCGCCCACACGTTGAGCGTCAGACAGTCCTCGCTGGTCTCCGGAAGCGGATCGTAATAAAGACTGGTTGCAGCCAGATCCGGTTGCATGCAACTGGCCCCGAACGCCTTGGCGTCGCGAACCCCGGCCCAAGGCGCCGGGGGAACCGGTGGACGCCAGCGCAAATCACCCACCGGAGGCGCTGCATAGGGGATGCCCTTGAAGACCGATAACCCGCCGGCATAGGTACCGGCCAAACGGCCCTGGGCCACCGTAACCCGTGGCCGCTCATCGGGCTCCGGTGGATCGGAGGAGTCGGAACCGGAACAGGACGCCAGCAGGCACACCAGCACAAACAAAAAAGGACGCAGCCCCAACAACCCTTTGTTGAAACACATAAGCTCTCCCGTGCATTGTTATTATGATCGGATAACTAATTCACTCACACGATAAATAATAGAAATCAATGCACGGATTTGTCCATTGGCCAAATCGGGGGCTCTCAAAAGCAGTCAAAACAATACGTTAGGCCTGACCTTCCCCTGGATCAGGGCGAGCGGCGCCACGGACGGAAGAGATTCGAGGCTCGCGGGGTTACCTCGGGTAACAACGCTCGGGTAACAACGGGGCACGAAAAGGCCCGCTCAGCGGGCCGGCACGCCTTTCACGGTGGCGCCATCGGGGACATCGTGCAGCACCACGGCGCCGGCGCCGACCACCACCTTGTTGCCAATGGTGACGCCTTCGCGCACCACCGCGCCGATGCCGATAAAGCTGCCCTCGCCCACGCTGACGTTGCTGGCCAGATGGGAACCGGGGCAAAGATGGGCGCCGTCGCCGATGACGCAGTCCCGGTCCACGGTAGCGCCGGTGTTGACGATCACGCCCAGGCCGATGCGGCTGTCCACACTGACCACGCCGCCGGCCAGCACCACCGCCCCCGGGGTGATCTCGGCGAAACGGCTCACCGACGCCTGGGGATGGATAATGGTGGCCAGGCTCACGTTCTTCGACACCAGCTCGCGAAGACGGTCCAGGCGGGCGTCGTTCCGGCCGATGCCCACCGCCACCGAGTCGATATGCACCAGGGCGTCGAGCAGCGCGCCGCTGCAACCGACGATCTGCCAGCGCTCGTTGGCCTGCTTGTCCGGCCAGGCGTCGTCGTAGAACTCGATCTTCCGCCACCCGGACGCCATCGCCGTGTCGGCGAGCACCTTGCCGTGCCCGCTGGCACCCAGAATCGCTAACGACCGTGTCATACCCACCTCCTCACGCCGATGCTGGTCTCTTCGTTGTACCACAAAACCAGCGGCGGGGAGCGTGGCGACATGCGACGTCCGCGGCGGCGAAAAAGACAGCGGTCCGTCCCGGTGCGTACAATGACGGCTCCTCCGCGCCACGACCGAGTCCATGAGCCACCACCGCCCGTTACCGCCCTGCCTGCACGATCTGGACGTTAGCGCCTGGGACGCCGGGCTGTATCTGGCGCGCTGCCGGTTCCGCCCGGAGCAGCTGCTCGACGACGCCTTCCCTCTGGCCCGCGTACCCGAACCCGACACCCTGCGCGGCGCCATCGCCAAGCGCCGCTGCGAATACCTGGCCGGCCGGGTGTGCGCCGCCACCGCCGGCGAAGCCCTCACCGGTGAGGGCCTGATTCCGGCGCTGGGCGAAGACCGCGCGCCGCTGTGGCCGGCGCCGCTGGTGGGCGCCATCACCCACAGCCACGGGCGCGCCGCGGCCCTGGTGGGCCACCGCGACCATTGGCGGGGTGTGGGGCTGGATTACGAGGCCTGGCTGGCGCCGCGCCGGGCGCTACGCCTGGCCGAGGAGATACTGACCGAAGAGGAACGCCAGGCCCTGCAGGGCCTGGATGAGGCCGAGCAGGCACGCCGGATCACGCTGACGTTCTCGGTGAAAGAGACGCTGTTCAAGGCGCTCTACCCGCTTACCGGGCGGCGCTTTTATTTCCAGGACGCGGCCCTGGACGGAGAAGGCCGGATCCGGCTGCTGACCACGCTGTCCGCCGACTGGCGACAGGGTATGGTCCTGCCCTACCAGTGGCGGGAAGACGACGGTGTGCTCAGTTGGATCCGGGTGCCGGCCTGACCTTAGTCGGCGTTCATTCCTCGCAGAACAAATTTCCCTCGTATTGGCGACTCAAGCGCACCAGGTCCACCGCGCCAGTGAAATAAGCGTCGCCATCTCCCCCGACAGTGGCGCCCAGAGCGTCGGTGCTCAACACCGGCACGCCGGGTTCGGCGTCGAAGGTGGCCACGACGTCACAATCCACCGCGAGGGTGACACGCTCACCGTCCGAGGCGAGCTGTATTTCCCGCCAGCCATCACCGCTTTCCAGACTGGTCAGCATGCGCTGGCTTTGCGCGGGCAAATCCACCAACAAGCGATCGTTGCTGAGAGCCACCGTCAGCGCGGCGCCGCTGGTGGACGCCAGCGACAACACCGGCCCGGTGTCCGCCTGGTCGCTACGCGCCCTCAGGTGCAGCGAGAAGCGCTCCCCGATCACAGTATTGTTCAACGCGCTGGTGGTGCGGGTGGCAAACCGGGAATCGCCGTTGAAAACCGCGACCCGGCCGACGGCGCCGCCGCCTTCAAGTGCCGGCGCCACCGGCTCACCGGCGCTGTCGAGGACGTAGAGCGCATCGCCATAGGGGGAGGCATCGTCAATGCAGGGGCTGTCGCAGTTTTCCTGTTCTTCCATGACCCAGAAGCCCAGCACGAAGCCGTCCACCGGCATGTACTCCACCGGCGCCGGTACGTCGCGCTCCACGTAGCGGGTATCGTCGCCGCCGCAGGCGGCCAAAGCGGCGGCGAGCAGCACTACAGGCAAGATGTTCTTCAATCTCATTACGGCTCTCCTCAGCGATCAGTGCGCGGCTGCAGGGTGACGTCATCCACCACGGTGCCGTCCAGGGTACGGGTCAGCACATGCAGGTCGTCGCCCTGGATGTCCAGAGTGGTGTAGGTGTTCACGTTGTCGTCGAACAGCACTTCCGCCACCAGGGCGATCCCGCCGCCGTTGTTGTCGTAGTATTTGGCGGAATCGGAGCCGGCGATCAAGTAGGTGGCCCCACCCGGCGTCGGCTTGCCGCCGTTCAGCGGCAGGCTGCGCGAGTACATGTGATCGTGACCGGAAAGCACCAGATCGATGCCGGTTTCATCCACCACAGGCGGGATGTAAGCCAGTGAGCGGCCGTTGCCGGAGGCGGCGTTACCGTTGTACGGCGGGCGGTGCACCATTAGCATCTTCCAGGTGGCGTCACTGGCGTTCATATCCCGGCGCAGCCAGTCCATCATTACCGGCCAGTCTTCTTCGGCCTGCAGCTCGGAAGTGACCACGGCGATGTGGGCCGGGCCGTAATCGAAGCTGTACACCGCCCGGTCGTAGGGCGCTGGCAGGCCGTTATCGCTTTCCGGCAGCGGGAACAGGTCGGCGAATTTCTGCGCGCCTTCGTTGTAAACCTCATGGTTGCCCTGAGTGGGCACGAACGGATGCGAGGCCAGCATGTCGTCGCCTTCCAGAGCTTCCAGGAACAACCGCACCAGACGGTAATCGGTGAGGTCCTCGGTGACGTCGCCGACGTGCAGGATCAGATCACCGTCCGGCAGTTGCGCCTGCATCTTGCGGTACAGCTCGGTGACCAGGCCGCTGCCATTGAAGATGTTTTCGTCGGACAAGGTCTGGGTGTCGCCGAACAGATGGATGCGTACGCGGTCGTCGCCGTCGTCGGTGGTGAAACCAAAGGTCTCGCTCATGGCCCCGGTGGCGCCCACCTGATACTGGTAGCCGCCCCCCGGCAGCAACCCCTCCAGAGTGGCTTGGTGTACGCGCACTACGCCGGCCTCGCTGCCGTAGAAGAACGGCACCACCGCGGACTGCCCGGCCACTTCCTGGTTCAGGCCATCCGTGCCGAAGCGTACCCGCGACTCGGCCACCGAGGTGTCGGTGAACCAGGCCACATTCATGGACGTGGCGTCGTGGCCGGGGGTCAGGAAGACATGACGCGGCGCCTTGCCCAGGCGCTCGACCAGGGCGCGTACGTCGGTCATCAGCGAGGAGCCCTGAGCGTCGTAAGCGCGGAACAACAATGACTGCGTGTCGGCGGACGCCGGCAGAGTGACCTGGAGCATACCGTCGGCGTCGGTGTCGCCCAGCACATTGACATTGCTGATCTGGTCGGTGCCGCTGTTGTACTCGAAGGTCTCCAGGGTGACACCCTGGGCCAGTTCGCCAGCCTGGTTCACCACCAACATGTTGGCGCTTTCGCCTTCGACGCCCCAGTCGGTCAGCAAGCGATAGCGGCTGCCTACTTCCTTGCGCACCACCGGATGATGGAAGGTGTCGCCGTCCAGTTCGCCATCGACCACCACCGAGACGAAGGTATTCTGAATGTAATCGCGCACACGCAGGTTCAGATAAGCGACCACGCCGGTGGCATCGCTGAAACCGCTGAAGTTGCCCTGCCAGCGCCCGTTGGTTTCGCCAACCCCGGAAGCGGTGAGGTCGGCATCTTCCACCGTCATGCTGGTCTTGGTGCTGTCGTAATCCAGGGTCAGAGACAGGTCGTTGAAGGCACCGCCGCCGGTAACACGGATGGGAATACTGAAGGTGCCGCCCGGGTACAGACTCAGATTCTCGCTGTCCAGATAAACGCGCGGCGCGCCGGTAACCACATTAAAAAGATAGTTGCCGGCGGTGACGTTGCCGTTGACGTCGAACAGACGGTAATCCAGGCGATGCCAGCCGTCATCCAAGCCCTGCGCCTGGTAGCGGATGCGATCGCTGCCGTTGTGGGTCAGGGACGAGGAAACGTCCTGGCCGTCCAGGGTCAACTGGCTGGCGGCGAAGTCCACGCCGGAGGCATCGTTGACCTGCAGGGTAATCAGCGGATCGGCGCTGTCCACCGTCTCGCCGGAGGCGGGACTGGCGGTGACGCCAGGGCCGGCCAGATCGGTGTCGTCGCTATAGATCGCGGTGAAATCATCCAGCACCACATGGGAGTCGATACGCTCGGCGGTCTTCAATACCAGGAAGCGGAACGGCTGGTAGAACGTCAGCGGTTCCTTGTAGCCGCTGCCGATGCTCGCCTTCATGAAATGCCAGCCGCGTTCCGGCAGCGCTTCGCCTTCGTTGTTGTAGTTGATGGTCACGGTCTTGCCGTCGGCGTCCTTGAGGCTGCCGCGCACCCACCAGACCTTGCCGGCCAGCTCATCGGGGATGTACACGTTGACGCCCAGATACTTGGGATAGCCTGGCAGCGCGGTGACGCCACCGGGGTCGGTGAGATAGGCACCGAAGGTGCCGGGCTGGTCCGGGTTGGCTTCCCAGTTCAGTTCCATGGAGTAGTTACCGTCGAAGACCTGATCCTCGACACGCTCGATGTTGACCTGATTGTGTCGCGCACCGGCGGCCCGGAAGGCGCTGACGTCGCCTTCGAAGTCGGCGACGATTGCCGGCGCCACACCGATATTGATGGTCAGTTCGGCGCGGCGGTCGGCGGCGGAAACGGTGACGGTGCAGCTTTCGCCCTGCACGCGGGCGGTGGTGACGCTGCCGTTCTCCGGGTTCACCTGGCACAGAGCGGTGTTGTCCACCTGATACTCCAGCGCTTCGGCGGAGAAGGTCACCGACTCACCGTCACTGATCAGCTCCGGCTGCAGGGTTACGGTGGCGCCGCTGTCCACGGCGATGGCTTCGCTGGGGAAGCGAATCCCGTCCAGCTCGTCGGTGACGCGAACCCGGGCCACGCCCTTGCGGTCACCGACCTGAACCACCACGTACCCTTCGCTGGCGCCGTCGCCGGCGCGGAAGGCGCCGGTGCGCGCGTCGATCAGACCCAGGGACGTATCACTGATGCCGTACTCGGGAATCTCACCGCCCTGCTCCCAAGAACTGGCGTCATAGCCCACACCTTTGAAACGACGATAGGTGGAGCCGGCCATCAGCGTGATGGTGCGCGGGTAAACGGCCACCGCGTTGCTGGCCGCGCGCGCCCGTTCGCTGTTCAACGCCAGCCCCCATTTGGTGGCGGTAACACGCTCGCCGCCGTCGGACGGCGTGTTAAGCAGATGGGTGTACCGTTCACCGGGCAGGCGCGCCGCCAGGGTCGTGGAGCCGCCGCCATCCAGGTTGATGGCACGGTCGGCGCCGTAGGCGATCATTAACTGGCCCAGTTTGGTCTGGGTGATGCCGTCGGTGAGCGAGCCCACCGGTTTGTCCACCACCAGGAAGAAGTAGCTGCCGTCATTGCGCACGCCGAAAGCGGTACGGCCACTGATGGCGTTCTCGTCCTGGTTGGCGCCGAGCCGACCGTCTTCCACCAGCAGGCCGCGACCGAAACCGCCGCCCAGGGCGCTTTTCACCTGGGCCCAGCCCGGGGCATCGGTTTCGTAACGGATGTCCACCCGGGAGCCGGTGGTGAGGGTGCCGCCGTCAACCAACAGAGCGTGGCCGGCCGGCAGTACATAACCGTTGCGGTCCTCGATGCGATCCACCACGGTGCCACTGAGCGGCGGCAATTGGGCGCTGATACCGCCGTGTTCCAGGGTCACCACGCTGATGCCGTTGGGTTCTGCCTCAATCAGCGCGGCGGAACGGCCGGCCAGATCCACGGTGCCTCGGTAGCTTTCCGCCAGATACAGTTCCGCGTCGCCGGTGCCGCGGGTAAAGCTGGTGTTCACCTGGCTGGCATTGTCGAAGTAATGAACCGCGCCCAATTCACCCAGGGCGTTGCCGTCCTGGTACAGATTCAGAGTAAAGGTGGGCACGTCCTGAAGAATGTCGGCGCCGCCGTCTTCATAAACCACGATCACGTCTTCATTGCGGTCGGAAAAACCGGTGTAGGTGATACCGTCTTTCTTGATCAGACCGCTGTTCCAGCCCTGGGTCATGCTGTAAGGATCCGCGTTGACCGCCAGGATCAGGTTTTCGCCGTTATCGATGGCATGGTTGGCCGAGACCGTGGTTCGCTCGAAGGAGAACTGCCCGCGCGAGCGGGTCAGCGGCACCAGCGACAAGCTGTCACCGAGAGTGAACTCGGCGCTGATGATGGCTTCGTCGCGGGTATGGTTCAGGCGGCCTTCGGTGAGCGTCAAATCCTGGTTCACCGCGTAGCGATGGAAGTCGGTGATTTCCGTGCTCTCCGGCTCGCGCGCGGTGGTGCCGGAAACCGTCGGCGGCGTTGCCGTCTCGAATTGCTGATCCGCGTCCTCTGGGGGCGCGATCACGTTGGCGGAGAACGACTCGGCGCCGGACAGATCATCGACATAAGGGACGTCCGTGGTGGTATCGAGATACTCCGTATCCGTATCGCCTCCGCAACCGCTCAATGCAACAGCGGTCAACAGAGTCAGCGAAGCGGCGCGCATCCAACGCCGCCAATGATGGCAACTCACGATTTTCTCTCCCGGTGTAGAAAGGACTGACTGACAGGCCAGCGGCCAAAACGGTAAGTTAGTTGCCATTGATTGCAGGGGCGTGAAGAGAACGTGACAGCATTTATGTCAGCGCAAAAAAAAAGCGGCCCGAAGGCCGCTTTTTAGGTTTCCGAATCAGAACCGAGTGATCAGAACAGGTCCTGATCCAGACTCATCATGGTGCCGGCACCGGCCTTGATCTGCTCGGCCAGGGCGCCGGCGCGGGGCAGCAGGCGCTCGTAGTAGAAGCGGCCCACGGTGACCTTGGCGCGGCCGAAGTCGTCGTCCCGTTGCGCGGCGGTGACCATCATGCGCGCCCACAGCCAGGCGTAGGTGACGTAGCCGAACAGGTCCAGATACTCCACCGCGTTGGCATTGACCGCGTCCGGGTTGTCGCCGGCCTGGCGCAGCATCTCGGTGGTGGTGCTTTCCAGCAGGTCCGCGGCACTCACCAGACGTTCCTTGATGCCGTCCATGCCCGGCTCGTTGCCGTTGTCGTCGATCCAGCGGCGGATGTCGGCGAGGTACGCTTCCACGTATTGGCCGCCGTTGCGGGTCACTTTACGGCCGGCCAGGTCGAGCGCCTGAATGCCGTTGGTGCCTTCGTAAATCTGTGAGATACGGCAGTCGCGCACGAACTGCTCCATGCCCCATTCGCGCACGTAGCCGTGGCCGCCGAACACCTGCTGGCCGATCACCGTGGTGTCGAAGCCGCGGTCGGTGAAGAACGCTTTGGCGATCGGGGTCATCAGGGCGACCCGGTCCTGGGCGGCTTTTTGCTCGGCGTCGTCCTCGGAGAACTTGGCCTTGTCCAGCTCCATGCCCACATAGGTGGACAGCGCCCGGCCGCCCTCGTTGAGGGCGCGCATGGTCAGCAGCATACGGCGCACGTCACCGTGCACGATGATCGGGTCGGCGTTGCCGCCTTCGTTCTGGACGCCGGTGGCGGCGCGGCCCTGCAGGCGCTCGCAGGCGTAGTCGGCGGCGCTCTGGTAGCTCACTTCGCCCAGGCCCAGGCCCTGGATGCCGATGGACAGGCGCTCATAGTTCATCATCGTGAACATGGCCGCCAGACCCTGGTTGGGCTCGCCGATGATCCAGCCCTTGGCGTCGTCGAAGTTCATCACGCAGGTGGCGGAGCCCTTGATGCCCATCTTGTGCTCGATGGACCCGGCGGCCACGCCGTTACGCTCACCGGCATCGCCGTTGGCGTCGGGCACGAACTTGGGCACCAGGAACAGGGAAATGCCCTTGGAGCCGGCGGGGGCGTCCGGCAGCTTGGCCAGTACCAGGTGGATGATGTTGTCCACCAGGTCGTGCTCACCGCCGGTGATGAAGATTTTGGTGCCGGAGATATTGTAGGAGCCGTCGTCGTTGGGCACCGCTTTGCTGCGCATGATGCCCAGATCGGTGCCGCAGTGCGGCTCGGTGAGGCACATGGTGCCGCTCCACTCGCCGCTGTACAGCTTGGGCAGGTAGGCCTGCTTGAGCTCCTCGGAGGCGTGGGCGTCCAGGCACAGGGTGGCGCCGTTGGTGAGCGCCGGGTACAGCGCGAACGAGGAATTGGCGCTGTGCATCATTTCCTCGAACAATACCGCCAGGGATTTAGGCATGCCCTGGCCACCGAATTCCGGGTTACCGGAAAACGCGCTCCAGCCGTTCTCGGCATAGGTCTTGAAGGCTTCCTTGAAGCCTTCCGGGGTGGTCACTGCGCCGTTGTCGAAGTGGCAACCCTGCTCGTCACCTTCCCGGTTGAGGGGGAACAGCAGGTTTTCCACCATCTTGCCCGCTTCATCGAGGATCGCGTCGGACAGATCGCGGGTCACCTCGGCGGTGGCGGACATGGAAGCCCAGAGCTTATCGGCCTCGAACACATCATTAAGGACGAAGCGCATGTCTTCCAGGGGCGCTTTATAGGTGGCCATTGGCATATCTCCCGAAACTGGCTACTCACTTAACCTAAGACGGCGGGACGATAGTTTAGTCCCGGCGAACAGGGCGTAAATGTTTATTTGTGACCCGCCGTTCATCCTCTTCCGGGGGCTCCGGGCGGCGCCACAACCACAGCATCAGGGCGCACAGAAACAGCGGGACGCCGATCTTGACCGGGTTCGGCACGGGGGACAAGGCGATGATACCGATGCTGATCAGCATCATGGTGGAGGCGGCGCATTTACCGCGCCGGGACAGGGCGCCGTGCTCGCGCCAGTGGTGGATCGGCGGCCCATAACGGGGATGGCCCAGCAACCAGGCTTCCAGGCGCGGCCAGCCCCTGGCCCCGGCCCAGGCGGCCACCAGCATGAACACCACGGTGGGCATGCCCGGCAGAACCACGCCGATCAAACCCAGGGCCACGCACACCAGCGCCAGGGCACGCCACAGGAATACCTTGATCATGGAACGATTACAGCACGGCGGGGGCCCGCCGGGCCAGCGGCGGGCTACTGTTCCTCGAAGGAGGCGTAATAGTCGGCCAGGCTGTCGATCAGAGTGCGCACCGCCGGCAACATGCCGCGGCGGGACGGAAAGACCGCATGAATGATGTCCCGGCGTGGGGCCCAATCCGGCAGTAGATGAACCAACTCGCCGCTCGCCAAAGCGTCACGGACGGTCAGCAACGGCAGTTGCACCGCGCCGACGCCGCCCAGCGCCGCCCGGCGCAGGGCCACCATGTCGGTGGTCACGAAGCGCGGTGTGTGACGCACCGACAACTGCCGGTCGCCGGGCCCGTGCAACGCCCATTCATAGCGCGGCGCCGGGGCACCCAGCCAAAGGCTGGGCCAACCGGCCAGCGCTTCCGGCCCGGCCGGCGGGCCCTGGCGCTCAATCAGATCCGGGCTGGCGAGCAGCCCCAGGTGGCGCTCGGACAGCACTTTCATCACCAGGTCGCTGTCCTCCAGCGGCGGCTGGCGGACGCGGATCGCCACGTCCACCGCTTCGTGGACCAGATCGACACGGCGGTTGGTGGCCTCCAGATGCACGGTGATACCGGGATAATCGCGCATGAACCCGGCCAGGAACGGGCCCACATGCACATGCAACAGCGTCACCGGACAAGCCAGCCGGATCACCCCGCGGGGTTCCGCCCGCACGCTGTCGATGGCCTCCTGGGCGGCTTCCGCCTCCACCAGCATGGCCTTGCAGTGCTCGTAGTAGGTGTGCCCGGTGTCGGTGGTCGAGAAGTGGCGGGTGGAACGGTGAATCAGGCGCACGCCGAGCCGTTCTTCCAGGGCCGCCACCCGGCGGCTCAGCTTGGATTTGGGCACGCCGATGGCGCGCCCGGCCGGCGCGAAGCCGCCGTGCTCCACGGTCTGCGCGAAGTAATAAAGGTCGTTCAGGTTTTCCATCGCCGCCATCACCGTCCCATTAATAGAACGAAGCGTAGCATTTTAGCCATCTACCGCTCCAGACGTCTCATTTATAGCCTTTACCCATGGAGAGGCCGTCGGCTTCTCCGGCAACCAAGGAGCTATATCATGAGTACTTACAATCGCTTGAATAAGGACGACGCGGCGGTATTGCTGGTGGACCATCAGGCCGGCCTGTTGTCACTGGTCCGCGACATCGACCCGGACCGCTTCAAGAACAACGTGCTGGCCCTGGCGGATATGGCCGAGTACTTCGAACTGCCCACCATCCTCACCACCAGTTTCGAGGACGGCCCCAACGGCCCGCTGGTGCCGGAACTCAAGGCGCAGTTTCCGCACGCGCCCTACATCGCGCGGCCCGGCCAGATCAACGCCTGGGACAACGAGGATTTCGTGCAGGCGGTGAAGGCCACCGGCAAGAAGCAGCTGATCATCGCCGGCGTGGTCACCGAGGTGTGCGTGGCGTTTCCCGCTCTGTCCGCTCTGGAGGAAGGCTACGAGGTGTTCGTAATCACGGATGCGTCGGGCACCTTCAACGCCATGACCCGCGACGCGGCCTGGCAGCGGATGGTCGCCGGCGGCGCGCAGTTGATGACCTGGTTTGGCGCCGCCTGTGAGCTGCACCGCGACTGGCGCAACGACGTCGAAGGTCTGGGCGCGCTGTTCTCCAACCACATTCCGGATTACCGCAATCTGATCACCAGCTACACCACCCTGACCTCGAAAGCCTGACCCGGTGGGCGCTCGCCGAAACGGCGGGCGCCCCGGCAGCGGGGTTAATAGCCGCCGCTGTCCAATGTCTCCGGCAAGTCAGCACTCACGCCACCGCGGGCGGCCGCCTGGCCCTTGCTCATCAGTTCCTCGACCGTCATCGACTCCCCATTGAGAGTGACCTTGCCCTGCTCCAGCGTCAGGCGGGTACGCAACCGGCCATTCTGCTGGCGCAGCCAGCCACTGCTTTGGTAATCCACCAGGCCGGCGCGCAGACCGGGCGGCAGCAGCGCGGCGGCGGCGTCGAAATCAACACTCAGGTCCGCCAGCCGGGCCAATGCCACGGGCGGCAGCATCTGCAGTTCCGCGAAACTCGGGTTGAGCCCGTCCAGGCCGTTGTAGTCGAGGGCGCTGTCCAGGGTGAGCTGACGCTCGCCGGCGCCGTCCACCACCACCTTCAAGGTCATGCCGGTGCGTTCGGGGTGCAGCAGCTGGGTGCTCATCACGGTGATCATTTCTTCCCCCAGCACGGCCATACGCTCCGCCTTCTCCTGCATCGCGGCGGAGTCACCGTCGCCGCTCATCGCCTGCATCATCATTTCCATCTGCAGCTTGTCCAACTCCTGGGAGATGCGCTGCACGCGGATGGTGGCGGCACGGTCGAAGCCGTGCCAGTCGACGCCCAGCCAGGCGCTGTCGACGCGCTCCGGCACCTGATCACCGCTCAGTGCGTCCAGCCACAGGCCGCTATCGCCGCTCAGGGTGTCGCCGTCTTCCCGGGTGCGGGTCCGCAGGGTCACGTTGCCCGCCACCTGTTCGCGACCACCGGCGCTGACACTGAGGCCGTTGGCCGCCATGGTCATGTCGATCAGCGGCAGCACGTCGCCGAGCATGGCCTTGAGGCGGACTTCCGCCTCCAGCTCGGGCAGCACCAGGGCGCCCTGCGGGCCAGCCACGCGCAGATCACGGGCACGCATAAAGAAATCGCCGAGCTTGGCGGCGGGGTCGTCGATACGACCGTCCATGCGCAACTCCGCCAGCGAAGCACTCAAGGCCGGGCTTTCGAACTGGAACGGCGACACCTGCACACGCAAATCCACGCCGCCGTCAAAGGTATACCAGCTGTGACCGATCACCGGCGGCTGGCCGGCGAACAGGCCGTCGACCATCTGTTTTATTTCCGGCGGCAGCGCGCTCAGGTCCAGTTCGCTGCGCGCGTAGGCGAGCCCCAACGACGGGCCGTCCGGGCCAAACAACAGCGGCCCGTAACGAACCTCGGCGCGATCACAAAGCTTGCCTGAATAGGCCTGCAGCATGGCCATATCCGGCGGCAACCGGTCGAACACCAGGCAAATACGCGAGTTAGCACCCAAAAGCCCCTTGTCGTACTCGGCGATTTCCAGCCGCACCATGTCGGAGCCGGGTATGATCTCCTGGGCGGCCACCTGGGCCCGCACCGTGTCTTCCACCTTATTGCCGATCAGATAGCCGGCGGCCAACCAAAGCCCGCCCAGAACCAGGACGGCGAGAAGCAGTTTTTTCATTTTTCCCCCACAATATTATTGTTCCGGCCGGCAGCCGGTACCCCCAGCCGCTAACTATAGCGGTATCGCCGGGAAATTTTTACCGTCGGGTTGGCCCATAAAAAAGGTTTCTCACGCTTTAGCGGGAACGCTCTCTCCAGCCGGGGCGCATGTCTGTGTTCTGCAAAGGTCCGGACGGTGTTATGACCCGTGGCGGTTCCGCTGCCCAGTGAGCGGGGCAATGGTGGTGCCTGGAGGGAGCTGTTTGGCCAGGGACGGCCAAACTAACAGCGGCCAGGGATGGCTTGAGCGGTCCCGGAAGGCACCACCATTGCACCGCGTCTCCGATACGGAGCACCAAAACAACGAAACAAAAAGGTCTCTGGAATCCTGCCGGGTGGCTAACGCCACCCTTTCGCTTGCAAGGCAAGCTCCCACAAACAAAAAAAGCCCGGCGCGAAGGCCGGGCTTTTCGGTCGGACCAGTGACGGCCGGAATCAGAACGCGAAGTGCTCCGCGTCCAGCTCCATCAGGCTGTCGATACCACCCTCGATGGCGCCTTTGTGGCCGGCGACACGGGGCAGGATACGCTTGAAGTAAAAACGCGCGGTGCTGATCTTGGCCTTGTAGAAGTCCTCGTCGCCGGCGCCGGCGTCGAGCTGCGCCTGGGCCTTGCTGGCCATCAGCGCCCACAGATACGCCAGAGTTACGTAACCGGAGTACATCAGGTAATCCACGGACGCGCCGCCGGCGTAGTCCGGGTTCTGCATCGCCTGCATACCGATGGCCTGGGTCAGATCGCCCCACTCTTTGTTGCTGGCCGCCAGCGGTTCGATCAGCTCTTTGAGCTGTTCGTTGTCGGCGTTGGCTTCACAGAACTTGTGGATAATCTTGGTGAAGTTGCGCAGCGCCTGGCCCTGGGTCATCAACACCTTGCGGCCCAGCAGGTCCAGCGCCTGAATGCCGGTGGTGCCTTCGTACAGGGTGGAGATGCGCGCGTCACGCAGGTTCTGCTCCATGCCCCACTCACGGATGAAACCGTGGCCGCCATAGATCTGCACGCCGTGATTGGCCGCTTCCAGGCCCACTTCGGTGACGAACGCCTTGGCGATCGGGGTCAGCAGCGCCATCAGGGCATCGGCCTCTTTGCGCTCTTCCTCGTCCTTGGCCAGCTTCACGGTGTCACCCAGCTGGGCACAGAAATACACCAGCGCGCGGCCGCCTTCGGCGAACGCCTTGCTGGTCAGCAGCATGCGGCGCACGTCCGGGTGCACGATGATCGGGTCCGCCGGGCCGTCGGCGTTCTTGGCGCCGGACAGGCTGCGCATGGCGAGGCGGTCCTTGGCGTAGGTCAGACCGCCCTGGAAACCCAGCTCGGCGTGGGCCACGCCCTGGATCGCGGTACCCAGACGGGCGAAGTTCATAAAGGTGAACATGCAGTTCAGGCCTTTGTTCTCCGGGCCGATCAGGTAGCCGGTGGCGCCGTCGAAGTTCATCACGCAGGTGGCGGACGCCTTGATCCCCATCTTGTGTTCGATGGAGCCGCAGGCCACGCCGTTTCGCTCGCCCACGCCGCCGTCACCGCCGGTGAGGAACTTGGGCACGATGAACAGGGAGATACCCTTGGTGCCCTTGGGCGCGTCCGGCAGGCGGGCCAGCACGATGTGGACGATGTTATCGGCCATGTCGTGTTCGCCGGCGGAGATGAAGATCTTGGTGCCGGTGATCTTGTAGGAGCCGTCCGCCTGGGGCTCGGCCTTGGTCTTGAGCAGACCCAGGTCGGAACCACAGTGAGCTTCGGTCAGGCACATGGTGCCGGTCCATTCGCCGCTGGTGAGCTTGGGCAGGTAGGCCTGCTTCTGCTCGTCGGTGCCGTGGGCTTCGATGGTGGCCACCGCGCCGTGGGACAGGCCCGGGTACATGCTCCAGGACCAGTTGGCGGTGCCGGTCATTTCGGAGATGGCGATGCTGGAGGAGCCGGGCAGGCCCTGGCCGCCGAATTCCGGGTCGCCGCCCATGGCCGGCCAGCCGCCTTCCACGTACTTGCCGTAGGCTTCCTTGAAGCCTTTGGGGGTGGTGACCACGCCGTTCTCGAAACCACAGCCTTCCTCGTCACCGGAACGGTTCAGGGGGGACAGCTCGTTTTCGGCGAATTTGGCGCCTTCCTCAAGAAAGGCGTTCAGCAGTTCACTGTTCACTTCTTCCAGACCCAGCTTGGCGTAGTGGCCGTCCAGGTCCAGGACTTCGTTCAGCACAAAGCGCATGTCGCGCAGGGGAGCCTTATAGTCAGGCATGTCGGATCTCCCGGAGTGGTTTGCAATGCAGGGAAACCGGCCCCGGAGGTCTGTGAAAAGAGCAGCGAAACGGGGCGGGTCCATCGTCAGGACGGCAATGGTAGCGCCGCCCCAAAGCCGGTGCCCACAACTATTTGTGACCCACAAGTCAAACAAGCGTTTGAAACCACTTTTCGCCCGGCAAGGCTGGTATAGTTCCGCTCAGTATCAGGGCACAAAAACAGGAGCGACCCGCCATGATCGACCCCAACCTGCTGGACATTCTGGTCTGTCCGGTGAGCAAGGCACCGCTGATTTTCGACGAGCGGAAGAACGAACTGATGTGCAAGGCGAGCGGCCTCGCCTACCCGGTGCGCGACGGCATTCCTGTCATGTTGGAAGAAGAAGCTCGCACCATGGAAGACGACGAACTTCGCTCTCTGTAAGCCCGAGAATCACCGCTAAGGACCCCCGATGAAACGGCTGCTCTCCTCATCGCTGTTACTTTTCTTCTTTGTTTTCACCGCCGGCCAGGCCGCCTTCGCCCAGCAGGCGGCGACCGATAACGTCGGCGCGACCGAAGACGCCCCCGGCAACGAGAACGCCGCGGCGGCCGCTCAGGAAAAAGCCCTCCAGCAGCGCGAAGCCTGCCTGCTGCGCGCGGCGCAGACCGCCGGCGACGACGTCACCCTGGAACAGCTGCGGGGCTGGTGCGACAACGGCCTCAAGCGTCGGCTGCCCCACGAGGACGCCTTGCGCGCCCGCCTGGCGCTGGAGCAGACCAGCCAGGAAAACCCGTTCGTCATCACGCCACACCGGCGCAACTATCTGATGCCCTACAGCCACTGGAGCAACCCTCAGTGGAACGACCCGGATCGCGAGGACCAGAACCTGGATTCCGGCGAGGTGAAGTTTCAGTTCTCCCTGAAAGCCCCGGTGTATGACGACTTCTGGGACGGCAGCACCGTGTACATAGCGTTTACCTCGGTGTTTTTCTGGCAAGGCTACAACAGCGAGGAGTCGCGCCCGTTCAGGGAGATCAATTTCACCCCGGAGGTGTTCCTCGCCAAACCCGTCGACTGGCAGCTCGGCCCGGTGCAGTCCGAATTGCTGGCGTTCGGCTTCCGCCACGACTCCAACGGCGAGGACGAGCCTACCTCGCGCAGCTGGAACCGCCTGTATCTGCGCCACGTGTCACAGATCGGCTCCTACTATGTGTCGGTGATGCCCTGGTACCGCATCCCCGAGGAAGAAAAGGATTTCCCACTCGACCCGCGCGGCGACAACAACCCGGACATCGAAAAATACATGGGTAATTTCCAGCTGGAAGTGGCCCGGGTGTTCGGCAACCACGTGCTGGAATTGATGGTGCGCAACAACCTGCGCTCCGATAACAAAGGCGCCGGCCAGATTAACTATTCGTTTCCCATCAACGACCGCTTCAAAGGCCTGGTGCAGGTATTCACCGGCTACGGCGACTCGCTGATCAATTACGACGATTACGAAACCCGCTTCAGCCTCGGCATCCTGCTCACCGACACCCTGTAACCCCCCTGGCAACCCCACGGCCTGACTAAAAAAACCGGGGTGGTTACAGAGCGGCCATAAACAGCGTGTCCGGCCCGCGCTACAGTGGTGCCAACTCAATGGCGGGGTCTGTTATGCAACCGGATTATCAAGTCGCCATCATCGGCGCCGGCTTCGGCGGCCTGGGCATGGCCATCGCGCTCAAGGACCGGGGCCAGCACGCCTTCGTGGTGCTCGAAAAAGAAAACGACGTGGGCGGCTGCTGGCGCGACAACACCTACCCCGGCGCCGCCTGCGACGTGCCATCCCACCTGTACTCGTTTTCCTTCGAGAAGAAATTCGACTGGTCGCGGCGGTTCGCGCCACAGGCGGAAATTCTCGCCTACCTGCGCCATTGCGCGGACAAGTACCGGCTGCACCCGCACATCCGCTTCGGCACCAGCGTCAACGGCGCCCGCTTCGACGAGGCGACCGGGCTCTGGCATCTGGACACCAGCAACGGCCCGATCACCGCGCGGGCACTGATCACCGCCACCGGCCAGCTCAACCGGCCGGCCTGGCCGAATCTGCCGGGGCGCGACAGCTTCACCGGCGAGACTTTTCACAGCGCCCGCTGGAACCACGATGTGGACCTCACCGGCAAGACCGTGGCAGTGATCGGCACCGGCGCCAGTGCGATTCAGTTCGTACCGGAAATCGCCAAACAGGCGAAACAGGTCCTGCTGTTCCAACGGTCGGCGCCCTATGTGATCCCCAAACCGGACCGGCCTTACTCGGCCACCGAGCAACGCCTGATGGCGCGCTTTCCGCTGCTTCAAAAACTGGACCGGGCGCGGGTGTACGCGCAGAACGAGGCGCGGGTGCTGGGCTTCACCAGCCTGCAGGGCGCCATGCGTTTTCACGAATACCTGTTCAAGAAGCACCTGAACCAGTGCGTGCCGGACCCGGACACCCGGGCCAAACTGACGCCGGACTATCCGATGGGCTGCAAGCGCATCCTGATTTCCAATGACTACTACCAGGCGTTGACCAAATACCGGATTCCGGTGATCACCGGCGGCGTGCGCGCAATCACCACTGACGGCGTGGAAGACGTCGATGGTGAACACCACCCGGCGGACGTGATCATTTACGGTACCGGCTTCCAGGCCACCGACTTTCTCGCGCCGATGGCGATCACCGGCCGGCGCGGCCAGGACCTCAACCAGGCCTGGCGCGACGGCGCCGAAGCCTACCTGGGCATCACCGTGCACGGCTTCCCCAACCTGTTCATGCTGTACGGGCCCAACACCAACCTGGGCCACAACTCGATCATCTACATGATCGAATCGCAGATCGCCTATGTGATCAGCGCCCTGGAAACCCTGGAGCGGGACGGCCACCGCTTCGTGGACGTGCGCCCCGGCGTGCAGGACGATTTCAACCGCCAGCTGCAGGCCCGCATGCGCGACACCGTCTGGGACCAGGGCTGCGAGAGCTGGTACAAAACCGCCAGCGGCAAGAACACCAACAACTGGCCGGGCTTTACCTTCAGCTACCGGCAACGCACCCGACACCTGGACCCGGAAGACTATGAGTTGCACCCGTGAAACCGGCGGCGCCGCGCCCACGCGCGGCCAGAAACTACTGGCTGCCACGCTGCGCGGCAGCCTCAGCGTTCTGCTGAAACCCGCGTTCCTGTCCCGCAGCCCGGTGGCCCTGCAACGGCGCTGGCTGGCGGCGCTGTCACGCACCACCCTGCCCGCCCGCGGCGTGCCCAGACGGCGCACGGTGCTGGGCCCGGTGCCGGTGGAACTGACCGGCAACGGCCACAGCGGTACGGTGCTCTATTTGCACGGCGGCGGCTATGTGAGCGGCGCGCCGGTCACCCACCGGGCGCTGACCAGTCATCTGGCAAGGCTGGCGGACGCCAGCGTGGCGGTGGCCGATTACCGGCTGGCGCCGGAGCACCCGTTCCCGGCGGCCCTGGACGACGCCCACCGCGCCTACCTGGCGCTGCTGGAGAAAGGCCACCCGCCGGAGCGCCTGGCGGTGGCCGGCGACTCCGCCGGCGGCGGCCTGACCCTGGCGTTATTGCAGCGGCTGCGCGACGAAGGCCAGCCGCTGCCCGCCTGCGCGTTGATGTTCTCGCCCTGGGTGGATCTGACGCTGACGGAAACACCGCTCACCGTGCCCGGCGAAGCCATGCTCAACCGGCATTGGCTGGCGTTCGCCGCCAACGCCTACGCCGGCGAGCAGCGCGACGGCGCCGGCGCGTCCCCCTTGCTGGGCAATCTGGACGGGCTGCCGCCCCTGCTGATCCAGACCGGCAGCGACGAGATTCTCGCCAACGACAGCGAGCGCCTGGCCGAAGCGCTGGACGGCGCCGACTGCGACGCCCGCTACCAGTGCTACCCGGGCCGCTGGCACGTGTTCCAACTGCACGCCGGCATGCTGCACGACGCCGACCTGGCGCTGACGGAGTGCCGCGACTTCCTGCACCGGCACTGGCGCTGATCAGTCCAGCGCCGACACCGTGTCGCGGCGCAGAGTTTCCAGCGCCTCGCTGAGGCGCACCGGATAAACGCCGCCGGCCTCCTCCAACGGGGCCAGTGAACGCACCGCCTCCGGCAGGCTGGTCAGCTGATCCCGCAGCCGCTGGCGGGCCTGATCCGGGTCCGGTGGCGGCGCCACCGCCTCGCCGTTTTCCACCACCGGCCGCAACAGCGGTACCCCGTCACGGGCCTCGTCGCGGCCGGTGATCTCGTCGTATTGGCAAGCGCCGTCGCCGTCACTGAAGCGCCACACCTGGCGCCCGGGTAGAGCGGCTTGCCCGGCGACGTCTTGAGGCGCGGGCGGCCCTGGTACTCGGTGAGCTTGTAGGCGAAATCCAGCGACGGGGCGTCCGCCACCGAGCCCATTTCCGTACCCACGCCGAAACCGTCGATGGGCGCCCCGGCTCGCACCAGCGCCTGGATTTTTTCCTCGTCCAGACCGCCGCTGACCACAATGCGGACACGGTCGAGCCCGGCGGCATCAAGCTTGCGCCGCGCCTGACCGGCCAGCTCGCCGAGGTCACCGGAGTCGATCCGCACGGCGCCCACGTCCAGCCCTTCATCGCGTACCAGAGCGATCACCCGGTCGACGCCACGAAGAGTGTCGTAGGTGTCCACCAGCAGAGTGGTGCCGGGGTAGTCCCGGGCGTAACGGCGCAGTGCGTCGGTTTCGTCATCGTGGGACTGGACATAGGAATGCGCCATGGTGCCGCGCACCGGCACATCGAAACTCAAGCCGCCCAGCACGTTGCTGGTGCCGGCGATGCCCGCCACCCGGTAGGCGCGCACGCCGCGCCAGGCCGCTTCCAGCCCGTGCATGCGGCGCATGCCGAAGTCCACCACCGGCACGCCGTCGGCGGCCAGCACCATGCGCGCCGCTTTGGAAGCGAGCAGCGTTTCCAGGTTGACGTAGTTCATCAACAAGCTTTCCAGCAGCTGCCCCTGGATCACCGGCGCCCGCACCTCCAGCAGCGGCTCATTGGGGAACACCACCGAGCCCTCCGGCAACGCCCGGATCTCGCCCTCGAAGCGGAAATCCGCCAGCCAGCGCAGGAAGGCGTCCTCGAACAGATCCAGTTGCCGCAGCCGCTCGATCTGCTCGGGATGGAAACGCAGCCCGCGAATCAGGTGGGCGGCGTACTCCTGCCCGCAGGCCACCGCGAAGCGACGCCCCGCCGGCAGCTTGCGGAAAAACAGGCTGAACACCGCCTCGCCGCGGTGATCGTCCCGCCAGTAGGCCTGCGCCATGGTCAGTTCGTACAGGTCCGTAAGCAGGGCCAGTTCCCGCTCCGAGGGCCAGAGAGCGTCCATTGAGACTCCAGTCGGCGTGGGTAATCCTTCACTCCCCCTATGTCTGACCTCACCGGGGCGGCTTTTCAAGTACCGTTGGGGTCAAGAGTGCACCGGTCGCGGGGCGGGCGGGGCCGGCGCGACTGCGGTATCATTGCCGCCGGGGGTCGCCGAAGATCTGATGGAGTCGTTATGTCAATGCTGGCCCGTTTAAGCCTGCCCGTTCTGTTGCTGCTCACCACCGCCTGCCAGAGTTTTTCCGGCCTGGAGGCGCCGGAAGTGAGCCTGTCGTCATTGCGCCTGGAAAGCGTCGGCGTATTCGAACAACGGTGGCAAGCGGTGCTGCGCGCACGCAACCCCAATGACCGGGCGGTGACCATCAAGGCCCTGGATTACGAGATTCTGGTCAATGGCGAACGCCTGGCGCGGGGCAACAATAACGAAGCGATCACGCTGCCGGCACTGGACGATGTGCTGATCACCACCAGCGTGTCCACCAGCCTGCTGGGCACCCTGCAGCAACTGCAACGCCTGCAGCAAAACGCCGGCGAGCCGCTGAACTATCAGCTCAAGGGCAGCGCGCGGGTGGCCGGGCTGGCGTTTCCGATCCACTTCGACCGGGAAGGGGAATTCACGCTGCCGATGGGCACCCCGCCGGCACAATAATCCTGGGGGAACAAGATGGACAGCATTCTGATCACCGGTGCCGCCAGCGGCATCGGCCTGGCCACCGCGCGCCGCTTTCATACCGACGGCTGGCGGGTGGGCCTGCTGGACGTCAATGAAGGCGCCCTGCAGGCGGTGCACGCCGAGCTGGGGGAGCGTTGCTGGTACCAGCGCCTGGACGTCACCGACATGGCCCAGTGCGAGGCGGCGGTGGCGGCCTTCGCGGAGAGCACCGGCGGCCGTCTGGATGTGCTTTTCAACAGCGCCGGCGTGTTGCGCATGGGGCATTTCGAGGACCTGAGCGCCGAGCAGCACCGTTTCACCCTGGACGTGAACGTGGCCGGCACCCTGCAGATGTGCCTGGCCGCCCTGCCCTACCTGAAACAATCCCGCTCCCCCCGAGTGCTCAATATGAGCTCCGCGTCGGCGCTGTACGGTGTGCCGCACCTGGCCAGCTACTCGGCGTCGAAATTCGCGGTGCGCGGCCTCACCGAGGCGCTGGATCTGGAATGGCGGCACCACGGCATCCGCGTGCAGGACCTGATGCCGCCGTTCGTGAACACCGGCATGGTCAACAAGCAGGCGTTCGAGGCGCCGGTGGTGCGCCGCATGGGCGTGAAACTGAGCGCCGACGATGTGGCCCGGGCCGCCTTCGACACCCTGCAAGGCGACCCCCGGGTGCATGTGCCGGTGGGGCTGCCGTTCCGCTTCACCGTGCTGTTGGAGAAAGTCGTGCCGCAGCGGGCCACCCGCGCCCTGATGGCGTGGTTGAGCCGCGATTAGTAGCGGATCTCGACGCGCCGGCGGCCCCATTCCAGGGCCGCCTCCCGGTCCTCCCCCAGGTAGATATCGATCTTGTTACGCCAGCGGGCGTGCATCTTGTCGCGTACGTACCAGGTGCCGTCCAGCCCTTCAATTTTCACCGCGGTGCCGTAATCCAGACCGGCGGCGAGCAGGTCCCGGGACACGGCGATGGCTTTCATGCCCGGTACCAGGGTGTCGCCCCAGGCCGCCAGACTGTGGTCTTCGCCATGCCCCTGGCCCGGCAACGAATTAAAGGCGGTGGCGGTGACCGTACGCCGCTGGGAAAAGTCCTCGGCGGGCGCCGGGCCCGCCAACAACAGAGCGAATAGTACCCACCCGGCATTCACGAGGCCTTGCCCATACTGGGTCGATGTCCGCATTGAAACCCCTTGTTCTCCTGTTACTGATCAGCAGCCTGTCGGCCTGCGCCGGGCGCGCGCCGGTGCCGCCGCCCTTGGAGCTGCGCGCCTGGGACACACCGGGCGAGCCCAAAGCCGTGATTCTGGCGCTGCACAGCTTCGGCGACTACAGCGCCGCGTTCGACCTGGCGGCGCCGGATCTGGCCGCCGCCGGCTACCAGGTGTACAGCTTTGATCAGGCCGGCTTCGGCACCCGCATGCTCGCCGACGGCCGCTGGGCCGGGGAAACGCGTCTGGTGGCCGAGGCCGCCGGAGCCGCGCGCCGGCTTGCCGATCAGCACCCCGGCACGCCCCTGTTCCTGCTCGGCGAAAGCCTGGGCGGCGCGGTGGCCATGCTGGTGGCCAGCCGCCACCCGGAAATACCGCTGAACGGCCTGATTCTGGCGGCGCCGGCGGTCCGCGAAGGCATTCGACTGCGCTACGGCTGGAACGTTCTGATCGCCTCGGCGGCCACCCTGGCGCCGGGCTACCCTCTGGATGTGGCCCGGTCCCCGCATGACCCGGACCTGCAACCGGCGGCCGCCCGGCGGCGCGCCAGCGACCCGCTGGTGATGCACCAGGTGCGCATGGACGCCTACTGGGGCCTGATTCAGCTGGCCGACAGCGCCAGCGACGAGGCCGGCCTGATCCGCGTGCCCACGCTGTTGCTGTACGGCGACCTCGACACCTCGGTGCCGGCCGTGGGCATTCAGCGGCTGCGCGAACGGCTCGGCCCGCGCGGCGATTATCAGACTTTTCCGCAGGGGCCGCATCTGCTGCTGCAAGGGCGACACTGGCCCAGGGTCACCGCCGCCATCAAGCGCTGGACCGGTGCTCGGGCAGCGCCCCGGTAACAGGCCGCAGCGCCCGTGCAACGGCGCTTTCCGGGTACCGCTTTCGGCATTTTTTCTATGCTAGTCTGGCCGCTTCACAAAGGAGGGAACGCAGATGAATAAAAGGGTTCTGATCACCGGCGGCAACTCCGGCATCGGGTTTTGCACCGCGCAGCAACTGGCCGGGCGCGGCGCGGAAGTGGTGCTTGCCTGCCGCGACCAGACCAAGGGACAGGCGGCGCTGGCGCGCATCAAGGGCGGCCATCCCCAGGCACGGGTGCGGCTGTTCCCGCTCGACCTGTCCGACCTGGCCCAGGTGCGCGGCTGTGCCCGCCGCCTCAACGACGAGCTAGACGGCATTGACGTGCTGATCAATAACGCCGGGGTGGTGCCGACCCGCCAGCAGTTCACCCAGGACGGCTTCGAAATGCAGATCGGCGTGAACTATCTGGCCCCGGTGCTGCTTACCCACCTGCTGCTGCCGTTGCTGCACCAGCGCGAGGACGCCCGGGTGATCCATGTGGCGTCGGTGGCCCACTGGCTCGGCCGCATTAACAGCAACACCTGGCGCGGCCGCCGGCCGTATCTGGTGATGGACGCCTACGGTCAGTCCAAGCTCGCCAATATTCTGTTCAGCGACGTGCTGGCCCAGCGGCTCGCCGCCCAGGGGATCACCAGCAACGCCCTGCACCCTGGCGGCGTGGACACGCCGATTTTCCGCCATGTGCCGAACCTGGCGATGAAGCTGATCCGCCCCACCCTGACCACCCCGGAAAAAGCGGCGCGGCTGCCGGTGCGCATGGCCCTGGACGAGGAGTTCTACGGCGTCACCGGCGGCTATTTCGACGCCAAGGGCCCGGCCGCCCGCTCACCGCTGGCGCGCAATAAGAAGCGGGCGGAAAGTCTCTACCAGGAGACCATGGCGGCGCTCGACATCAACCCGCTGTAACGCCCCCGTCGTCGGCGGGCGGGGCTTCCAGGGCGTGCTCGTCGACGTGTTCCCGCAACGCCGGGTAAAGCGCCAAAAAGACCGCTTCCAGCCGGCCGTGGTGGCGCTCGATATCCTCGATCGCCCCGTCAAAACGATTGGCGAAACGCACCCGGGCGGCGATGCGGTCCAGCGCCCGGCCCACGTTCTGCAGATCCGCGTAATGCCCGAACCAGTCGTGCTCGACGATGCGCCCGGTGGTGGCGCGCATCGTCGCCGGCATCAAGGCGGCGCCGTCACGCAGCAAGCGGTAGTCCTTGTCGATGGCCTGCACCAGCGGCGTGTCATGGAAGCGGGACCAGTGGCGGATCAGGAAGTGATCGAACAACACATCCAGCGCCACCCCGGCGAAACGGCGCCGCTGCGGGGAGAACAATGCGCGGCTCTCGATCACCAGCGGATGATGATCGGTGAAACGGTCCACCAGACGGTGATTGTGCAGCCCCAGGCGCACCGCCTCCGGCAGGTCCGGCTCGCGGACACCGCGCATGAAATCCCCCAGCAGGTTCCCCACCTTGGACGGCACCGTGGGCCGCGCCAAGGTGAGATGCGCGAAGTAATTCATACTAGCGGCCCACGGTGCCGTCCAAGGTGGGGAACCTGCTGGGGGATTTC